>Ga0079224_100010722_pt1 | contig 12586 bp, 11 predicted proteins | sample Stecom2015_FD_80414 | JGI IMG/M metagenome (GOLD analysis project Ga0079224, IMG submission 80414) | Agricultural soil microbial communities from Utah to study Nitrogen management - Steer compost 2015 | ecosystem: Environmental > Terrestrial > Soil > Agricultural land | place: USA: Utah...
GCTGATCGTTCCGCTCGCCTTTGGCGCCCCGGTGCATGCAGCACCACCAAAAAATCCCCCGCCGATCGCCGGCAGGGGATCTTTTCAATTCCTTTTTTCCGGAGTCATAAAGGAACGGACGGCGGGTGTCTCCCGGCCGCTGAGGGCATCCCGGAGACGGATCCGCATCCGCTCCCGGGAAATCATCCGCACCGCCTCCTCCGCCGAAAACCACCCCACGTCGGAGGTCTCATCCCCGGTGGAGGGGTTTCCGCCGACGGCTCGGCAAAGGAAGACCAGGCTGACCACACAGGTTCCCTTCGCCCCGACGTTTTTATAAACGCCGGACAACCGGACCACATCCACCTCAATACCGCTCTCCTCTTTCACTTCCCGGGCCACCGCCCCCTCCAGGCTGTCATCCAGTTCGACCACCCCGCCCGGGGGCTCCCAATTCCCGTTGTCCCTGCGGCGAATGAGGAGCACCTTCCCTTCCCGGTTGAGGACGATGCCTGTCGCCGCCACATGATGTTTGGGAAGTACCGTTTCCACCTCCCTCCTTCAAGGCCCTTCCGATCGCCTTCTGCCCCGAGGACTATACCGTGCCGGAAGCCGTCGTCTGCGGAGAGGGTTTCAACGGCACCCGATGGAAAGCGATCCCTTCCTCCTCCAACAGGAGGCGTTCCCGCGTCTGACAGGTGCACAGGAGAATCTGATGTTCTCGGGACAGATCGCCGAGGATGCGGAGCGCCTCCCGCAGGCGATCCTCATCAAAGTGAACCAGGCTGTCATCCAGAATGATGGGCAGCGGCGTCCCTCCCTCCTCGGAAAAGAGCCGGATCAAGGCCAGGCGCAGGGCGAAATACATCTGGTCGATGGTCCCCTGGCTGAGCTGCTCGATCGCTTTGCGCTCACCGGTTTCAGGGACAAAGACACTGAGGCGGATTCCGTCCGTCGGATCGATCAACAGGTCTTGGTATCGGCCGTGGGTCACCTCCCGGATCCAATGGGAGGCGTGGGGGGCGATCCGGGGGGCGATATCCTCCTGCACCTGACGGAGCGCGGCCACCAATTCCTCCCGGGCGATCTCCAGGGCCTGCCGCTCTTCCTCCAGTTCGACCACCCGTTCCTCCGCTTCCCTCAGCATGGTTTCGGCATCGGCCAGTGGCGGGATTCGATCCAGGCGGGTATGAATCTGCGTGGACAGGCGAAACACTTCCTCGGCCTGCTTCTGATATTGCCCCTCCAGGCGTTGCAGAACCGCCTCCGCCCTCATCACCTGCTTCCGCAATTCCCCTTCATCCAGGGCTTCGCTCTCCCACTCCTCCCGGACCAGCTGTTCGTCCAATTCCGTTTGCTCCCGCCGGAGCTCCTCGATGCGACGATCCCATTCCTCCGCTTCCCGGAGCTGCCGGAGGCGGGACACCTTTTCCCGGATCTCCTTCAGCCTCTCCTCCAACTCCCGGACGCGCTCGCTCCGGAGGAACCATTCCTCCCACTCGGAAAATTGGTCGGTACCCAAACGCTCAAACCAGGGCTGAAGCCGGCGGGCCGCTTCCACCCGGGCCGCCTCCCAGCGGGAGGAGTCGGCGCGAAGGGTTTCCAGATCCGTCCGGAGAAGGCGGACCCTTTCCTGCACCTCCCGCGCCTCCCGGAGAACCTGTGTGAGGGCGGCATGCCACTCTTCCGGATGAAACGGTCCTAACCGCTCCAGCAGGGGTTCGCTCCAGGATTCCGCCTCCCGGCGCAATTCCGCCAATTGGCTCCGGTTTTTCTCACGGGCGGACCGGACCCATTCCGCTTCCCGGATCCGCTCCTGGATCCGATCCCGCTTCCGGTAAAGATCCAGGGGAGAGTCGGCGTCCCAACGGCGCAGGATCGCCTCCTGCTCCCGGAGCACCCCGTCCAATTCGCTTTCCAATTGGCTGAGGTGGTTGCGCGCATCCTGCAGCATCTGATTCGTATCCCATCTTTCCGCTTCGGCTCCATCCGCCTTCGCTTCCTGCTGCAGCCGGTTCCAGTCCTCCTCCAAACGGCGCCTCCGAACTTCCCACTTTTCGAAGGCATCCCGATCCAGCGCCCGCTGCTTCATCCAACGATAGGCGGAGAAGGCAGAAAAGAGCAGGGTGACTGCCGATCCCCAGGGCCAAAGGACGATCAGCACCACCGTCAGTGCCAGGCCGGAGATCCACATCCACTTCCAGGGAGCATCGGTGGGAACCGGCGGAGTGAGCGCATCCAGGGCTTCGCGAAGCATCTCCTCCCGTTGCGCCCGCTGCTTCCGCTTTTCCCGGAGCTCCACCTGTCGGGTGAGAAACGACACCTCTTCTTCACAGCGCCGCTTTTCTCGCCGGTAAACGTCTTCCCGTTCCTGCAGGTCGGACATCACCATGCAGTCCTCTTCCAGCCGGCGAAGTTGGGATTCGTCCTCTTCCACGTCCACTTCGCCTTCCATCGCCTGGGCGATCTCCTCCTCCCGTTTCAGCACCTCTTCCAGGCGATAGAGCTGGCGCTGCAACTCCTCCTCATCCAATTCCAAAAGCCAGCTGTTCTCGGTTTCCAGGAAGGATAATTCCTCTTTGATCTTCCGATAACGCTCGGTGTTTTCGGACAACCGGCGGCGGATCTCGCTCCGCTCTTCCACCAGCTGCCGCAACGTCTCCCATTCCTCCCGGGTGAGCAGATGGGGAGGCTCCTCTTTGTTCCTTTTCTTGTCGAGAGCGGCCTCCTCCCGCTCCAATTCAGCCAGGGCCTCCAGCTTCTCCTGAAGGGATTCCACCTGGACGGTCAGGTAATGTTTCCTCTGCTCCAGGGCGGATCGCCGTTGGATCTTCTCCAAACGACCCTGGAGATCGTTGAACTTTTCCTTCGCCCTATCCCGCTCCCCTTCGATCATCCGCAGCTGCTTCCGCATCTCCGACAGGCGCCGCTTGTCCTGGTCCAGCTCCTCCAGGGCGGCGCGAATCTCCCTGACATCCCGCTCCAGCGCGTTTCTGCGGCTGATCGCCATGCCATAGGGTTTGGTCCGGGCCTGAGACGTTTTCCCAATCCGCTGAATCTCCGATTCCAGCCAGTCGATCGCCGGCGTGGTCTCGGTCTCCTCCCCCTGGGCGATCAGCCGGCGGATCCGCTCCACCACCTGATCCTCCCCCGCCAGGGATTGGGAGGTGAGGAAAACGATGTTTCGAAACATCTCCCTCGACAACCCCAAATGGGTCTCCAGGAACCGCCGGTCCTTCCGGGAATCAAAGGGATACTCCTCGGTGACATCCCGGCCCGTTTTGAGATCGACCAGCTGCTCCCGCTCCTTCTCCCAATCGAGGGAGCGGATGAGGCGATATTGCCGATCGCCGATTTCAAAGTCGATTTCTCCGCCGTACTCCTTGCCCTGCCACGGTTGAAAGCGGTCGTGCCAGGCGGTTCGCTGACGCTTGTTCACACCCTCCTTTTTCGTACCGTACAACAGAGCCACCATTCCCTGGAGGAGGGTGGTTTTCCCCGATTCGTTCGGCGCTTCGATCAGATTGATTCCCTCGGACAGGCGGTAGGATTGACCCACCCACCGCCCAAACCCGCGAAAGAAGACCCGCAATATCTTCATCCCCGGATCACCTCTCTGCTCAAAAGCGCATCCAGTCCTTTATACAAGGCCCGCTTCAAAAGCTGTTGCTCCTCCGGTTCCGCCGCGCGGATGCGCTCTTCCATCCTGCGGACAAAGACGCCGACCACCCCGGTTCCCTGCCGCAATTGGTCCAGGTCATAGTCGGGAATGGTCTCATCCACACACTCCACGTAGTGAAACCCCGCCTCCCGGAGCTGCCCGATCGCCCAGTCGATGGGAATCGACCAATCCCGCGGCCGGTACCCCGTGAAATGAATTCTTCGGTACGCTTCCCGCTCCTCTCCGGTAATCGTCTCTAGCACCCGACGGACCACCGCTTCCGGCGTTTCACAGCCTGTGATATCCATCCGATCGATTTCACAGCGGCGGGTGTGCACCGGAACCGTCTCCACCTTCAAACCGTGTTCGTCGACGGTTCCCACCGTCACCGTCCGCGCCCCGGTTTCCTTCCAGCGCACCGCCTCCGGAGAACCGGGATAGCGCAGAATGGTGCCGCGGTCATTGGACAGGCGGGTCGTGGAGGGCTGATGGATGTGACCCAGAGCGGCATAATCGATTTCCAACGCCGCGAGGGCCTCCCGCCGGAGGGGAAAGTAGGGAGAGGACTCCTCACCCTCCGTCAACGTTCCGTGGACCACCATGATCCGTTTCCCCTCCTCCTCCCGAACCTCCGGGAGCGACGGGCGGGACTCCTCATAGTCCGCAAATCCCTTTCCGTAGACGTGGAGATCGTATTCCGAAAAAAAGTGATGCTCCCATTCCGCGGAGAAAATGTGCACATGATCCGGCCACCGCTCCGTCCGGTACCAGGAGTCGGACCGGTAGGGGTCATGATTTCCCGGGGCGATCAGCACCGTTGTTTCGGAAAGCTCCTCCAGCTTGTCCATCACAAAGCGCACCGTCGACCGGCCGGTGTATCGGTGTTCCATAAGATCGCCGGCGATGAACAGAAAAGCCGCCCGGCGTTGATTCGCCAGATCCACAATCCGCTCGAAGGTCCGGCGGAAATCTTCCCGGCGGGCCAGGAGCTGTTCCCGGCCGCCCCGCCACCCCTCGACGGGCTTGTCCAGGTGAAGATCAGCGGTATGTATAAACGTAAAGGATTTCACGATGCTACCTCCCTACCCCCGAGCAAGGATGTCTTAAACCCATGATACACCGCCGCGGCGTCCTTCACCATAGAAAAAACGACATATTCCGATAAAGATTAGCGCCGGACCGGCCGTTAAAACCCAACCGGCAGGCACCCGCCGGGGTATGTTTTCCGGGCTGCAATCCCAAAATAAAAAAGAAGAACTTTCCGCCGAAGGAGGGTTGCAAGTGTCTGACGCTTTCTCCCTGGTCTTCCGGCACCGTCTGATCCTCCTCGTTTCGACCCTCCTCCTGTCGGCCCTCCTCGGGCCTTTGAAGGATGCCGTGGCGGAAGCCCCGCCGAAAGTGTCCCGGGTAGAGGTATATCGCGCCCATTCCGGACATCTGCGGCCGATCCCGGCCACGCGCCTCATCCACGTGGAGGTGGAACGGGTGCTGGAGGGAATCCATCAGATGGCGGGAGCCTCTCTTCGACAAATGCCGAACGAATACTTCCTGTTTCGCTTTCCCACGCCCGTCGTCCTCTCCGACTCCCCCATCGGTTACCCGATCCGGGAGATCGCCCTCACAATGCCCCGATCCGCCTGGGATTCCCCACGGCTATTGATCCGCAACGGACAAAACCATTGGGTGGAATACCGGACCACCCGTCCGCTGACGGTGTTGTTGGACCAACTGAAGGAGCACCGGCTATAGGGCGACGATCGCCAAAGGGGCGGCACCGGAAAACGGGACCTGAAGCCCGACATGCCCCCTCGGCATTCAGGGGGGATGATCCCTGCGCGGAAAATGGCCCCTCCCCATCCTACAACAACCGGCCGACGGCTTGTAAGGACCGAAAAGGGGGAACCGCGGCACCCGGTCCAGCGGTACCTCCTTCGTTTTTCCCGATTCCCCTTAAAAACGGCGGAGAGCTCCGGCCGCTATTCCTCCCACCGCTTGATGATCAGGCTCACATTGTGTCCGCCGAAGCCGAAGGAATTGCTCATCGCGGCCCGGATATCCCTGCGACGGGCCCAGTGAGGGACGAAGTCCAGGTCGGAATCCTCGGGATGATCGCAGTTGAGGGTCGGCGGGATGATCCCGTGCTGAAGCGCCTGGATGGAGGCAATCAATTCCACGGCTCCTGCGGCACCGAGCAGATGGCCGATCATCGATTTGATGGAATTGATCGGAATGTGACGGGCTCGCTCCCCAAATACCTTTTTAATGGCCGCCGCTTCGATGGCATCATTAAATCGGGTGCCGGTTCCGTGCGCATTGATGTAGTCCACCTGGTCAGGGGTCATCCCCGCGTCGGCGAAAGCCAGGCGCATCGCCCGGACCGCCCCGGCCCCCTCGGGATCGGGGGCGGTAATGTGGTAAGCATCCGTGCTGGAGCCGTATCCGACCAATTCCGCATAGATCGTCGCCCCCCGCCTCCGGGCGTGATCCGCTTCCTCCAAAACGACCACTCCCGCCCCTTCCCCGGCGACAAATCCGTCCCGATCCCGGTCGAAGGGGCGGCATGCCCTTTGGGGATCGTCGTTTCGCCGGGACAAGGCGCGAATCTTGGAAAAGGCGGCCAGGCCGAGGGGGGTGATCGGCGCCTCCGCTCCCCCGGCGAGCACCACATCGGCGGTGCCATGCTGGATCGCGCGCATTCCCTCACCGATACAACTGCTACCGGTGGCACAGGCGGTCACCACCGCCGCCGATATCCCCCGCGCACCGGTGGCGACGGCAATCTCTCCGGAAGCCATATTCGCCAGCATCGCCGGAGCGAGATAGGGGCTGAGCCGATTCGGCCCCTGGGTCAACACCCGGGCGTATTCCCGCTGGATCATATCCAGCCCTCCGCTGCCCGTTCCCACCATCACCCCGACCCTTTCGGCCTCCTGCCCCTCGATTTTTAAACCGGACCGCTCCAGGGCCTGACGGGCCGCCGCCAGACCGTATTGGGCAAAGCGGTCCATGCGGCGGGCCTCCTTTCGATCCATATAGTCCAAGGGATCGAAGCCGTCAATTTCCGCGGCGATGGTGGTGGGATACCCCGATGGATCAAAGCGGGTGATCGATCGCACTCCGCTCTTTCCGGCCACCAATCCGGACCAGAAGGCCTCCGGGTCCTTACCGATCGGAGTGAGAAGGCCAAAACCGGTGATCACAACCCGCCTCTTCATCGACATCCCGCCCTTTTCCAGAACATGGTTCCTCCCCTATTATGGGGTTTGCGGGATGGGTTTATTCCCTGCAACCCAAATGAAAACACCCCCGTCGGGGGGTGCCGGCCAAACCTTCGTCACTCGATTTTCAAAATCTTGAATTGGATCGTTCCATCCGGTGCCGGAACACTGACCGTCTCTCCCTCCTGCTTGCCGATCAGTGCGGAGCCGATCGGCGATTCGTTGGAGATTTTCTGGGAGATCGGATCCGACTCGGCACTTCCGACAATCGTATATGTCTCCACCTCGCCGTCGGGCAATTCCTGAATGGTCACCTTGGCGCCGACGGAAACGAAGTTCTTATCCCCGTTTTGATCGATGATCTTCGCGTTCCGGATCATGTTCTCCAGGGTAATGATCCGGGATTCGACGAAAGCTTGTTCTTCCTTGGCTGCATCATACTCGGAATTCTCGCTGAGATCCCCTTGGGTGATGGCTTCTTTTAAACGTTGAGCCACCTGTTGACGTTTTTGCGTTTTCAGGTATTCAAGCTCCTCCTTCACTTTTGCAAGGCCTTCTTCCGTCAAGAGTACCTCTTTTTTCTGAAGCATACCGATTCCTCCCTGTCGGCCAAAACATTTGATAGGAAAACGGCCGATAACTGTGAATCCCGTCCGGCGCAAAATTTTCTCCCTATCTTTATCGATAACCGGAGGGATCAAACCCCCTTCGTTGTCGGCGGCTATATCTGCCGTACCGAAAGCATCCTTTTGGGAGGATGCCATTTCGGTGCCTGGACAGGAAAAGCATTCATCGGCCAGCCGGTGTGTTCTCCACAGATCGGTCACGGTGCCTTCCGGACGCACCGAAGATTCATCCCCATCCGGGCTGACGCGTTTGGAGCCAACCGGCGGCCCATGGCTTTACTGGCAGAAATCTTGTTTCCGACTACCGGAATGTCCACCCCGTGGAGCCTGCCTGGAGGGATTCCGGCCACACGCCATAATAATATTCCCGCTTCCCGCAATTTGAATCATCGATTTTCCTTCACGGTCTGCATTGATTCGCCGGAGCGCGGGGTTTCGCGATCATACCGAATGCCGGTGCGGGTCTTTTGAACAAGCCGTATACACCATGTTCATTACCCCGAAAGCGATTTCATATAACCTCTTGTCTAAAGTTTTTTTGCCCTGATCAAATCCCGGTGGCACTTCAAAGTATCTTAGCACAACTCAAACCATCTTCCAAGATCCTTCATCGATGAATTTTGATCAAATACCTGAAATCCATTATACTGGGAACCATCATCCCCGTGTAATTCGGGATTAAGGGGGTTTCTCCATGAAATTGGTGAAATTATTCGGCAAACTGATCCTCACCTTAGGACTGGCCATTGCGGGGACGATTCTGTTTTCCATGCTCCTTATTCCCTGGCTCACAGAGGAGCAGTTCCTGTGGTGGTCCATTTTCCCCCAGGAAGCGGCCTTCATCGGCGCCTCCTTTCTGGCCTGGATCGCCTTTGAGAAGCGCTCCCTGAAGGAAATGGGATTGGCTGCCACCGCCCCTTTCCATCCCTTCGCCATCGGGGCGGGACTCGGCATTGCGATGATCGGCACGGTGTTCCTCCTCCTTTGGCCAAGTCCTTGGTTGGAAGTCGTCGCTTTCCGCTGGGACGAAGCGGTTCTCCTCTCCGTTCTGTCAGCCGCCCTCGGCTTTTTGGCGGTTGCCGCAGGGGAAGAGATCTTCACCCGCGGATATGTACAAACGCTGCTCGTGGAGCACCTGGGCGTATGGGGAGGCATCATCATCACTTCTCTGCTCTTTTCTCTTCTCCATCTGCTCAACCCCCATACATCCCTGATGCCGATGTTCAACCTGTTTCTCGCCGGCGTTCTCCTGGGCGTGGTCAAAGAAGCGTCGGGAAACCTGTGGATGCCCATCGGCCTGCATTTCACCTGGAATTTGACTCAGGAAGTCCTTTCCCTTCCGGTCTCCGGTATGCAGATGACATCCGACCCGCCGGTGAAAGCGGTGGAAAACGGTCCCGCCTGGTTGACCGGAGGCCCCTTCGGACTGGAGGGCGGTATCGCCGTCACCCTCCTTCTCCTCCTGGCCATCCTGTGGTTTGTGTGGCGGTACCCGGAAAAGTTCAAGGCCAAAGGGGTTACTTCCGCGGCCAAACCGCTTCGTTAACCAGGTGAGGGGGGCGTCTCCCTTGCAAGACCGCCAAGAGATTGTCCACCGCCAACCGGGCCATCTGAAGCCGCGTCTGCCAAGTGGAGCTTCCCAGATGCGGCGACAGCACGACATTGTCCAACTCGGCTAAACCTTCTGCCAATTCCGGTTCGCGCTCGTACACATCCAGGCCCGCCCCGGCAATCTGACCTTCCCTCAACGCCCGAACCAAGGCTTGTTCGTCCACCAGGGGACCGCGGGCGGTATTGATCAGATAAGCCGTCGGCTTCATCATCGCCAGCTCCTCGGGGCCGATCAAATGGTGCGTCGCCTCGCTGTAGGGAGCGTGAAGGGAGACGAAATCCGCCTGCCGGAGCAGCTCCTGCAGCGGACAGTAGGAGGCCCGGAGGGCCCGTTCCTCCTCTTCGGGCAATCGGGTGCGGGAAAAATAGATCACGCGCATGTCAAACCCCCGGGCCCGGCGGGCGACGGCCCTTCCGATCCGTCCCATTCCGATGATCCCCAGGGTGGCACCATGGACATCCCGTCCCAACATCCACATGGGAGACCATCCGGGCCAACGGCCGGCCCGGGTCGCCCGGTCCCCTTCGCTCACCCGTCGTGCCGCATCCATGATCAGCGCCCAGGTGAGATCCGCCGTCGACTCGGTAAGCACCCCCGGCGTGTTGGTCACGGGAATTCCCCGCCGGGTGGCTTCCTTTACGTCGATGTTGTTGAACCCCACCGCGTAATTGCTGATCACCTTCAGATTCGGCCCTGCATCCATCAGCTCACCGTCAATCCGGTCGGTCAGCATCGAGAGGATTCCGTCCTTATCCCGGATCCGCCGCATCAGCTCTTGACGGGTCAACGGTCGATCTGCTTCATTCAAATCCACGTCACAGTGCTTCTCCAGCTGCTCCAGCGCTTCCGCCGGCAACTTCCTCGTCACCAACACCTTCGGCCGCATCGTTCACCCTCCCGTCAACACTATGCAACATATGCGGGAGATATCCGAGAAATCAAGCATTTTTTCCTTTACCACCCCGGCTTCCCGTCCTTACCCGAGGCCAAGCTCGCAAGAATCTTGTGATAAATATTCCCCGCTTGTCGTAAAATAAAACTTCCTTCGTGGGTTTTGAGTGTTTTAGTCGAATCTCCTCGAAAAAATCGACAAAGGATCAGGCAATCATTCCCGAGGGCTTTTCCATATCGAAGGCAGATCGGGACCCGTTCCGGCAAATCCCGGCGACAAGGCCCTGGTGCAAAATAGGCGACCTTCCCCGTACCGCCGCGGATAGACCCGCATAGGATATCAGTGTACGGGACTGACGGTCAGACCCGAATTTCGTGCAAGGAGAGTGAAGCGCATGTTCCGCTTTCTTTCGGGCCATCCACCCATGATGCAATATCCCCGCCACCATCACTGTGCCATGGACCCCCGCTTTCAAGAAGCCTATTATCACATTAAAAAGGCCTACCGAATCATGAATCAGATGAGGAGACCCCGACATCATCATCACCACCACCGTCATCCCCACCGGCCTCCCTATTGCCGATGGGATAGCCCCAGAATGTACGCTTCCAGTTCGGCCGACCTATCCAGCAGCCGATACAGCACTTCCGCCGATAACTGATGGATGATCATCTCGCAGCCCGAGTCCCCTCCTGAGGCAAACGCACCCGGTGCCGGGTGCGTCTGTTTTTGACTCCGATCCTCGCCAGCCAATGCCGCCTCAGCGATCCTCCAGGACGCTTTTCAAGAAACGGATGCTCTCGTTAAACAGCTCCTTTCTCCAGCGGATCCGAGAAAACCCGTGATCCGCCCCCCGGATGGCGCAAAAACGGGCGGATGCACCGTAGACCTGCAGATACTGCCTGCCCCATTCGGGAGGAACCGATTCGTCCCGATCCCCGTGCACGATCAGGACCGGCCCGGAATAGGCGTCCACCCCCTCGTACAGGTCCCATCCCTTCAACTCCTCATAAAAAGGGCGGCCCAGCGCCATTCCATCCAAGTCGACGCCCCCATCGGGAAGCGGCTTTCCCGTCCGAAAGCACGCCTCCGCGATTTCCCGCATGTTTCCCGCCGGGGCCCAGAGGCACAAAGCCCGGACAACATCCGGCAGGGAAGCGGCCACATGGGACGCGACAACCCCTCCCATGCTGAACCCGCACAAAAACACCTTTCCGGGATCGACTCCCTCTATTTGGCGAACGAATCGCAAAATCGCTTTTCCCTCTTCAATCTCCCTTCCCAGGGTCATCTCCCGAAAATCGCCATCGCTATCCCCGGAACCGGAAAAATCGAACCGCACGCAGCCGAATCCGGCGGCCGCCAGCCTCCGCGCAAATTGAACGAACAACAATTTGGTCTCCATCCGGTTCCCCGTAAAACCGTGATACAGAATCACCGCAGGATGGCGGACGGCCCGGGGCCGGTGCACCATCCCGCGCAGCGTCATCCTGCCTACTTGAAGTTCAACGGGGAACTCCCGTCCCGGACGCTTTTCCAAGGCGATCCTCCTTCCTCCTCACGGCTCCGCTTTGCAGCGCTCCGCCTTCTGACGAAAATATCCCAATGAATACCATACCCCGGCCTCTTTTCGGAAAAACGAAGCCCCCGGCCGCGCCGGCCCATCAAAAAGGAAACCGAAACAAAAAGAGACTGCCAACCTGACACCGGTCAGCAGTCTCGCGGCGGCCGGTGGCCGCCCCCTTTTTCCGGACCGAAGGGTCACTTCTGCTCCAGTTCCAGTCCGGGCTTCTCCAAAATGTACATGGTGAGGGAGGGGTTGGGATTGTCAAAGGCGCTCTCAAACACCAAGGTCACCGTATAGTTTTCCTCATCGGAATACGTGACATAATAGTTCCCTTCCTGTTCCTTTTCCCTGTCGGGGTTGCCGATCAAGTCCTTCACATCGGACAGATGAACGGCCTTGAGCCGGGGATCAAAATCCTCGATGGCGACAATCGTTTTTCGCTTCGTCGAACCGTCGTAGATGAAGCGGACATTGCGGCTCCAATAGTTGGCCGCAACGGTGCTCATATCCTCCGGCGGCCCCCACTTTTTGATCGCCTTGTTCAGCGAATCGCCGACGGCAAAGGGAACGCTGTTGATCGATTGCTGGGACTCATAGGCCAAGCCCATGATCTGACGAACCAGCAGATCCGGTGTCGGCGGGGCGGGCGTCGGAGGATTCGAAGCGAGAGCGGGTACGCTGAACGAAAGAAATGTGAGAAGCGAAATCGCCACACCCTGGATCCATCGTTTCATCCACTTCAACATCAACACCCCTTCATTCCATTGATGATCCCGTCTCGGATCTCGACGGAAATGCCTTCGCATATCCGACGTCCAGCGGAGCCAAAAAGTTTCACGGAGGTGGAAAAAGGGCGATGCGGCGGGCGGAGAAACCCCCGTGCCGGACTTTCGGAGTATTGTTCCCGGAACGGCACCCGCCGGATACGGCGATCCAACGTCAGGGCTTGCCGCCGGATGCGATACACGGCACAGGACCGCCCACACCCTCTGCCGCCCGGGATTTTCGCAGCACAACGATCCCCGCGGGAA
>Ga0079224_100010723_pt1 | contig 12586 bp, 8 predicted proteins | sample Stecom2015_FD_80414 | JGI IMG/M metagenome (GOLD analysis project Ga0079224, IMG submission 80414) | Agricultural soil microbial communities from Utah to study Nitrogen management - Steer compost 2015 | ecosystem: Environmental > Terrestrial > Soil > Agricultural land | place: USA: Utah...
CGACCAGGAATCCCAGTGGAAGGGCCGGCCAGACCGGCGGTCCCTGCGCGCCCTCACCCCAGCCACGACGTTCAGCCGCCGACAGCCACCAACTCAGCAGCTCATCGGTGGATCGAGGCTAAGGGTCGCGGAACGCCAAGAGTTGTTTGCGGCACGGTCGGCGGTGTCGAGGCGCCGTGGCTGGACGCCGCCGGGGGGTGGTTCGTGCGCATGACAGCGGTCCGTGCTCGAGAAACCGACGCGAAACCCGCCGTCGAACGTCGCACGCGTCGGATTTTCGACCATGGACCGCTCACACGAGCATGATCACCCCGATCTCCCCAGCGATACGCCACGGATATAGCAGACGAGCCTCATTTGATCGGAGCCGACGTCGATTCGTCACGAGCCGGTGTCGCGTGATTAATGACGTATTCACCGGATAGCGACCGTTCGGCCATCCCTGCAGCATGTTTGGCATGTATCTCGCCACAGGGGCTGCCCATGTATGAGCGACCCGGCCTGCCCGCCGACAACGCCGACGCGGACAGCCCGGCCGGTCCGGAGAGTCCGGCCGGCACCGGCAGCCCGAACATGCCCGACGCCGTCCCGAACGAGCCGAACGAAGGCCCCGACACCGACGCCGGCCCCGCCCCCGATCGCCGCGATCCGTATCAACCCCTGTGACGGCACCCTGTGGCGCCAGCCTGAGCGGCATCGGTCGGGCGTGTCTGGCATCCATGTCGACGGAGTTTCGAAAGGACCCCGATGAGACTGATCGCCGTGTTGATGTCGCTGGCCGTGGTGGTCGGCCTGAGCGTCGGCGCACCGCCGCCGTCGTCGGCCGAACCCGCCGGGCCGGATGCGGCCACCTGGACCGAGCAGGAGCCGAGTACCGATCCACCTGCTGCCGCTGAGAAGATCGAGCCTCGACTGCAACAGTCGTTGCGCTCCGACGAGGCCGACTTCTGGATCCGGTTCGACGACGAGCCGGACCTGTCCGAGGCCGCGCAGATCGCCGACTGGGCCGAGCGGGGCCAAGCCGTCTACGACGCCTTGCGCGCCTCGGCCACGCAAGCTCAGGCCGACGTCGTCGCCGAGCTCGACGAGCGTGGCGTCGACTACGACGCGTTCTGGGTGACCAACGCCATCCTCGTCCGGAACGGATCGGCCGATCTGGCCACTGATCTCGCCGTGCATTCCACGGTCGAGGAGATCAGCGAGGCCGACGACTTCGAACTCGACGATCCGAAGGCCCTCGAGGTGTCGCCGACGGATGAGGCGAGCGCCGAGTGGGGCGTGCGCGACATCAACGCCGACGACGTCTGGGCGACCGGGATCACCGGCGCAGGCATCACCGTCGCCGGCCTCGACACCGGTGTCGACGGCGATCACGCCGCTTTGCTGGACGCCTATCGCGGGTACGACCCGGCGACCGGCAAGGTCGAGAACGACTACAACTTCTTCGACGTCGAGGACGTCTGCCCGGACGACGCCGAGCCGTGCGACCGCCGCGGGCACGGTACGCACACCGTTGGCACGGTTCTGGGCGACGACGGCGGGAACAACAAGATCGGTGTCGCTCCGGGCGCGGAGTGGATCGCCACCAACGGCTGCGACATGTGTTCCGGAGCGGATCTGATCACCGCCGCGCAGTGGATGCTCGCGCCGACCCGCACCGACGGTAGCGACCCCGACCCAGCCCGGCGCCCGAACATCATCAACAACTCGTGGGGGTCGGACGCCCCGAGCAACGAGCCGTTCATGGAGGACATCATCGAGGCCTGGCATGCCGCAGGCATTTTCTCGGTGTGGTCCAACGGCAACAACGGCTCGCAATGTCAGACGTCGGGCGCGCCCGGGTCGAGGACTCTCACCTACTCGGTCGGCGCGTATCAACCCGACGGTGAGATCTGGGCGAGCTCGAGCCGGGGCCCGGGCCAGGACGGCGAGATCAAGCCGAACATCGCCGCGCCGGGTCATCAGGTCCGCTCGGCCTGGCACGACGGTGACTACCACACGATCTCGGGCACGTCGATGGCGGCACCGCACGTCACCGGCGCCGTCGCGTTGCTGTGGTCGGCCGTGCCGGCTCTGGTGGGTGACATCGCCAGCACCCGCACCCTGCTCGACGACACCGCGCGCGACGTCGACGACACCACCTGCGGCGGCACCGCCGACGACAACCCCACCTGGGGCGAGGGCAAGCTCGATGCCCTGGCGCTGGTGAACGCCGGGATCGAGGCCGGCGGTGCGGGCGCCCTGACCGGCACGGTCACCACCGCCGACGGCGAACCGCTCGCCGGGGCGACCGTCTCGGCCGAGGGCGAACACTCGCGCACCGCGACGACGGACGCCGACGGCGCCTTCTCGATGACACTGCTCGCCGGCGACTACCAGGTCACCACGTCGAAATTCGGCTACGTCCCCTCGACCGCCGAAACCACGATCACGATCGACGAAAGCACGGTGTTCGACGCCGCCCTCACCCCGGCCGAGCGTCACGACGTGACCGGCACGGTCCACTCGGCCGACGGTGACCCGGTCGCCAACGCCGACGTCACCGTCGAGGACACGCCCCTGCCCAGCGTCCGCACCGGCGAGGACGGCACGTTCACCATCAACGATGTGCCGGTCGGCGACTACACGGTCGCCGTGCAACCGAACGCATGCTTCTCGCCGGTCGACGTCGCTCTCACCGTCGACGGTGAAGAGACCCTGGCCGTGTCGGTCGAGCTCTTCGTAGACGGCGGCGGGTACAGCTGTGCGGTCACCGAGGGTGAACACCGCCGTGGCACCGACGAGGTCACCTTCGCGGCCAGCCACAGTGTCTGGGCGGACGTGAAGCTGCCGTTCCCCATCGGGTTCTACGACGGCACGTTCGAATCGCTGCGTGTGGGCCGGCGGGGCCTGATCACCCCCGAGAACACGGCGACTCCGGGCGGAGAAGAACGCGCGGTCTTCCCCTTCTACACCGGCCGGGCGTTGGACCTCGACGAAGGCGGCATCTACACGGCAGCGACGACGGTGGACGGTGAAGATGCGTTCGTCATCGAATACCGCGACGTCATCATCACAGCACCCGACAACGGCAGCCGGGCGAAGATCAACTTCTCGGTCACGTTCACGTCGTCGGGCACCGTGATCGTCGGCTATGGTGCCGGCGTCGGCGGGGACGAGCCGGTCAGTGCCGGTTCGACGGCTATCACCGGCCTCCAGGCCCCCGACGGTCTGCCCGGTATCCGCTTCTCTCACCAGGCACCCGTGCTCTACGAGGGGCTCGAGGTCACCTACGACATGCCCGACTACGGCTTCTTCGACGTCACTGTGGTCGACGAGAACGACGGGCTGCCCGTGGAGGGGGCCCAGGTGTCGATCGCGGACGACAGCGGCGTGGTCGAGAGCTTCACGGTCGACGCGACCGGCGTGGCCCAGCGACAGCTGCCGACCGGCGCCTACACGGTGACCGTCATGGCCGACGACTACGAGACCACGACTCATGAGTTCTCGCTGGACGAGCTCTACGCGTCGGCCGAATTCGAAGCCCGGCTCACGACGGGGATCGCTGGGGTGTCGACCGACGGCCTGGACGCCGTCCTCGGCGCCGAGCAGGGTGGTATGGGGTCGCTGACCCTCACCAACACCGGTTCCGCGCCGGTCACTTTCGATCTCGCCGAGGCGGGCCGCCACCCCGACATCGACACCCCTGAGGTGGTGAGGCGCACCGCCAACGGCGCGGAGACCAGTATCGACCTCACCCGATGGGAGACCGACGCACCGCAGCGGCACACGCCGTCGGACGCCGACGATGGCGACCAGCCCACGGGCGGGAAGGACGAGGCCGACTTCGGCACACACGCCGGCGGCGATGTACTCGCCCGCTTCGAGCCGACACCCGACGCCGAGGACGAGCCGACCGGTCTCGGCTACGACGGCCACGTCTGGGTGCACGACTACCACGCGGAGACCAACACTGCGTTCACGGTGACCGGCGAGCGAACCGGCAAGCAGTTCGCGGCGGCGTGGAACCCCGACTTCAAGGCGTTCGACCTGGCGCTGGACACGCACACAGGCGACATGTGCCAGATGGAGGACAGCCCGGCCAGCTACATCCACTGCTTCGACCGCGAGACCGGAGAGAAGACGTACGAGGTCAAGGGCGAGTGGTCCACCATCCAACTGACCGGCCTGGCGTACAACCCCGAGCGTGACGTGTTCTACGTCGGCGGCCGGTTCAACGGCCGGATCGGCACGGTCGCCGGCACCTCCCACGACAATCCGGGCGAACTGTTGTCCCACTGCACGCCCCCGCTGCGCGCGGTGATGGGCCTGGCGTACAACGCCGGCTCGGACACCATCTGGTACTCCGACCGGGCCGATTCACGCAGCCGGCTGATCCAGGTCGACCCGGACGACTGCTCGATGGTCAACGCGTGGTGGTTCCCCGACTCCAAGCCCGGGCAAGGCGGCGGGCTGGCCACCGACGTCACCGGAGCGCTGTGGGCCGTCGACCAGATCGCGGACGAGGTGCTCCTGGTCGACGTCGAAGACGACCTGACGACCGACCTGCCCTGGCTGTCGCTGTCCACCGACGGCGGCACCCTCGACCCGGGCGAATCGCTCACCGTCGACGTCGCCGTCTCCACGAAGGACACCGACGCCGACGTTCTCGCCGCGAACATCATCGTGACCTCCGACGCCGGTCGACAGTCCAAGGAGTACGTGCCGGTCACCATCACGAGGTCGGAGTACCAGGTGGGCGTGAACGCCGGCGGTGCAGCATTCACCGACGGCACCGGGTTCGGATGGTCCGAGGACCAGGCCTACACCGAAGGATCCTGGGGCTACGAGGGCCGGGCCCGGACGGCGTCCACCGGCGATGCCGTGGACGGCACCACCGACGATCCACTGTTCCAGGCCCAGCGCACCGCCTGGCGCGACAACCTGACGTACCGGTTCGACGACGCCCCGGAAGGCACGTACGTCGTCGATATGGGCTTCGCCGAGGTCGAGCGCGCCCGGGAGGGCAAGCGCGTCTTCGACGTGCTGGTCGACGGTGAGCTGACGCATTACGCCTACGACGCGGCGGCAACTGCGGGCCCGGCCACCGCGGATGTGCGCACCGTCGTGGTCGAGCATGCCGGCGGGCCGTTGACGGTGGAGCTCAGAGGTTCGCGGGGCATGCGGCCCCCGAGCATCGCGTCGCTGCGGGTGACGCAGGACCCGCGGACCGCCGAGGCACCGGCACCGGAAGAACCTCCGGCGGACCCGGAGGAGGTCACCGTGGTCCCCGCAGGCCGTTCGTACACGATGGACGTCACGACCGGTCTGTACCGCGAGGGCACGACGAAGACGAACTGGACGGGCTCCTTCGGCTGCGGGGTGCTGTGGTTCGAGTTCGACTTCCCGTTCTACGACACCACGTGGGATGGGGTGTGCGTGTCGCCCACCGGCATGTTGACCTTCGACCGGAGCCGGACGAACGCAGACAACACCCAACTCCCGACCAGAGGTGCCGACGCGATCTATCCGTTCTGGGACTACCTCGACGTGGACGACGCTGCCGGCATCTACATCGGTGCGGCGACGGTGGACGGCCTGGACGCACAGGTCATCGAATACCGGAACCTCAGGTTCTACGAAGCGCCCGGTGAACGGGTGAGCTTCTCGGTCACGCTCGTCGAGGACGGACGTATCCAGATCGGCTACGGCGACGGCGTCGGCGAGACGTCGTTGACCAAGGGCGATTCGGCGACGGTCGGCATCGAGAGTCTGACCGGAGCAGCGATGACGTACTCCTACAACGAGCCCGTGCTGAGCGCCGGTACGGGTCTGGAGTTCACGCTCCCGGCCTCGGGCACGTTGGAGGGCACGGTCACCGATGCGAACGACGGCGAGCCGGTCGCTGATGCGGTCGTCACGTTGACCACGGCCGACGGCGACACCCGCACCGTCAGGACCACCGAGCAGGGGCGTTGGAAGGCCCAGATGCTGCTCGGCGAGCACACCGTCGAGGTGTCGAGCCCCGGTTACGTCGCCGCGACGGAGACGGTGACCTTCGCCGAGGCGGGGCAGCAGGAGACGTTCGACACGCAGCTGCGCTCGGGCGTCGCGGAGGTCGCCAGCGACGACCTGGACTGGCTGCTCGGCCCCGGCCAAACGGCCACGGCCGAGGTGGTCGTCACCAACACCGGCTCTGCCCCGATCGACATCACGGTCGCCGAACACGAGAGCGGCGCCCAGGGCGAGCCCACCGACCTGGAGTGGCTCGAGCTCGACGGCGATGCCGTCGGCGGGGTCGAGCTCGCGGTCGGTGAGTCGACCACGATCACCGCCACGGCCGACACGACGGGGCTGGAACCCGGGTACGTCGCCGGCGCCGTGCAGGTGTCGTCGAACGCGGGCCGAGCACCGGAGCAGACGGTACCTGCGCGCCTCGGAACGTCGGCCTACTGGTTGGGCGTGAACGCCGGCGGAGCAGGACTCGTCGGCCACGACGGCTTCGTGTGGTCCGCGGACCAGGCCTACGACGCCGAGCAGGCTGGACCGGCGTGGGGCTACGTCAACGGCAACGCACACTCCGCCCGCGACGACATCGCCGGAACCGAGGACGACGAGCTGTTCCGCACCCAGCGAACCGGCCGGACGTTCTCGTACGTCTTCGATGATGCGCCCGCGGGCACGTACCGCATCGGGCTCGGCTTCGCCGAGATCGCCAACGTCAAGCCCGGCGAGCGCACGTTCGACGTACTCGTCGATGGCGAGAATGTGCTCTACGAGCACGATGTGGTCGCCGAGACCGGCCGGCTCACCGCCGACACGCACACGGCCACCGTCGAGCATGCCGGCGGCGACCTGACGGTCGAGTTCGTCCGCAGCGCGGGCAGCCCGATCCTCAGCTCGCTGACGATCAAGGAGGATCCACGACCCTGACGGGTCCCCCGTGGCCGGCCGGACACCCTCCGGCCGGCCACGGACGTCCCCGACGCCGAGCAGGTGACAGACTCGAGGCACATGGACATCGCCACCTTCGAGGCGCTACGCGCGCCCACCGGAGTCGGCGCCGACACGCTGGCGGCGGCGGTTGCCGGGTACGGGAACGTGGACGAGTTCGCCCTGGGCACGCAGCTGCGGCGAGAGCACCCGCCGGAGCTCGTTGCGGCCGCCCTCACCCAGGCACGACTCCGGAATCGAGCGGTACAGAAGTTCGCCCCGGCCGACGCCGCCCGGATGTACTTCACCGTGGACGGCTACGAGCAGGCCACGCGTGCGCCGGTGGCCGCGCACCGCGCCGAGCGCATCGCCACCACACTGGGCTCAGCGGCTCACGTGGCGGATCTGTGCTGCGGCATCGGTGGCGACCTCATCGAGTTGACGCGGGCGGGTCTGGAGGTCACCGGGATCGAGGCCGACACCGTCACCGCCGCGGTCTGCGCTGCGAACGTGCACGCGCTCGGCCTCGGTGCGCACGCCCGCGTGCTGGAGGCCGACGCCACGGCGCGCGACCTCTCGCCGTTCGCGGCGGTGACCTGTGACCCGGCCCGGCGCAACGCCCGCGGGCGCACGTTCGATCCGCACGCGTATCGCCCGCCGTGGTCCTTCGTCGAGGCCCTGCTGGCCGACACCGCCTGCGTCAAGGTCGCGCCGGGGATACCGCACGCGCGCGTGCCGTCCGGGGTGGAGGCGGAATGGGTCTCCGACCGCGGCGAGGTCAAAGAGGCCGCGTTGTGGTCCGGCGCCTTCGTCGCGTCGGCATGCCGCCGACGGGCGACGCTGCTGCCCACCGGGGCCACGCTCACCGACGCCGACGATCCGGGAACAGCGGCGGTCCGGGCACCGGGCAGGTACCTCTACGAACCCGACGGCGCTGTCATCCGCGCCGGGCTGGTGACGGCCGTGGCTGCGATGGTCGGCGGCTGGCTGCTCGACTCTTCTATCGCCTACGTCGCCTCCGACCAGCTCGTGCACACCGACTTCGCGCACGGCTACGAGATCGTCGACGTACTGCCTTACGACGACAAGGCGCTACGCCGCTACGTCCGCGAGCACCGCATCGGCGCGTTGACGGTCAAGAAGCGCGGCGTCGGGGTGGTACCCGAAAGACTGCGAGCCACCGTCAAGCCTCGCGGCGAGGCTGCAGCCATCTTCGTCGTCACGCGAGCGGCCGGCCGAGCGGTCGTGCTGGTCGCCCAGCCCCTCGAGCCGGCGAAGGCCGGTCCGGCGCGATGATGGCGCAGGAACAGGCGCTGACACGACACTGGTCGTTCGGCCGTCAGCAGGCCGTGGTCCTGGGTGTGTTCACCCTTCAGCTAGCACTGCTGATCACGTATTCAGCGCTGGCTGGCCTGGCCACGGCACACTGGGCGTCATGGTAGGCAAGCACAGCGCGGGGATCCTGGTGTTCCGCCGGACCGGGCCCGAGGTGGAGGTACTCCTGGGGCACATGGGCGGCCCGTTCTGGGCCCGCAAGGACGCCGGCGCGTGGTCGATCCCCAAAGGGGAGATCGACGCGGACGAACCGCCGCGCGCCGCTGCCCGCCGTGAGTTCACCGAGGAACTCGGCCTACCGGTTCCGGACGGCGAGCTGATCGAGCTCGGCACGGTGCGGCAGTCCGGCGGCAAGAAGGTCGACGTGTGGGCGCTGGAAGCCGACCTCGATCCGGCGAGCGTCGTCCCGGGGACGTTCGAGATGATCTGGCCGCCCGGCTCGGGACGCAGGCAAGAGTTCCCCGAGATCGACCGGGTCGCATGGTTCGATCTGGCGACCGCCCGCGAGAAGATCGTCCGTGGGCAACGGCAGGCGCTGGATCTCCTCGAACAGCGGATCGCGGCGTCCTGACGATCGTCGGCGCGCGGTGAACATGGCGATATCGCCGTCGCCAACCGCCGTGTCCAGGCACATTGTGTGCTATGCCCGGTGCTATGCCGGTCCATGTCGGGACATCCGGGTGGCAGTACGCCGAATGGCGCAACGTCCTGTACCCGGACACGGTGCCGCAGCGGCTGTGGCTCGAACGTTACGCCGAATCCTTCGCGACGGTGGAGAACAACAGCGCGTTCTATCGCCTGCCCACCCGGGACACGTTCGCCGCGTGGCGAGACCGCACCCCCGCCGACTTCGTGATGGCCGTCAAAGCCAGCCGGTTCCTGACGCACATCAGGCGGCTTCGCGCCGCCGACGAGCCGGTTCGCAGGCTCCTCGACGCCGCGGCGGGCCTCGGTGACCGGTTGGGCCCCGTCCTCCTGCAATTGCCGCCGACGATGCGTGCCGAGCCGGACCTGCTGGCCGCGTGCCTGGCGTGCTTCCCGGCGGACGTGCGGGTCGTGGTCGAGCCCCGGCACGAGTCCTGGTGGACCGAGGACGTCCGGGCCGTGCTGACCGCGCATGGCGCGGCGTTGTGCTGGTCGGACGTGCGGGGGCGCCCGCGTGCACCGTTGTGGCGGACGGCGAGCTGGGGATATCTGCGGTTGCATCAAGGTGCGGCCAACCCGTGGCCGCGGTACGGCCGGCAGGCGCTACGGACGTGGGCCGAGCGGCTGGCGTCGACGTGGGACGACGACAGCGATGTGTACGTGTATTTCAACAACGACCCCGGCGGTGCGGCCGTCCGGGACGCGGTCCGCTTCGCCGCGATCATGCAGGCGACCGGCCGGAGCGTCACCCGCACGCCGGACGTGTAGTGAAATCCATTCCGCACTCATCGCCAGCCGGGACCGGCACGAGCTGACCGGGGGCAACCTCTTCGCCCGTCCATGCGTTTCTCGCCGAATCCGCAAACGACGTTCCAGGCACCGGTAGAAATCGATGTCTTGCCAGCTCAGCCGATGGCTGCCAGACTTGGATCTTGAGCCAGCCCGCTCACCACCGTCATCGACGACGGTTCTGCTGCGGCGCGAGTCAGTCCAGTTGACTCATGCCGCTGGCTTAGCGATGTCTTTTGTCAATTTTCTCAGACAATACGCATTCACATAGTTGAGACAGGGCATTTCGGAAGTACCGCCATACATGTCACACTCCAAGAATGCAGATCCCGTTTTCACCGTCGGACCGAAGCAGTATCGGCGTGGAATGGGAACTTCAGCTCGTCGATCCCGTGAACCGGGAGCTCACCTCGGGTGCGGTGGAGATCCTCGAGGACATCCGTCCCGACGGCGCCGACGAGCACCCCAAGGCCAAGCACGAGTTGCTGCAATCCACCATCGAAGTCATCACCGGCGTCTGCTCGACCGTCGGCGAAGCCCGAGCCGACCTCGCCGAGACGATCCAGACAGTCTCGGCAGCCGCTGGACGGCGCGGCCTCGGGCTCATGTGCGCGGGCACGCACCCGATCAGTAACTGGGCCAGTCAGGACATCAGCCCGAAACCGCGCTACGAACAACTCGTGGCGCACCTACAGTGGCTGGCCCGCCGGCTGCAGATCTTCGGGGTCCACGTCCACGTGGGCGTGCGCTCACCGGACAAGGCGATCCCCATCGTCAACGCTTTGACGTCGTACGTCCCGCATCTGCTCGCCCTGTCGGCGTCGTCGCCGTTCTGGGTCGGGCACGACACCGGACTGGCCTCCGCGCGAAGCAAAGTCTTCGAGACGCTGCCCACGGCCGGGCTGCCCTATCAGCTGTCGGGCTGGGACCAGTTCGAGACCTACATGGACACCCTGATCTCCACGCAGACCATCGAGTCGGTGCGCGAGGTGTGGTGGGACATCCGCCCCCACCCCGACTTCGGCACCGTCGAACTGCGCATCTGCGATGGCCTGCCCACGCTGGACGAGGTCGCCGTCATCGCCGCACTGTCGCAGTGCCTGGTCGAACGCCTCGACCGCGAGCTCGACCGCGGCTACACGCTGCCGTCACCGAAGAACTGGGTCGTGCGCGAGAACAAATGGCGCGCCGCCCGATACGGGCTCGAGGCCGAGATCATCGTCGACGAACGCGGTACCGTCGTGCCCGTCCGCCAAGCTTTGTTGGATTTGGCCGACGAACTCATGCCGATTGCCCGTAGACTGTCGTGCGCTGATGATCTCGCCGGTATCGACCGCGTTCTCGCGATCGGGGCGAGTTATCAACGACAACGCGCAATTGCAGAGGCGAGCGGCGGTGATTTGACCAAGGTCGTCGACAGCCTCTTGGAGGAGATGGCAACGGGGTTGACGGCGTGACCGACACCTGGCTCTCGAGCTGGCTGAACATCCATGGCGAAGAATTGGCCGCGGTGCGGCGGCAGTTGCACACCCACCCCGAGCTGGGCTTCGCCGAGCACCAGACCACCGACCTGCTCATGCGGCGCCTGACAGCTGCAGGGCTGCAACCGCGCCGGCTTCCGCGCGGCACCGGGCTGGCCGTCGACATCGGCTCCGGCAGCCGCACCGTGGCGCTGCGCGCCGACATCGACGCCCTACCGTTGCCGGACCTGAAGGACGTCCCCTACCGCTCCACCGTCGACGGCGTATGTCACGCCTGCGGCCACGACGTTCACACCACGGTCGCCTTGGGTGCCGCGCTCGCGCTGGCCGACGTGCCGCAACTGCCGGGCCGGGTCCGGGTGATCTTCCAGCCGGCCGAAGAGATCATGGGCGGCGCGCGCGAGGTCATCGCGGCCGGTGAGCTGGACGGCGTCGAACGAGCCTTCGCGTTGCACTGCGATCCACGGCTGCCGGTCGGCCAGATCGGTCTGCGCACGGGGCCCATCACCGCGGCGTGCGATCTGGTCGAGGTCCACATCACCGGTCCAGGTGGGCACACCGCGCGTCCCCAGCTGACCATCGACCTCGTCGACACTCTGTCGCGCATCGCGACGGACGTGCCGGCCCTCCTCGCCCGCCAGATCGACATCCGGTCCGGCTTCTCGCTGGTCTGGGGCGCGATCCAAGCAGGCTCGCCACCCAATGTCATTCCGTCCGAGGGTGTGCTCCGCGGCACGGTCCGCGTGCTCGACCACGCTGCCTGGGCCGATGCCGAGAAGTACGTGCGCGGTGTGGTGGCCGACGTCGCCGCGTTGAGCGGGGTCGGCGTCGAGGTGCACTACGAGCGCGGCGTGCCGCCAGTGGTGAACAACCCCACGTCGGTGCGGCTGATGCGCACCGGTATCGCCGCCCAGCTGGGCGAGAAGGCGCTCACCGACACCGAGACGAGCATGGGTGGCGAAGACTTCGCCTGGTACGGCGAACGGGTCCCACTGGCGATGGGCCGGCTGGGCGTGCACGGCAGCGCCCTCGGCACCATGCGCGACCTGCATCAAGGCAACTTCGACATCGACGAGCAAGCCATCGCCTACGGGGTGCACGCCATGGTCGGCACGGCCCTGGCTGCCCTCGCCGCCGGACGCTGAACCCCCGTCGAAGGGGACGTGTGTCGGACGTCCCCGCGGCCGCCCCGGGGGCTGATGCGACCAGCGACATCACCGAGAGCAGGACCGCCGTTGCCCGGCGGTGCGTCTGCGCGGGGCGGAGGAGGAGCGTGGCACGCATCCGGGCGGAACCACGGGGATCGTCCATGTGGTCAGCCTGGAGCACCCGCGGCGCGGTGGCTATGACGAATCATCGTCAATTTTGCTGTCGGCGGCTCGCGGAGTGGGTGGTGACGTGCCGGTGGCGTGACACCACGAGGC
>Ga0079224_100010724_pt1 | contig 12586 bp, 15 predicted proteins | sample Stecom2015_FD_80414 | JGI IMG/M metagenome (GOLD analysis project Ga0079224, IMG submission 80414) | Agricultural soil microbial communities from Utah to study Nitrogen management - Steer compost 2015 | ecosystem: Environmental > Terrestrial > Soil > Agricultural land | place: USA: Utah...
CTATGTGCAAATCAGTTCCATCATGCCGCAAAAACGAAATCCGGTAGCTGTTGAACATATGCGCGTGCTTCTCTCGTCCGTTGTCGGAAATGCCCAAACCGTATTGACGATGACTGACTCTACCTCCTTCGGAGACATTGTTGATACCGAAGATGATATGCAGCCATATATATGGAAAGCAATCGATACTTTACAAGGAATCTATCAACTATTAGGAAATGTCCTTATGACAATGGAAGTAAATAAAGAAAAACTGTTGCAAAGAGCGAAGGAAAGTTTTGCCAACGTCACCGAATTGGCGGATGCTTTAGTCCGAAGCGACCAAATATCTTTCCGGCAGGCTCACACTATTGTCAGCTCCGCCGTAAAGGAGCTTGTTGCAAATGAAAAGTGTCTGTATGACATGAATCTAGATTTATTAAATCGGCATGCGGAATCGATTCTTCATAGAAAATTAAATCTAGCAAATGAAGATTTGAAAAAGGCCTTAAATCCGCTTCATTTTGTGAATATCAGGTCATTGGAAGGAGGGCCTAGTCCAAACAGAATGAAAGAAACAATCGCTACAAGAAGAAAAGTTCAAAAAGAATTAACGAAATGGGCGAAGGAAAAAAGAGCAATCATTGAAGGGGCAAATAACGAACGCGCATTAATATTGAAGAAATGGATGGAAGAAGATGAGTAAATTCCCATTGTTTCAAATTTCCGAAGGTTCCTCCCCTTCTACTTTCGCCCAACAAATTCAAGATAAATCAAGAGCCGTAAACAAACAGGATGAAAATTTGAAACTCCCTCTTTTAGCCGTTGATGGTGGCGGTACAAAAACATTAGCTGCCATTACTGATCAAAAGGGATCTATTTTAAGTACAGGACAATCTGGGGCTTCCAATCACCAAGTGGTTGGCTTTGAGCATGCGGTATCATCTTTGACAGATGCCATCAATAATGCAATATCGGCCCTTGAAGATATTAAAGAAAATACCGAAAAACAAGTATCTTTCCAACGGGCTGTATTTGCCTTAGCTGGAATTGATACTGCCAAAGATTTAATAAAGGCAAGAAAAATTGTAAATGAAGCCTTGGAGAAGACCGGCATCGATGTACAAGAAACGATTGTAGAAAATGACGCACAATCGGCCCTTTTAGGCGCAACAAACCATCAACCTGGGATTTTGCTTATTTCCGGCACCGGTTCCATTGCCTTTGCCTTTGATGGAAAGGAAACTTATGAAAGAGCTGGAGGATTTGGTCATAAAGTAGGTGATGAAGGGAGCGGTTATTGGATTGGAATTAAAGCCCTTAAATCTGTTTTGAAAATGCATGACGCAAGAGGACCAGCAACCATTCTTTCCGAAAAAATCCTTTCCTATTTACAACTGAAAGATTACGAAGAACTTCATAATTGGGTTTACAGTCCCGATTTTACCGTTGACAAAGTTGCTTCATTAGCTAAATTCGTTGATGAAGGTGCAAATAATGGAGATGAAGTTAGTCGGCGTATTTTGTCGGAAGCAGCTGATGAACTTTTTCGATTGGTTTTCTCTGTCGCCAAAAAAACAAGACTAACAGGGGTTCCTTTTACCCTTGTTCTACTAGGCGGAGTTTTAGAAAATATTGATTACATTAAAAATCGCTTAATTAACCAAGTAAAAGAAGTTTATCCAGAAGTAAAAGTATTCATGAATAAAGAAGCTCCTATTGATTTAATTATTCGGCGGGGACTTTACGAACTTTAGATTGTAAAATTCAAAAAGGATGCCCGAAAGCCGATAGCTCTCCCCCTAATGAAAAGACTTCGGCGAACCCATCCCCTCGGGCATCCTTTTTATTTGGAAAAGCTGATTCTCTTCCAAAAATGGAAGGGACATCTGCTTTATTCCCAATATTAATCAACAGCGTACACCTGGTTTTTCCCCCTCTGTTTCGCTTCATATAATGCCTGGTCAGCCCGTTCTAACCATTTTTCAAAGGACTCGGATGGTTTTCTTTCAGCAATTCCAAAGCTTGCAGAAAGATGCCCTTCGATAGGGAATTGATAATTCCAAATCAGGCAACGAAGCTCCTCTGCGATTTTCAATGCATCCTTTTTATTTATTCCAGGCATTATTAGGACGATTTCCTCTCCCCCAATTCTGACAAGGATGTCTTTTTCTCTTGTAGTAGCTTTTAATAAGCCGCTTAATTGTTGTAACACTTTGTCACCAATCATATGTCCGTAACGATCATTTACGACTTTAAAATGGTCTAAATCCAGGACCGCCATAGAAATCGGCATATTTCCATACTTTCCCTTTTCTAAGTCATTTTCAATCCAGCGATCCAAATAATGTCTATTGTAAAGACCGGTCAATTCATCTCGAATGGCCAACGTTTCTAAAATTTCATTTTTTCTATTTAATTCAGCGGTCAATTTTTTTTATTCTATATTCTGTTCGTATAATCGCTCATGGAGTCTTTTTGTTTCGGTAATATCTCTTGCCGCGGCGTAAATATATTTTTCATAAGCCTGGGAATGCCATTCCAAATATCGATAGGTTCCATCCTTACCTTTGACCCGATTTACAAATTTTGTAATGATTTCTTGTCTCCCTAATCTCTCCATTGCCTCCATTGATTTTTGGATATCGTCTTCATGAATGAGACCGAGGAAGTTTTTCCCCTCTAACTCTTGAGCGGTATAACCTAAAACTTTTTCAAAGGCTTTATTTACCCTAATAAAATTCCATTCTAAATCAGCAACACATAATATATCGATATTAATTTTTAGAAAAGCTGCAATTTGCTCTCCTTGCTTAAATTCCTTTGTCACATCAAAATATATGCATCCAAAGGTTTCATTCGTTAAAGGAAAAAAGACAACCCTAATCCATTTTTGCGAGTTCTGGAGAAAAATATGAAAAACGGTCGATTCCCTAGCAAGAACAGCTCTTTCTAATGTTCCCTTCCATGCTTCTTCCCCATCCCAGCCGTCTGGAAACACTTCGTAAAATCGTCGTCCCTTGATTTCCTTTTCCTGAAATTGATCCCCCATCAATTTCATATACTCTTGATTGACGGAAAGAAATTCGTAATCGATTGGAGAGCCTTCTTCATTAAAAATAACGCGGTGAATGGAATTAGCAATCGGTGACTTGTTGAAAAAATGGATATAACACTGCTCAAACATGGAATTTCCCCCGATTCAATTCAAAGCAAATAGTAAATAAGTCACGATCCCTTTGTTCATATTTATATTTAATTTCACATTAAACGAATGTAAAAGATGAAAGGAGATTTTTTGCCATTTTAATCGTATCCTACTTTTATACTATTATATCAGAATATATAAAACATTTATATCTTTTCAATAATATGTCACCATTTGGTAAAAGGTTTGAAGGATTTTGTACATAAACTTTGAAGACCGAACAATTATTTTAAGGAAAAAATAGCCCTGCTGTTATTTGCAGGGCTATGTTTCTTCTACATTTTTTTACTTTCATCTTTTACAAAAATGGCCTTCTTTTTAACCGGTTCAATCGTATTTACTCCTAATACATCCAGCAAGAAAACAAAGATTGGAATCCCTAAAATAAGTCCCCAAACTCCGAAGAAATGCTGTCCAAAAATTAACACGATAAAAGTGTAAAATACCGGCAAATGGGTTTTGGCTGACATAATTTTCGGATTTAAAATATATGCTTCAATGGCATGGACAACCGCAATCATCACCCACACATATATAACATGAATCATGCCGCCTATCGTATAGGCTATAATGCTGAGCGGAACTAATGAAATGATAACACCGGCAACGGGTATTAATCCTAAGAAAAAGACCATGATGGCAAGTCCAATAAGATTTGGAAACTTAAAGATCCATAAGAAGAAGGTCGTAATCACCATATTAACGGTCGCGATAATAAATTGGGCTTCAATAACCTTCCCGAAGGTATTGACGAATTTCTTGCCAAAGTATTCCATTTCTTCATAAAAGGAGCTTACTTTACTATTTTTAAAGCGGGCGGTAAAAGATTGAATCCTCGGCTTTTCCAAGAGGAAAAATAGGCTAAGGATGATGGCGATAAATAGTTGTAAACCGCCCGTTCCAATATTATTTAAATAATTTACAATATAGGGAACCCCTAACTCTAAATAATCCGCCACCTCAAAATCTTGAATAAGTTGACCGATATATTGGAAAATTTCATTCTCTGATTCATGTAAGCTCAGGAAGAAATCCGATAACTGTTTCACAAGGGATGTAATTTCCTTTACAAAAACGGGAAAATACCGGACTGCTCCGTAAGTTGATAAAGAAACGAAGATTGTATAGAGGGTCAAAACGAGGACTCTCCAATCAATTTTAAAAGGAAGCTTCTTAGTGATAAATTTCGCTAGCCCATTTAATAGAAAAGAGAAAATAAAGGTTAGTAAAATAATATTAATAACACTCCGCGCTAAATAGAGGATAAAAATGATAACTGCAAAAATTAAAATTCGTTTAAAGCCTTTACTCTGTAAAAAATTCAAAATATCTTTTGCCACTAGGCCTCTCCCCATCTATAAAACTTTCTTTTTTAATGATTATCAATCTCCTTCATTATTTTACCATAGGGTCGGTCTTCTTTACTATCATATCTACTGCTGAAGATTGAATTAATTCCATGAATTTTTTTCGTGTAAATCCTCGCTTGATTTATTAAAAAAGGATTTTCCTATTTCTATAGCGAATATGTTGAAAAAAGCAAATTTATAGGGATGGGAGACATTTTATGAAATGGAAAATGATTGGAATGATATTTTTCGTCATAATTCTTCTATTTGCTACAATAACCCTCGTGAATACGTTTCGCTTAAAATCGAAACAGCCGGATCCAAATCCAACAAAATTTACTGTTCAGGAAGAAAAAGCGGTAGAAAATTTTTCAAAGGCCTTAACCTATAAAACAATTTCCTATGAAGACCGCAGTAAAATGGATTTGGCTGAATTTGAACGATTTATTGATTTTCTGGCAGACACTTATCCTTTGGTGCACCGGGAACTGGAGCTAGAGAAGGTTAATGATTATGCTCTTGTTTACCACTGGAAAGGAAAAGATTCGTCGAAAAAACCAATAGGCCTTACCGCACACTATGATGTCGTTCCTGTTTTGGAAGGAACAGAAGACGATTGGGAGCACCCTGTATTTAGTGGCATTGTTGAAGACGGGCTCATTTGGGGGCGCGGTACTCTTGATGACAAAATTGGTGTTATCGCTATTATGGAAGCAGTCGAAAATTTATTACAGGCAGGCTATATTCCAGACAGGGATATTTATGTAATGTTTGGCTTTGATGAGGAAATTGGTGGCGAACTTGGAGCTAAGGCGATTAGCGAAACATTGAAGGAACGAGGAATCCAATTTGCCTTTGTGTTAGATGAAGGCGGAGCTATTGTCGAAAACATGGTGCCCGGCATTAGTCAGCCAGTCGGTGTTGTTGGCATATCCGAAAAGGGTTCTGCTACCGCGGAACTTTCAATCGAAGGTAGCGGCGGACACTCCTCCCAACCGAAAGACAAAACTAACATCGGCCGAATTGCAAGGGCGATTGCAAAATTGGAAGATAAACAGTTTAAAGCAGCTCTTCGCGGGCCAGGTAAAGATTTATTTGAATTTCTAGCGCCGGAAATGTCCTTCGGGATGAAATATGTGTTTGCTAATCAAATTATTTTTAAACCAATCATAGAAAGCATATTATTAAAAGAACCGGCAACAGCAGCTCTCATTCGTACGACGGTGGCACCGACCATCTTCCAAGCTGGGGAACAATCGAATGTTCTCCCGGAAAAAGCAAGAGCGATCATTAATCTGCGGGTCATGCCGGGGGAAACTTTAGAATCTGTAAAAGAATATATTGTAAAAGTTATTGATGACCCTGATATTGAAGTCACTCTTACCGGAAATGAAGCGACGAAAGTATCTTCAACCGATGGCTGGGAATTTCTTGCCGTGCAACAAGCAGCCCGAAATGTGTACAATGAAGCATTAATTGCCCCATATTTGATGTTTGCCGGTTCCGACGCCCGCCATTACGATATGGTTTCCGACAATACGTATCGTTTTCTTCCAGTTTTAATTACAGGTGAAGATTTAAACCGGATGCACGGAACGAATGAACATATCAGTGTGGAAAACTTTATTAACGCCATCAAGTTTTATGCGGAATTAATTCAAAATGCGGATTAATCCTCAAATTGAAACGGTCCTGCCATCAATTAGGAGGACCGTTCTTCCTTTTTATTTAAAAGCCTAATTTGTACTATAAAATATACGAACAAAATCGCATATCCGATTAAGGAACCGACAAAGGTGATCATTACATCATCCCACTTAAGCCACTCTTGTAAAAAGCTCCATTTCAATATAACTTCAGGTCCGTATAGAGCCATTGGTAGGACAATCGGCAACCACATTTTAATAAGAATGGCAATTCCGATTAGCAGGATGGCAGAAATTGCGATGACAATCCATTGACCCGTTTGATTTAAAACGAATACTGGGGTTCCAAATTTATCCGAAAGAAAAATCAATAATAAAAAGGCACCGATATTAAAGATTCCTAATCCAGTTAAGAGAGCCATTTGCTTTCCTCTTTTCCATTGCCGGCCTGCCAAAAATTTAAACGTCCCCATCGTGACGGCTATCAATAATAATGCAACTACAGGATAGCCAACTAACTCAAACCAGGAATAGTCAATCTCAAACCGAAGGGCATCACCAAGAATAACAAAGGCAAGAAAACCGATGATGGCCATTGGGACATATTTCATAGCAGCCACATAATCAAAATCTAATTCCTTCGCCAATTGTTCCATATACTCCTTTGGCGAAGAGCCAATTATATGCTGAATATTTTTCCCCTTGCTTTCTGCTTCCCGCAAATGATCCTCCAATTCACTGACAATGCTGTCGACTTCCTGTTCATTTTTTCCGCTCGCAAACAGATAAACTCGTAAATTATCAAGAAATTCTGTGCTCTCCTTTGATAAAGTCATCTTCCATCCTCCTTTATTCCTTTAATAAATTGTCGATACTTGAGGACAGGACTGCCCAGTTCTTTTTAAATTCCTCTAATTCCTTAAGACCTTGTTCGGTAATTCGGTAATATTTCCGCGGCGGGCCGCCTGAAGGCAACGATTTTTCAATGACTTCCACAAGTTTTCCTTTCCGCATTCTTAAAAGTAAAGGATAGATGCTCCCTTCTTTAACCATCGTTAGGCCATGTTTCTCCAATTTCTCAATCATTTCATAGCCATAAATCTCCCCTTTCGCAATGAGGGCTAATAAACACCCTTCCAATATTCCCTTTAACATTTGACTGATTTGTTTGGAGTTCAACTCAATCCCTCCAGAAAAGTTGTATGTCTGTTACTTTTCGACTAACTATATTGCATTGCAAGATACATGGCGAAAAAATTTATAATGCATATAGTCCGATAACTATCTTGCATTACAATCTAGTTATAGAATAGCATGAATTTTTTTCGAAGGCAATATTTTTATAAAAACTTTTACCTTTCGTAATGCCAATTTTTTTTAACGTTTGACAGATCACTAAATGGGGCCAATTGTGTAGTTTACTTCTTCAGCAAATCTTCCTGGTTCAGTTCCAGCTTCCACGGACCGCGAATCGTCACTTCAGGGTTTTCAAAGGTTAGTTTTATTGATTTTTGTTCCGGTTCTATATCAAATTGAAAATACTCGACGGTAAAGGTGTCTGGATTGGAATAGGACATATAGCTCCTATCCGTCAGTTTAAAGTTTTTCAAAACATGCGAACTGTTTTCATCGTTTTCGACATCTACATATACCCGCACCTCGGTATCTCCAACCCGCTCCACTTTTGTTACAATAACTTCGAAACCCGCAAGTTCCACCTTTTTATTGATTTCCTCCCTTTGTTCGGGAACAGGAAGTTTTACCTTTGCCTGTTCAAAATAAACGACGTGAATTTCCGGAATGGTGATTGTATACGACTCGGGTAAAGGTTCTTTCAATGTGAAATAAAATTCTTCTGAACCGATAAATTGATTAAAATGAAGGTCATACTTTCTACCTAAGTTATCTTCAACAATCAGTTCTTCCTGGCCTTTAGCTGGCATTACTCCAAAATCTTGAATATGGAAGTCTTTAATATGTTGGGCAATTAATGAAATGCGGATATTGCTGCTGATTTAATCTGTAATAGCGGTGATGGTTACTCCTTCTGTTTGCGTTGTCGGTTCTAATTCTTCCAAACGGTCAACCGTTTCTACTAGCTGAAGCTGAACTTTTTTTCAGTCCGTCCATGATTTCCACTGTTACTTTGCCATCAATATTCAAATCCCCTTCATACCAATAGGTCGCTCCCCACTCGGCTTCGGAATAAAAAGAACCGTATGAATCCGGTTTAAATTGTTCCCCTTTTCCATTTTCAAGAATGATTTCCTGAGGAATGTCTACTATATTGATGCCAGCCAGCTTAATAATCGTTTCATTTTTATCGGAGGAAAACGCGACGAGTTTAATTTCCCCTGCATCTTTTTGGAAAATAACCGGTTCTTTTAAAATATATAGTGCCATCGGTTGCTCCATTTCGACGGCACCCAATCCGGGGATAAATTGGATAAACTTATGAACGGCAGCTGCAATTTCCATTCTGAACGCGATTCCAAAAGATGTCATGACCAATATAGCCGCAACGATTGCAAACTTTGGTTTCGAAAATCTTTTTTCATTACGTTTTCTTTGATTGAATTTATTCAAAGCCTTATTAATACCTGCTATACTTCTTTCATGCAATTCCTCAGGAAGGGGAATCTTGCCAAATTCCCGTTTTATATCATGATTCATATAAATCACTCTCTTCCACGGAAATCCGTAATTTTTTAATGCTCGATACAGAAGGGTAATTGCCGTTCCAAGGGGGATATTTAAAAACTCAGCAACTTCTTTGATTGTGAAGTCGTGGTAAAAGCGTAGAAGGATGACCGTTTTTTCATCATTCTTTAATGAATAAATTAAATCCTCCAATAAAATGGACAAGACCCAATCCTTCCCCTCCTTTTGTTTTAAAGGGAGTTCTTTTTGGATCGTGTCAATCGACACAATTTTACTTCTCTTCCGCAATAAATCCAGGGCACAATTAATGGCAATCCGGATTAACCATGTTTTAAAATATTTTGGTTCCCGGAGGGTTGGAAGGGATTTAAAGGATTGATAAGCCTTCTCCTGAACAACGTCAAGGGTATCTTCTTTGTTATTTATATAGAGGAAAGCCATTCGGTAAATATCAGCTTCATAGTTTTGAAACAAGGACAGATAGGCTTCCCCATCCCCATTTTTGGCTTTTTTTATGAGATTAAGAATGTTCCTCACCCTCTTACCTCGCGTTTTGAAGTGCTACAATGATCTCCTTCTATTGATTAGATAGAAAACCATCCATTTTGGCTTTAAATTAAAAAAGTTTTTCCATTTCGTAAATTGCAATATTAAATGCAACACTCATAAAAAGAATTAATCCGTGAATGATTACAACTCTTTGTTAATCTTTTTATTTTATTTTTCTAGAGGGGTTCTCGTGATGATCTGTATTGTACAGAGCCAGGATTTTTATTTTCAGGGCTTCTGTATACTAGAGACACTATGTAAGTTGCTAAATCCTACACAAAGCATTTATGAAGATAAACGAGAAAGCTCATCATGAAAGCACTCTTCGGGGGTCTTATACCCCAATATTTTTCGTGGGAGACGATTACACCAATCTTGCGCATATTGAATCGTTTTATCAGAAACAGATTTAATGGCTTTCCCCTTTGGAATGAAACGGCGAATGAGGCCGTTATGTCTCTCATTTGTTCCTCTTTCGCTTGAGCAATAGGGATGAGTAAAATAAACGGTAGTTCCTACCTCTTTAACTGAATGACTTCAATCTGCGAATTCGGAACCATTATCCGAAGTAATCGATTTAAAGACTTTATGAAAGTTCAATCTGAACTGTTTTTTTAGTTGTTTAATAATGGAGTTAATGGCTTCACTCGTTTTACCAGAAGCTCTAAAAACTAGCTCGTGGCGAGTCTTACGCTCGGTAAGAGTTAAGAGGACCTGATCCTCCTTATTCCTATTACCGATGACCGTATCAATTTCCCAATGTCCGAACTCTTGCCGTTGATTCACTTCGGCTGGACGTTCTTCGATACTCAGGCCTAAAATACGCTTGTTTTACGGACTCGTTTTGTTTTCCTTTTCAATCTAAGTTTCATTGGTAAATCAATATTTTTAACAGCAATAAGCCCAAGGTCAATATAATTATAAATAGTTTTGGTGCAAACGATGTGGTTGCCAAAGGTATTGTTCCTTTTGGCATACCCCCAAGCAGCATCAGGAGACCAATGGTCTTCCAAGATTTTCTTTTCGACAAATTGGATAAATTCAATCGCTGAATCAAGCTTTAATTTAGCACCACAAGCCTTACGGTTTTCGTTATAAACCCTTTGACCAGCATCAGGATAATAGACCACACGATAAGTTCTGTCTGATTTCATTTGTGTAACAGAACCACGCTTCAGCTCACGACAGATCGTTGATTTATGACATCCTATTTCGTCTGCAATTTCCTGTAAAGATTTACAAGTTTACGCATGACGTCAATTTTACCGCGATCGTACTCAGTTAAGTGTTTAAAAGAGCGTTTATTTGTGGTAGACTTATTTGGAACCATAGATAAACCTCCGTATGATTTTTGTTTGATCGACTTAATCATATCACGGATTTATCTATGGTTTTTTATTTATTTATCTGTTGCATTTGATTTTACAACTAACCCCCCATTTTTATTTTGTATATTTTTCCAGAAATGATTGATTTTATTATAAAATATGTTATATAATTTTGTGTAAAAATAAATTGAATATTAAAATTATTCCGCATTAAAATCATTATTATACTCATAAGAAAGGGGAGTTATTATGGAAGAATCATGGGGAAAGTTAAAAAATTTGAAAGAAAAAGTGTTATCACACTTGGTTACTTCACATCTTTCACTATCCGATGCTAACGATACGTTGCATTTAATGTGTGATGGCACTTGTGGTCTTTTATGGTTTAACCGTAACCCTGATGAACCTTTGGGGGATCCATTAACATCCGGTTATTTGCAACTGAACTGGGGTGAAAATAAGGTCGGGGAAGATAATATACTAATAAATGAACCGGAGACCTCAAACCCTTATGTAAGAATTGATCCTAACAAAGAAGGGGTAAACCGGTATACGATTCAAGGTTCTTGTTATGACGTGTCTTATTCAACAATCAAAGATATACAAGGGTTCGGTTATTCTAATGATCAGGGTGAAACCTTTTTGCACAGAATTTTGATAGAAATAGAGAGACAATTCTCAACACAAGTAGAAAAGAGGTTTATCCATATTGAATCCCATCCGTGTCTAATTATCAATGTTACTCATAACAGACCATCCATTCCTGGTAAGCAATTATTCTAAGCTAATGTAGATAGCCGATAAAATCCACGAAAAATGTCAAAGTTTATATGGTTTATCAAGAAATGAATAAAACTATTCTAAATTAAGCGAAAATTAAATATTTACAAAATATTATATTATATCAATGTGATAAAATTTTTTTGGGGATGGTTGTGAAATCAAAAATCTTAAAATCTTTTATCGCTGCATTTTTGATTTTATGTTCTTTTTCCTTTTTTCACTCTCCTTCACAAAAGGCACAAGCCTTTGGAGAATGTATCTTTAGCCCGATAGTAATTTATGGAAAAGGAACAGTTCCAATTTCCATTTCCACTGCTCAAGACGATGAAGGTGGAGTTCGAATCCAGTGTGGTGCACTTAGAGCAGCAGCAGGTACTTGGAACGGTATAAAGTCCACAGCCAGATTGACAAACACTACCAAGGAAGTTGCAAACTATGTGAAAAAAGGCGGAAGTTCAAAAGCATGGTCAGATTTTGAACTGATGCCTGGTACTCCAGTATACAAAGGAAATGGCGTTTATACAAAGACAGTTACAGAAGGAAATCAATCAGTTACCGTTACTTATTATCCTAAAGCCACCTCAACAAACGGACCTACATTACAATTCCCATCAACTTCAAAAGGTCTGGTATGGGATAAGATTAGGTATGAATGACAAATATTGCATGTGAAGGATTATGGAGGGTTGAACAAATTAAAATCCAAAAACGGTGTATCCATATGGAACACCGTTTTTTTGATTAATCCTCAAAAATTCCGTTTAGATCAATTGCTTCAACCGTTTTATCCAAATTCTCATCTTGGTTTTTGGTTTCATCTACTTTTACCATTTTTTCCAATTCTTCCTTCATAATTACTTCCTCTATATTGGTTGTTCTGGGAAAACTCCGAATCGACCACCCCTATTTTTCTTTATCAAAAGGAATGTGCCATAACCCGGAGATGTTTTCTTTTCAAAGAACGGTTTTTGATCCTTATCCAACAACAGATTTCCTTTTTCATCACTTTTCAATATCCAATTTTGATTTTTTAATCTATATATTGGGTTATAGGAGCTTTTCCAGCTTGATAAGATGAGAAGA
>Ga0079224_100010725_pt1 | contig 12586 bp, 14 predicted proteins | sample Stecom2015_FD_80414 | JGI IMG/M metagenome (GOLD analysis project Ga0079224, IMG submission 80414) | Agricultural soil microbial communities from Utah to study Nitrogen management - Steer compost 2015 | ecosystem: Environmental > Terrestrial > Soil > Agricultural land | place: USA: Utah...
AAGCGCGCCCAGGACGAGGCCGAGTTCGAGATCCAGCTCGCCGCCCGCCGCGAGGAGGCGGAGCGCCAGGAGGCCGAGCGCCACGCCGCCACCCAGGCCGCGACGCAGAAGCTGGTCGCCGAGGCCGAGCAGCGCGCCGCGACCGCCGAGTCCCGGGCCACCAAGGCGACCCAGCAGGCCGAGCAGACCCGCCGCGAGGCCGACCTGCACGCCAAGCAGCTGGTCGCCAACGCCCGCAAGAACGCCGAGCAGATCGTCGCCGAGGCCAAGTCCAGCGCCGAGACCATCGTCACCGAGGCCAAGACCGAGGCCGAGCGCACCCGTACGACCATGCAGCGCCAGGTCGACGAGCTGACCCGCCAGCGCGACAGCATCACCAGCCACCTCGCGCAGCTGCGTCAGCTGCTCGGCGGCGCCCCGCTGCCGGGCATGGACTCCGAGCAGGCCGTCGCCGCGGCCCCGCCGAAGCCGGCCCTGGCCGCGTCGGCCGACGACCGTCCCGCCCCGATCCCCGCGCCGGCTCCGGCTCCCGCCAAGGCGGAGAGCAAGGCCGACGACGACGCCGAGTGGTGGCAGGAGTAAGCGGCACGGCCGACGGCTCGGGCTACCTACACGGGGACTGACCGAAAAACAGGAGAGAGCCTGGCGACCAAGGTCGCTAGGCTCTCTCTCGTTGTGCGTCCTCCCCTCGTGCAGGAGACCCTGTGACCACAGAAGCCGAACCCGCCGGAGCCGGCCTCACCACGCCCGCCCCGCCGCGGGCGGAGACCGGCGAAGCGGCTGACCGGACGGCGGAGACCGCCGACCCCGGTCCGCCCGCCCCCGCTCCCGCGGGCGAAGCGGCTGTCCCGATCGCCGTGCCGGTCTCCGGGATGCCGGGGAAACCGCTGGTACGGGGGCCGTTCCTGTTCGGGCTGACCGGCGGGCTCGGTGTGCTGACGGCCATCGCGATCGCCCAGATGGTCGTCAGCTCGCTGAGCGTGATCATCATCGTCGTGGTGGCGATGTTCCTGGCCGTCGGCCTGAACCCGGCGGTGGAGGCGCTGCAGCGGCGCGGCCTGGCCAGGCGGTGGGCGATCACGTCCGTGTTCGCCGTGGTGATCGTGGCGTTCGTGCTGTTCGGGCTGGCCGTGGTGCCGCCGGTGAGCCAGCAGCTCGCCGACTTCGTGGCCGCGCTGCCCGGCTACCTCCGGGACCTGAGCAACCATCCGACGCTGCGCGAGCTCGACGCCGACTACCAGATCCTGCCGCAGCTGGCCACGTTCGTCACCGGCACGCTCGGGCCGTCGCTGGCCACCGGCGTGGTGGGCGCCGGGCTGGTGGTGCTCGACGGGCTGTTCACCACGATCACGCTGCTGGTGCTCATGCTCTACTTCCTCGGCTCGCTGCACACGATCAAGGCCTACCTGCTCAAGCTGGTGCCGGCCTCGCGCCGCGAGCGCACCGGCGCGATCGCCGAGCAGATCCTGAGCGGCATCGGCGGCTACGTCGCCGGCAGCATCCTCATCTCGGCCGTGGCCGGCGTGCTGACGTGGATCTTCCTGTCGATCGTGGGGGTCGAGTACGCGCTCGCGCTCGCCCTCGTGGTGGCCCTGACCGACCTGATCCCGCTGGTGGGCGCCACGATCGGGGCCGTGGTGGTGACCGGGGTGGCGCTGCTCGGCTCGGTGCCCGCGGGCATCACGTGCGCGATCTTCTTCGTGATCTACCAGCAGATCGAGAACTACGTGATCTACCCGCGGGTGATGAAGCGCTCGGTGGACGTGACGCCGGCGGTGACCGTGATCGCCGCCCTGGTGGGCGGCGCGCTGCTCGGCATCGTGGGCGCGCTGCTGGCCATCCCGGTGGCCGCCGCGATCGCCCTGATCATCCGGGAGATCGTGATACCCCGGCAAGCTCAGTGCTGAGGAAGCGCGTCACGGCGTCGTTGAACGCCTCGGGCTGCTCGACGGCGATCAGGTGACCGGCCTCGGGGATGACCTCCAGCCGTCCCTCGGGCACCGCCTCGGCCATCGCCCGGGCGTCCGACGGCGGGGCCAGCTCGTCCTCCTCGCCGGCGAGCACCAGCGCGGGCACCTTGAGCCCGGCCAGCGTGTCGAAGGAGTCGGGCCGCCCGGCCATCGCGCGCTGCGCCCAGGCGACCGCCTGGGGCGGCGCCGACTGCACGAGCCCCTTGACCCGGCCGGACACCATGGCCCTGCGCTGCCGCGTGGTGGGCCCGGTCAGCCCCGGGAGCACCTCCCTGACCAGCACGTCGCTGCCGTCGGCGAGCACCTCCCGGGCGACGCGCTCGCGGTTGCCGCGGGCCGCGTCGGTGTCGGGGCTCGCCTTGGTGGCGGCCAGGATGACGCCGAGCACCCGGTCGGGGTGGCGGCGGCAGAAGGCCATGGTCACGTAGCCGCCCATGGACAACCCTCCGATCACCGCCCGCTCGACGCCCTCGGCGTCGAGCACCCTGGCGACGTCGTCGGCCATGAGGTCGAGTGAGGGCTCGTCGTCTCCGAGCCGAGACCCGCCGAAGCCGCGCAGGTCGGGGGTGATGACCCGGCACGCCCTGGCCAGACCCTCCCGCTGGGCCAGCCACATGGCCGACGAGAGCGGGAACGCGTGGAGCAGTACGACCGGGAGCCCGGTCCCGGCTGTTCTCGTGTAGAGCTGCACGGACCTCACGGTAACCCGGTTCCCCGCGACAATCACTCCGGAGGTCATCCGGATATGCGGCGAAAGGCCGGTCCCATTCGTCAGGCGGTCGTGAGGCCGCCGTCGACGATCAGCATCTGGCCGGTCATGTAGGCGGAGGCCTCGCTCGCCAGGAACACGGCCGGCTGGGCGATCTCCTCGACGGTGGCCCAGCGGCGCATCGGCACGTTCGCCACGGTCGCCTGGCCGCCGCTGCCGTCGTCCCAGAGGTTGCGGTTGAGGTCGGTGGCGGTCCAGCCCGGGCAGAGGGCGTTGACCCGGACGCCCGCCGAGGCCCACTCCAGGGCGAGCGTCTTGGTCAGGGCCACCAGCCCGGCCTTGGCGGCCGCGTACGGGGCCAGGAAGGGCGCGCCGAGCGCGGCCGCCGAGGCGATGTTGATCACGGACCCGCCGCCGCGGCCGAGCAGGTGGGGCGCGGCGGCGTGGCAGACGGCCATGGCCGAGTCGAGGTTGAGCCGCATGATCTTGTCCCAGCCGGTCAGGCGCAGGTCCTTGAACTCGACCAGGAAGTTGGACCCGCCCGCGTTGTTGACCACGATGTCGAGGTGGCCGAGCCCGGCGACGGCCTCGTGCACGGTCGTGGCGGCGGCCTCGCGGTCGGTCAGGTCGGCGGGGACGACCACGGCCTCGCGGCCGAGCGCCTGGACCTCCTTGGCCAGTTCGGCCAGTGCGCCGGCCGAGCGCGCCGTCAGCGCCACGTCCGCGCCCGCCTCGGCGTAGGCGAGCGCGATGGCCCGCCCGATGCCCTTCGACGCCCCGGTGATCAGAGCCTTCTTGCCGTCAAGAGCGAACGCGCCCACGGTGCCTCCTCCGTACTGACCGAACGATATTCTAGTGCGGTCAGACCTCCGTGGGGAGGGGGTGCCGGCCGGGGACGACGCGGCGGACGATCTCGTTGAGCACGGTGCGCACGTACGGCTCGCCCACCCACAGGTGCTTGGCGCCCGGCACGCCGACCACCTCGGCCTGCGGCACCCGGGCGAAACGCCGCTTCGCCTCCTCGGGGCGCAGGTAGTCGTCGAACTCCGGGACCAGCGCGATCAGCGGCCGGCCGAACGCGGCCCAGGCGTCGAGGTCGGCGTCGGTGGCCCGGTGGAGCGGCGGGGAGAGCAGGATGCCCCCTTCCACCACCGGGTCGTGGCCCCACTTGAGCACCAGCTCGCTGCCGAACGACCAGCCGACGAGCCAGATCCGCGGCAGATCGTGGAACTCGGCGTACTCCAGCGCCGCCGCCACGTCGAACCGCTCGCCCTCGCCGCCGTCGAAGGCGCCCTCCGAGGTGCCGCGGTCGGAGGTGGTGCCCCGGGTGTTGAAGCGCAGCACCGCCAGGTCGGCCAGCGCGGGCAGCCGGTTGGCGGCCTTCTTGTAGACGTGGCTGTCCATGAAGCCGCCGTGGGTCGGCAGCGGGTGCAGCGTCACCAGGGTCGCCGCGGGCGGCCGGTCCTCGGGCAGGGCGAGCTCGCCGACCAGGGTCAAACCGTCGCCGGTGTGCAGCTCGATCGGCTCACGCCGGGCGGGCAGCACGGTGGCCGCGCGAATCTCCACGTCGCTCCTTCGTAACGCGTCAGTAGCGGCTGCGGCCGGGGCCGCGGTCCAGTCTCTTGCGCCAGCACACCTGGTGCCAGTGGCGGCGCTCCTCCTCGCCGCCCCGCCAGGCGGGCCAGGTGACCAGGTGCGGGGTGCCGCTCCGGATCTCCTGGTCGCAGCCGGGACAGCGGTAGTTCTTGGTGGAGCCGGCGCCGGTGAGCGAGCGTACCTTCCACTCGCCGTCGGGCCACTCCTCGACCCGGTCGGTGCTGCGCGGGAAGGCGATGGGACGGGTGGGCTCCCTGCGCCGGGAGCGGCGCGGGCTCATGCCGGCCCAGCCCCCGTCGTACTGATTTCAGTCACCGCCACCCTCTCGAACGCCATGCCCGTAGTTTTACAGAGCCGCTAGGGTGGGCTTCCATGCGGCTGGTCATCGCACGCTGCAGCGTGGACTACATCGGACGGCTCACGGCACATCTGCCGATGGCGCCCAGGCTCGTGCTCATCAAGGCTGACGGGAGCGTGTCGATCCACGCCGACGACCGCGCCTACAAGCCTCTCAACTGGATGAATCCGCCGTGCAAGCTCAAGGAGGACGGCGACACCTGGACCGTCACCCACGGCAAGACCGGCGAGAAGCTGGTCCTGACGATGGAGGAGATCCTCCACGACTCCACCCACGAGCTGGGCGTCGACCCGGGGCTCATCAAGGACGGCGTCGAGGCCCATCTGCAGGAGCTGCTGGCCGAGCACATCACCACTCTCGGCGAGGGCTTCACGCTCATCCGGCGCGAATACATGACGGCCATCGGCCCGGTCGACATCCTCTGCCGCGACGCCAAGAGCGCCACGGTGGCGGTCGAGATCAAGCGGCGCGGTGAGATCGACGGCGTCGAGCAGCTCACCCGCTACCTGGAGCTGCTCAACCGCGACCCGATGCTGGCCCCGGTGCGCGGGATCTTCGCCGCGCAGGAGATCAAACCGCAGGCCAGGGTGCTGGCGGCCGACCGCGGCATCGAGTGCGTCGTCCTCGACTACGACGCCCTGCGCGGCATCGAGCCGGAGAACCCGACCCTCTTCTGAGGCCGCCTGGTAAGCGAAGCCTTACGGGCCTATGTTGGCGTCATGACGACGCTCACGTTCGACTCCCTGAACCCGGCCACCGGCGCGGTCGTCGGCAGCCACCCCAAGCACGACGCCGAGGCGGTGCGGGCCGCCGTGGGCCGGGCGGGGAGCGCGGCCGAGTGGTGGGAGGGGCTGGGCCACGCGGGCCGCAGGCGCAGGCTGCTCGACTACAAGGCGGTCGTCACGCGCGAGCTGCGGGAGCTGGCGGCACTGGTCCACGAGGAGACGGGCAAGCCGGTCGCGGACGCCACGCTGGAGATCGTGCTGGCGATCACGCACATCGACTGGGCCGCCCGCAACGCCCGCAAGGTGCTCGGGCCGCGCCGGGTCTCGCCGGGGCTGGTCGGCGTCAACCTGGCGGCCACGGTGGAGTACCTGCCGCTCGGGGTGGTCGGGGTCATCGGGCCTTGGAACTATCCGGTGTTCACCCCGATGGGGTCGATCGCGTACGCGCTCGCGGCCGGCAACGCCGTGGTCTTCAAGCCCAGCGAGTTCACGCCCGGGGTCGGGGTGCGGCTGGCGGAGCTGTTCGCGGAGGCGGTGCCGGAGCAGCCGGTGTTCCAGACGGTGACCGGGCTGGGCGAGACCGGCGCGGCCCTGGCGCGCGACCCCCGGGTGAAGAAGATCGCCTTCACCGGGTCGACCGCGACGGCCAAGCGGGTCATGGCGGCCTGCGCGGAGAACCTGACGCCGATGGTGGCCGAGTGCGGGGGCAAGGACGCGTTCATCGTGGACGCCGGCGCCGACGTCGAGGCCGCCGCGGACGCGTGCCTGTGGGGCGCGCTGTCGAACGCCGGGCAGACGTGTGTGGGCGTGGAGCGGGTGTACGTGGTGGACGCCGTGTACGAGCCGTTCATGCGGGCGCTGAAGGACCGGGCCGCCACGGTGAAGGCGGGCGAGCACTACGGGCCCATCACCATGCCGGGCCAGCTGGACGTCATCAGGCGGCACATCGACGACGCGGCCAAGTCCGGCCGGGCGGTCACGGGCGGGCCGGACTCGGTGCGTCCCCCGTACGTGGATCCGGTGATCGTGGAGGACGTGCCGGAGGACTCCCCCGCGGTGCGCGAGGAGACGTTCGGGCCGACGATCACGGTCCGCCGCACCAGGGACGCGCGGGAGGCGCTGGAACTGGCCAACGCCACCGCCTACGGGCTGGCCGGCACGGTGTTCTCGGGGAACCGGCGCCGGGCGATGGAGCTGGCGCGCGCGCTGCGCACCGGGATGGCGGCCGTCAACTCGGTCATCTCGTTCGCGGGCGTGGCCGCGCTGCCGTTCGGCGGTACGGGCGACTCCGGCTTCGGGCGCATCCACGGCGCGGACGGGCTGCGGGAGTTCGCCCGGGCGAAGGCCATCGCGCGGCAGCGCTTCCCGGTGCCGGGGATGCGGCTCACCTCGTTCGCCCGGCAGCCCGAAGAGCTTGAGCGGCTGATCAGACTTGTCAGCTTCTTGCATGGGCGACGTAAGAGGTAATCCGCCCGCCCTTTCCCTTATCCGATCATCCATCCATAATTGTGTGCTCGGGGGCCACGATCATGTTGGACGGGTGGAATGTGAACCGGTCTTACCGGGGAATGACAGCGGAACAAAGGCTGGCGGACAGACGCGAGCGGCTGATGTCGGCTGCCTACACGCTATACGCGAAACCGGGTTTCGCGGTCACGACTATCGAAAGGCTGTGTTCGGAGGCGCGGATCTCCAACCGCGCCTTCTACGAATGTTTCGGCAGCCAGGAGGAGCTCTTACAGGCGCTGCACGAGCGCTGCGTCGAGGAGAGCCTCGCCGCGGTCTCGAAGGCGCTGCAGGACGTGCCGGACACGCTCGAGGCCCGCGTTCGCGCGGGCGTCCGGGCGTATGTCGAGTTCGCCACCGCCGACTGGCGCCGGGCCCGCATCATGCACGTCGAAGTGCGCAGATCAGGCGACGTGCTGATGATGTCGCGGCAGCGGGCCATCGACTCCTTCGCCCGGCTCGTGGAGGAGGCCTGGGCCGATTTTCCGGAGCCGCCGGGGGTGAATCGGCGGCTGGTGGCCCTGGGCGTAATTGGCGCGCTGCAGGAGTTGCTCATCGAATGGCTGCTGGCCAAGGAAGCGCCGGATCTCGACGAACTCGTGGGCGTGGCCGTGCATCTCTTCCTGCGAGCGCTGGCACCGTGACGGCATTCCGGAAAAGCGATGGGCATGAATTCACGCCACCGCGACGGTGGCCGCCTCGACGTGGAGGATCCGGTTCAGCCGGGTCACGGCCAGCACCCGCATGACCCGCGGGGGCACCGCGCGGAGCACCACGCGGCGCCCGACGTCGAGCGCGAGCCTGTGCGTGCCCACCAGCACGCCCAGGCCGGTGGCGTCGATCATTTCCAGCTCCGACAGGTCGATGATCAGGTCGCCGTCTCCCGTCCTGACCGCCTCGTGCAGGCGGTCGCGCACTCCGGCCGACGTGCCGGCGTCGAGCCGGCTGCCGAGCCGGACCACCTGCCCCTTCAGATTGCCCCGAATGCGCATGTCACCTCCTCGATGGGCACAACCCCGACATATCCCCCCTACCCACGGAGGGGCAGGGACACGACCGCTGTGAGCAGAAACTCGCCGTCGCCGTCCGGACCGGCGGTGAACTCGCCGCCCAGGGCCGCCACGCGCTCCCGCAGCCCAAGCAGCCCGCTGCCTCGGTCCTGTCCGGTCTCCGGCCCGGCGCCGTCATTGCGTACCCGCAGCTCGGCCTCGCCGTCGGTGAACCGCACCAGGATGTCGCAGTAGGTGGCCGTGCTGTGCTTGAGCACGTTGGTCACCGCCTCGCGGACCGCGTAGGCGAACACCGGGGCCACACCGTGGGGCAGATCGCGATAGGGAAGATGAAAGCGGCACTCGATGCCCGCCGCTTCCAGCACCTCCTTCACGCTATTCAGCTCAGCCGTCAAGTCAAGCTCGCGGTAGCCGCGCACGGCCTGCCGCAGCTCGCGCAGCGCCTTCCTGGTGAGCTCGTTGACCTCGGTCATCTGTGCCTTGGCCGCCGCGGCGTCCTTCTCCGCCAGCCGCACGGCCAGCCCGGTCTTGACCGCGATCGCGGACAGCCGGTGCCCCACCAGGTCGTGCAGGTCCCGGGAGAAGCGCAGCCGCTCCTCGGCCAGCGCCAGCCTGGTGTGCGCCTCCTTGCCCTCGTGCGCCTTGATCGTCAGCGACAGCATCGACATCCAGATCCGGTTCGTGAGCGGGAAGGACACGCAGAAGAGCCCGTACGCGGCGGTCACGTACAGCAGGCTCCACTCCCCCGTCATCAGCAGCCCCGGCTGGATCAGGTGATTGGCCCAGGCCAGAGCGACCCCTGCCGCGAAGGTGCCCGCCGCCATGAGGACCGCGATCCTCGCCGGCACCTGGACCGAGGCCACCGCGACCCACACCGACAGGGCGAAACCGTAGGACATCGGGTCCGCGCCGCCTGCCGCCGCCACCCCGGCCGCGATCACACCGGCCACCACCACGTCTCTGACGGGGTATCGGAACTCGGTCAGGGCGGCGCAGATCCGCAGGTAGTAACGGGTGAAGCAGGCCGTCAGGATCAGTACGGGCACGGCGCGCACCCAGGGAAGCGGGCCCCCGCCGAGCGTCGGGAGAACGACCCCGGCGCCGACGAACACCCACAGGACGGCCACTATCGACGCCAGAATCCACCAGGTCTTGCGGCGTGCCCGCTCGATCGTGTCCATTACTTCGCGCGGAGCACTTCCCCGAGCTTCACCCTGGCCCCGGTGCGCAAGACCGCTCGCTCGTACACCTTGGCCCCGGCGAACAGCACGGCCAGCACCGCGAGGACCATGAGCCCGCCGGACGCCGCGACCTCCCAGATCGGCACCTCGGTGGCCGCCATCCGCACCGGCATCACCATCGAGGAGAACGGCGGGATCCACGACACGACCGTGGCGAGAGTCCCGGTGGGCTCGCGGGTCGAGTAGAAGGCCACGAAGTAGGCCGCCATGATGACCATGGTCAGCGGCGACATCACGTTGCCGACCTCCTCCTGGCGCGACACCAGCGAGGCCAGCGCGGCGCCCAGGGTGGCGAAGAACGCGTAGCCGAGCGCGAACCAGACCAGGACACCGACCACGATCCCCGGCATTCCCGGCGGGAAGTCGGCGGCGAACCCGGAGGCGACGGAGGCGCCGACGCCGACCACGACGATCGTGCCGAGGTTGATCAGCCCGAGCACGCCCAGACCGATGATCTTGCCGCCGAGGAGCTGCCACGGGCGCACCGCGCCGAGCAGGATCTCCACGATCCGGCTGCCCTTCTCCTCGACCACGCCCATCGCGACCATCATGACCTGCCCGAGGATGAGCATGAACAGCACCAGCACCAGCACGATCGCGATGCCCGTCCTGGCGGCCTGGTAGCGGGTGTCGGCCCCGACCGACTCCATCTGCAGCGGCTGGACCTGCACGCCGGCCGCGCCCAGCTTCACCTCGCGGTGCGTGCTCTGCAGGAGTACGCCCAGCTCGGTGTCGATCTGCCCGTCCGTGAGCACCTTGCTGCCGTCGACCAGCACCGCGTCCACGTCACCGTCGAGCACCGCCTGGGTGGCCGCCGCCTCGTCGGGGAAGCTGCGCCACTCGAACTCCATGTCCGGCGCCGCCGCCTCCAGCGGCAGCTGCTGCGAGTTCACGGTCCCGACCGTGTACGAGTCGGGCCCGCCCATGAACTTGGGCGCGAACGCCAGGCCGCCCACCACCAGCGCGGTGATCAGCAGTCCGATGACGAACGCCCGCGTCCGCATCTGCGTCGCGATCTCCCGCCGCGCGACCAGCATCATCCCGTTCACGCCACGGCCTCCTTGAAGATCTCGGTGAGGGTCGGCTGCTCGACCCCGAAGTGCTCGACCTGGCCCGCCTTCATGGCCCGGCGCAGGATCTCCTGGTCGTCCCCGTACTCGGTGACCAGCACGTGCCGGTCGCCCTGCACGCTCACCTGGCCCGGCAGGCCGTCCGCCCAGCCCGGGGCCGGGTCGCGGACCACGACCCGCAGCGTGCCGCCCTCGGCCGCGCGCAGGTCCTCCACTGTGCCGCTGGCCACCATCCGGCCCGCGGAGACGATGCCCACCGAGTCGCAGAGCCGCTCCACCAGTTCGAGCTGGTGGCTGGAGAAGATCACCGGGACGCCGCCGCGGCTCCGCTCCAGCAGCACCGTGGCGAGCGCGTCGACCGCGATCGGGTCGAGGCCGGAGAACGGCTCGTCCAGGATCAGCAGCTCGGGGTCGTGCACCAGCGCCACCGCGAGCTGGACGCGCTGCTGGTTGCCCAGGGAGAGCGACTCCACGGTGGAGTTCCTGCGCTCGGTCAGGCCGAGCCGCTCCAGCAGGTCCTCGGTGGCCTTCTTGGCCTGGCGCGGGCTCATGCCGTGCAGCCGGCCGAAGTACTCGATCTGCTCGCCGGCGCGCATCTTCTGGTACAGCCCGCGCTCCTCTGGCATGTAGCCGAAACGCTGACGGCCCGCGTACGTCAGAGGCTCGCCCTGCCAGGTCACGGTGCCGGAATCCGGCGAGAGCACGCCCATCACGATCCGCATGGTCGTCGACTTGCCCGCGCCGTTCGCGCCCACGAAACCGAACATCTCCCCCGGACGGACGGTGAAGCCGATCCCGTCCAGGGCCTGCTTGCCCCCAGGGGAGCCGGGGGCCCCGCCGAAGTGCTTGCGCAGATCACTGATCTCCAACATCAGGTCATCTCCTTTGCCATGGGTAAAGAGTGGCCCAGGCGACATTCGACCTGGTAGTCGTGGAAATCAGCGGCCTGGGGTGCGATCCGCGTCCGTTACGGGTGACATTTGTCATTACGCTGAGCACATGACTCGCGCAGACAAGGACAAACCGGTCGTCCTCTCCCGTATCTACACTCGTACCGGCGACGACGGCACCACCACGCTCGGCGACATGAGCCGGACCGCCAAGACCGACACCCGGCTGGCCGCCTACGCCGACGTGGAAGAGGCCAACGCCCACCTCGGGCTGGCCCTGTCGCACGGCACCCTGCCCGGCGACCTCGTACCGGTGCTGCGGCGGGTCCAGAACGAGCTCTTCGACCTCGGCGCCGACCTGTCCACCCCGGTCACCGAGAACCCCGAGTTCCCCCCGCTACGGGTCGAGCAGTCGTACATCGACTGGCTGGAAGAGCAGTGCGACCTGTTCAACGCGCGGCTCAAGCCGCTGCGCAGCTTCATCCTGCCGGGCGGCGACCCCGCCGCAGCGGCCCTTCACCTGGCGCGCGTGACCGTACGCCGCGCCGAACGGACCACCTGGGCGGCACTGGGCGAGCACGGCGACATGAACCCGCTGACCGCCACCTACCTCAACCGGCTGTCGGACCTGCTCTTCATCCTCTGCCGGATCGCGCACGACGGCGACGAGATCCTCTGGAAGCCCGGCGGCACCCGCTAGGCGACATCCAGGTAGGCGCTCGGCGGCGCCGACTCCAGCCAGGCCAGGAAACCGGTCAGCGCGTCGGCGCTCATCGCCAGCGACAGGTCGCGGGTCGAGCCCGAGCAGTCGATCGCGTGCAGGCCGCCGTCGAGCTCCCTGCGCCCGGAAACGACGAGGCCGCGCCTCGCGATCGCGTGACGCGGCCTCAGTCGCACACCCAGCAGGGGAATCCAGTGGAGCTCCCCGTCGGCATAGCGTGCCACCCCGGCACGCCACCGCCCGTCCCCCACCCGCAGGCGGCACGGTACGTTGCCGCGGCGGGCCACCAAGAAGATCCGGGCGGCCACCAGGGCGGCGGCCAGCAGCAGCGCGCAGATCACCAACGTTGCCACCATGCCGCCCCCCAAAGGCTCGAAAAAGTCAGACCTCTTCACCCGCCGCACGCAGCCGCGCCCGGGCCCGCTTGGCCTCGAGCACCGCGTCGGCGTCCTGCTGGTCGGCCTCGATCGAGGCCTGGGCCCGGTCGAGAGCGTCACGGGCCGCCGCGACGTCGACCTCGGAACCGAGCTCGGCCACCTCGGCGAGCACCGAGACCTCGTCGTCGGCCACGGAGATGAAGCCCCCGTGGACCGCGGCGACCAGGTCGCTCTCGCCCTCCCGCTTCACGCGCAGCACGCCGCCCTCGACGAGGACGCCGAGCACGGGCGCGTGTTGCGGCATGATACCGATCTCGCCGTCCACGGTCTTGGCAATCACCATGTCGGCCTCGCCCGACCAGATCTCACGCTCGGGTGAGACAACCCCTACGCGCAGCTTCGCCACTTGTGTA
>Ga0079224_100010727_pt1 | contig 12586 bp, 17 predicted proteins | sample Stecom2015_FD_80414 | JGI IMG/M metagenome (GOLD analysis project Ga0079224, IMG submission 80414) | Agricultural soil microbial communities from Utah to study Nitrogen management - Steer compost 2015 | ecosystem: Environmental > Terrestrial > Soil > Agricultural land | place: USA: Utah...
GGTCCGATGTACGCTCACATGCCACCCGCTAAAGAACGAAATCTTCGGTACCGGACGGCGGGGTCGAAGCCACCTCATCCATCGCCGCGCCCAATTGCGCTTCCCAGCGCTCCAGGCCCCACATTTCGAAATGGGTGCCCTGACCGACCAGCATCACCTGTTTCTGGATGTCGGCCAGCTTGCGCAGTGCGGGGGAAATGAGGATGCGGCCCGAGCCGTCGAGTTCGAGTTCTTCGGCGTAGCCGATGACCATGCGGCGCCACCAGCGGGCGTTCGCCTCCATGGTCGGCATTTTGGAAATCCGTTCGCTGATCGGCCTGAAAGCCTCGCTGGGGAAGAGCAGCAGGCAGCGGTCCGGGTGGCCGGTCAGTACGACCTTGCCTGTCCCGGACACCAGCGGGTCGCGATGCTTGGTCGGGACGGCAATGCGCCCCTTCGCATCGAGACTCAGCTCGCTCGCTCCCTGAAACACGGTGTCTCCTCCATCCGGGAGAAAGCAGCCTTATGCCACTTTCCTCCACGAATTCCCACTTCTCGCCACTCTAGAGTAGAAAAAATGGAGGGTCAAGCGCCCAATGCAAATTTTTCCGTGCTGTGACAATGACTTAGCGGCAACTCTTGAGGCAATTCGTGCGCGCGAATAGCCCTTTAGAAATGAAGGGGATAGCATTCAAACCGAAAGTGATTTGTGAGAAGCAGGCGCGAGAAACGGCCGCTTGGGCGGACGAGACTGTAGGGCAAGGACGACGCCTTATTTGTTCGTCCGGCGCGGAGTCTTTACGGTCGACGCCTTTCAGCGGGCGCTGAGGGTGACGCGACGCACGGGCCGCTGCCGCAGCCAGCACGCGGTATATGCCCGGGCCGAATTCGAGGAAGCCCTCTAGAATCCGCCCGCTGGAGGATTTGGAATCATGTGGAAAGCAGCGGGCATTACCTTCGGTCTGGGCATGGCGCTGGTCGTGTTCGAGTGGCTGATGGCGCGACGCAAGAAAGAAGGGATCACCTTTACCGATCGGCAGCGCATGCTGGGCATTCTGCGCATCAGCCTCGTACTGGCGGCACTGGTCGGCTGGATCGCATGGATGTCGGAATGAGTCGTCGTAACGGCGGCGAGACCCATGACGTTGAAAGCACGACGCGGCTCATGCCATCATCGGACGCATGACTCAATCTGCTGTTTCCCGCGTCCGCATTCCGTTCGTCGAACATCTCGGCATCCGTCTCACCGAACAATCGAAGGAACGCGCCGTCATCGCGCTCGATCGGCGTCCCGAACTGCTCAACAGTTGGGGCTCCACGCACGGCGGCGTGATCATGACCATGCTGGACTATGTCATGGGCGCGGCCGTGCGCGGCCACTACGGTGCCGACAACAGTGTGCTCACGGTCGATCTGTCGTTGGGCTTCATGAAGCCGGCCACCTCCGAACAGATGATCGCGGAAGGGCGCGTGCTGCATCGCGGCCGGTCCACGGCTTTTTGCGAAGCCGAGGCACGCGACCAAAGCGGCACATTGCTCGCCAAGGCGATCGGTACGTTCCGGCTGCTGCCGCCCGACCCCAACCGGCAGGCGCGGTCGGAAAAGCGCGAATCGCAGGAAAGCGCCTAAAGGCGAGAAGCTGAAAAGCGAAAAAGCCTGGAACACAGAGCGAACAGAGAACCACGGAGAACTCGGAGAGAAGCACAGCTAGGTTTTCCTCTGTGCGCTCTGTGTCCTCTGTGGTTCAAGGTTTTTTTGAAGGGTCGCTACGCCTCCGCCCAGGTTCGCGACGGCGTAGTTCGCTGCACGGCGGAAGCGCTAACTCAGTGACCGCCGTGCTCTCCGTGTTTCAGGCTTTGAACCACGCTGCGCATCGCGCAGGCGCTCAACGACGCGCGACCACGCCTTCCGCGCCCATCTGCGCTTCGGCCAGACTGCGGATCTGGAATTTACCGTCCTCGCGGAAAAGCCAGGTCTCCAGATAGCTGAACGAATCGCCGCCCGCGAGCACTTCCGCTGAAGGACGGGGTAGCGGACCGGCTTTGCGCACGCTGTCCAGCGCGACCCGCTCCAGTTGCTTGAAGCCGTTGGAGCGGCGCACCGACACCTTCGTCGCCTTGCCGTTCCCATCCACCGTGACCCGTAACACCACCACCGATTTGAGCAGCGGCGGCAGCTTGCCTTTGAAGGTCTGCGGGTTGCGCGCATAAATGCGCTTCGCCACCTGCTGTTTATAGCCGGCGACGGCCGACGCATTCGCCGCCCTGCGCGCGCGCATTTTCTTTTTCGACGCCGGCGCGCTGGCGGACACCTCCGTCTGCTGTGCCTGGTCGGTCGTGGCGCAACCGCCCAGTGCCAGCGCAACGGCTGCACCGGCAAAGATCAAAAACCGGGTGATGGATCGCATGTGAAGCTCCTTCCTTGATACTCGCCGCAGGCTAGCACGTTCACGCGTCATGCTATTGTCATAGACGTGAACTGCTTCACGCAACGCGGAACACAAGCGCAACAAAGCGTCGTGCGTTGCACACAGGCACGGCGCTGTGCCACCCTCGCGCCGAAGGGAGCGATGATGACCATCATGGAATTAATGGAGTTCGGCAGTTACGTCGTGACCGTCGTCGGCCTGCCGTTCGCGATCTACGCCTACCTGCGCGAACAGCGGAAGGAGCGCGAAAACGAAGACGAGGAAGCCTGGCAGCAACTGGCGGACGCCTACAACGAGTTCCTCACGCTCGTGCTGGCCAATCCGGATCTGAAATTGCGCACCGCGGAACGCGTCGCCCACTTGAGCGAAGAACAGCGCGAACGGCAGCGGGTGATCTTCGAAATGCTCATTTCGCTGTTCGAGCGCGCCTACATTTTGCTCTATGCCGAGGATCTGACCGGACGCCACCGCCGGCGCTGGCATTCCTGGGACGACTATATGCACGAGTGGTGCCGACGGCAGGATTTCCGCGAAGCGCTGACCGACATGCTGCGCGGCGAAGACGTCGAATTCGCCGCCTATATCGAGCGCATTGCGGCGGAGGAACGCGCCAAGGCGGCGACGCACCAAAGCACCGAGCAGGCGCCACCGCAATAACGCGCGCGGCGTCGGCCCACCGCGCTCAACCGGCTGGACGCTTGCAGCCCTGATAAACGCGATTGCCGCGTTCTTCCAGCCAGGTGTCGGCGTCGTCGAGATGGAGGGTCGTCACGCCGTTGCCGTAACGGCCGCCGTCGCGCTGATCGAGACGGAACTCCCGCTCCGGATAGATCACCATGACCGATTTGCCGCCCTCGTCCACGCGCAGCGGCAGCGTCTTGCCGCCCTCGCAGGCATACACCACCGCATCGCGCGGAATGCGCGACTGTTCCTCAGGCCCGCTGAACGGCCACCAGCCGCTGCAGCCTCCCAGCATCGCCACGGCGACGCCCAGCACCATCGTTCTTTTCATTTTCGCTCCTGATTATCGATTCCGGTCGAACACCGCCAATACCGGCTGATGATCCGACGCCTGCGTCTCGCCGTCCACCTTCACCTCGCGCAGCGACGGCAGCAGCTCCCCGGTGGCGAAAATGAAATCACAACTCAAGGGCGTCGGCCATCGTTTGCGATCGTGCACGCCCAGCGTGAGCGGATGCGGCACGCCCGGATAGCGATGCTGCCACACATCGACGAAGCGGCTGGCCTTTTCATTCGGCGCCTGCAAGCGATCGTGCAGCGCATCGTCCGGCCCGAAGTTGAAATCGGCTGTGAGAATTGCCGCGGCGGTTTGCGGCACATGGCGGAAGGGTCCCATCTGCTTGCCCGGGCGCGCCGGTATCGCGGCCCACGCGCAGGCCTCGGCGTGATGCGCACGAATGGCCTCCACCTGTGCGGCGCGCTGCCGGGGCGAGTAGTACTCCAGATGCGTGGTCATCACCCGCACCAGTCCGAGCGGCGTGTCCAGCCGGACATCGAGCAGCATGCGCGGCATGCTCGGGCGGCGGCGCTCGGGCGGCGACGGCAGTTGCGTGCGCGCCACCGCAAGCACCGGATAACGGCTCAGGATGAGATTGCCGAACAACTGTCGGCCGCCGCCTTCGCGCGGGAGATCTACCGCCACGCCGGGAATGGCCGTAAAGCCGGGCAGCAACTCGGCGAATCGTCCGAACTGGTCTTCGCCCTGGCTGCCCGGCAGGTCGTCGAAATTCGCCGCCACTTCCTGCAGGCACAGCACGTCGAAATCGGCGAGCCGTTGCGCGTGTTCGACGATACGCTGCGGATCGACGCGACCGTCCAGACCGCGGCACCACTGCACGTTCCAGGTGATCAGCTTCATGCGCTACACCGTGTTTCCCGCTGCATACGACCCTGCTGCGCCACAAACCACCCCTCGAACTCCTGCCGCTCGGCCGCGCTCAAATGCAACCCCGCCTTCGTACGTCGCCACAACACGTCGTCCGGTTCTTCCGCCCATTCATGAGCGATGAAATGGCGGACCTCGCGCTCGTAAAGATCGGCGCCGAAATGGTGGCCGAGATCGTCCACGGTGACGGCGCCCGCAAGCAATGCGCTCGTCTCGCTGCCGTGGCGCCGGTAAAGCCGTTCGACCAGCGACGCGGGCAAGCCTTCGTATTGCTTCTGCAGCGTGGATAGCGCGCGCTCGGATGCGCCAGCGCCGCCGGGCAACGGCTCATGCGCCGTCCATTCGCCGCGCGCCGGCTCGAGCCACGGCCGCAACTGCGCAAGCGCCGCTTCGGCCAGCTTACGATAGGTGGTGATCTTGCCGCCGTAAATGCTCAGCAACGGCACGTCCTCGCCGGCATCGAGGACGAGGTGATAATCCCGTGTCGTCGCCGAAGGGTTGGCCGAGCCGTCGTCGTACAGTGGCCGCACGCCGCTGTAGGTCCAGACGATGTTGCGCTCGCGCAAGTGCGTCGCGAGATAGCGGTTCGCCGCGGCGAGCAGATAGCGCACCTCCGCCGCATCGATGTGCGCGCCCTGCTCCGGCGTTTCGATCAGCACGTCCGTCGTGCCGATCAGACTGTAGCGCTCCTCATAAGGCAGGACGAACACGATGCGCCGGTCGTCGTTCTGCAACAGATAGGCGTACCGGCCCGGATGCACGCGCGGCACGACGATGTGACTGCCTTTCACGAGTTGCACCCGCGCAGCCATGTCCTGCGATCCTTCGATGCCGTGCGCCGCTTCGGCCACCCATGGGCCGGCGGCGTTCACCAGCGCGCGTGCGCGCAGGATCCGCACGCTGCCGTCGCGATGACGCGCCTCGATGCGCCAGACGCCGGCCTCTCGTCGCGCGGCGACGAAACGCGTCGAACGCATGAGCGTTGCGCCGTAGCCGGCCGCGGAGCGCAGATTGGCAATCACCAGACGCGCGTCATCCACCCAGGCGTCCCAGTAAACGAAGCCCTTGCGCAGCAGCGGACGCAACGGCGCGCCTTCGGGCGTGCCGTCCAGCGACACGGCGGTCGACGCCGGCAGGCTGCCGCGCCCGCCGAGACGGTCGTAGAGCCACAGGCCCATGCACATCATCCACGCCGGGCGCAACGACTTTACATGCGGCAGGACGAAGCGCAGCGGCGTCACCAGATGCGGCGCCAGCCGCAACAGGACTTCGCGCTCCCGCAGCGATTCCGCCACCAGCCGGAATTCGTAATGCTCCAGATAACGCAATCCGCCGTGGATGAGCTTGGTGCTCGCGGACGAGGTGCCGCCGGCAAAATCATTCTGTTCCAAAAGCACGACACGTAAGCCCCGTCCGCTCGCGTCCCGCGCGATGCCCGCGCCGTTGATGCCGCCGCCGATGACGGCAAGATCGTAGTGTGCTTCCGACATTGAAATTCCCGAATCGCACCGGGCGTCGCGACGTGTATCCATCGCCCGCGCGTTCACCCGAAACTAACCGGTGCGGGAATTGCCCGCAATCCTGTCGCCCGCCTCCTGCCATCCGTATAATGGCGCGCGGCACGAAACTTCCTTGTTGCACGACTGCCGCCTTCCAACGCACGTCCAATTCCCGTACCTGATGAGATTCATTCAAGCAGCCGCCTTCGCCTTGAGCCTCCTGTTCATACATGCCTCCTACGCGGCACCGGATCGCGAAGGCTGTCAGACCGGTACCCCGGAGGGCGAGGAAGCCTGTCTGCGGCCCGATCTGCAAGGCGTGGAAGCGGCACTCGACCGCCAGGTGCATCAACTGCGTCGCCAGTTGAGCAAGTCGCCGCGCACGCAGGGCACGCGCGCACCGATGCGGCTGGATGCCTCGCAGCAGAACTGGCTGCAATACCGCCTCAACTTCTGCAACCTCGAGGGCCTGGCCAGTGCGGGCACCGGCGAGTGGCTGCAGGTGCGCATCCTCGAATGCCGTATGCGCATGACCAAGGACCGGCTCGAGTCCCTGCGCGACATCGAAGCGGCGCTGGAATAGGACGCGCCGGCGGCGCGCTCAATGGCGCCGGCCGTACCCGAACCAGCCGATCAGAAAACGTGAGATGCCGTAGGCGATCCAGATGCGGATTCGCGTGCCCAGCGGCTGCTTGTGCCAACGCTCGCGCTCGACCGGCCGTGCGCCGTCGCGGATCAACGCCATCAGACTGTCGCGCAGTTCGCGGGCGAACACGGCATCGTCCACCGCCACATTGGCTTCGCGCGCGAGCAGCAGGCTGAAGGGATCGATGTTCGACGAACCCACCGTCGCCCAGCGTCCGTCGATGACCGCAACCTTGGCGTGCAGGAAGCTCTTGTTGTACTCCACGATCTCCACATTGGCGTCGAGCAGGGCGCCGTAGAGCGCACGCGATGCGTAATGCAGCAGGGCATATTCGACGCGCCCCTGCAGCAGCAGCACGACGCGCACGCCCCGGCCGGCGGCTTCGGTCAAGGCGTGACGAAAGCGCACACCCGGAAAAAAATACGCGCTCGCCAGAATGATCTCCTCGCGCGCCGCCTCAATCGCACCCAGATAGGCATCTTCGATGTCCGAGCGGTGGTGCAGGTTGTCGCGCACCAGCAGCGCCGCACGCTGCGTGCCCTTGGGGCTGAAATCGCCGCTGTGCGCCACATCGCTCATCCAGCGCTGGCGGAAGTTCGACCAGGCGACGATGCGCCACAACTGGTCGGCTTCCGCCGCAAGCAATTCGAGCAGCGGCCCTTCCACCCGCACTGCATAGTCCAGACGCGGCGGCGTGTGCCCCGGCGTATTCATGTCGTCGATGATGTTGATGCCGCCGACGAATCCCACACTGCCGTCGATCACCGCAATCTTGCGATGCAGTCGGCGCAGACGCGAACGGCGGATATCCCACGGCGTCAGGTCGGGCCGGTACATCAGCAGTTCCACGCCCGCGTCGAGCAGGCGATCTCGCAGGCCGCCGAAATAGCGCTTGGTGCCGAAGCTGTCGACCAGCACCCTCACGCTGACGCCGCTGGCAGCGGCGTCCATCAGCGCGCGCGCAATGAAACGGCCGGCATCGTCGTCGGCGAAGATGTAGGTTTCCAGATGCACATAGCGTCGCGCGGACGCGATCGCCGAATGCAGCGCGGGGAAATACTCGTCCCCGTTACGCAGCAGCTTCAGGCGATTGCCCGTCAGGTAGTCATTGCTGGTCACGGCGCTCTGACATGAACGCGAGTTGGGCGCTCAGCATCGCGTGGTCGGAGATGCGCGACCAGACCTGACCGTGATGGACCTCGGCATGCGCGATGCGAAAGCCGCGAACGTAGATGCGATCCAGGCAGAACAGCGGCAGGCGGCTGGGGTAGCTGCGCGCCGAACGCCCATGATGCACGCGGAACACTTCCTGCAACCCGACCGCTTCATGCAATCGGAGTCCGACCCGGTTGCGCCAGTCGTTGAAGTCGCCGGCCACGATGACCGGCGCGTCGGCCGGTACGTTTTCCCTAATGCGGTCGATCAGCGCCTGGAGCTGACGTCGCCGCCCTTCCTCGATCAGCGCGAAATGCACGCAAAGGCAGTGCACCTTGATATCCAGCCGCGGCACATGGATTTCGCAATGCAGCAGCCCGCGGCTTTCGAAACGATTGGTGGAGATGTCCTGGTTCTCCACCGAGATGATGGGATAGCGGGACAGGATGGCGTTGCCGTGGTGCCCATGGTCGTACACGGCGTTGCGGCCGTAGGCGTGCTCGGCCCACATGCTGTCGGCCAGGAATTCGTACTGCGGCTCGGCCGGCCAGTTGGTGAAGCGATTGGCATGCAAAGCATGCTGCCCCTGCACTTCCTGCAGAAACACGATGTCGGCCTTCGTTTCGCGCAACCGCTCGCGCAGCTCGTGCAACACCATGCGGCGATTGAATTGTGAAAAGCCCTTATGGATGTTGTAGGTCGCGACGCGCAAACTCATGATGACCTGACGGAATCCTTCGCTGTTCCAACGGCAACGCGGCCCATCATCGTCGCGAGCCTCCTTCCGCGGCCGCAGCCTGCCCGACGCGCTCCGGCAGGGAGAGAATGGCGTCGCGATTACTCCATGAAAAACACTTCTCCGCCGCTTCCTTCCACGGCAGCCAGACATAACCGTAATGCTCGTCGGGCGCGCAGCGGATGGGCATCGGCTCGGGCACCAGCAGGCCGAATACCCGCTCGCGATTATGGGTCACGCCCGGCGCATAACGGCTCCGCCAGCGCTTGAAAATCTCGAAATCGTTTTCCACGCCCCAGTCGGTCAGATCGTAGCGCGTGGCGTCCAGCCCCGTCTCCTCGCGCACCTCGCGGACCGCCGTCTCGCGGTAGGGTTCGTCTTCGTAATCTACGCTCCCGGTCACCGATTGCCAGAAACCGGGCCAGGGTACCCGCTCCATCAGCAGCACCTGCAGGTCGGGCGTGTGGATGACCACCAGCACCGAACGCGGGATCTTGTAGGTTTCGCTCATTTCTCATCCAGCCGCGGCAGATCGAAATCCGCCGCCGCGACGCCGTCTATGAACACCCAGAACGGGATGTCTTCGTCGTAGCAATTCTCCGCCACGGCGTCGAGCACCTCCACCAGCCGCTCGAAGTGGCCGCCCTGCGCGCGCGCCACATCGCCGCAATGCGCCAGGGTCAGGGCGACCCCGGCCGGTTCGTCGAGCGCACGCTCGCTCAGCGCGTCGTGCAACGCGTCCCAGTTCGCGCCGAAGGTGTCGGCAAAGCCAAGCGCGCGCTGGAAGACGCGCATCAGTTCCGGTTTGCCGCTCACGCCTTGGAGGTCCACCCGCCAGCGCTCGAACCCGGCGCGGTCGAGCGCGTCGTCCAGCGCACGGACGTCCCGCGGCGTGGCAAACACCCCCGCTTCGCCGGGATTGGTCAGCAGGTCGATGTAATCCATCGGCGCTCACCTCCTGTCGTCCGACGGCATCCCGATGCGCCGGAGCGAATCGTAATGATCGTCGGTGTAATAGTACTCGCCGCTGGTACGCACATCCCTGTCCGGGCCGGCGCCGGCGACGATCCGCCGCGCGCCGCGATGACTGAGGCCCGGCGTGCGGACCGTGTACTCACGGTAATAGCCGCGCGGCCGGCTGGGCAACCGCCGCTCGAAATTGCGGAACACCGTGCCGTCGCGGCGGTAGGGGAACGGACCGCCCTGCCGGATGAGCACGAGCGTCTCGCGCGCTTCGGGCGGCAGCTCGTGCAGCGGCACGACGGGCAGATCCGCCGCGGCGTGCGAGGCCGCGCAGACCAGCCACAACAGCGTGAACAGCAGGGTCCGCAGCGTGCGCGTCATGGTCGCGGACCCGATCCGTCAGCCCTTCTTTTCGGGATTGCGCAGCCGGATATGCAGCTCGCGCAATTGCTTCTCGTCCACGGGACTGGGCGCCTGCGTCAGCAGACACTGCGCACGCTGGGTCTTGGGGAAGGCGATCACGTCGCGGATCGATTCGGCGCCCGCCATCATGGTGACGATGCGATCCAGACCGAAGGCGATGCCGCCATGGGGCGGCGCGCCGTACTGCAGCGCATCGAGCAGGAAGCCGAATTTCGCCCGCGCTTCCTCTTCGCCGATGCCCAGGGCACGAAAGACCTTCGACTGCACTTCCTCGCGGTGGATACGCACCGAGCCGCCGCCGATCTCCCAGCCGTTCAGCACCATGTCGTAAGCCTTGGCCTGCGCCTTGGATGGATCGGACTCGAGATAATCCTCGTGTCCGTCCTTGGGCGAGGTGAAGGGATGGTGCATGGCCGCCCAGCGCTTCTCGTCCTCGTCGTATTCGAACATGGGGAAGTCCACGACCCACAGCGGGCGCCAGCCTTCCTCCGCATAACCCTTCTCGTGGCCGAGCTTGACGCGCAAGGCCCCGAGTGCGTCATTGACGATTTTGGCGCGGTCGGCGCCGAAGAAGATCAGGTCGCCGTTCTGCGCACCGGTGCGCTCCAGTATGGTCTTCAGTGCCTCGGGCGGCAGGAACTTCACGATGGGCGACTGCAGCCCTTCCTCGCTCGGCTTCGAGGCGTCGTTGACTTTGATGTACGCAAGACCCTTCGCGCCGTAGATGGCGACGTAGGCGGTGTACTCGTCGATTTCCTTGCGCGTCAGCGTGCCGCCGTTGGGAATGCGCAGCGCGGCCACGCGACCGTCCTTGAGATCGGCCGCGGCGCGGAATACTTTGAAGTCCACCGTCTTCATTACGTCGGTCAGTTCGGTGAACTTGAGCGGTACGCGCAGGTCCGGCTTGTCGGAGCCGTAGTCGCGCATGGCGTCGGCGTAGGTCATGATCGGGAAGGGGTTCGGCAAGTCGACGTCGAGCGCCTGCTTGAACACCTCGCGGATCAACCCTTCGAACAACTCGCGAATCTGCTCCTCGGTCAGGAACGAGGTCTCGCAGTCGATCTGCGTGAATTCCGGCTGCCGGTCGGCGCGCAGGTCCTCGTCGCGGAAGCATTTGGTGATCTGGTAGTAGCGGTCGTAACCGGCCACCATGAGCATCTGTTTGAACAACTGCGGCGACTGCGGCAGCGCGAAAAACTCGCCGTCGTGCACGCGCGAGGGCACGAGGTAGTCGCGCGCGCCTTCGGGTGTCGACTTGGTGAGCATCGGCGTTTCGATGTCGATGAAACCGTGCTCGTCGAGATACTTGCGCGCGGCCATGGCGACGCGGTAACGCAGCATCAGGTTGTGCTGCATCTGCGGACGGCGCAGATCGAGCACGCGATGCGTCAACCGCACTGTTTCCGAGAGGTTGTCGTCGTCCAGTTGGAAGGGCGGCGTGACCGAAGGGTTGAGAATTTCGATCTCGTGGCCCAACACCTCGATTTCGCCGGAGCGGATGTTGGGGTTGGTCGTGCCTTCGGGGCGGCGACGCACCTTGCCCACCACACGCAGGCAGTACTCGTTGCGCACGCTTTCGGCAATCTGGAAGGCATCGGCGCGATCGGGGTCGAACACCACCTGCACCAGGCCTTCGCGGTCGCGCAGGTCGATGAAGATGACGCCTCCGTGGTCGCGACGCCGATGCACCCAGCCGCACAGGCTGACTTGTTGATCGAGTAGGCCCGTATCGACCTGTCCGCAATAATGACTACGCATGAAGTTTCGTTCTTAAGATTGCAAGGAAGACGGCTCTTCGGCCGCCACGGCTTCTTTCTTGGGATGATCGCGCGGCGACACCACGCCCATGGAAATAATGTACTTCAGCGCCTCGTCGATCGACATATCGAGTTCGATGACTTCAGTGCATCGCAGCATGATGAAATAGCCGCTGGTCGGGTTGGGTGTGGTCGGCACATAGACGCTGACATAGTCGCCGTCCAGATAATTCACCACATCGCCGCCGGGCGTGCCGGTCAGAAAGGCGATGGTCCAGGCGTCGCCATGCGGCCAGCGCACCAGCAGCGCCTTGCGGAAGGCCTGGCCGCCCGGCTTGAACACCGTATCGCTGATCTGCTTGACGCCGTTGTAGATCGAGTCGACCACCGGCACCCGCAGCAAGGCGCTTTCCCAGATCCGCAGCAGCCGCTCGCCAAGGATATTGGAGGCGAACATGCCGGTAAACAAAATCACCAGCAACGTCAGCAGCGCGCCCAGACCGGGGATATTGCGACCGAACCACACCTCGGGATGCAGCGCCGCGGGCAGGAGGTCGAGCGAGCGGTCCATGGTCGCGATGACGATGCTGAGGACCCACACCGTAATGACCAGGGGGACGAGGAACAGCAGCCCGGTAATGAAATAGCGCTTCAAAGGAGGGTTCCGTGGCGGGGGTGCGGCGTGGGCCCTTGCGGGCGGAGCCGACCCGACAATGGATCGGCTGTTCGTTCTATATCAGGAATGCGTGCAGGCGGCGCCACAGGTATGCGTCGAAGCGCTGTCGGATTTGGATTCGCCGCTTGAGGAATCAGGAGCGGCAGGCTTGGCGCCGCTGCCGCCGTTCTTGAAGTCGGTGACATACCAGCCCGAACCCTTGAGTTGGAACCCGGCTGCGGTCAGCATTTTGCTGAATGTTTCCTTCTTACATTCGGGACAGGTGGTCAACAACGGATCGCTGATTTTCTGCAGATATTCCTTCTGGAATCCGCACGATCCGCAACGGTACTCATAAATCGGCATGTCGATGCTCCGGACGAAGCAAAAAGTCACAAAATGCTCGGATTATACCGGGCAGCCCGACGCCCACGCCGAA
>Ga0079224_100010728_pt1 | contig 12585 bp, 13 predicted proteins | sample Stecom2015_FD_80414 | JGI IMG/M metagenome (GOLD analysis project Ga0079224, IMG submission 80414) | Agricultural soil microbial communities from Utah to study Nitrogen management - Steer compost 2015 | ecosystem: Environmental > Terrestrial > Soil > Agricultural land | place: USA: Utah...
AAATAAAAATGATTGCGAAAGAACATGATGTCATAATCGTAGAAAACCGGCCGTTGGCAAGGGCTTTATATGATCAAGTAGAAATTGGGGAAGAAATTCCGGAAGAATTTTTTAAAGCCGTTGCTGAAATTCTTGCCTATGTCTATCGAGTTAAGAAAAAAGTGTAGTTTGCTAAAGATTGTATTTCATTGTTGTTAGGGGAGAACGGAAATGTCAGCTAAAGATTTATCGGTTTTATTCGGCGTTGTTGCGATTATTATTATGCTTATCATTCCAATGCCGGAATGGCTTCTTAGTGTATTTATCATCGTGAATATTTCCCTTACATTGCTCGTCCTTTTGACGACAATGAATATGCGGGAAGCATTGGAGTTTTCCATTTTCCCTTCTCTCTTACTACTCCTGACACTATTCCGTTTGGGACTGAATGTTTCCACAACGCGTTCCATTTTGTCCAGAGGGAGTGCGGGAGGCGTTGTTGAAACATTTGGTACGTTCGTTGTCGGCGGAGAAGTGCTCGTCGGGCTCGTTGTTTTCTTCATTCTTGTTATTATCAATTTTATTGTTATTACAAAAGGGGCCGAAAGGGTTGCCGAAGTCGCTGCCCGTTTTACATTGGATGCCATGCCCGGTAAACAGATGAGTATTGATGCGGACTTAAATGCTGGTATGATCACTGAACAAGAAGCTCGAATCCGTCGGGAAAAGGTGAGCCGGGAAGCCGATTTTTACGGTGCGATGGATGGTGCGACCAAATTCGTAAAAGGGGATGCCATCGCTGGTATTATTACGGTTTTCATCAATTTAATTTTTGGAATTATTATCGGTGTCGTTCAAGATGGTCTGCCCTTTGGAGAAGCTGTGAACAAATATTCCCTCTTAACGGTTGGAGATGGGATTGTCAGTCAGCTTCCAGCCCTTCTAATGTCAACGGCAACAGCCATTATTGTTACTCGAGCAGCGTCGGAAGAGAATATGGGGCATGATGTTACGACCCAGTTGTTTCGCTATCCGAAAATGGTATACGTTGCCGGCATTACGATTATTTTAATGGGTCTTTTTACCCCCATTCATGATTTTTTGACCCTCTCTATAGGTGGTTTATTGTTATTTGGCGGCTATATGATGACCAATGAGAAAAAACAGGTGGAATTAGAAACGACCGAAACCGAGGAAAAAGCAGCCACAGAGGAATTGCGAAAACCGGAAAATGTGGTCAGCTTATTAAATATTGACCCGATAGAATTTGAATTCGGCTATGGCTTAATTCCTCTCGCCGATGTCAACCAGGGCGGGGATCTTCTGGACCGGGTTGTAATGATACGTAGACAATTGGCCATCGAACTGGGGCTTGTCATACCTGTTGTCCGGATTCGGGATAATATTCAACTAGCACCAAATGAATACCGGATAAAAATTAAAGGCTCGGAAGTCGGGCGGGGAGAACTTTTTCTAGATCATTTTTTAGCTATGTCTCCTGGAGTAGATGATCCTTCGATTACCGGGATTGACACAGTCGAGCCGGCCTTCGGTATTCCTGCTAAATGGATTACGGAAGAAATGAAAAACCAGGCGGAAATGGCCGGATATACGGTCGTTGATCCTCCTTCAGTTGTCAGCACCCATCTCTCTGAAGTGCTGAAAATGCACGCCTATGAACTTTTAGGCCGACAAGAAACAAAACAATTAATCGATCATTTAAAGGAAAGCTATCCAATTTTAGTGGAAGAAGTTACCCCCAATCCTTTATCTATTGGGGATATTCAAAAGGTGTTGGCTAAACTTCTAAAAGAGCGTGTTTCGATTCGGAATTTGCCGGTCATTTTCGAAACCCTTGCTGACTTTTGCAAAATGACGACGGACCCAGATATTTTAACAGAATATGTCCGGCAAAGTTTGAACAAGCAAATTACAGAGCAATATATTCAAGAAGGCGAACCACTAAAGGTTATTACATTGTCGGGTAAGGTTGAAAAATTAATCCATGATTCAGTTCAGCAAACGGAACATAAAAATTATTTAGTTTTAGAACCTAGTGTAAGCCAACAGCTAATTCAAGCTATTGATGAGGAACTGAAAAAATTATCAATGACAAACCAAACACCGGTCATTCTTTGCTCTCCGGCCATCCGAATGTATGTCCGGGATTTAACAGAGAGATTTTTCCCGCATGTGGCAATACTTTCCTATAATGAACTGGATGCAAAAGTAGAAGTTCAAAGCGTCGGGGTGGTGAACTTGCATTGAAAATAAAAAAATATATTGCCCCTAACATGCCGGAAGCGATGAAGCAAATCCGGTCAGAATTAGGGCTGGACGCTGTCATATTAAATTCCCGTGAAATTTATCGGGGCGGCGTTTTTGGCCTATTTAAAAAGAAATATATCGAAGTTGTGGCGGCGGTGGATCCGTTAAACCAAACACCTCTACCAAAAAAACAAGCAATTGGAACAGTAATTGAAAATATTCAAGAAGTGAACAGGTCAAATCCCTTAGAAAATGGAAAAAGCAATGATGGAGAAATTGTTAAAGAATTAAACCAGTTGAGAAATATGCTCCATCAATTGGTTGAAAATTCTTCTAAAGGAAAAGAAAGCGAAAAATTAGTATTTCCCATTCCTGAACCTTTTCAAACGCCAATTCATAAACTTTTGAAGCATGGGGTTGAAAAGACCTTTATCAATGATATGTTACCGGAGGTTTATGAAACTTATTATTCAAGGGGTGGACACATTACTGAAGTCGAAGCGATTACTTGGATTCGTCTCTATTTTATAAATAAATTGGAAGAATTTAACAATAGTGGAAGTAACCACCCCCTCAATAAATATATCCATTTAATAGGTCCAACCGGCGTTGGTAAAACAACAACCATTGCGAAAGTTGCTGCATCTTTAGTTCAATCGGGAAAACGAATTGCTTTTATGACAACAGACACATACCGGATTGGAGCAGTAGAACAACTAAAAACCTATGCCGATATATTACAGGTTCCTCTTGAAGTTTGTTATACAAAGGACGACTATTCACGGGCCATTGAGAGATTCGCCAACTATGACCATGTGTTAATTGATACCGCTGGAAGAAATTACCGCGATGAAAAATATATTGAGGAACTGACAAATTTAATTGAGTTTCAAAATGGCATGGAAACTTTTCTTGTTTTTTCTCTTACATCAAAGGAAGAAGATTTAGAAGCCATCTATGATCAATTTTCTCATATTAATGTAGATCGGTTTATTTTTACTAAATTAGATGAAACATCCCGATTCGGAGCATTAATCAATATGCCATTGAAATATAAAAAAGGAATTGCCTTTATTACCACCGGTCAAGAAGTTCCTGACGATATCCAGTTAGGAGACTCCGCCTGGATTTTAAACCAGCTATTGGGGGACCGGTACTATGCATGATCAAGCGGAAAAATTGCGGATCAGAATGCGTAGGTATGCGGAAAAAAAGGAAGCAAAAACGATTGCCTTCATCAGCGGCAAAGGGGGCGTTGGTAAATCAAATCTATCGTTAAACTTTTCCATCGCCCTTGCAAAACTTGAAAAAAAAGTGCTGCTCATTGATATGGATATCGGCATGGGAAATATTGATGTTTTAGCAGGTATCCAGCCTGAAAAAAATGTTGCTCACTTTTTTACAGAAAATGAAACGCTAGAAAGGATTATAGAAAAGGGACCTGAAAATCTTTCATTCATTGCCGGAGGAAACGGATTAACGGAGTTTGTGAAATTGAATGAAGCGAGAATGAATGATTTTTTAAGGGAGATTCGGTTGTTAACGTATGATTATGACTTTTTCATCTTTGATTTTGGTGCGGGGATGGATGAAGAAGTTGTGAAATTTTTGGCAACGATCGATTCCGTTTTTGTCGTTGTTACACCGGATCCAACTTCAATAATGGATGCTTATTCGGCAATGAAATATCTATTAATCTATAATCGAGACACAAATCTTTATTTAGTTGGCAATCGTATGAAAAACTCCAAAGAAAATGAAACAGTTTTATCCCGTATAAATCAAGCATTAAAGATTTTTTTGCAAAAAGAAGGAATTCCGCTTGGCTTTATTCCGGAAGATTCAGCAGTTTCCAAATCGGTTTTAAAACAGTCTCCCTTTCTTGTAGCAAAGCCCTATTCAAATGCTTCGCGCCAAATGCAATTATTGGCAAAGACGTACTTGGAACAGATTAAAATGGCTCCAATTAATAAAGAAAAGCCAGCTCGGTTTCTTGAACATTTGAAATCTTTCATTAGCGTTAAGCGATAAAAGAAAGAAAACTTTTTGGAGGTGATCCGCTGTGGCCATGGATCAATACTTGGAAATGTTTGTCTCAGAATCAAAAGAACATGTGCAGGCAATGAACGATAATTTATTAAAACTTGAAAACGCACCGGACGATGTTTCAATCGTAAATGAAATTTTCCGTTCCGCTCACACTCTAAAAGGTATGGCAGGTACAATGGGATATACCGATTTAATGACGTTAACCCATCAATTAGAAAACGTTTTAGATGAACTTCGGAATGGGAAAATACATTTTTCATCGGATTTATTGGATTTAATTTTCGAGGCCATGGATGATATCGAGACAATGGTTGACTCCATTGCCCTTGGTGGCGACGGGAAACAAGATGTAACGGAAATTATCGAAAAACTGAAGACGATTAGCGGGGGTAAAAGTGTAACCCTTGACTCAACGTCTAACGGAAATGAACTTTCAAACGGACAAATCAATTATGATGAATATGAATTATCCGTCCTAGAGGAATCGCTTTCACAAGGTTACAACGTATATGAAATTTTAGTGGAATTGCGTTCCGATTGTATGTTAAAAGGTGTCCGTGCCTTTATGGTTTTTGACACGTTGTCCAAAACTGGGGAAATTGTTAAGTCAACCCCTGCCGTTGATCAATTGGAAGAAGAAAATTTTGATCAATCGTTTACGGTAACATATTTAACGAAATTGTCCATGGATGAAGTAGAGAAGGCAATTTTGGCGATTTCTGAAATAGATAAAGTAAAGCTATCAGAATTAACTATCGAAAATTTGAGAAATCGCAATTCAAATGTTGTACAAGCTTCTAAAAAGGAAGAAAGCTCAACTGAACATGGCGATGCCTCCAGGAACTTAGGTTTACAAAGGACGAAATCTATTCGCGTCAATATCGAAAAATTAGATTCGTTAATCAATTTATTTGAGGAATTAATTATCGACCGGGGACGTCTCGAAGAAATTACTAAAGAAATAAACCACCCTGTCTTAAAGGAAACGGTAGAGAAAATTTCAAGGGTATCAAGCGATTTGCAATCAATTGTATTAAATTTGCGAATGGTGCCGGTATCTACGGTTTTTAATCGATTTCCAAAAATGGTCCGCCAATTAGCAAGAAATTTACAGAAAAAAATTCAATTAGTCATATCCGGTGAAGAAACGGAATTGGACCGTACTGTTATTGATCAGATTGGTGACCCTCTCGTCCATCTCCTCCGAAATTCGATTGACCACGGGATTGAAATGCCAGAGGAGCGGTTAACAAAAGGAAAACCGGAGGAAGGAACCATCCTATTAAAAGCTTATCATAGCGGAAATCATGTGTTTATCGAAATTAGCGATGATGGTGGCGGCATTAATATTGAGAAGGTTTTAAATAAGGCAATAAAAAATGGCTTAGTTGATGAAAAAACGGCTAAGAATCTATCAAACGAGGAAATTATTGAATTTATATTTTCACCCGGTTTTTCAACGTCGGAACAAGTATCTGACCTATCCGGTCGGGGAGTTGGCCTTGATGCTGTGAAAAACAAAATCGAACAGTTGGGCGGGACTATTTCAGTTAAAACAGAAAAGGGTCAAGGTTCCCGATTTATTATACAGTTGCCGCTCACTTTATCGATCATTGCTGTTATGCTCGTTGAAATCGGCAAAGAAAAATACGCCATTCCCTTAACATCGATTGTGGAAAATATCATCTTTAACAAAAAGGATATTCAATACGCCCATAATCAGCCAGTCCTTCATTTCCGGGACCGGGTTGTACCGCTTCTATACCTAGATAAAATATTCCAAGTAAAAGATGTGGAAGAAACCGATGAATTGTCTGCAGTCATTATCCAAAAAGGGGATAAATGGGCAGGGTTTGTCGTAAGTTCCTTCCTTGGCCAACAAGAAGTCGTTTTAAAATCCCTTGGCGAATATTTAAAGAACGTCTTTGCCATTTCTGGTGCAACCATCCTTGGCAACGGGGAAGTTGCTTTAGTCATCGATCCAAATGCACTTTTGAAATAGACATACTAACGATTGGAGGGAAAATGGTTGGCTACAGATGTTGCAAAAGGTTTACAAAAGGCGGTTATTTTTTCGGTTGACGATAAGGAATATGCCGTTGACGTAAATTTAGTCCTGTCGATCGAACGGATTCTCCCTATTACTAGAGTCCCTAACGTACCGAAATATATTAGGGGAGTTGTAAATTTAAGGGGAAAAATTGTCCCCATAATGGATTTACGTCTGCGTCTCGGTTTGGAGGAAGCACCATTTACGAATCAAACACGTGTAATCATTATTAAACTTGAAGAAAAAGAAGTCGGACTTGTTGTCGACCAGGCCCTTGATGTCCTTGATTTTTCAGAAGAGGAATTAGAAGAGCAGCCAGAATTTTCTGGCACGGAAAAGGTAGAGTTTGTAAAAGGAATCTTACGGAAAGAAAATCGCTTTTTCATTTTGCTGGATGTGGACGTAATTCTATTTGATAAAGGAATGAGCGGAATTGGATCCGATTAAATCAATTAATGAAGTGAAGCTAGGAATTTTGCAGGAAGTTGGTAATATCGGAGCCGGGAATGCCGCTACCGCTTTAAGCAAACTTGTAAACAAAAAAATCGAAATGAATGTGCCGGTTGTGCGCGTTATTTCCTTCCAGGAGCTGATGGACTTATACGGGGGCCCGGATGAAATGATTGCTGCGGTATTTTTAAGGATTGAAGGAGAAGTGACCGGTTCAATGTTTTATCTCCTGCCAGTGGACAAGGCCACCTTTTTTGCCCGCCTTTTAACTGGTATGAAGGATATTACATTAACAAACTCCGGTAATTCCGAACTTGCCTTATCTGCCTTACAAGAAATGGGAAATATCATGGCTGGTACTTATTTAACAGCTTTGTCCGAGTTTATTCAAATGAGATTGACCCCGTCGGTACCTGAAGTTGGTATTGATATGTTTGGTGCTATTATTAGCTATGGACTTCTTGAAATTTCAAAGGTTAGCGATTACGCAATCATGATTGATACCGTTTTAAAGACCGAAACAGAGGAAGATAATGGTTTGATTAAAGGTCATTTATTCCTTCTCCCAGACCCGGAGTCCTTTGAAAAAATTTTTTCAGCATTAGGGGTTTAAGCATGAATATGGAAAATAGAAAAATTATCAATGTTGGAATTGCTGAAATGGATGTAGTACGAACGCCTGATTTAATCCGCACCTCTGGACTTGGATCCTGTGTGGGGGTCATTTTGTACGATTTAGATCAAGAACTTGCAGGACTCGCCCATGTCATGTTGCCTGATTCTAACCTTTCGAGAAATAATACTATCCATCCCGCAAAATATGCCGATACTGCTGTTCCTGCCTTGTTAGATCGACTTGTTTCTTATGGTGCCTCAAGAAAAAAGGTGAAGGCAAAAATCGCAGGAGGAGCCCAAATGTTTAAAATTTCATCAAAAAACGACATGATGAAAATCGGTCTCCGAAACATTGAAGCTGTTAAAAAAGAATTAGAGCGATTAACCATTCCTCTAATTGCGGAAGATGTCGGGGGGAATCGCGGAAGAACCATCATTTTTAATCCAAAATCAGGGATATTAACGATCCGGACCGTAAATTTAGGAAGCAAGGAAATTTAATGTTTTTATTCGTTTTGTACTCGTTTGGCAAGGAGGGGGAAAGATGTCAATTGTAAAAGAAAATCCCGGTAGTCTAAAAATGAACGAACAGGATGACAAAACTCTTTTTCATATATGGAAAAAAACGAAGGATAAAGAAATTGCCAATCGGCTCGTCGAAGAGTATTTGCCGCTTGTTTCTATGATTACTGATAAAATCTATAAATCTTTACCAAAATCGATCCAACGGGATGATTTGTTTAGTCTCGCTTTAAGTGGATTATATGAAGCATTAGAAAAATATGATCCAGACCGGGATTTAAAATTTGAAACGTATGCATCCTTCCGAATCCGAGGTGCCATTTTAGACGGACTGAGAAAAGAAGACTGGCTTCCCAGGAAAACGAGGGAAAAAGCGAAAAAAATTGAAGTAATCATTGCCCGGCTCGAACAAAAATATTTACGTTCCGTCACACCTGAAGAGGTAGCCCGAGAAGCCAATTTATCGGTTGAAGAAGTCCAGCAATTAATGGATGAAAACTTTTTTTCCAATATACTATCGATGGATGAAGAGCGGAATAATGAGGATAACGACTCCCAATCCTACATCATTAAAGATGATTCGATAAAAACGCCGGAAGAGGAATTTGTCCATGCCGAAAGAATTAAAGAATTAACAATGCGGATTAAGGAATTGAATGAGAAAGAACAATTAGTTCTCAGTTTGATATATAAAGAAGAATTATCTTTTACGGAAGTCGGTCAAATTATGGAGCTTTCCACATCAAGAATTTCGCAAATCCATTCAAAGGCATTAAGGAAACTTCGGGATTTATTAAAAGAATAATTAAACTTTCTTGAGGGGAAAGGTTTCAATGAGTCTAAAAAACATTGAAATGCAAATTGCTGTACCGAGAACCCAAGATGCGGGAAAAATGCAGAGTGAATTGATGGATCGGGGCTATGTAATAAACAGTCAGGCGGCCGAAGCTGCTCAAAAGGAAGAAGAACGGAAACGGACGGCGGTCGTTCATAAAGATGACTTGCAAAAAGCCCAATTTCATAAAGAAGGTACCCGCGCCGAATACGTAAATAATGAAAAGGAACGTAAAGATAATAAAACGGAAGACCCACCTGCCAAACACCCTTATAAAGGGAAATACATCGATTTCAGCGGATAAGGAAGAGAAATATGGGATTTTTCATAGGGATTAACCTAATTTTAACAGTGGTATTAATCTTTGCAGTTTTATTATTATTTTTGCGGCAAAATCGTCTCATTGAACTGGAAAAGAAATATGATAAATTAAATCGCGATTTAGAGAATTCCATCGCCGCCTTTTTAATAGAAATCCGGGAAGAAAACGAAGAGTTTTTAAAAAAATTCAAGGAGACGATGGAACAGAAATCTTACTCAGAAAACAACATTACTCCGGACAAAGAAATTTTTGAAACTGCTCCAAAAATTAAAAAGAGTAAAGAACCGGAGGACGACCAAGGAGAAATTGTTTTATCTTCTGAAAAAATTGTCGAGAATAATATTGAAGAACAGCCTTTCGAAGAAAGAAGAACCCAAGCGGATAAAGAATCTGCTAATGCAGCTTTACTTAATCATGAAGATTTGAAAAGAAAGGTTAAGACACTTCTTGAATCAGGTTTTTCTATTGAAGAAATCGCAAAACATTTGGATCGGGGAAAGACAGAAATTAGTTTATTAATAAAATTTGATCCTGAACTATTGTCCATTGAAAAAAATCAAATAAAAAAATAATTTTTTCAAACCTTGAATGTCTTTCTTTGTTGTGCTATATTAAACCTTGGTGTGAATACACACGTTCGCGGATTTAAATAGAGGTGCTGCTGTCAAATAGCAGTTCTATTTAAAGAAGAAGTGAACGGAGGATTAAAAACCAAATTATAGGAGGAAAAAGAATGTCTGTAGTTTCCATGAAACAATTGCTTGAAGCAGGTGTTCACTTTGGACACCAAACACGCCGTTGGAATCCGAAAATGAAAAAATACATTTTCCAAGAAAGAAACGGCATTTATATTATTGACCTGCAAAAGACGGTCAAAAAAGTTGAAGAAGCATACAATTTCTTGAGAGAATTGGCCGCTGACGGCGGAAAAGTTCTTTTCGTTGGTACGAAAAAACAAGCTCAAGAATCTGTTAAAGAAGAAGCTGAACGGGTTGGCATGTTCTATGTGAACCATCGTTGGCTTGGTGGTACCTTAACCAACTTCCATACAATCCAAAAACGGATTCAACGTCTTAAAGACATTGAAAAAATGGAAGCTGACGGTACTTTCGATGTACTTCCGAAAAAAGAAGTTCTTGGTCTTAAAAAAGAACAAGAGCGTTTGGAAAAATTCCTTGGCGGTATTAAGGAAATGAAAGAACTTCCAGATGCACTATTCATTATTGACCCGCGGAAAGAACGCATTGCAGTTCAAGAAGCCCGCAAATTAAACATTCCTATTGTTGGAATTGTTGACACGAACTGCGATCCTGATGAAATTGATTATGTAATTCCTGCCAACGACGATGCTATTCGCGCCGTTAAATTGTTGACAAGCAAAATGGCTGATGCCATTCAGGAAGGTAAACAAGGCGAAGAGCCGGTTGTAGAAGAAACTGTTGAAGAAGCTCAACCGGTTAGCGAGTAAGGGATTTTTTCATGAGAAAGGTGATAAGTGGGAATGCCCTTATCACCTTTTTTTAAGAATTGGGCATACATATACTTGAAGAAATAGTTCTTAAGGAGGAATTTCTAATGGCTATTACAGCACAAATGGTAAAAGAATTGCGAGAAAAAACCGGCGCAGGAATGATGGACTGCAAAAAAGCTTTAATGGAAACCGGCGGTGATATGGAAAAAGCGATCGATTACCTTCGTGAAAAAGGAATGGCAAAAGCCGCTAAAAAGGCTGATCGTATTGCTGCTGAAGGAACCACATTTATTCAAAAAGATGGCAATCGCGCTGTTATTTTGGAAGTTAATGCCGAAACCGACTTTGTTGCGAAAAACGAAGGTTTTATCACATTAGTTAAAGAATTGGCAGATCATCTCTTAAAACATAATCCGGAAAGTGTAGAAGCAGCCTTGGAACAAAAAATGGATAATGGTTCTACCGTTCAAGAACATATTACTGAAGCTATTTCCAAAATCGGTGAAAAAATTACGTTGCGCCGTTTTGCAGTTGTCGAAAAAGGTGACAACGATGCCTTCGGTATTTACCAACATATGGGTGGTCGGATTTCCGTATTGTCTGTTCTCGAAGGAACAACCGATGAAAATGTCGCTAAAGACGTATCTATGCATGCTGCTGCATTAAATCCGAAATACATATCTAAAGAAGATGTACCGGCATCTGTTGTTGAACATGAAAAAGAAGTATTGAAACAACAAGCTTTAAATGAAGGAAAACCTGAAAACATTGCAGAAAAAATGGTTATCGGCCGTTTGAATAAATTCTTTGAAGAAATCTGCTTGTTAAATCAAGCTTTTGTTAAAAATCCTGACCAAACCGTTGAACAATTTGTTAAATCCCATAACGCAACGGTAAAAAGCTTTATCCGTTACGAAGTTGGAGAAGGGATTGAAAAACGCCAAGAAAACTTTGCTGAAGAAGTTATGAGCCAAATTAAAAAATAACAACATATAAGGTTGACAAAGTGGTTGTCCATCTACAAGGAATTCATTATGGACAGCCCCGTCAACCTTTTTTCCAAATTTTTTAGTTTTCAGTGGGGGATTTTATGACAAAACCAATGTATAAACGCATCGTACTGAAATTAAGTGGGGAAGCTTTAGCAGGCGAACAAGGCTACGGCATTAATCCGTCTGTTATTAAATCGATTGCAAAACAGGTTAAAGACGTAGCCGATCTTGGTGTTGAAGTGGCTGTTGTTGTCGGCGGCGGCAACATTTGGCGCGGAAAAACCGGAAGTGAAATGGGAATGGACCGGGCTACAGCAGACTATATGGGAATGCTTGCAACCGTGATGAACTCGTTAGCCCTTCAAGATAGCTTGGAACAATTAGGCATTGAAACCCGCGTACAAACTTCCATAGAAATGCGTCAAGTAGCAGAGCCTTATATTCGGCGCCGAGCCATTCGTCATTTAGAAAAGAAAAGAGTCGTTATTTTTGCTGCGGGAACAGGTAACCCGTATTTCTCAACCGATACGACTGCAGCCTTGAGAGCAGCGGAAATTGAAGCAGAAGTTATTTTGATGGCGAAAAACAATGTAGACGGTGTGTATACCGCAGATCCATTAAAAGACAAAACAGCCAAAAAATATTCAGAACTCTCCTATCTCGACGTCATTAAAAACGGTCTCCAGGTCATGGATTCAACTGCTTCTTCACTTTGTATGGACAACAACATTCCTCTTATTGTATTCTCAATTATGGAGGAAGGAAATATAAAGAAAGTTGTGCTTGGTGAAAAAATCGGTACCATTGTAAGGGGGAAATAATATGTCACAAGAAGTGATATCTAGGACGAAGGACAAAATGGAGAAGGCCATCCAGGCTTATACTAGGGAACTTGCATCTATTCGGGCTGGACGAGCTAATGCATCCTTGTTGGACAAGATTTCCGTCGATTATTATGGTGTCCCGACCCCTATTAATCAAATAGCTTCTATTTCAGTACCAGAGGCACGGATGTTAGTTGTACAACCCTAT
>Ga0079224_100010729_pt1 | contig 12584 bp, 12 predicted proteins | sample Stecom2015_FD_80414 | JGI IMG/M metagenome (GOLD analysis project Ga0079224, IMG submission 80414) | Agricultural soil microbial communities from Utah to study Nitrogen management - Steer compost 2015 | ecosystem: Environmental > Terrestrial > Soil > Agricultural land | place: USA: Utah...
GTGTCGCAATTCTCCGCTTCGCTACGCCTTGCGACACCATCGGCCCGCCGGATTTGTAAAGTTCGCATCGCTTTCATACCTTCGACATATCGCTCCCGCGAACTTTACAAATCCGGCGGGCCGTTAGCAATAATTTATGAGACACACTCTACTCATTTTAATAATCTTATTCTTGAGCGTTTCTTGTTCACAAAAAGTTGTTCCTTTTGGACTGAGGAAAACCATCGATCAAATGGAAAAAAATCTGAATGATACAATCAAATATGATTTTAGAATTGCACCTGAAAGTATTGCTGGAACTAAACACCATTTTGGACTTGGTTTGGGTTTAAGAAATGGAAAAGGATTGTGGAGCGGAAGTATGTTGCGGACTTACTTTCGATTAAACGGAATAAAGCATCCTGACGATATGAGTGGAATAATACTAACTACCTTACATCGGAAATTAAATAATAAACCAATCAATTTTAGAGAACAAAAAAAATATTATAAAGAATATTGGCGAGTTGCAAAAATCGGCAGAGATACTCTTGAACGTTATTGGGAAAGAAAATTTAACCTTGTTAATCACGACAGTCTGGAAAACATTTACAACTCAAATTTCACAAAAGGTCGTCTAGTATTAGGCAACGTTGGAGCTTGGAAAAAGAGAGAAAATGGAGCTTCCGGAATTGATATAAAAATGATTGCTAGAATTATTGACCGAGATGAAAGAACACTAAAACTTGAAATAATGGAATTAGAAAAACCAAAGGACGGATTTGAACTTCTGGAAAAAGTTGGAGATACAGTTGAATTTGACACGTATGGAGTGTATTTAATCCCTAAAAAATAAAAACTATTGCTAACAATGGCTATAAGTAATTGCTTGTTCTCGCCTACTTCTGAAAATCCTCGCGGATTTTCAGTTTGGTGTGTACTTGCAAAGTTATGTGCTAACTCACGGAACTCATAGCCACAAAACGTTATCTGCAATTTTATGAAAACTACTAAAGGATTAATAAACCAACTTGAGTTAGGTTACTCACCTATGACTGCATATGAATTTACATTGAATAAAAAAGACAAGCTTATTGAAAAAGCATTAGAATTTTCAAGTTTATATATTTTAGCTAAAAGACCAGTTATAACATTTGAAAATATTACATTTGATTACATTCAATATCGCTTAAATTTTGAAATTCATCAGAAAAATAATTCAAAAACATTAAAAGGAAGTTTATCACTAATACAAGAAGAAGTTTCTAAAAAAGATGATACTATAGCTGTTGCATTTAATTTTTTAGATAATAATATTATACAAAAAACTGAACCATTTAATAATGTTCACGGTTTTTCACTTGTTGAAGTTAATGGTGATAATCAGAAGTTTTTACTTTGGTTTTCACCAGAAAAACTTTTGCAAAATTGGTGGAAGGGATATGTAGAATGTGAAATTATTGGAGACTACAAAAGTTTCTTGAATTATGACGTTCTTTATGTTGGCAAAGCCACGAGACAAAGCATTTTGAAAAGATTAACAGGACACGAAACATTACAAGATATACTTTCTTTAGAAACACCAGTAACTGAACATCAACTACCTGCAAATGAAGTTGTAATACTTCCTTTCGAATTTCAGGATAATTTGCAGATTCATTCATTTGGCGATGACTCAGATGTAGATACAATGGTTTCTGCATTCATGGGAGAATTTTATCCAAGTCAAGAAAAAGTATTCTTAGATGCTGAAAAAGCTCTAATTAATTCTATGCTTCCAAAATATAATAGCGAATTATTTAATAATTATCCTATTAGTAAAGACGGTTTATATAAAGATAATTACGATAGTATAACTTACAAATTTGTGGATCCAATAACTTTAAGATATGAAAATGGCGAGATTTGTGGTGATGATAGTTATTTAGGAGGTGATTTTATTGTTGTTGAGAATAATGAGAAAGTATCCTTATACAAGTCATAGAAAAACTACCCCTAACATCGCATTGGCAAAATGGCAGATTAAGTACTAAATTCAAGAACAGTTCTTCGATTGAACTTTTATGCTAAAACCCCAGCCTCCCAATTCCCACCCATTAGTTAACATAACCTTAAACTCCTAAAACATTCGCATGATGGCGGAATTTGGCGTATCTTCATACATTCATAAAAATCATGCCGATAGATAAATGCAACAATAAACTAAACAAATTGTCATGGCAAAAATCACATCCAATATAAAAACGGAACTTTATAAAATCGAAATCAAATCGCCTTCCGGCAACGTCCTCATCGCTGACGAACCCATAGAACAAGGCGGAAAAGACGTAGGATTTTCACCCAAAGAACTTTTGGCTTCCGCTTTGGCTGCCTGTACAAGCGCAACGGTCAGAATGTATGCCGACCGAAAAGAATGGAATCTACAGGAAGTAAAAACAGAAATAGAATTGGATTATATCAAAGAAGAAAACAAAACGGTCATCAACCGAAAAATAGAATTCATCGGAAATCTAGATGCAGATCAAAGAACAAGGTTACAGAAAGTTGCCGAAACTTGTCCCATTCATAAAATCCTCAATAGCCCAATAGAAATTAACACTACATCTTTATAACCTGAGTTCGATTATTCAAACTTTGACAAAACGCTTTTAAATAGTGAGATGTGAGATTTTTCTTGAACACAATATCGGGCATATTGTGGAAAGAAAAACCGAAACAGATCGCTGTATAAAAGCGATTCATTTTTTCGCTGTTAATAAAAGCATTCGTCTACCTCGTTGTATTTTCACAGGATAGCTCGCTTTCCTTTTGAAAAACCGCCTTATATCCAAATACTTTTATTAATTTTGACTTTGTTTTAATAACCGAATTCAGGTTTATAATTTATGGAACCCTATATTATTCCTGCCCAAACACGCATCGGGCATGTACATTTAAAAGTTGCGGACTTGGAAAGAGCATTGGCGTTTTATCGCGATTTGTTGGGCTTCGAACTGACCACATTGTATGGAACGCAGGCCGCTTTTATATCGGCAGGCGGCTATCACCATCACATTGGCTTGAACACCTGGCACAGCAAAGGCGCACCTCCGGCTTCAGAGGACGGCGTGGGATTGTACCACACCGCGATTGTGTATCCGACCAGAAAAGACCTTGCCGTCATCTTTCAACGATTGTTAAAAGCCAATTATCCCTTAACCGGAGCCAGCGATCATGACGTTTCTGAAGCTTTGTATCTGAATGACCCGGATGGAAACGGCGTGGAATTATATTGGGACAGACCGAAAGAAGAATGGCCACACAATGAAGACGGCTCGCTTATCATGTACACGAGAGCGCTGGATTTGGAATCTCTGATGAATGAATTAAAGGTTTAAATTTTATTCTAAACTAAATTTATAAATGAATTCAATGTTTGGGATTCTAATTCTATAAGATAATTCGATTCTAACTCGGTACAATAATTGTAAATTGCCTACCTCAAAAACCCAAAACATGAAAAAATCCATTTTTACACTCGTCATCCTGACAGGATTGTCTTTTCATTCCTGTACAGAATTGCAGCAGATAGCTTCTCAATTGCCTACCGATACAAGCACGGCCGGAATCGGCGGAACTTCCAGCTTAAGAATTTCAGAAGGTTTAAAACAAGCATTGGAATTTGGTGTGCAGGAAGGCGTTCAGAAATTAGGACAAAAAGACGGATATTTTGGAAATAGTCTCACCAAAATTCTTCTGCCACAGGAACTTCAAAAAGTAGACAAAACCTTAAGGGATATCGGTTTGGGAAGTTTGGCCGACGAAGGTTTGAAACTTTTGAACCGCGCAGCGGAAGATGCGGTTACGGAAGCCGCTCCGATTTTTACCAACGCGATTACCACAATGTCGTTTAATGATGCCAAAGGAATTTTATTGGGAGGAGATAATTCGGCTACAAATTATCTGCAAAATCGTACTTCCAGCCAATTATTTACTGCTTTTCAACCCAAAGTTGAGAATTCATTGGGAAAAGTAGGTGCCGATAAAATCTGGTCTCAAATCATTTCCAAATACAATACGTTTACCGGACAAAATATCACCACCGATTTAAATACTTATGTCACCCAACAAGCCATCAACGGCGTATTCAAAATGGTAGCACAAAAAGAAGCAGGCATCAGAAACAACATCGGATTGCGCACCACTCCTCTTTTACAGGAAGTATTTGGTTTACAAGATTAAGAATTAGTCAATATCCAAAATTTCTTTTGCCAGACGAATCATTTTTGGATCACCGGTGTGTTTTCCGGGTTCGTCTGAAAGTTTGACCACATTGGTCCATGGAATATCGGGTTCCGCTACCGAAATCAGTTTCAGCACTATGTTCATCGGTTTGAGTCCGACATCATTGGTCAGATTGGTTCCGATTCCAAATGAAATTCCTATTTTTCCTTGGGTGGCTTCGGTAATGGTTTTGACCTTGTCCAAATTCAAACCATCTGAAAAAATAATGGATTTATGTTTGGGTTCGATGCCCATTTTCTGATAATGTTTAACGGTTTTTCGGGCAAATTCTACCGGATCGCCGCTGTCATGTCGCACACCGTCAAATAATTTCGCCAGTTTTTTATTGAACTGCGTAAAGAAAACATCGGTCGTATACGTATCGGTCAGCGCAATCCCTAAATCCCCGTGATAGACGTTGACCCAGCGATCCAAACTGATTCCGTTGGCGATTTTCACCCCAAATCTCGCGCCGTGGTACATAAACCATTCATGCGCATGCGTACCGATGGGTTTCACGCCTGTTGTCATGGCAAAATGAACATTGCTGGTTCCCACATAACTTGCACCGCCAAATTCTTTCAAAGCATTGACTACCAATTGATGAACGGCATAAGAATGTCTTCTTCTCGTTCCGAATTCGGCTATTTTCACGCCCAATTCCTGATAGGATTCGGCTTTTTTCCGTACGGTTTCGATTACCTTTTCGTCCGAATCTCTTGCCTGATTCGTCAGTTCATAATACAATTCGCTGATGAGCGACAAAATCGGAACTTCCCATAAAATCGTCCGATACCAATATCCCTGAATTTTTACGCTCAGGTCTTTCCCAGTCTGCGTAATTTCCACTTCCGACGGATCGTAATGATAACCTTGCAAAAAATCAAGATAAGCCGAATTCAGATAAGGACAAGTGAGGCGGAGGTATTCTTTTTCTTCCTTTGTAAGTGCCAATTCTGACATATCCTGAACGCGTTTTCTTAAGGCTTCGGCAAATCCTTCGGGAAATTCATGTTGTCCGCGGTTGATGAATTCATATTTGGCTTGGGTATCGGGATACAATTTCACAGCAGCATATTGCATGGTGAATTTGTAAAAATCGTTGTCTAAAAGGGATTTGAAACTCATTTTTTATTCGTTCTTCGAAATTCGCCCCCGATGCTTCGGGTTCTTTTTGCTTTATGAATCAAATATAAGGATTTGGTTGAAACAGAAGTTTTAATCCTCCGAATCAAATTTCGAATCAAATAAAAACCCGGAAGTATTATAGAAACACTTCCGGGCAAAATCAATCAATTATGAAAAAATTAGTACTTAAACTTACTTGTCGATAGAGCTCAACACTCTCTGCATAAAATGGTTAGCGGCATCACGCTCTGCCATTCCATTCTCAATCAGCGACTTCATTTCCATTGCTCCACAGATATTGGAAATAATTTCTCCTATGGCATCTCTTTCATCTTCTTTCACAGCGGGAGAATCAGCATAGATTTCCAAAACTTCCAAAGCGTTTTCCATGGCTTCATTGGAAGCTGATTTTGCTAAATTTTTATAAACCGGCAATTTCATTTGTGATCGCTTTTAAATGTTCTTCTTTTGAGGTAACAATCTGATTGACAAAGGTTCCGTCTTTATAAATAGCAAACGTAGGCAGGTTGTTTACTTCCGCTAATTTTCGGCTCTCCGGAAATTTTTCCGCATCTACATAAACGAATTGGATATTCGGATTGGCTTCTGCCAGACGCTTTACCTTTGGTTTCAACAATCGACAGTTTCCGCACCAAGCCGCACCAAACTGTACCAAAGTTTTTGGATTTTCGTTCAGAACTTCCTGTAATTTATCTTCTGTGATTTCTAAAAACATATTAATTCATATTTAAATTGGACGACAAATATTCCGCAACTCCTTCTTTGGTTGCATGCATGGCTTCTTTACCTTCTTCCCAGTTTGCAGGACAAACTTCACCGAATTTTTCTACGTGAAGAATCGCATCCAACAAACGAACGTATTCGTCAATGTTTCTTCCCAACGGCAAATCATTGATGGTTTCATGACGAACAACTCCGTTTTTATCGATGATAAATGTTCCGCGATAAGCAACCGGAAGTCCTTCAAATACAATTCTTTCCGTTTCGTAATCGGTAATATATTCGCCGGCCAAAACGCCATAATCCATCGAAATGGTTTTAGCTAAATCGGCCACTACCGGATAAGTAACGCCTTGGATTCCGCCATTGTCTTTTTCTGTGTTCAACCAAGCCAAATGCGTTTCTTCCGAGTCCGTAGAAACGGCAACGACAACAGCATCTCTCTTTTCGAATTCAGCCAATTTGGCTTGAAAAGCATGCAATTCGGTTGGACAAACAAAGGTGAAATCTTTTGGGTAAAAGAATAAAACGATATTTTTTTTGCCGATAGGCAAGGTGAAATCTGATACTATTTCTTCTCCGTCCAAAACAGCCGGAGCTATAAAATTTGGGGCTTTTTTTCCTACTAATGACATATTTTGAGGTTTTTAATTATTTACTATTGCAAATTTACCCTCAAATAGAACCATGAAAAATGATATATCATAGCTAAACCCTATCTGTGAATTAATGGTTTTTATGAATGAATTAAATACTTGATTTATAAGTGCTTAGCTAATTGCTAAAAACTTAATAGTGATATCAATCATAAACGAATTTCGAGTTTCGGGCTTCGAACTTCGAATTGACTCAATTAAAAACCTCAAACTCCTTTCCGTCAAACGAAGCAAAAACCATCGTCGGATGTGAATCTTGATGAAAAACATTGCCGGATTTGTCAATGGCAATCGCTCCTGCAAATCCGTCAAAGGGTTTTAATTCCTGAAAGGTTTTATGAAAAGCTTCGCCAATGGAAAATCCATCCGTTACGCGGGTGACGATTTTCGCTGCAACCGCTCCGCTCACGATATCCTCGCCCACTCCGGTACAACTTACGGCACAATCTGAATTGGCATAATTCCCTGCAACTGTCGCCGAATCGGAAATCCTCCCCGGAATTTCAAATCCTTTTCCTCCGGTGGAAGTAGCAACTGCTAACTTTCCTTCGGCATCCAAAGCCACACAACCTACGGTTCCGGTTCCTGTGGATTCTTTTTTGGCTAAATATTCATCTCGTCGCTGCGGAATCTCAGTTGAAAACTCTTCAAATCCGTTTTTTCGGGCAAATTGCGTAGCACCTTCACCTCCCAAAACTTTGTCCTCATAATCCAATAATTTTTCCGCGACCTGAACCGGATTTTTTACTTTTTCAATGTTAATGACACCGCTCATTTTCTGCGTGCTTCCATCCATTAAGGAGGCACTCATCCTGATTTTACCGTCGCTTTGAATTTGGGAACCGATTCCGGCATTGAAAAGTTCATCGTCTTCCAGCAAAGAAACCGTATAAACTACCGTTTCAAGTGCAGAATGATTTCGAAGAAATTCAAATCCTTTTCGGGTAATTTCTTTCAGGGCATTTTGTTTGGCAATTTTTGTTTCCTGATTGGTATGGGATTCTGAAAAAAATCCGCCGTGAATGATCATTTTCATTCTAAAATTTCTTTTACTGATTCATTGTGAATGACAAGTTCGCCTGAAGCCAAATCATAGGTATCATTTTGACTCATCACATGCACAACAAGGTTGCTGATAGAAATCGGTTCACCCAAAGAAACATCGGTCAAATTGGTGTTTTTAATCTGGGTACCGTCTACTAAAATCACCAATCCGGAGCCGACTGCTTCCATTTTGGTTCCTCCGGTAATTAAAAGTCCGGTATCTTCTCCCAAACCGATTCCCAAAACTACGGGATTGGTCACTACTGCCTGAAATAATCTTCCAATTCTTCCGCGTTGAACGAAATGCGTATCCACGATTACATCATCGATAAATCCCAGCCCGCTGGTGATTTTGATTTCTCCTTTCAATAAGGCCTCCTTGCTGGCGCCCTGATAAATCATACTTTGTGAAGCCGCTGCGGCACCGGCGGAAGTTCCGGCATAAATAAATTCTTCGTTTTGGTATTTTTCCAATAGAATTTTGTGAAAACGGGTTCCACCCAAAAGTGAAGTCAATCGAAGTTGGTCACCGCCTGTAAACATCACGACGTCTGCCTCTTCTACTCTTTTCAGAACTTCTTCCTTTACTGCTTCTTCCCTCTTTTGAATGTGCAATACATCGACGTTGGTCGCTCCCAGATAATTGAATGCTTTTATATATTCCGCTCCTACTTCCAACGGAATGGAAGAAGCTGTCGTAATGACTTCTATACGCGAATTCTCTTTGTGTTTCGATTCGTTGATGATTCTCTTTAAAATTCCTTTTTCAAAGAAATTAAGGTTGTTGGCTACGTTTTCATCAAAACTTACTTCGGTGAAACTTCCTTTGTCAACAGCCCCCCCGATGATGATTAGTTTACCTTTTATATCCATTTGACAAATCTAAAACTATTTTTAAATATGAATTGACATTTGCTTAAGACGAAATAATAACAATTTTTCAAGATTTTAGGTCGAATTCTCCATTTATTCAAAAAAAGAATTAATTTTAGCTAAACACATAAACAGGACAACTTAGATAATTTATTTTATGAAAATTTTAAAAATTCAAGCCCTTAGAGGACCCAATATATGGAGCGTACGCAGAAAAAAACTGATTCAAATGCGGTTGGATCTCGAAGAAATGGAAGAAAGACCTACCAATAAAATAGAAGGATTTCGGGAAAGACTCGAAGCTCTTATTCCAAGCCTGATTGAACACCGTTGTTCGGAAGGAGTGCGCGGAGGATTTTTCATGCGCGTGGACGAAGGTACCTGGATGGGGCATGTGATTGAACATATTGCGCTTGAAATCCAAACCCTCGCCGGAATGGATACAGGATTTGGGCGAACCAGGGTAACAAAGGAAGCCGGAGTTTACAATGTGGTCTTCAGTTATTTGGAAGAAAACGTGGGACTTTTTGCAGCGGAATCTTCCGTAAGAATTGCACAAGCATTAATCGACGGGACCGATTATGATCTGGATGCGGACATTCAAAAAATGAAAGAAATCCGGGAAAGAGTACGTTTAGGTCCAAGTACGGGAAGCATCGTGGAAGAAGCTGTGGCAAGAGATATTCCGTGGATTCGTTTAGGGACTAATTCTTTGGTTCAATTGGGATATGGTGTCAACCAAATGCGTTTTCAGGCGACTATTACTTGCAATACGAGCAACATTGCAGTCGATATCGCTTGTGACAAAGAAGATACCAAGCGAATGTTGGAGAATTCTTCCGTTCCCGTTGCCTCAGGCTCGATTTGTGTGGACGAAGAAGATTTGGAAAATACCATTGACAAAATCGGATTTCCAATTGTCATCAAACCTCTGGGCGGAAATCACGGAAAAGGTGCTTCCATCAATGTTAAAACCATGGAAGAAGCCAAATCCGGACTCGAACACGCCCAAAAATATGGTCGCCGTGTCATCGTGGAAAAATTTATCACGGGACATGACTTTCGGATTCTGGTCATCAATCATAAAATGGTAGCAGCCGCTCAGCGAGTTCCGGCTCATGTGGTGGGTGATGGCGAACACAGCATCCGGGAATTAATCGACATTGAAAACCAAGATCCGAGACGAGGTTACGGACATGAAAATGTCTTAACCGAAATTGAAATCGATCGGGATTCGCTCGATTTGTTAGAAAAATTGGGCTATACAGAAACATCCATTCCCAAAAAAGGCGAAATCATTTATTTAAAATCCACTGCCAATTTAAGCACCGGCGGAACTTCGGTAGATGTAACCGATATGGTGCATCCTGAAAACATCTTTTTGGCAGAACGCATTTCGAGAATAATCGGATTGGATATTTGTGGAATCGACATCATGGCGGAAAATCTGACACAACCGCTTCAACAAAACGGCGGTGTAATTCTGGAAGTCAATGCCGCACCCGGTTTCCGTATGCATTTGGCACCATCGGAAGGTTTGCCCCGAAATGTGGCTTCTCCGGTAATCGATATGCTTTATCCGCCGGGAAAACCGAGCCGGATTCCTATTATTGCCGTAACAGGAACCAACGGAAAAACCACTACTACCCGACTCATTGCGCATATGGTCAAAAATAAAGGTTATCGGGTTGGATTTACCACTTCCGACGGAATTTACATCCAAAACCATTTATTGGAAAAAGGTGATACGACCGGTCCTTACAGTGCCGAATACATTTTAAAAGATCCAACGGTGGAATTTGCCGTTCTGGAAACAGCTCGTGGTGGAATTTTACGCGCCGGATTAGGATTCAGCCGATGTGACATCGGCGTTATCACCAATATTCAGGAAGATCATTTGGGACTGAGCGACATCCATACGCTGGACGATTTGGCGAGAGTGAAAAGTGTGGTCGTCCGAAGCATCAAAAATGACGGTTGGGCGATCATGAATGCAGACGATGAATATTGTCGAAAAATTGCCAAAGAACTGGATTGCAACATTGCGTATTTCAGTTTGGATGAAAACCAACCGCATGTTCAGGCACTTTCCAAAGCAGGAAACATCGTAGCGGTTTTTGAAAATGGTTATGTAACAATTAAAAAAGGAGATTGGAAAATCCGAATTGAAAAAGTAACCCAAATTCCTTTAACTGTCGGTGGAAAAGCTAAATTTATGATTGCCAACGCTTTGGCAGCAACCCTGGCCGGATATTTATCGGGATTCCATTCAGAAGATTTGAGTTTGTCTTTGCAAACTTTTATTCCAAGTGCTGCCCAAACACCCGGACGATTGAATATTTTTAATTTCAAAAACTTCCAGGTAATGATTGATTTTGCGCATAATCCAAAAGGATATCTGGCGATTGAAGATTTCCTGGCCAACATAGATTCTCCGCATAAAATCGGAATCATTGCCGGCGTAGGCGACAGACGCGATGAGGACATCAAAGAATGTGGAAAAATCGCCGGACGCATGTTTGACCATATCATCATCAGACAGGAAAAACATTTACGAGGCCGTACGGAAGAAGAAATCATCGGTTTGATTCTGGAAGGAATTCAGGAATCGAATGCCAATATTACCTATGAAATCATTCCGAAGGAAATCGAAGCCATCAAACATGCGATCAATAGTGCAAAAGACGGAACTTTCATTACTGCTTTAAGTGATGTGGTGACCAATGCGATCGAGATCGTTCAGAGTTATTTGGACAAGGAAAATGAAAGCGTCCTGAATAATTGATTTAATTGAATAAATAATCCTTGTCAAGGTTAATCATAATTATGAAGAAAACTTTGACAAGGTTTTTCATTTAGTCAAATTTGGGATTGAATTTATTTTCAAATAATTGTAACAAATCTCTCTTCCCTTCCACTAATGATTCACAAATCAACTTAAATGAACAAAGCTTTTCTTTTAATTTTTTCTTTTTTCTTTTTTCAATTTTCATTTGCGCAGGAAACCTGCAAACTTCGTGGTGAAATCCGAGACAGTATTGGCTTGCCGGTTTTTGATGCTTCGGTTTCGGCTTTCAATTCCAAAAATGAAGGCGTTTCTTTTACTTTTACCGATACTGAAGGTGCTTTTGTTTTGGAATTGCCTTGCGGAGAAAGTTATGATGTGGAAGTAGAACATATTGATTTTGAATCCTATGCGCAAAACATCAGTATGGATCGCTCCAAATCGGTGACATTCAAATTGAAAAGAGCACCTATCTCATTGGAAGAAGCTGTAATTCGTGCCAAACAACCCATTACCATAAAAGGCGATACCATCGAATACGATGCCGATTCTTTCCGAACCGCGGCCGATGAAAATTTGGAAGATTTATTAAAGAAACTGCCGGGATTGCAGGTTGAAAACGGAAAAGTTTATTACGAAGGAAAAGAAATCAAAACCATCAAGGTCGGGGATCGTGAAGTCCTGGGCGGAAATACAAAATTGCTCACCAAAAACCTTCCGGCAGATGCCATCGATAAAATCCAATTGAATAAAAAATTCAAAGCCAATCCGTTTGCAAATTCCTTGTCTGACGACGAAGAAGCCATGCTGAACATCGAACTCAAAGAAGACAAAAAAAGTTTGGTTTTTGGAAATGCAACGCTTGGTGGTGATGCACATGAACACGCCGACGTACAGACCAAACTCTTCTATTTCAGCCCGAAAACCGATGGAACTTTTATCACCGATTATAATACGTATGGAAAAGAAGTTTTCACTTACGAAGATTATTTTGCCTTTTTGGGCGGAATGTCAGAATTGATGGAAGAAGGCAGCAGTTTTTCCATGCGGGAAGAACCCAACCGGATTTCGCTCGGAACGGCTCAGGATGCTGCGGAAATGGACGCTTTTTTAAC
>Ga0079224_100010732_pt1 | contig 12583 bp, 13 predicted proteins | sample Stecom2015_FD_80414 | JGI IMG/M metagenome (GOLD analysis project Ga0079224, IMG submission 80414) | Agricultural soil microbial communities from Utah to study Nitrogen management - Steer compost 2015 | ecosystem: Environmental > Terrestrial > Soil > Agricultural land | place: USA: Utah...
GACGGACAGCTCGAAGGTCGCGCCGGGCACCGGGATCCGCGTCCGCCTCGCGTCGGGCAAGCTCGACGCGACCGTCGATAAGAGCTTGCCGCCGGGCGAGGACTGAGAATCGGGTGTCAAGAAAAAATTGTTGTCAGACACCTTTTTTCGGCCAAGGCCTCCCGGATGGACGGGTCTTCAACGAAAAAAGGTGTCTGACACCAATTTTTTCTTGAAGCCAATTCTCCCGGCCACTCACTCGAAAAACTTCGCGATCAGCGGCCGATAGCTATCCATGTCGACGAGAAACGAGTCGTGGCCCTGCAGTGACGACAGCTCGACGAACTCGACCTCGCGCCCCCGCCCCGACAGCCCTTCCGCGAGCTCGCGCTGCTGGTCGATCGGGAACAGGAAATCCGTCTTCACGCCGATGATCATCGAGCGCCTTGCCTCGATGCGCTTCAGCCCCGCCATGACGGTGCCGCCGTGGTCGGCCACGTCGAATAGATCGCTCGCGCGCGACAGGTACAGATAGCAGTTCGGATCGAACTGCCCCGTGAACTTGTTCGCGTGGTGCTCGAGATACGACTCGACCTCGAACACGATGCCGAACGAGTCCCCGTTCATCGGCTCCAGCGACGCCGACACGCGCTCGCGCCCGAACCGCACGCGCCATTCCTCGGCGGAGCGGTACGTGATCATGCCGAGCTTGCGCGCAAGACGCATGCCGGTCAGCGGCATCGAGCCCCGCGTGTAGTTGCCGTCGTTGAAGTTCGGGTCGCGCCGGATCATTTCCCGCTGCAACGACCGCAGCGCGATCGAGAACGGAAGCGCGCGCGAGCCGGTCGACATCAACAGCAGGCCCTCGGAGAGGCCGGGGAACATCAGCTCGAACGCGAGCGACGTCATGCCGCCCATCGACGGGCCGACGAGCGCGCGAAGCCGCTCGATCCCGAGGTGCCTCAGCAGCTCGTAACCGCCGCGCGCAACGTCCTCGAGCGACAGCACCGGGAACGTGAGCCGATAGATCTGCCCCGTTCGCGGGTCGATCGACGCGGGCCCCGTCGAGCCGAAGCAGCTGCCGAGGGAGTTCACGCAGATCACGAAATACCGCCGCGTGTCGATCGGCAGGCCGGGGCCGACGATCTCCTCCCACCAGCCCGGCGTGGGATCGAGCACGCTCGACGCGGCGTGCGCCGACGGCGACATCCCGGTGAAGATCAGCACCGCGTTGCTGCGCGCGTCGTCGAGCTCGCCCCACGTCTCGTACGCGATCGTAGGCTGAAGCAGGGAGCCGCCCCGGTACATCGGAAACTCGCCCGGCACGGTGAAGTGGCGGCGTGCTTTGGCCAAAGGGCTCTCCAGACAAATACTGAGATCCGAGGAGCCGGAGTGTAAGACCGCCCGGATACCGGTAACGGAACTTCTCGTTATGACAATAGTGCGCGAAGGTTGGGTCCGCGCCGCGCAGGAGCGGCTCGCGCCCGGCCTGATTCCGCCGCGGCCGCGGACACTCGAGGCCGGCCCCGCCGCGCGCTACTTCCGCGAATGGCGCATCACGCGGCGCCGGCGCGCCTTCTGTCGGCGAGTCAGCTCGTTGCGCCGGCCCGCGAACGGGTTCTCCCCGCTGCGCAGCTCGATCCGGATCGGCGTGCCCTCGAGGCGCAGCCCCTTCCGGAACGCGTTCTCGAGATAGCGCTTGTAGTGATCCGGGATCCGCTCCGCCTGCGTCCCGTGGATCACGATGATCGGCGGATACCGGCCGCCCTGATGCGCATACCGCAGCCGGATCGGGCGCCCGCGGACCATCGGAGGGGCGTGCGCGGTCGTGGCCTGATGCAGGAGCTCCGTCAGCCTCGGAGTCGGGAGATCCGCGCCGGCCGCGTCGAAGGCCGCGAGCGCCGAGCGGATCAGCTCCGCAATGCCGCTGCCGTGCAGCGCCGAGAGATAATGCCGGCGCGCGAAGCCGACGAAATCGAGCTTGCGGTCGACCTCGGCCTGCACGCGCTCGCGCTCGCTCGGGGAGAGACCGTCCCACTTGTTGATGCCGATCACGAGCGCCCGCCCCCGCTCGACCGCGAGGCCGATCAGGTGCAGATCCTGATCCGTGACGCCCTCTCGAGCGTCGAGGAGCGCGATGACGACGGCGGCATCCTCGATGGCCTTGAGGCTCTGCACGACGCTGAACTTCTCGACCGTCTCGCTGACACGCGCCCTGCGGCGGATGCCGGCGGTATCGATCAGCGCGAAACGCCTGCCGTCCCGCTCGCACGGGACCACGATGCTGTCGCGAGTCGTGCCGGGCTCGTCGGACGTCACGAGCCGCTCCGAGCCGATCAGCCGGTTGATCAGCGTCGACTTGCCGACGTTCGGCCGCCCGATGACGGCGAGCCTCGGGCCTTCGTCCGCGTCGATCTCGTACGGTTCGCTCGGTTCCTCGTACGGCGCGAGAACCGCCTCGATCAGCGCGTCGACACCGTGACCATGGAGCGCCGCGATCGCGAACGGGGCGCCGAAGCCGAGACGGAAGAACTCAGAGCCCGCGAGCGCCGGATCGACGCCCTCCGCCTTGTTCACGGCAACGGTGACGCGCTTGCCCGAGCGCCGCAGGCGCTCTGCGATCCGCTCGTCCTCGGCGGTGATGCCGTCGCGGTAATCGACGACGAGAATCACCTCGTCCGCCTGCTCGAGCGCCGCGTCGACCTGCTTCTCGACCAGCGGCTCGAGCTCGCCGCCCGCGCCGAGACCGCCCGTGTCGATGACGAGGTACGGCCGCCTGCCGAGCCGCGCATAGCCGTAGCGGCGATCCCGCGTGAGGCCCGGATAGTCCGCGACCAGCGCGTCCCGCGATCGGGTCAGGCGGTTGAAGAGCGTCGACTTGCCGACGTTCGGCCGGCCGATCAACGCTACGGCGGGGAGCATCGTCTTCGCTTCCGGGGGGAACGGGTCAGAACCCTTTTCCTCAGTCTAAAGGGCCCGATGACTCCGTGTCAGCCACGCCTCCCCGCCCTTCGCGCGAGCACCGGAGCCTCGATTCCGCCCGGAATCAGCCCTCTTCCTCTTCGACTTCTTCCTCGACGACGCTGAATGCGGCCACGCGGCCGTCCTCCGCCTGCACGACGAGGTTGCGGCCGACGATGATCGGCGCCGCCGGGATCGGCGCCGACGACGCGCGAACGCGCGCGACGAAGCGGCCGTCGTCGACGTCCATGAAGTGGAGATAGCCCTCGAAGTCGCCGACCACGACCGTGTTCATGTACCGGACGGGCGCCGTCAAATCCCGAAGACGCAGCGCCTCCTGCGTCCATTGCTGCGCGCCGGTGTTGCGCGCGAGCGCGACGACATAGCTGACGTCGTTCGTGATGAAGACGCGGTTCGGATCGACGCCGAGCCCGGCGAGCGACGACATCTCCTGCTGCCACAGCACGAACCCGCTCGTCAGGTCCACGGAGACGGCCCGCCCCTGATAGCCGACGGCGTACACGTCGCTGCCGACGATCTGCAGATCGCCGCCGATGTCGACCAGGCGATCGAGCTCCGTGCGCCCCGCGGGGAAGCCGATCTGCACCTCCCAGATCGGGTCGCCGGACGCGATGCGATAAGCGCCGATACGGCCGTTGTCGAATCCTGCGACGACCGTCTGGCCCGCGATCTCGGGCTTCGTGTCGCCGCGCACCGTCAACGGCGGCTGGCTTTGCTCGACCGTCCACTGCTCCCGTCCGTTCGCGACCGAGAAGCCGCGAAGCCGCCCGTCCGTAGAGCGCAGCACGACGATATTCGAGCCGACGGCCGGCGGCGCGAGCACTTCGCTGCCGACCGGCACGCGCCAGCGCTCCACGCCGGACTCGGCCTCGAGCGCGAGCAGCTCGCCGGCGCTCGTGCCGAATACGAGGACGCCGTTGCCGTAGCCTGGACCTGCCGAGAGCGGCGCGTCGGTATCCGTCGACCAGACTTCGCGCCCGGTGTTCGCATCGATGGCCGCGACGCGCCCGTCGTACGCGCCCGCATAAACGTTGACCCCGTCCGTGCTCGGCCGCAGGCCGAGCCGCAGCCCTTCGGTACCGCGGCCGACTCGCGTGCTCCACATCCGCGTGATCTCGAGCGTCTGCTCGATCTCGGTCAGCTCGGCCGGCGGCTCGGCCGTCGAATCCCCGCCTCCGAACAACGAGCAGCCCGACGCGATCACGGCTCCGGCCGCGACGGCCGCCGCGCGCGCGATCGTCACGTACCCGTCTCCGCGGCGCCCTCCGGCACCTCGAGCGAGTCGAGCTTCATCTCGACGAACGAGCGATTCACCCACTCCGCGCCGGGCGCGACGAGCGCCTGCTCGTACGCGGCGCGGGCCGCGTCGATGTTCCCGAGGCCGTAATGGGCATCGCCTTCGGCCTCGCTGTACTGCGCGGAGAACGCGCCGAGATCGGCGACGTCCAGGACCTGCAGGGCCTCCTGGTGCCGATTCTGGAACATCAGCACGCGGGCGAGTCGGAGGCGGGCGATGAGACCGAGATCGCGATCCTGCGTGCGCTCCATCACGAAGCGCAGCTCGTCCGCGGCGCGGGTCGGCTCCGTCGTGAGATAGAACCCGGCGATCAGCATCCCGGCCTGGTCCGTGTACGGGCTTTTCGGATGCTCTTCGCGCAGCTCGGCAAGCAGCGCCTCCGCGGCTGTCTGGTCGTCGTCCTCGAGCACGTCCTGCAAATCGAGGTAGAGCGCAGCGGCCGCTTCGGCGCGCGCCTCGGTGTAGTTGCGGTACTGGTTGAAGCCGAACAGCGCGACGGCGCCGAGCGCAGCGCCGGCGACGAGGTACCAGCCGTTCTCGCGCCACCACTCGCGTATGCGTTCTAGCTGTTCCTTTTCCGACAGATATTCGTCCACGGTTCCTCCGACGGAGTGTTGGCGGTGAGATGACCGGACTGACGGCGCTGGCTCGGGTCGGGCGCGACTATTCTCGCCGGTTCAGGGCTGAAGACAACTGCCGCACGAGCTCCTCGAGCGACAACGAAAGCTGCGGTTCGTCCGTTCGCAGCGGCTTCAGGCCGAATTGCGCCGCCTTGACCTCGTCCTCGCCGATGATCACCGCAAAGCGCGCGCCGCTCTTGTCCGCTCGCCTCATCTGCGCCTTGAAGCCGGCGGACGGCGCGCCGATCGAGACCGAGATCCCCGAAATCCGGTCGCGGAGCGTCTCGGCCGCCTTGAATCCCGCCCGCCGCGCCGCATCGCCCGCGCTGACAACGAACACGTCCGGCCCCGGCGGCTCCGCCGCCGCGCCCTCGGCGCGCAGCACCTCGACGACCCGCTCGACGCCGAGGGCCCAGCCGACCGCCGGCGTGTCCCGGCCGCCGAGCTGCGCGACGAGGCCGTCGTAGCGGCCGCCGGCGCAGATCGCGCTTTGCGCGCCCAGCCGATCCGTCACCCACTCGAAGACCGTCCGCGTGTAGTAGTCGAGCCCGCGCACGAGGCGCGGATTGATCGTGTACGAAATACCGGCATCGCCAAGCAGCGCTTTCAATCGCTCGAAATGATCTCGAGACCCCTCGTCGAGATACTCGGTGATGACCGGCGCTCCGGCGATGAGTTCCGCCATCTCGGGATTTTTGCTGTCGAGAATACGCAACGGATTGCGCTCCAGCCTGCGCAGGCTGTCCGCATCGAGCCGGTCCTTGTGGGCTGAAAAATACTCGATGAGCACGTCGCGATACCCGGCGCGCGACTCCGGGGTCCCGATCGAGTTCAGCTCGAGCGCCGCATGGGACAGGCCGAGCGCCCGCCACAGACGCGCCGACAGGAGAATCAGCTCCGCGTCGACCTCGGGCTCCTCGAAGCCGAGCGCCTCGACGCTCAGCTGGTGAAACTGGCGGTACCGTCCCTTCTGCGGCTTCTCGCGCCGGAACATCGGGCCGCTGCACCAGAGCTTCTGCTGGCGGTTGTGCAGCAAGCCGTGCGTGAGGCACGCGCGGACGATGCCGGCCGTCGCCTCGGGGCGCAGCGTGAGGCTGTCGCCGCCGCGATCCTCGAACGTGTACATCTCCTTCTCGACGATGTCCGTCGTCTCGCCGATCGAGCGGCGAAACAGCTCCGTCTTCTCGAGGACCGGGATGCGGATGCGGTGGTAGTCGTAGGCCTTGAACAACGCCGCCGCCGCAGTCTCGAGCCGCTCCCACAGCAGCTCGTCGTCCGGCAACACGTCGTTCATGCCCCGCACGGGGGAAATCGTCGACGTCATGATTCCTCTTAGTTCTCCGGCGAGAGCCGGAAGCGCGCGAGATCGCCGTTCCGGCTGCCGGAAGGATAAGCGAACGGCGCGCCGTTCACGCGGACGATCACCCCGTCCGCGTTGCCGAGCAGCACGCGCACCTCGCTGTCGGCAAGGATGCGCTCCTCGGCGCCCGCGCGCGCAAGCCCGTAGAAGAGCCGCTCGCCGCCCGCGGCCGTGACCTCGGTCCACGAGTCCTCGACGAAGCGGAGCTCGATCTCGAGGGCCGCGCCCGCGTCGGCATTCCCGGCCCCCGTCGACGCGGATGATGCGCCGGACTCCACGGCGGACGCCGCCGGCTCGGCAGCGGATCCGGCAGCCGTCGGCTCGACGCCGGCGCCGGCTTCGCCGGGGGCCGACGCGGCGCCCTGCGCCGCCGCGGCGAGCGGCCCGGACACGTCGGGCGCGCCGGCCGGCGCCGGCACTTCCGCGCTCGGCGCGGGACTGCCGCCGGGCTCAGTGTCCCGGCTGTCCGCCGCTTCGAAGGGCAATCGGAGCACGGCATCGGCGGATTCCGCGCCGTCGCCCGGCGGGAACGAGGCCGGCGCCGTATCCTCCGGTGCGGAGCGCTCGGGAATGGCCGGGCTCGTCTCGGGGACTTCTTCCGGTAACGCGATCGCGGCGACCTCCGGCTCGCTGCCGTCGTCGCCGGCCGGCTCCCAGAACAGCCACACGGCCGCCGTCGCGACCGCCGCCGCGGCAACTGCGGCGACTACGATCGCGGAGCTCTTCCCCGCGTCGTCTCGCTCGGCGGAGCGGCGCGCCTGCAGCGGCGGGTCCGCGCCGTCCAGCCGCTGACGCAGCTCGTCCAGCAACGGGCGCGAGTCGATGCCGAGCAGCTCGCAGTAGTGCTTGAGGTAGCCCTTGACGAAGACGGGCGGACCGATCGCATCGAACCGCTCCTCCTCGAGCGCGACGATGCACCGAGGCTCTATGCGAAGCAGCTCGGCGACGTACTCGACGCTCGCGCGGCGGAATTCTCTCGTCGCGCGCAGCGTCTCGCCGATGCCCGGTCTCCGAGCCGAGACTGCGGTGTCCTCCGGCGCTGACGGCTCGTCATTGCGCATTGCGTTCGAACTGTCGAAGCTGCGCGAGCTCCGGGGACTGCGGGAACTCGGACCGAAGCCGGCGTGCGCAATCGTCTGCCGCATCCCGATCGTTGAGCTCACGCTCGATGTTGTAGCAAAGGAGCAGCACCGAAGGCGTTGCCGGTCTCACGTCGAGATATCGTTGCAGGAACGCTCTCGCCTGCAGATAGTTCTCGTTGCGGTACGAAAGCTCCATCAAGCCGGCGAGCGCATCCGCGAACACCGGGTCACGGGTCAGCGCCTCGCGAAAATACTCCTCCGCGCGCTCGATGTCGCCCGCATTGCGCGCACAATTGCCCGCGTTCGTCAGCGCCGCCGCCGGCGTCGCATAACGAGGGTTCGAGACCGCGCGGCGGAAATGCGGCTCGGCGTCCTCCCAGCGATTTCGCCGGCAGAGGAAAACCGCGTAAGTGTTCGCAATCGACGGGTTATTGGGCTCGAGAGCCAATGCGCGCTCGTAGTGCTCCTCGGCCTCGTCGGCGTTGCCGAGCTGATCGTGAGCGAGCGCGAGCGCGCTATGCGCCGGCGCAAGGCGCGAGTCGATGCGCAGCGCCCGCTCCAGGTTGTCGATGGCGAGGTCCGGCCGTCCCTGCCGTATATAGGCGACCCCGAGATTCAGGTTCGCCTGGGCGGCTTCCGAATCCGACGTCGTGCGCCCGCCTCCGCCGCAGCCCGCCACGAGCGTGCCAAAGCAGGCGAGCACGAAGAGCGAGCGGAAGGTCGATCCTCCGGCATTCATGGCATGTGTGCTCCGCGAATCAGCTCAGCTTCTCACCCAGACGCACGCGGCGCCGGTCTCTGACGCGGCCGGCAAGCTGTCCGCAGGCCGCCGCGATGTCGTCGCCGCGCGGCCGTCGAATCGTCGCGACGATCCCGGCCGAGCGCAGAGTCTGCCAGAAACGGTCGATCGCTTCAGGTGTGGAGCAGTCAAAACCCGCTTCGGGGAACGGGTTGAACGGGATCAGGTTGACCTTCGCCGGACGTCCCTTCAGGAGCCGGACGAGCTGACGCGCCTCGGCCGGCCCGTCGTTGACCCCGTCGAGCATCACGTACTCGAAAGTGATCTGCCGGCTGGCCAGCCCCTCCGCGTACCGCCAGCACGCGGCGAGGAGCTCGTCGATCGGATGGATGCGATTGATCGGCACGAGCTTGTCGCGCAGCTCGTCGGTCGGCGCGTGCAGCGACACGGCGAGCGCGGTGTTGCAATCCTCGGCGAGCTTCAGGATCTGCGGGACGAGGCCCGCCGTGCTGATCGTCACGCGCCGGCGCGACAGCCCGAACGCAAGATCGTCGAGCAGCAGCTTCGCGACCGGCACGACGTTGCGGTAGTTCGCGAGCGGCTCGCCCATCCCCATGAACACGATGTTCGTGATCTCAACCGGCGCGACCTCGCGCCGCGCGTGCACGACCTGGCCGAGGATCTCCGCGATCTCGAGATTGCGGTTGAAGCCCTGACGACCCGTCGCGCAGAACGCGCAGTCGAGCGCGCAGCCTGCCTGCGACGAGATACAGAGCGTCGCGCGGTTCGGCTCGGGGATAAAAACGGTTTCGACCGCCTGCCCGGCGCCGACGTCGAGAAGCCACTTGCGCGTGCCGTCCTCGGAGCGCTCGTGACGCAGCACGCTCGGGGTCGCGATCTCCGCGAGCGCCTCGAGCCGGTCGCGCAGCTTGACGGAGAGATCCGTCATCGCGGCGAAATCGTCGACGCCGCGCTGGTAGATCCAGCGCATGATCTGCCGCGCGCGATAAGGCTTCTCGCCGAGCGAGGCGAAGAACTCGGCGAGACGCTCCGGCGGCAGGCCCAGCAGGTTGGTCCTGCCGGCACCTGCGGCGTGGACGGTCAGCGGATTCGCGGACAAATGTCGGCCTCGGCGAAGAAGAAGCGGATCTCGGCCGCGGCCGTATCGGGCCCGTCCGAGCCGTGCACGACGTTCTCCTCGATCGACGCGGCAAAGTCCTTGCGGATCGTGCCCGGCGCCGCGTTCGCGGGATTCGTCGCGCCCATCAGGTCGCGGTTCTTCTGAATCGCATTCTCGCCCTCGAGCACCTGCACGATCACCGGACCCGACGTCATGTAGCTGACGAGGTCCTTGAAGAACGGCCGCTCCCGATGCACCGCGTAGAAGCCCTCGGCCTGATCCTGCCGCAGCCTCAACATCTTCGCCGCGACGATACGGAGGCCGGCCTGCTCGAAGCGCCGGTAAATCTCGCCGATCAGGTTCTTCTCGACACCGTCGGGCTTGATGATGGAAAGCGTACGTTCAATCGCCATCGTTCACCTGCTGTGGCCAATGATCCCCGAGGGGAGGAAAGGGAAGGACAACCGCCGGGCGGAAGCCCGGCGCCATTTCAGACGCTGAAGCTTTCGCCGCAACCGCACTCGCCCTTGACGTTCGGATTGCGGAACTTGAAGGCCTCGTTCAGGCCTTCCTTGACGAAATCGACCTCCGTCCCGTCGATCAGCTCGAGACTCTTGCTGTCGACGACCACCTTCACGTCGCCTTCGTCGAAGACGACGTCGTCCGTATCGATCTCGTCCGCATAGTCGATCATGTACGCCCAGCCGGAGCAGCCCGTTCGCCTCACGCCGATCCGCAGGCCGACGCCGCGCCCCCGCTTCTCGAGGTAGCTCTTGACCCTGCGCGTCGCGCTTTCCGTCAGTGATATCGCCATGACGACATTCCCTGCTATCAATCCTCGACTCGGCGCCCGGTCGCGCCGCCGCTCAACTGCTCCCAGCAAGCATGGACCGCGTCCTCGATCCTGAGCAGCTTGCCGAGCTTTTCCTTCGGAACGTTCAGCGCCCGCTGCAGGCCCTCGACGTCAAGCCGCTCGAGGGCCGACACCGGCGCGCCGCGCAGCGCCTCCGCCGTCCAGCTTGCGGCCGCGATCGTATGCGGGCAGCCGTAGGCGCGAAAACGCGCCTCGCGGATCGTGTCGCCGTCGACTTGGACCTCGAACCGGACCCAGACGTTCAAGACCCGATCCTCGGCCTCGCCGACTCCGATGCCCGAGCCGTCGCCGGATACGTTACCGGCTCCGGCGGGCGAGTCGAACCGCCGCTCGACCTCGGCGCTGTAATCCATAAGTGGGTCAGCAGTTTAGCCGAAAACGGGGCCGTCTGTCGCTCGAAGCGAGCGCCACGCGGAGCACCAGGACGGCGCGCCGAGCGCGAGGCGCCGGAGCCGCTCGACCTCTTCCCGGATCCGGGCGGCCGTCTCGTCGATCTCGTCCGCCGTCGTCGTGCGGCCGAAGCTGAACCGGATCGACGCCGTCGCGGCGGCATCCGTCAGGCCCATCGCCGACAGCACGTGCGACGCCTCCGGATTGTCGGACATGCATGCGGAGCCGGCCGAGACGGCGATCTCACGCAGCGCGAACCGCAGCGCTTCGCCGTCGACTCCCGGAAACGCGACGTTGAGGATGTGCGGCGCGGCCAGCTGCGGATCGCCGTTCATCCGCACGCCGTCGATCCGCTCGAGCCCGCTCCAGAGGCGTGCGCGCAGCGCCGCGAGCCTCGGTCCCTCCTCGGCGGGATCGGCAAGCTCGAATGCCTTGCCCATTCCGGCGATCTGGTGAGTCGGGAGCGTTCCCGGCCGGAGGCCTCGCTGCTGCTCGCCGCCGTGCACCAGCGGCGCGACCGCGACGTCGCCGCGAATCCACAGCGCGCCGATACCTTTCGGGCCGCCGACCTTGTGCGCGCTCACCGAGCAGAGCGCAAACCCGTCGCGGCGGACGTCGAGCGGCAGCCTGCCGACCGCTTGGACGGCGTCGACGTGGAGCGGCACGCCGCGCTCGCGGCAAACTTCCGCGATCGCGGCGGTCGGCTGGATCATGCCCGTCTCGTTGTTGACCCGCATCACGGACACGAGCGCGGTCTCCGGTCGGATCGCCCGCTCGATCTCTTCCGGCGCAACAAGCCCGGCGCTGTCGCAGCCGACATAGGTCACGGCAACGCCTTCGCGCTCGACCGCGGCCGCGGTATCGAGCACCGACTTGTGCTCGATACGGGTCGTGACGAGATGGCGGCGTCCGGCCGGCGCTGCGGCGATCACGCCCTTGATCGCGAGATTGTTCGCCTCGGTCGCGCCCGACACGAACACGATGCCGGCGGGATCGGCGCCGATGCGCGCGGCGACGACTCTGCGCGCCCGCTCGACGACCCGCGCGGCGGCGCGGCCCATCGCGTGGCTCGATGACGGATTCGCGAACACCCCGTCCGGGCCGAGACAACGCATCATCTCGGCCGCGACGGCGGGGTCGACGGGCGTCGTCGCCGCGTGATCGAGGTAGATCGGCCGCCTGCGCGCGCTCACGATCCGCTCCTCCGGCGGGGCTTCTGCCTCGAAGGATCGAGGCTCGTCAGCACGCCCCGCAAGATGTCGATCTCGTTCTTGTCGAGCTTCGCGCGCTGGAAGATACGCCGCAGCTTCAGCTTGAGCTGACGCGGATGAGATTCGTGGATGAAGCCCGCGGCGACGAGGACGCGCTCGAGGTGCTCGTGGAAATGCTCGAGCTCCGCGGACGTCGCAAGGCGCGGCCTCCCGGGCTCCGCGGGCGACGCATGCTCCGAGCCCGCGGCCATGCGGCCCGCGCGCTCGGCGGGCTCGAGCAGGCCCGCGCGCCGAAGGCCCGTCATCCGCAGCTCGTAGCACAGCACCTGCACCGCCATCGCGAGATTCAGCGACGAGAAGGCGGCGTCGGTCGGGATCTGCACGTGCAGCATGCAGCGTGCGAGCGCCTCGTTCGTGAGGCCCGACTGCTCCCGGCCGAACACGATCGCGGCCCGATTATCGGCGTCGATCGCGTCCCAGACGCGCGCGGCCGCCTCGTGCGGATCCGCGCACGGCCATTCGACTCCGCGCGGCCGGGCGCTCGTGCCGACGACGAACGCGCAGTCGGCGATCGCGTCGTCGAGCGTCTCGTACACGCTCGCCCTCTCGAGCAGATCTGCTGCGCCCGATGCGCGGGCGGTCGCCTCGTCGCTCGGAAACGCGCGCGGCGCGACGAGCGCGAGGTCCGACAATCCCATCGTTTTCATCGCGCGCGCGCTCGCGCCGATGTTGCCGGGATGCGTGGTTTCGACGAGAACGATGCGGACCGGAACTTGCATGAGGCGCGCGGACTTGTGAACGCGGTTAAACGCGAATTGTCACCGACGGCCGACTATTCTACGCTGCGCCCCCGTTATGCACGGTATGGTCAACATCGGTATCCGCGCAGCCCGGCGCGCCGGCGAAGTGATGATTCGCCAGTGGAACCA
>Ga0079224_100010733_pt1 | contig 12583 bp, 11 predicted proteins | sample Stecom2015_FD_80414 | JGI IMG/M metagenome (GOLD analysis project Ga0079224, IMG submission 80414) | Agricultural soil microbial communities from Utah to study Nitrogen management - Steer compost 2015 | ecosystem: Environmental > Terrestrial > Soil > Agricultural land | place: USA: Utah...
GTAGTAGTATCCGGTTGAACAGACGATGTGGACGCCGGTCCGCTCGGAAATCTCCTTCAGAAGTTCGGGGTTTCGGCCGCAATCGTTAGGGGTGGCGTCCACGATCGTTTTCACGCCGCGGGCTTTCGCCTTTTCAGCCACCTCGATCCCCGTCTTAAGAGCCGCCTGCCGGTCGAAACCGCCCAGGGTGACATCCCCGTCAAAGCCGGGGTATCCGAAGATAAAATGCTCGTGGATCAAGGTTTTACCCAATTCTTCCGCAGAAATCGGCCCTCGAACGGTATTCACCACATTCGCCATGTTCATCCCTTCCTTTCGTGTTTTTCTTCCCTCGCCGTTTCAGTTCCTGCCCGGCACAGGCCCACCTGTAAATGAAAATTATGCAAGTTGTGTGCCAATTCCCGCATTTCCTGTGGAAAACACGGTAGGATGATGTGTCAAAAGCACACAAAAACAGCCGGAACAACAGGAAAAACATAGAAGGACCAAGTCGAGGCACAACTTGTATCCTTTGGAAACAAGTTTTGTTTCTTGGATATCTTCGACCCAACCCGATGAAGGAAGGTCGGACCGTCCCATTCTTGTCGGCAAGAACGGAGAAGTGTGAGATCGCCATGGGTGGGTCCTTCCTCATCAGTTGTAAAGCAAATACGGCGTCACTTGTTCTTTAAATTGTTTAACTCGCGGCTTACAATCTTCCAAAAATTGATCCGTGGTTCCGGCAAGAATATGTTCGCGTAATTCACTCGTTCCGGCCAGCAGATCAAAGAAACAATGCCCTTCTCCCGTAGATTCCTTGAAGGCAAAATCTTTCGGATACAGTTGGGCAATTGTTTCCAACAAGGTTAATCCGACTTGTAAACTGTTGACCGCAAAGCGATCCGCTACATGTAGTTGGACACCCTCACATCTGACTCCACTGTATTTTTGGTAAGTCGGTACGAACGACACCGGCCGTGCCAACACCCCTGGTACGTTAAACCCATTAAAGTGCTTGGCCAACCTATAGCCCTCAATATAAGGTGCACCCACCAACTCAAACGGCCGCGTTGTTCCCCGTCCCTCCGACAGATTGGTTCCTTCAACCAAGCAAGTTCCGGGATATAAAATGCACATGTCCAAGCCCGTCGTGTTAGGGGAAGAAGGGACCCAAAATAGGCCTGTTTGATCAAAATACATGTCACGTTTCCACCCGTCCATCGGGATGACTGTAACGTCACAGGAAATTCCAAATTCGTGGGAGAAGACCAAGGCCAGCTCTCCAATCGTCAATCCATGCCGGTTCGGAATGGGGAACATGCCGACAAAGGACCGATAATCCGGTTTGAGGAGATTTCCTTCTACGGCTGTTCCTCCGATCGGGTTCGGACGATCCAAAACAACGAACGTTTTCCCCTGTTCGCCACACGCTTCCATCACATACGCCATGGTATAAATGAATGTATAGTAACGCGCTCCGATATCCTGCAAGTCAAAGAAAATAACATCGACAAGATCGAGCATGTTCGGTGCAGGCTTTTTCGTTTTGCCGTACAGACTGAATACCGGCAATCCGGTGTAAGGATCAGTAGACGACTCCACTTCCTCTCCTTCCTTTGCATCGCCGCGAATCCCGTGCTCCGGCCCATAAAGGGCGGTTAATCGAATATCGGGATGATCATAAAACAATTCGATGGTCGGAACGAGCCTATGGTTGACACCCGTCATGTTCGTCACAAGTCCAATCCGTTTCCCTTTATAATCTTGTACATGCTGTTCCAGAAACACATCCAAACCTAGTTTCACGGGAGATCACCCCAATTACGTTTACATTCTCCTTTGAGAAAATGAGAGAAGAACAGATTATCTCGACAGGTTCGTGTCATTGTTCAACAAAAGCCGATTCAAAATTGGGAAATGCTATTCACTCAAAAAACTGCAACCGTTTCACAAGAGCCCCCCTCGGCACAGCGAAAGCTTGCGCCCGTTTAAACCCCGCAGGGGCACCGCGAACAACCGTCAAAGCTTTATAGTATTCAATGAAAGGGAATCCCGACGTTTCTCCGCGGGCGTACGCATAGACATTCATTGCCCTCACCCAAGTTTCATACGCTTCATCGGGAATTTCGATAAACACTTCAGGGTTGAAGTCATACGGATCTTCCCAATTGTCAGCATAGTATAAATGGGGGGCAAAGTGTGCGGGAAGCTCCCGTTTAATCGTTTTCAGTGCCGCGTAAAACCGGGCATCCTCCACAATGTAATGGGTATTTGTGTGATCTTTATGGATACTGCCCTTCCAGTGAGTGATGATAATGTCCGGTTTCAATTCGCGAATGATGTCGGCGACTTGATACTTAACTTCATCGTTAACGGGCAACTCGGCATCCCGGTAGTCGAGAAAACGCACATCCGCCCCGACAATCTCAGCAAAGCGATGGGCTTCTTCTATTTTCTGCTTTGCATAGTCTTCGGGGGACAAGCGGGGATGCCCCTTTTCACCGGGCGTTAAGTGCAGGAACGTCGCCTTATGACCCGCCTGCGTATATTTTGCAATCACTGCTCCGGCCGTAAGATCCATGTCTCCGGCATGAGCACCAATGGCCAAAATGTGTGATTTTTTTTCAGAACCCATTTGAAACTCCTCCCTCAATAACTCGGGTTTTCTCCATTCAAATGGATGCGTGTGAACGAAAAGCGTTTTGACAACAGTCAATGCGCCACCGTATTGTGATTTACGGATCTTGGCTACTTCAACCGCCGTTCCTAGACGGGATGCCCCACATTGATGGGGGAGGATGTCACTTCAGGTAAACACCCATTTCCCACAGTGAAAACGCATCCGGCGTCCATTGAGAGGTTCCGGCTTTGGCTCCCGATTTGTCCGGCCGGCTTGTCATGGAAATGCGGACATAACGAGCTCGGATCGGTTGTTTCCACGTAATTTCTTCCACCGGCTGAGGCGGTTCCTTGAGCCTGATGGCTTGGGAATTGTCGGCGATATCCTTCCAATGTTCGCCGTCGCTTGACACCTCAACCGCATAGCTTGTGGCCCAATATTCCCAATTGAGTCGAATCGAGTTAAAAGGTTGCACCTGCCCCAAATCTACCTGGAACCATTCTTCATTTTTCTGAAAGATTCCCGCTGCCCATCGCGTCGTCAGATCTCCGTCAATCGCTTTGTCGGCCGCAAATTCGTTGGTTCGGTAATATTTCGTATCTGTCCCGAAGGCCTCCGAAGAAGCCTTTACCCGCTTGTTCAATGCCAAGTTCGGCGTATCGTCCAAAGAATGTTTGCTTTGGATGCCCGGGATTTCGATCGCCACGGCCGAATAAGAGGGAACCGTCCATGTAAACTTCTGATTCACATGATGGATCATTTCTTTGCGCAATCCGTAATCGTATACATGATCCGCCATCGTCGGGCCGTCCAAAATCCAAGCCGCCGCCTCTCCCCGGGGATTGAAATTTCCTAAGTCAAAATGCACTTTGTAATCTTGATCAGGCGATTTGTTGACCAACATCAGGTACAAAACATTTCCATCCTTGCTCAAACTTGCGTAGGATGACAGATCCCTCACATCGGATACGCTCTGAACTATGACGTTCCCAAAATGCTCGGCGTACAGTTCAAAGGCATAGTAATCGACATGGGGCTTCATCTCCGGGCTGAGCATGCCAAAATCCCCTTGACCGGGAGGAAAAGGATTCATTAACGCCCAATAGGCGGCTGCGTCAATCTGTTCTTTCGCAAATGTTCCCAACAGATCAGCCGTCCACAACCCGGCAGGAAGGAAATTGACCGTCCAATCCTCCGGTCCCCACCATACAGTGTTGAAGGATCCGACATGGTATTCCACCTTCTTGTGGGGATAAGCCTCCTTTACCCAAGACTTCAACGTCATCAGTTGATCATGAATCTGTGAAGGCGATTTGAGCAAATCCTCGAAAAACTTCTCTTTTTCCTCCACGGTGTATGGAGAATTCGGGTCAAATCTCTTCGATGGAGGAAGTGGTAAAAAGTGAATAGAATAAACATCAATGTCTTTGCCCACTTGTTTTATGACCTTTTTCGTATAATCAGGGTTCGCGACGCTGACGTTGGCAACAATTTTGATACTCGGATCGACTTTCTTCAAACACGGAACAAATGCTTTCACTTTCTTGATGAACTCCTCCGCGCTCATCATCAGATATGGTTCGTCTGCAATTTCCCAATACTTAACATCCGCCTTTTTCTCCTTGTTGACGTATCGCAACCAATCCGCCGCCAGCTTCGGTGATTCATTTGGGTTTAGGGAGATTTTCGGAACCGCCTTCAGTCTGCGGCAAATCTCCAAAAACTGATCGGTATCCATCTCCGTCGGGAGGTTTCGATCGTTCCAAACGAAGTCATATCCGTAATTTCCGCCGGGATATACAAGAAAACGCAAACCGGCCTTTTTGGCGTTATTTAAAAAGCGAGGATGGATTCTTCCGTTTTGAATCAAAGTTTCATTCCATGCGGGTACGTGAACACCGAGCAGTTTTGGATCAATCGATCCTATTCTTTTTTCGGGGGACACCGTGATGTGCCCATTGATATCGCCAGCAATCGGCTTCGTGGATCGGGAAGATACTGTTCGTTTGTCCGCGGAATCGATCGCTGCGGTCCCGCAGCCTATGATAAGCAGCCCGACCAACACAACCACCAAAAAGACTGCAAGAAATTGTTTCAACGTTAACACTCCTTGAAACAATACAAATTGATTGACCTCACTCCTTAATCCCCGACAACATCATACCCTGGATATAGTACTTCTGTAATAGTAAGAAAACAATGAATACCGGCACGACACTGATTGTTAATGCGGCGCTTACCAACGCCTGAGTCAGAGTGGGATCGAGGTACGATTGCAGCATCTGGATGCCGACGGGCAGTGTGGCAAGATCGTTATTCACCGTGTAGATTAACAGGGACCAAATAAATTCGTTCCACTGGGAGATGAAAGTAAAAATCGCGAGTGTCGCCTGCGCCGGCATAGTCATTGGCATGACAATCTGCCAAAAAATACGGAATTCGGAGGCACCATCAATCCTCGCAGCTTCAATGAGGGCGTCCGGTATGTTCAGGATAAACTGGCGCATGAGAAAGATCCCAAAACCGCTGACAGCAAACGGTAAAATCAGCGCAAGGATCGATGCCGCCAACCCGCCGTTGCCGCCCTCCCCGAAAATGTTGTTGCCGTTGACAAGCGGGAAATGAACCATGATGTAATAGTTGGGAATCAGAAATAAAAAAGGTGGAAACATCATGGTGGATAATGTAAAGCGAAAGATCGCGTTGCGTCCTTTAAAGCGCAATTTCGTCAACGCGTATCCTGCAAGTGTACTGGTCAACAGCACAAGCACCGTTACACTGACAGAGACGATAATACTGTTCTTGAACAATAACCCCATATTCATTTGGTTAAATGCTTCGACAAAATTGTCTAACTTAAATTCCTTGGGTAATAACTTGTATTCGATCTGATTAATTTCATCAGCACCTTTGAACGAAGTGAAAAACATGTCCAAAAAGGGGAACACCATCATGATCGCTCCGACAATAACAACCAAATAGGAAAACCATGGGAATTTCGGTTTCATCAGTAACTTTCCACTCCCCCCCGCCTGAAGATCCTAAGCTGCAGGACCGTGGCAATAAAGACAATTACAAATAAAATGAACGCCATTGCACAGGCGATTCCCCAAGCACCGTACTGAAAGGCTTGGTTGTACATTTCCAGCCCTCCGACGTTCGTCGCATTCGCAGGTCCCCCGTCCCCTGTCATCACCAAGATCAAAGTAAACGACTGCAATCCGGAGATAAAACCGGTAATCAGAACAAACAATACGGATGGTCGCAGTAGAGGCAGGGTGATATGCCAAAACAATTGAGCAGATCCTGCCCCCTCCAACACCGCCGCCTCGTAGTACGTCTCGGGAATGGATTTTAACCCTGCTGTCAAAATCAGCACAGATCCACCAATGGAAGCCCACGCCGACACAACGATAATGGATCCCAAAGCGGTATTCGGATCATCCAAAAAAGCGATCGTTGGCAACCCCAAAGCATTTAACAGGGCATTAATGAGCCCGCCATTGGGATCGTACATAAATTTCCACACATTACCAACTGCAACCACCGTCGTCACCATGGGTAGGAAATATAACGTTCGCCAAAAGCCTTCAAACCGCAGGCGCGTTATCATATAAGCGATGACGACGGAAAAAACCAACGACAAAATCACAGATCCGAAGGCAAATAAAAGTGTATTGGTCAATATAGGAAATACAAACTCCGAATCTGGAGACAAAAGTTGTCGGTAATTCCGAAAACCCACCCACTTGATTGAACTTAAGTCATAGCCGCTCCATTCCGAAAAGCTCAGAAAGAGGGAGAACAAGATAGGAATCATAAAAAAGACCGCATAAAACAACAACATTGGAAAGAGAAATAGATACCCCATCACAGTCTGCCGCGATCGATTGGTTAACCCGAAACCGACTCGATTGAAGGAGACCTTTTTAAAAAGATGTCTGTTTTTCTTCATTTGTTACACCTCTTTTACGCGGAAAAAGGGGGCGGGGGTGCCCGGACCCCCAGCCTAACTTATTGAGATAATTCACGGTTAATTTGTTCAGTCGCTGTTTTCAGCGCTTGCTCGGGTCTCGTCTGATCGGTCCACACAGCCTCAATTTGTTTTTGCAGCAATGTCATGATTTTTTCTCCTTGTAACAGATTGGGTTCAGGAACGGCGTACTCCAAGGCATCAATAAAAGGTTTGTTATTCAGCGTGGACAACTCTTTCTCAAATGCTTCGATGTCGGAAGTCCTCGCAGGAATAATTCCTTGGGAAAGCAAGAAGTTCCCTTCGGCCGTAGCGCCGTTTTCTTGCTTTTGGGAATTGAGCCATTTCAGGAATTCCCACGCTTCCTCCTGATGTTTCGATTTGCTGTTCACACCGTAGAAGAAGCTGTAAGAAACGGAACCTTTGCTTTTCCCGTCCGGTGAAGGAATCGGAGCAACACCGATGTTTTCGAAATTGTCTTTCATCACGGCCTTTAAGGTTCCTTGCCACCAGCTGGCGTTAATCGTCATCGCCACCCTTTCCGAAGGAAATCCTTTCGCCACATCGATGCTAAGATCCGAGAGCTTCTCTTTGATCAACTTCTTCTGGAACTCAAGGGTTTTCAAACCGGCTTCGGAATCCAATTCCGCTTTTGTTCCGTCTTCGTTTATCAATCGACCGCCGGCCGTATAAAGCAATGACAAATAAGGGTGAACAACACCTGCCGTCACCGTAGACGATTTCAAACCAAAGCCCTCAACGACGATTTTTCCGTTTTTCCGCTTTGTCACAGCCTTTGCGACCTGATACAGCTCGTCCCACGTACTCGGAGGATTGGTAAACCCGGCGTCTTTCAAAAGCTTTTTATTATAGTACAAAGCGTAGGTCTGCACCTCTGTCGGATAACCGAGCAACTTGCCATCAACCGTTGCACCTTTGATAGCCGCGGAAGGATAATTTGCTTCAATATCGCTCTTCACATCCGCGGGCGGTTGGGCCAAGACATTGCTTTTGGCCAACTGCCCACCCCACAACGAGTAAATATGGAGAATATCTGCCTGTTGCCCGGATGTTTGTTGGGCCATGATGGTCGGTAGCAGCTTGGAGAAGTCGGCAACCGATTTATGTTTGACCTGGATGTTTGGATGTTCCTTGTTCCACTGATCGATGTATTTTTTCAATTCCTTCTCCTGCTGTTGCGAATAGTGAGTCATTAAAGTCAGCGTGACCACACCGTTATTGTCCGTGGACGAACTGTCCGAAGCAGTATTACACCCAATGAGACCCACCGTTAACGCCACGGCCAAAATCAGCAGCACGGCTTTTGTTCTTCTCCGTTTCATCATCATTCCACCTTGTCATAAGGTTTTTTTCATGACATGGAATTTTCTCGTGACCTTGAACCCCGCCCACTTATACAAGTGACCGGCGGCGCTCTGTTCGCTTGTCCATAAGAACCAGGCACTGTGCAAACTTTCGGAACGCATGGCCTGCAAACATTCACAAAGTAGAATTTTCCCGATGCCTTTCCCCCTCTCCTCGGGATCGACGCCAAAGGGTCCGAAACGTTCCGGAATTCCTTCGTAACCGCCGTAAAGACAGAAACCGACTACCGAACGTTCATCTCTTGCCACCCAGATCCGTTGTAGCGGCAATCCCTGCAAGATTCCCTCTCTAACAGCTCTGCCCCAATCCGGGTGAAATCGATTCGCCAATTGAATCAACTGGTACAAATCACTGTCTTGAGTCCGCCGGAAGGTGTAACCCTCTTGTTCCCTGCGCTTTTTCAGTTCCTTCACTTCCTTCGGTATCTCATAACCCACCAGTGAACGAACCATCGACACCGGGGAATACTGAACTTCAAATCCCAGGTTTAACAATAATCGATATCCCTCCGGATACGCTTCTTCATCAATGCCGGGCAAGATGTAATTCGGAGCATACGACGCGAAAAATACATTCTTCCTCCCTGTTTTTCGGAAAAAATTAAACGCTTCTTCAAATAGCCGGATGGCTATCCCCCGTCGACGAAATGTTGGATCGACGAAAAAGAAAGGGATCCAACCGTTATCGGATTCCAAATCGGTACTGTACATCGGTAGAAGCCGTCGAACAGCATATACGCATCCGACAAGTTGATCGCCAGCAAACGCCAGCCACAATCCCTCCGGATCGAAATTTGGGTCCAGCAGTACGAGATTTCGCAATCGTCCTGCAGTGACGGGATCCTTCGTTAAACAATCATTCCATAAACGTACGATCTTCGCCTCATCTCCCGGAAGATAATGACGATACAAGATATTATTCATGCTTCCATCTCCTTACTGCTCGTATCCATTGTTTGGGAAAGCGGTTTCAAATGGCATATTTGAGATTCCTACTTTAAATGAAAAACTGTTGAAATTTTTTCAACAATAATTAAAAGATATAATGTATATACCACTCTGTTTATTTTATTATTCGATATCATCTGGCAAATACCTGCTTAGAATATCTCTACAACCCGGTTCCTCTTTCGGCATGGCCGGGGATGGTGATGGGCAATTTGCCCCGCGCTTTTTTCTTGCCGAAGATAATATCTGCCGCCACCGACAAAGCGGCAAAAGTGGGCTCATATGTGGCAATAAAAGCGGACGCCCTAGGGATTGCCGCCAAATCGTAAGGATTGTGCATGGCAACGGCAATCACCGGTTTGTCCATCCTTGAAACACGATTGACGAGATCGGCTTGAGATCGCATGAGATGGGCATTCACCGTCCCGTAAATGATGATATCGGCAGATTCGACTTCCTGAAGTACCTTTCGCATCTCTTCTTTTGAAGGAGAGATCCCGATATGAATCGACTTTACATTCCTATGGTGCTGAAGAACTGCATCCCGCAACCGGCAAATATCTTCTCCATCTTGTACAAGTGAGTATCTTTTTTGATCCACTTCAACGACTAGAATCGTTGTACGAGGATCAAGATCAAGGGGCAAGATACCGTTATTTTTCAACAGCGTGGTCCCTCGTTCATACAATTTCCACGCCAATTGTCGATGCGCTTCTCCGCCTACGTATTGCGGTATCCCTTTTTCGGGAGTTGGCACCCTTTCCCAAGACAAATATTTTGATTTAAGATGCCATACTCGTTGAACCGCCTTGTCAATTGCTTCTTCTCTCAATTCTCCTCTGTCTACTGCCTTTAAAATTCGTTGGATCACCTTCTTCTGAAGCGAGTAAGTGTGAGAAACGATAATGGTGTCAACACCGGCTCGCAGCGCCCTTACAGCCCCCTCTACCGTGCCGACCGTTTCAGCAATCGCGTTCATCTCTAGACAATCCGTCATAATAACACCCTTGAAACCCATTTTCTTCCGCAACAGTTCGGTGACAACGGCGTAGGACAATGATGCCGGGACATCCTTATCAGGTTCCAAAGCCGGAAAAGAAATGTGGGAAATCATGATACAGTCCACGCCTTCGACAATCGCTTTTCTGAACGGTTCCAATTCAATCTGATTCAATCGATTGAGATCGTGTGGAATTGTCGGAAGGGCGAGATGGGAATCCGTATCGGTATCCCCGTGACCGGGAAAATGTTTTGCCGTGGTGATCACACCTGTATCGTGGTGTCCCTTGATAAAAGCCGTTCCATGCCTGATCACATCTGCCACCTTCTCCCCAAAGGAGCGTACACCGATCACCGGATTATCTGGATGATTGTTCACATCCAAAACGGGAGCCAAATTCGCGTTAATCCCCAGAGCGCGCAACTCTTTTGCTGTAGCTTGCGAGACTGCCCGAGTTGCTTGCTGATCCCCTACCGCGGCCAGCAACATGTTGCCGGGAAATTCGGTTGTACCGTTGCCCAAACGTCGCACGATTCCATTCTCTTGGTCAATGGAAACAAGCAGCGGAAACGGCTGACCCGCACGCTTTGCAGCCATTTGCAAATTTGCAGTAAGTTTTAAAACGGCATCCGGTGTTTCGATATTGCGATTAAATAGAATTACTCCACCAACAAAGTCTTCCTCAAACAATTTGTAAAACTCAACCGGCGCTTCTTTGCCTGAAAAGCCGAATATCATGAGTTGCCCAATTTTTTGACGCAGTGTCATCCGGTTGACATCCATACCGTGATCCCCCTTAGTATTACAGGGATTGTCAACAGAATATTTATATCAACCATATGTATATACCAATTTATGTCTTCTAAGTCCGATGGTAAGAAAACAGCTTTGAGCACTACCTCTCACCCTTGCAGCAATAATTTTTTTGCATCAAGGCCGGCGATCTTAAAAGCCCAAACCAAAGCACCAATTACCGGTTCTGTTTCCGACCGGATCAGTTGGGGCATTACCGGCAACAACTGCTCCAATTTCTTTCGTACCAAATCGACTAAAGGAGATTGAAAGGCGCCCCCGATCAGACCCACCGGACAAGCCTGATGCGTCAAATCCAGCCTCTTGAGGGCGGTATGAATTGCCAAGGCCAATTCTTCCGCAGCTTCCTCGACAATTGTCACGGCTACACCGTCACCGTTCCGAAATGCTTTAAACAATTCAAATGTAAAGGAAGCAATCCGTTCCCTGAACCGTTCCCCGTAAATGTACGGAATCAAGTCTTCAGGACTTTCCAGCTTCCACTTGCAAAGAGCGAGTTCTGTCAACTCCGTAGCGGGACCCCGACCATCGTAAGCTTTCATCACCTGCACCAAAGCCCGTTTTCCTAAACTGAAACCGCTACCCTCGTCTCCCAGCAAATATCCCCAGCCACCGATACGACAACGCTCGCCCCTTTTTCCCAATCCAAAGGTGATCGACCCGGTACCGGCAATCTGCACTACTCCCGGATCACCATAGGTTACAGAACCCAGCGCATTCAATCCGTCGTGATCCAATACGATACGGCTTCCTTCATCAAACACGACTTGCAGACATCTAAAAACTTGCTCATGATGTTTGGGATGGCTTGTACCCGCAATACCAGCAAAAATAACACAATCCCACCAATTCGGTACATAGGGATTCAACCCCTGCTTGATTCTCCGAAATTCTTCTCGAATCCGTTCTGGGGTCGACCCAATCAGATTGCTCGGTCCTGCCGTTGTATGCCCCAGGATGGTGCCTTCTTCATTAGCAACAACAGCGGATGTTTTTGTCCCTCCGCCATCAATACCGACAAAGCATGCCACCCCGTTCCCCCCTCTTAACTAAAGCTTAAGGTTGCAGAAGAATTTCATACTTGTAACGATCGCTCCGATAGATGCACTTCGTGTACTCCAACACTTCATCGTTCTCCAGAAAAGTAGTTCGTCGGAATAGGAGAGCCAAGCTATGGTTCTGCATTGCCAACAGCTTGCTCTCAAATTCATTCAGCCGAATTGGTTCGATTGTTTGTCGGGCATAACCGAGTTGGTAGTGATAGTGTCGCTTGAGAATGGTATAGAGGGATTCTCCCTCCAACAATTCACGGGTCAAATCGGGAACCATGGCTTTATTAAGCCATACCGTTTCCAACGCAAAGGGCATTCCCTCCACGATTCGAAGGCGTCTAATCTTCAACACCTGGGTCTGATTATCCTTCATCCCTAGAATTTTGAGGAGTTTGACCGTGGCATACTCCGTTTCAAAGGACAAAATCTGGGTCTTCACCTTCAGTCCCTTTTCCTCCATCTCTTCAGTAAATCCCTGCAGCTTGTTCAATAGATGTTTCGATTTCGGCTTTGCAACAAAGGTTCCCTTCCCTTGTTCCCTATACACGATTCCCTCATTCACCAAGTCCATGACAGCCTTGCGGACGGTCATGCGGCTGATTCCTAAAATTTCGCATAATTCCCGCTCGGATGGCAACGCGTCCCCAGGTTTTAGCTCTTCGTTATCAATCATCTCTTGCAAAATTTCTTTTAATTGATAATACAAAGGGATTGGACTGTTTTTGGACACTCGCCTAGCCATTTTCATTTTCACGATGATATCCCCCATTTTTTCACAGAAATCACTCTGATTTTTTCGGATTTTATATTTTA
>Ga0079224_100010734_pt1 | contig 12583 bp, 11 predicted proteins | sample Stecom2015_FD_80414 | JGI IMG/M metagenome (GOLD analysis project Ga0079224, IMG submission 80414) | Agricultural soil microbial communities from Utah to study Nitrogen management - Steer compost 2015 | ecosystem: Environmental > Terrestrial > Soil > Agricultural land | place: USA: Utah...
AGAATCGCGGGCCGCGTCGGCACGTAATCGACCTCGTCCCGCAAGGTATGGGCGGGAGTGGGGCGCGCAGGATCGAGACGAAAGACGCGCTGGGCCAAGAATCGCCCATAGAACCGATAGGCGACGGCGTACGCGAAAAGGGCGCAAAGGGCGACGATGGCCGGCGACATCGGCCTCCTTGTACGGCAGTCGTCGTTCGCGGCCAAGGACGCTTTTTCGTCTCCCCGAACTGCTACACTCCGGGAAGTGGAAGCTCGGCGCTGGACCCTGGGATTGGCCTTGGGGGCACGCACGACCCTTGGGATGACCTTGGGTCTGGCGTTCACGGCGTTCGGCTGCATCGTCGAAGCCGATCCGGATCCCGATCCTCGTGGGATGCGGTGTGGCGGCAACACCTGTTCCCAAGGAGCCCTCTGCATCGAGGGGGCGTGCGTGTGCAAAGAGGGCTTGCTGGGCGACCCGTATGCGCGTTATGGGTGTCAACCACCCGCCGGGGCGCTTTGCCCGACGACGTGCGGCTTGAATGCCTACTGTGCACCGCAAGGCGAGTGCGTTTGTGCCGAAGGATTCGTCGCCGTGTGCGGCACGGGCGATTGCCTGGCGGAAACGCGGCTGTGCGACGGTGTTCCCGATTGCTTGGATGGCCAAGACGAAGAGCCCTCGCTCTGCAGCACCGAAATTCAGCAAGCTTGGACGGTCGTCGACGATTGCAACGACGGCGTCGATGTCCAATGGAGGTTGTGGTCGTCCGATGGCGCATGGGTCTGGCCGGGCCCGGACGACGTGTTCTGGACGGTCTGCTACGGCTACGTCAGTTTCAAGCGCATCCTCTGTCTCGAAGGTGAGACGATCTGCCTCGGCGCGCAGGTCGGTTCCGCCGTCTGGGGTGTCGGCTTGGATGGTGCTGCGCCTTGCGAGGCATGTTGCTCTGCCTGTGGTCTCGAGCGGGTCGACTTCGGTTGGCTCGCTTGCCCTTGAAGCGGCCGACGTTCGCGAGGGGAAAGCTCACGGGTCGATTCACGGTCACGATTCCATCATGGAAGAACGAGGTGTCGATTCAATGCGAGGGTGGGTAGACGAGCGCAACGTCAGGTGGCATATTCGCGGCCCGACAGGTGTGGATGGTCGCGGTGTTCAGGACCTCCCAACGTCCATCGGTGTAACCCATGACTGAGATCGCTCAGCTGTTCGAGTCGGCCCTCCGAAACAATCGGGCCAGTTTGCTGCGAAAGGCCGCATTGAACACGGTCGTTCGCATGCCCCCCCAAACGACCTTGCGCGAGCTCCTCGCCAGCGACGCGGCCGAGGCGATCCGCGAGTTGACCCTGCGGGAGCTGCGAGAAGCCCTCGTCGAGGGAGGTTTTCACGCCGCCGCCGAGAAGCAGCGTCAGCGCCGTCGTATCGAAGTTCAAAGCAGTGACAGCGGCGAATGGGCCGAGAGTCGTGAAGAGCAAATCTATCGTCGCATTCTGGATGCGATGAGCGACGAGCCGCTCACGATCGGGCAACTCGGAAAACGTGTGGACATCGACGTCGAAGAGCTACGTGGCTATCTGAACTGGATGAAGAAGATGGGCAAGGTGACGAGCTACGGGCGTGCTCGCGCCACCCGGTATCAAGTGGTTCGGTAGTGGTGTCCGAGGGCGACGAGTGTTTCCGGGCGCTGGTGGCCGATCTCAAGCACGATCTCGGAAAATACGTGGCATGGCGAAGCGCCAATTACCCGGAGCTGTGGGCGGGTGATTGGGACGAGCGCGCGTGGAACGAACCCGAATGGGTCGAGGCGCTGCGTTCGGATATTTTGACGACACTCGGCGGACGAGCCGCCTGGGAGATCTGGGACGAGCGCACGTCGGGGTGGCCGCGCCCCTGGGCGTCTCGGGCGATGGCGCAAGTGGAGCAGGCCGTCGAAGTGTTGCGTCGTCACGGCGATCTCCTGCGCGCGGGGGCGAGCGTCGAGCTCGTTCGTGCCCATCGCGACCTGGTGGCAGCCCAGCGTACCATCCGCGACGCATTGCGGCGAGCCGCGCGCGAAGCTCAGTCGGAGTAGGTCGCCATGTCTTCGATCCTCATCATCGACGACGAAGACAAATACTTCGATCTCTGCCGGCGGTTCATGCCGGAGCACGAGTTCCTTCCGCCCGCACGCAACTTTCGCGAGGCCCTGCGGGCCCTGCAGGAGCAGCGCGGCAAAGTGGACCTCGTGTTGTTGGACGTCCACTTCGACATCGCCGAAGAGGACCTCCTCCCCGAAGACAAATCGGCGTGGTTGGCGGGCAAGGACCGGCGCCGCGCCCTCGAACGACTGCGGCGCTCACAAGGCCTGCGCATCCTCGATTCGTTGCGCCAGAGCCATCCCGATCTGCCAGTCATCGTGATGACCGCGCGGGACGATCTCCCGCTCGAGGCCGACGCGGAGCGCTTGAACGCGGAGGACTACACGTACCTCCTCGACGACGAGTACCTCGACGCGCGCTCGCTCAAGCTGCAGATCGAGGCGATCCTGGCGCGTCGGGCCCGCGTAGCCCAAGGCACGGACGAGCCGTTCTACTGGGGCTCGACGCCGCAGATGCTCACGCTGCGGCGCCGCCTCGCCATCCTCGCGCGCGGCCGCTTGCCGATCATCCTGCTCGGCGCCACCGGGACGGGCAAGAGCCTGCTCGCGCGCGAGTTCATCCACCCGCGGTCCGGTCGTTCGGGGCCGTTCGTCGCGGTCGACCTCTCCACGTTGCCCGCCGACCTCATGGGCGCCCACCTGTTCGGCGTGGTGAAGGGCGCCTATACGGGAGCCACGAGCACGCGTGAAGGCGTCCTCGCGCGGGCGCACGGGGGGACGTTGTTCCTCGACGAGATCGGCAACCTCAGCTTCGAACTGCAGAAGGCGCTCCTGCTCGTGTTGCAAGAAGGCCGCTATCGCCCGGTGGGGTCGGTCGAAGAGAAGGTGTCCGACATCAAGCTCGTCGTCGCGACCAACGAGAACCTCCCGCGGATGATCCGAGAAGGACGCTTTCGCGAAGACCTCTACATGCGCCTCAATCCCGCCACCGCGATGACGCTGCCGAGTCTGACGAGTCGTGGCGACGACTTCGGCGAGCTGCTCGAGGTGTTCATCCGCCGGGTCGTGCGCGAGGCCTACAACCGTGACTTGCTCGAGCAGTACGCCAAGCAGCGGGGGCTGCTGCTGCCGAGCGACGGCGGCCCGATCCCCGTCACCGTGGGACGCTCGGTGCCCAGTCGTTCGGACGCGCGGCGCGTCCACTTCCTGTTCCACCCGAGCAGTTTCAAGATGCTGCGCGAGTTCAACTGGCCGGGCAACTTCCGCCAGTTCGAGATGCTGCTGTCGAACCTGGTCACGCTGACGCTCGTCGACCTCGTCGACGGGGCCGAGGTGGTCGAGCCCGAAGATCCCGCCCAGGCATCGCGCCCCGAGGTGATCCCGATCCTGCCGCGCACGGTCCGCGACCTCGTGCGGCCCATGGAAGTCGCGCCGTTCGCCGAGGAGAGCATGCCGGCGAGCGAGTTCCCGGGCGGGATCGTCATGGGCAGCGACGGCCGCTACCGCATGACGATCACGCTCGACCCGGAGGAGTCCCTCAACGCCGTGAGCTGCGGCGTCGAACGGCAGTATCTGGAGCGCCTGTACGACGCGCTGCAGGGCGACCTGTCGCGCATGGCCGCCGTGTTGCTGAACGACGCGAGCGCGGGGCGTCGCGTCCAGCTGCGCATGAACCAGCTCGGCATCAAACTGCGCAAGCTCAAGCAGAAGAAGGCAGGGCCGTGAAGCGCCGGGGGAGGTGGTGGCGGTTCCTCGTGGTCGCAGGGGCATGGCTCGGACGCTCCGGTGCTGCGGTGGCTGCACCTCCCCTTCCGCCGCCGCCGCCCGAACGCACCGAGATCGACGCCGTCGATGCCGACCCGGACGTGCCGGACAACGCCCGCCATGGGCTGCGCCTGGTCGAGTTCACGACCCACTACCAACGCGCCCAGCAGGCGGCGGAGCGCGAGCGCTGGGACGAAGCCGTGCGCGAGTACAACGTCGCGCTCGAGGCCCTTCCCGGCGATCCCAACGCGCTGCTCGGTCGCGCGTACGCGAGGAAGGCCCGCGTGGGCGAGGGCAACTGCTCCCGGCACGCGCTCGCCGACCTGCTCGAGCTCGCCAAAGAAGACCCGCGCGGTGTCTGGGCACTCCATCGCGCGACCGCGCTGACGTGGATGGGGGAGTGCGGCACGAAGTACGCGCGGCGCCGGCTCGCGTTGGCGCAGGAGTTGGCCGAGGAGCCCCCGGGGAGCCCTGGACGCCCCGACGACATCCGCGTCATGTTCGCGGACCTGCTTTACGCGTCCGCCTCCGCCGAGGAAGACACCCCGAACGATCAAGACAAGCTGAGCGAAGCCGCCCTCGACCAGCTGCAGCGCTATCGGAAAGAATGCGAGGCCGCGAGTCGGCCGCCCACGGCGTACGCGTTGCACCTCGCGGCGAAGATCCACCTCGAGCGCGACGAGATCGGTCCCGCCGTCGAGCGGCTCGGCGAGCTGCTCCTGCTCCATCCGCACGATCCGCGCGCGCGCGAGGCCGGCCGCATCCGCGAGGAGCTCCGGATCGAGCTCGAGCTGCAGCAGCTCGACGAGACGCAAGGGTTCCGCCCCACCGACGCGGCGCAGGCCGCCTACAACCGCGGTCTGCAGGCGCTCGGGGCGGGGCAGCTCGAAGCGGCCTTCCGCGAGCTCAGCTGGGCGATCGACGATTCGCCCTGGTTCCCGCGCGCGTACTACGTCCGCGGCGTGACGCTCGCGCGGATGGAACGCTATCCGCAAGCGGTGGACGACCTCAATCGTGCGATCCGCATGGATCGCTCGGACTACCGCGCCCACATGACGCTCGGCCTCATCTACAAGAAGAAGTTCGCCGGTGCGGAGGACGGGGAGGCGATCAAACACCTATCTGCGGCGGAGCGGCTGCGTCCGGACCTCCACCGATTGCACCTGTTGCTCGGCGAGCTGTATGCCCGCAGCGACCGTCGCAAGGCGCGAGAGCACTACCAGCGCTTCATCCAACTCGCGCCGCTCGGCGACCCGGATGCACGAACCGCCCGCAACGCGCTCGAGGAGCTCGAACGCGAGATCCGCCGCGACGAGCCCACCGTGATCCTCCCGCCCGCCGAGGAGTCGCTGCGGTTCCTCGATCCCGCCCTCCAGAGCATGATCAATGAGGCGTTCCTCCGCGGAACGGAGCACCAGGACTGGGAAGTCGCCGAGAAGATCCTGCTCGACGCGCTCGACCGATTCCCGCGCGAGCCCGTCGTGCTCAACGAGCTCGCGCGCGTCGTGTACTATCAGGAGCGACGCGGCGACGCGCGTCGCTATTGGGAGCAGAGCCTCGCCATGCGCGAGGACCAGGTGGAGGTGCACGAGCGACTCGGCGTGCTCCTCCGCGCCGACCTCCCCGAAGAAGCCGTACCCCACCTGCGTCGCGCGGCCGAGCTCGGTTCGGTGACGGCGCGGTATCTCCTCGCGGAGTCGCTCTGGCAGGGAACCTCGCCGTTCGAAGCCTCCGCGCAGCTCGATCGTTACCTCGCCGAAGCGGGGGACCTCGATCTCCACTGGGATCGCGCGCAAGCCCTGCGCAAGGAGATCGACGATCGCTTCTTCCAGGTCTCCTTCGTGCTCGCGCTGCTGTTGGGTACGGCGATCGCGGTCCCCTCGTGGCGAATTTGGAAGCTCTACCGCGGCGCATCGCTGCGCCAGCTGCTCGAACGCGCGCCGAAGAGCTTCCCCGAGATCGCGCGCATCCTCAGCTTGATCCGGCACGAGATCCTCAAGCACAACACGGCCTTCCTCGCGGACGTGGGCCGGGCCCTCGCCCGCGACGCGCCCGACGCCGAGCCACGCGCCGCGATCCCGGGCCAGCGCCTGTTCGGCGAACGCCGCCGCGACGAACCCGGAGGCATCCACGGCCGATTCCTCGGCTACTTGGATGATCTCGAGAAGGTGGCGCGTTCTCATCGCATCACCCTCAACCTCCACCGCAAGGACCCCATCTTTCGTCCGATGATCCAGGCCTTCGAACAGCTCGCCCATCGCGCCCCGGGGCTCGCGGACGTCGGCGCGCTCAAGCCCGCCAAGCGGGCCGAGCTCGCGCGTCTCCTCACCCACAGCGGGCACGTCCTCGGGCGGCAAGCGTTCGAACGCCTGAGCGATCTCATCCGCGAGCTCTGCATCACCACCATCGACGCGGACCTCATCGTCCGGGTCTACGACGAGGTCCGCGGCGAAAAACAGTTCGCGGGCGTCGAGGCGAATCCCGTCCAGGTGGTGGGGCCCCCGGCGGCCGTTCGCATCTTCCGCACCGACTTGCAGGACATCCTGGCCAACGTGTTCCGCAACTCACTGCGCAGCAGCATCTCCTACGCGAGCCATCCGGTGGAGCTCGGCGTCGAGCTCGTGCAGGAGGTCGACGAGATCACCGGGCTCGGATCCGTCGCCGTGCGGATCAAGGACCACTCGCAGGAGCAGCTCAGCAACGAGATGCTCCGCGGGCGCTACGTCGAACGCGGGATGGGGATCACCGTCGACCTGTTGTCGCGCTATGATGGTTCGATCGCGGTCGAAGCCGAGCCCGGGTGGAGCAAGGCCGTCGTGCTACGATTCTTTACCATCGAGGACGAACCGAGCTCGTCGGTGCGGGGGGAGGCGGCCGAGTGACGCGCGCGCGAAGTCTGGACGTACTCGTCGTCGAGGACGGCGACGAATACCTCACCAATCTCACGACGTTCGTCGCCGACGGGATCGAGTATCGCCAGGCCCGCTCCGGCGCCGAAGCGTGTCGCATGGCGTCGGCGCAGCCGCCCGATCTCGTCTACCTCGACATGCGGTTCGATCGCATCCCCGACGCCGAGTTGCTGGGCAGCATGGTCGAGCTCACCGCGCGCTTCAACGGCGACGTGGGGCGTGCCAGGAGGTTCCAGCAGGACAACCAAGGGTTGTTCATCCTGCGGGCCTTGCGCGAATCGGCGTTCACGGGCCCCGTCATCTTGAGCTACGACTTCAGTGCCGAGGAGCGGCGCTTCCGGGCGCTCTCGGCTCGCGATCCGGCGCTCACCTATTGTCCCGATTACGCCGACGCGCGTGCGATCCGTGCCGCGATCATGAGCGCGGTGGGGCGCTCGGCGGGTTGAACCCGAGCAAAATCTGCCGCCCCGTCGCACGACCGTACTCCACGTTCGCGGCTTCGCATCCGCGCGCGTTTTGCTAACGTTTCGCTCATGTCCGGCGCCTTTCGTTCGTCCGTGATCGTCACGATCGTGTTCGCCTCGCTCGCCGTGGGTTGTGCCGAGCGTCCAGGGAAGCGCAAGGAGACCCCCGCCGAGAAGAAAGCCAAGGCCGACGCCAAGGAGAACGCGAAGACCGAGGCAGCGAAGGCCGCTCCGACCCGGAAGCAGTGACGGCCTCGCCGCGGAGTCGAGCTCGATGTCGATGTTGCGTCAGGGGCGGCGATGAGGCTGCCGCTCCGTCATCCCCCGCCCGTGCACGACCCCGCGTTGCGGCGTTGCGCCCACCTCGAGGAACTCGCGGCCGCGGCGATCGGGTTGCCGCTCCGCGCCGCCGCCGAATGCCTGTCTTCGGCGCGCTCGCGCGGGCGCCACGGAAATGCGCTGCAGTGGCACCTCGGCCTCGACTTCCACGATGCCGTCGCGGAGCTCGATTGGGAGAACCGCATCGAAATCAAGCTCGTGTCGGTGTGGCAGACGGCGGACGGGCGCGTCGCGTGCGACAAGCTCAAGGTCTGCGACTTGGCGATCTCGCCGTGGGACAAGCTCGCGAACGTGTTGTTCGTGTTCGCCGATCGCATGACGCGAGTCGTCGTCGGCGGTGCGTTCTTCCACCTCGGCGGGTCCGCGCGGTCGCGCCTGGCCGCGTGCTGGGACGTCGACCCGCACTTCGACGAGCCGTCGCTGTTCGTCGAGGCGCGCGAGCAACGAGGACGCAGCGCGCCCGCCTACTATCTCTCGCATCGCTGGTTCGGGGACGAAGCGCTCCTGCCCGCGCCCGGCCCCGAGATCCTGGTGCCCGATCGCCGGTGGTGGAATCGCGTGCGTGCCGAGTTCGGCCGCGACCCGATGCCCGCGTTGGCGGAACCCGACCGCGGGGAGCGGCCGTGTCCTCGCTGCCGCGGTCCGCTACGGTTCGATCCGGAGCATCTGGCCGCGTGGGGATGGGCGCCCGCCTGGCACGGCATGCCGCTCGGAGAGCGTTGCGCCGTCGCCGGGCATTTCGTCGTTCGACCCTCGTGTGTGCCACGATCGCCCGTGGCGAGCTTCGAGGAGTTCGCCGCGGCGTTCGAGCTGCGGTGCGACGCGGCGTCCTTATGGCGCTTGGCCGACCGTGTCCCCGAGCCCGAAGACCATCAGCATGGCTACGAATGAGAAACCCGAGGCAGCGGACCAAGCTGCCTCGGGCTCACGAACAAACTCGATAGTCTCGACGGCAAGAGAATAGGCGAACGTAGACGCAACCAGCGCGAGCGTGCGCGAAGACAAGGAGTTCGACGAAAGCCGCGACAAGCCAAACGGGGAAGCCAAGGCGGGCAAGCCAACATCGCGGAGAACACGTCGCAGGCCCGATACCGACGACGTGTACTGCGGCGCAAAACAAGGAAATCGTTCGATTAAGCCAACGATGTAGACCGAGTCCAAGCCAAACGAGAGAAAATGCCAAAAGTGCAGGCTAAGCCAGGCTCAAACGCTGTGTTGTCATCGTTTGCAGAGCTTGGGCCAATCAGGATGATCTCTGGGATCATTGGACTTTTCGGAGAAGTGCTCTGCGCCGATGCCGCATGTGGTTGGGCGCTATGACAAGAATGTCTTGAATGCCACGGGGCTGGCATCCGGCTGCATGACACGGATGTCGTAGGGGGTCGCCGGGACGGGGGAGGGGCCGCACCTCCGGGCGCGGCGTGGAGCTCGCAGCGAGGGCCGTGGAGTCCATCTTTTTGTTCCTAGCGGGCAGGAGGCCGTCTGGCCGATGCCCCACGCCGCGGCTGCGAACGCGCTGCGACGCGCCAGCCTGACCCTGACCCCCGGCGAGGCAGGGCGGGGGAGTCGTGACGGAACACACATGGCCGTGAATCGTGGGGCTTGGCCCTTTCCCGACGGGCAGGGCACGGTATGATCCAGTCAGACTTTCGACGGTTCGCACGCGACGGCCCCGCGCTTGGAACGGCGAGCCCTCCACGGCCTCGTCCGACCGTCGTGGAGATGACGCGGACGGACTGCGGAGTCGCCCCCACCGGCTAGCCGGTGCGTTGTTCAATGAACGAAGACGACGATAAACCTCCATCGCGATCGGGCGAAGCCCGAGCTCTCCTCAAAATCGGCGGCGAAGTCGTGGCGGACCGGTCGGCCCTCGTGGGGTTGCTGGCTGGGGTGCGCCGGTTGACCGAACACGGATGGCGATTCGCCATCGTCCACGGCGCCGGCCCGCAAGCCAACGAACTCCAGGCGCAACTCGGGATCGCCCCCAAGAAAATCGGAGGTCGTCGCGTCACCGACGCAGCGACGCTCCGCGTGGTCAAACAAGCGTTGGCCGGCGAGGTCAACGTCGACGTCGTCGCCGCGGCCTTGGGTCAGGGCCTGCGCGCGGTGGGCATCGCCGCAGGCTCCGGTGGCTTGGTGGTCGCGCACGCACGACCCCCGGGCCGGGTGCCCGGCGAAGGCGACACGCTCGTCGACTACGGCTTCGTCGGCGAGGTGGCCGCCGTCGATCCGCGCTTGATCGAGCACCTCTGGGCGGGCGGCTACACGCCCGTCATCAACCCGGTCAGCATCGCCGGCTCGGGCTCGGCCGAGATCCCACAGGTCTACAACGTCAACGCGGATACGGTGGCGTCGGCCGTCGCCCACGCGCTCGCCGTCGATCACTTGTTCCTGGTGACGTCCGTCCCGGGCGTCCTGCGCGACAAAGATGACCCTACGACGCGCATCCCCGTGCTCACGGTCAGCGAAGCGCGACGTGCCATCGCCGACGGAGTGATCGTCGGCGGCATGATCCCCAAGGTCGAGGACGTCCTCCACCTGTTGGATCGCGGCATCGGGGCCGTGCACATCATGGGACCTTCCGGCGAAGCGCTGGCAGGCGAAGCCACGCAGCCGGGGCGGTTCGGGACCGTTCTGCGTCCCGACGGGGCGCGCCATGTCTGACGCCGATCTACTGGCGCTCCTGACCTGCGCGCTGTGCCTCCTCGCCAGCATGTTCTTCTCCGGGAGCGAAACGGCGATCACCAGCCTCGGTGAGCACGAGGCGCGCAAGCTCCTCGAGGACGGCGGGCGCGAAGGTCGGATCGTCCGCAACTGGGTGCGCGATCCCGTTCGCGTGTTGTCGACGATCCTCGTCGGCAACAACCTGGCCAACACGCTGATGGGGTCGGTCGTCACGGCGATGGCGATCCGTCACCTCGCGGACCGCGGCAACTATGCGGTGCCGGTTGCGGTCATCGTGACCACGGCGTTGTTGCTCATCTTCGGCGAGATCCTCCCGAAAGCCGTGGGGCGGTTGTATTCGCAGCGGATCGCCATGCCGGCGCTCGTGGTCCTCAACGTGGCAGGGCGCGTCATGGCGCCGATCACCTGGGCCTTCGTGCGCCTGACGAATTTGATGCTGCATCGTGCGCCTCCGCAGGAAGCTGGACGCGTCACCACCGATCACTTGGACTACCTCGTCCGCGTCGCGCTGCGCGAAGGGTCGATCCCGGCTGACCAAGCCGAGCTGCTCCAGGGGATCTTCCGGTTCGAGGACAAGATCGTCCGCGACATCATGGTCCCGCAGGATCGCGTGACCGCGATCGATCTCAACTGGGACATCGAGCGCGTGATGCGAGCCGCCAAGGAGTCCGGGCACAGCCGCTTGCCGGTCTACGAAGGCGACCTCGACCACATCAAGGGAACGCTGCACATCAAGTCGCTGGTGGGCCTGCGGGATCCCGACCGCGACGCGGTGCGGCGAATGATGCGTCGCTCGTTGTTCGTGAGCGAGAGCCTGCTCATCTCCGACCTGCTGCAGCGCTTCAAGGAACAGCGCGTGCACTTGGCGGTGGTGTGCGACGACGGTGGCCACACCGTAGGCGTCGTGACGCTCGAAGACGTGCTCGAGCAGATCGTCGGCAAGATCTTCGACGAGAGCGACCTGGCGCCCAACATCCTCGCGGACAATCTCGGCGTTCGCTACCTCGACGGCACCGCGAGCCTGCGCACGGTCGAAGAGGAGTTCGCCGTGGAGTTCGAGGAGTTCGACGGGGTCGACAGCGTCGGCGATCTCCTGACCCAGCTCGCGGGGCAGATCCCGATCGCGGGGTCGGTCATCGTCTACGAAGGCGTGCGCTTCAAGGTGCTCGCCGCCAACGATCGCCGCGTGATTCGGGTCAGCGTCGAACAAGTCGAGATCGACGCGGACGACGACGACGATTGAGCGTGCCCGCCCCTCAAATGCACTCGCGTTTGAACCGCTTGTAGCCGCGTTCGTCGACTTCGAACGGCGGATTGCACTGCGCCGAGTTGGCGCGGCTGCGAGACGGGGCGGGAGCCGGAGCGGGCGCTTCGGAGGGGGTGGTCGTCGTCGGCGTGGCGGCGGGCTGCGTCCGCTGCCTCGACTTGCGCGGGGCGTGAGCCGCGTGCGTCGGGGCGGGATCGGGCGGGGTGGTCGCCGCCGCCACCGGCGTCAGCCGCAGGAGGATCTTGACGTTGCGGTCGAAGACCACGTTCTCCTTCATCGTCTCGTGGCCGGGTGCCGAGGCGACGATCGTGTGCTCCAGCCCGTCGCGCAGCGCCTGGAAGGTGAAGGGCGCGGGCACGAGTTCGCCGTCGACGCGGACTTCGGCGTCCGGGACCGCGCCGACGTCGACGATGATCTGCACGGACTCCGCTTCCGCGGCGGGCGTCTCATCGAGTGGCGGCGTGGCCATGACGGCCACCTGCGGGAGCGAGGACGGTGGTTCTTCGTCGATGACCGGGGCTTCGGCGTCGATCGACGCGGCCGCCGGCGCCTGCCAACGCGGAAGCAACAGGAGCAGCGCGAGCGTGCCGACGGTCGCGCCCAGGCCGATGACCCACCCCCGCTTGCGTCGCGGTTCGGGGGCGTCACCGACGGTCAAGGACTCGCCCGAAACCGGTGCCGCGCCGCTCGTCGAATGCGATTCGTGCTGCGACGGCCCCTTGCCGCTCGCGACGGCGGCGAGCTGGGCCTGCCTGCGCCCCCGCTCTGCGGCGAAGAGCGTGGTGACGAGCTGTCCGGCGGTCATGCCCGACGGGGGCATCGCTTCGAGTTCGAGCTCGAGCGCATCGGCGATCGCCTCGCACGTCTCCGGGCGATCGTCGCGGCGGGTGGCGAGGCACGAGCGCGCGAGCTGCAGCAGACTCTCGGTGCATCCGGGGGTGACGGGCTCCGGATCGGGGAGCTCGCCCGAGAGCACGCGGCCGACGAGGAGTGCGTCGCTGATGCCGCTCCATAGGGGGCGACCGGTCAAGGCTTCCCATAGCAGTACGCCGATCGCGTAGACGTCGGTGCGGCGATCGAGCCGTTCGCCGCTCATCTG
>Ga0079224_100010735_pt1 | contig 12582 bp, 14 predicted proteins | sample Stecom2015_FD_80414 | JGI IMG/M metagenome (GOLD analysis project Ga0079224, IMG submission 80414) | Agricultural soil microbial communities from Utah to study Nitrogen management - Steer compost 2015 | ecosystem: Environmental > Terrestrial > Soil > Agricultural land | place: USA: Utah...
GGGCGGCGACAGGCCGGCGAGACGGTCGAGCGCACCCTGCAGGATCCACGCGGCGGCGAGGCTGTCGACCACCTCGGCGCGGCGGCGGCGGCTGGCGTCGGCGTCGAGCAGGGTGCGGGTGACCGCCGCCGTCGACAGCCGCTCGTCCCACAGCGCCAGCGGCAGGTCGGTGAGGCGCGACAGGTTGCGGGCGAAGGCACGCGCCGACTGGGCGCGGGGGCCCTCGCTGCCGTCCATGTTGACGGGCAGGCCGATGACGATGCCGCCAACCGCCTCGGCCGCGCACAGGGCGAGGAGGTCGCGGGCGTCGTCGGTGAAGCGGCGCCGGCGCAGGGTCTTGAGCGGGGTGGCGATGGTGCGGGTGACGTCGGACAGCGCGAGGCCGATCGTCTTGGTGCCGAGGTCGAGGCCGAGCAGGCGGGCGCCGGGTGAAAGGCGGGCGGCGAGGCGTTCGAGGCTGAAGTCATCGGCGGGCATGGCGATCGCGGGCTTTGCAAGCGGGGCGGCGGCCATTAAGACATGCGGGCGCCCGAGGACAAAGCCCGCAGAGGAGGAACAGATGAAGATCACCTGGTTCGGCCACTCCGCCTTCCGCATCGAGACCGGCAGCTCGGTCCTCATGATCGACCCGTACCTGAGCGGCAACCCGGTGTTCAAGGGCACGGTGGAGGAGGCGGCGGCAGGCGCCACCCACGTGGCGCTGACCCACGGCCACGACGACCACGTGGGCGACGCCGCCGAGATCTGCAGGACCACCGGGGCGACGCTGATCGCGGTGTACGAGATCTGCGTCTACCTCGCCGCCAGGGGGGTGGAGAAGTACGAGCCGGCCAACACCGGCGGCACCATCCACACCGACGACTTCGACGTGACGTTCGTCCGCGCCGACCACTCGTCGTCGGCGAGCGGCGAGGGCGGCGGCAACGTCTACCTCGGCAACCCGTGCGGCCTCGTCATCACCGCCCGCGAGGGCCGGACCGTCTACCACATGGGCGACACCGACATCTTCGCCGGCATGGCGCTGATCCAGGAACTGCACCAGCCCGACATCGGCATCGTGCCGATCGGCGACCGGTTCACCATGTCGCCGAAGCGGGCGGCGCTGGCGTGCCGCAAGTTCTTCGACTTCAAGACCATCCTGCCGTGCCACTACGGCACCTTCCCGCTGCTGCTGCCGTCGGCGGACGGCTTCGTCGAGGCGATGGGCGAACTCGGCAACCGGGTCGCGGTGCCGGACGTCGGCGGCAGCATCGAGGTGTGACCAGGCCGCGCCAGCCGGCGGCGGACGCCGCGACGCTGCCGACGGGGCCGGCGGTGACACGGCTGCCGCCGGGGCGGCGGCCGGACGGGCGGACGCTGTTCGGCCAGACGGTGACGGTCGAGCGGCTCGACCCGGCACGGCACGGCCACGAGCTCTACGCCTCGTTCCGGCGCAGCGGCGAGGCGGAGCGGATGTGGACCTACATGGGCTACGGGCCGTTCGCCACCTTCGGCCGGTTCCGCGGCTGGCTGGACGGCCTCGCCGGCTGCCAGGACCCGCTGTTCCACGCCATCCGGCCGCTCGGCGGGCCGGCGTCGGGCATGGCCGCCTACATGCGGATCACCCCCGAGCACGGGACGATCGAGATCGGCCACATCTGGTTCGCGCCGAGGCTGCGGCGGAGCCGGGCGGCGACCGAGGCGCTGTGGCTGATGATGCGGCACGCCTTCGCCGACCTCGGCAACCGGCGGCTGGAATGGAAGTGCGACGCCCTCAACGCCGCCTCGCGGGCGGCGGCGGAACGGCTCGGGTTCGCCTTCGAGGGGGTGTTCGCCCGCCACATGATCGTCAAGGGCCGCAACCGCGACACCGCGTGGTACGCGATCACCGACGCCGAGTGGCCGGCGATCGACCGGGCGCTCAGGACGTGGCTCGACGACGCCAACTTCGATGCCCGCGGCCGCCAGCGGCAGGCGCTGTCGGCGCTGATGGCCCAGGCGCGGGCGGGCAGGACCCGCGGCTAGCGGAACATGCCCTCGCGCAGGTTGATGCCGTATTCCAGCCACGCCTTCATCGCGCACAGCATCTGGGTCCAGCCGTAGCAGTTGCCGTAGGAGGCGGCGAGGCCGCCCGGCGTCTGCCGCCAGCCGCGCTCGCTGATGGTGACTAGGGTGCGGCCGTCGTCGAGCGGCTCGAAGGTGATGGTGACGGTGGTCATGTAGCCGGCGCCGGCCGGCATCCCGTCGTCGCCCGACGGCGGCGGCGCGTCGGTCGCCTCCCATTCGAGGACGATGCGGCGCTCCGGCTCGACCTCGACCACGTGCACCGGGAATGCACCGGGGAAGTCGTGGAAGTCCCAGCAGACGGTGGCGCCGGTCTCGAGCCGGCCCTTCGCACCGCCGGTGGTGAAGTAGCGCGACAGCCGGTCGGGGTCGGCCACCGCCTCGAACACCTCGGCGACGGGTTTTGCGATGCGGGCGGACACGGTGAAGGTGAGGTCCATGGCGGTCTCCTTGCGTTTCCGCCACCGTATGTTATAAGAATATAACATGTCAACCGACCAGTCCGACGACCGCGACGACCGGGTGTTCAAGGCGCTGGCGGCGGCCACCCGGCGGGCGATCCTCGACGCGCTGAAGGCGGGGCCGCTGACGACCGGGGCGCTGTGCGCGAAGTTCCCGACGCTCGACCGCTGCACCGTGATGCAGCACCTGAAGGTGCTGGAGGGCGCCGACCTGGTGATCGCGCAGCGCAAGGGGCGGGAGCGCTGGAACCACCTCAACCCGCTGCCGATCAAGCACATCCACGACCGCTGGATCGGCGCCCACGCCGCCGCCGCCGTCGCCCTGCTCGACCGGCTGAAGGGGGACCTCGAGGGCTGAGCGGCAACGACGGCCGCCTTGTTGTCGCCTCAGGCGCACGGTGATAACTAACCGACACACGCCACGACGCAGGGACCAGGCCATGGCCGTCGACCACGACACCGTCCGCCACATCGCGCGGCTCGCCCGCATCGCCGTCACCGACGACGAGGTCGAGCGGCTGCGGGGGGAGCTGTCCGCAATCCTCGACTGGGTCGAGCAGCTCGACGAGGTCGACACGGCGGGCGTCGAGCCGATGACCAGCGTCGTCGAGCAGGTGATCAAGATGCGCGACGACAAGGTGAACGACGGCGGCTATCCCGATCGCATCCTGAAGAACGCGCCGCAGCGCGAGGGCGACTACTTCGCGGTGCCCAAGGTGGTGGAGTAGGGCCGGTGGCGGAGCTTACCGATCTCACCGTCGCCGAGGCGCGCGAGCGGCTGAAGCGGCGCGAATTCAGCGCCGTGGAGTACGTCGACGCCCACCTCGCCGCCCTCGACGCGGCGGGGGCGCTGAACCTGGTGGCGACGGCGGCGCACGACCGCGCGCGGGCGATGGCGGAGGCGAGCGACCGCCACCTCGCCGCCGGCGAGCCGCGGCCGCTGGAGGGGATCCCGATCGGGGTCAAGGACCTGTTCTGCACCGAGGGCGTCGAGACCACCGCGTCGAGCCGGATCCTCAGGGGGTTCGTTCCGCCCTACGAATCGACGGTGACCCGCAACCTGTGGGAGGACGGCGCGGTGCTGCTCGCCAAGCTCGCCTGCGACGAGTTCGCCATGGGCTCGTCGAACGAGACGGCGGCGACCGGCCCGGTGGTCAACCCGTGGAAGCGGCGCGACGACCCGCGGCCGCTGGTGCCCGGCGGCTCGTCCGGCGGCTCGGCGGCGGCGGTCGCCGCCCGCATCGCGCCGGCGGCGATCGGCACCGACACCGGCGGCTCGATCCGCCAGCCGGCGGCGCTGACCGGCACCGTCGGCCTCAAGCCGACCTACGGCCGCTGCTCGCGGTGGGGCATCGTCGCCTTCGCCTCGTCGCTCGACCAGGCGGGGCCGATCACGCGCAGCGTGCGCGACGCGGCGATCCTGCTGTCGGCGATGGCGAGCGTCGACCCGAAGGACACCACCAGCGTCGACCGCCCGGTGCCGGACTATGCGGCGGCACTGACCGGCGACATCCGCGGCCTCAGGGTGGGGATCCCGAAGGAATACGCGATCGACGGCCTCGCCGGCGACATCGACGGGCTGTGGGAGAGCGGCGCCGGCTGGCTCGCGGCGGCGGGCGCGGAACTGCGCGAGGTGAGCCTGCCGCTGACCCGCCATGCGCTGCCGGCCTACTACATCATCGCCCCGGCCGAGGCGTCGTCCAACCTCGCCCGCTACGACGGGGTGCGCTACGGGCTCCGGGTCGCCGGCGACGACGTGACGGCGATGTACGAGGCGACGCGGGCGCAAGGGTTCGGCGACGAGGTCAAGCGCCGGGCGCTGATTGGCACCTACGTGCTGTCGGCCGGCTACTACGACGCCTACTACCTCAAGGCGCAGAAGGTGCGCACGCTGATCAAGCGCGATTTCGACTGCGCGTTTGAGGAGGTCGACGTGCTGCTGACGCCGGCGACGCCGCGCGCGGCATTTGCGCCGGACGAGATCACCGACCCGCTCACCATGTACCTCAACGACGTGTTCACGGTGACCGTCAACATGGCGGGGCTGCCGGCGATCGCGGTGCCGGCGGGGCTTTCCGCAGACGGGCTGCCGCTCGGCCTGCAGCTGATCGGCCGCCCGTTCGACGAGGAGACCATGCTGCGCGCGGCCGAGGTGCTGGAACAGGCGGCCGGGTTCACCGCCCGGCCGGATCCATGGTGGGTGCAGGGATGACCGGCGTGGCGGCCGTTGGCGCCGGGTACCGGCGGCGCGACCGGACCGGGCGCAGCGGCCAGGAGCAGGACGCATGAACGAGACCGTCAGGCAGGCGCGGCGGGACCGGCTGATCCGCGGCGCGACCGGCGACTGGGAGGTGGTGATCGGCATGGAGGTCCATGCCCAGGTCACCTCCGAGGCCAAGCTGTTCTCCGGCGCCGCGACCGGGTTCGGCGCGCCGCCCAACGCCAACGTGAGCCTGGTCGACGCGGCGATGCCGGGGATGCTGCCGGTGATCAACCGCCATTGCGTCGAGCAGGCGATCCGCACCGGGCTCGGGCTGAAGGCGAAGATCAACCTGGTCTCGGTGTTCGACCGCAAGAACTACTTCTACCCGGACCTGCCGCAGGGCTATCAGATCTCGCAGTACACCCAGCCGATCGTCGGCGAGGGCGTGGTGGTGCTCGACATCGATGGCGAGACGGTGGAGGTCGGCATCGAGCGGCTGCACCTCGAACAGGACGCCGGCAAGAGCCTGCACGACCAGCACCCGACGCTCACCTACGTCGACCTCAACCGGGCCGGGGTGGCGCTGATGGAGATCGTGTCGAAGCCGGACATGCGCTCGGCCGAGGAAGCGAAGGCCTATATCGCCAAGCTGCGCTCGCTGCTGCGCTATCTCGGCACCTGCGACGGCAACATGGAGCGCGGCAACCTGCGGGCCGACATCAACATCTCGGTGCGCCGCCCCGGCGAGCCGCTGGGCACCCGCTGCGAGGTGAAGAACGTCAACTCGATCCGCTTCATCGGCCAGGCCGTGGACTACGAAGCGAAGCGCCAGATCGCGGTGATCGAGGACGGCGGGACCGTGGTCCAGGAGACGCGGCTGTTCGACCCGGCGCGCGGCGAGACGCGGGCGATGCGCACCAAGGAGGAGGCGCACGACTACCGCTATTTCCCCGACCCGGACCTCCTGCCGCTGGTGGTGCCGCAGGTGTGGGTCGACGAGATCGCCGAGAGCCTGCCGGAGCTGCCCGACGAGAAGAAGGCGCGGTTCATGGCCGACCTCGGGCTGAACGGCGAAGACGCCGCGGTGCTGGTGGCGGAGAAGGAGACGGCCGACTACTTCGAGGCGATGATCGCCGAGGGGGCGGAACCCAAGTCCGCCGCCAACTGGCTGATCAACGAGTACTTCGGGCGGCTCAACCGCGAGGGCATCGAAATCACCGACGGGCCGGTTCCGGCGGCCGCCAACAGCGCCATCGTGCAGATGGTGGCTGCCGGCGACATCTCCGGCAAGATCGCCAAGGAGGTGCTCGACATCGTGTGGGCCGAGGGCGGCGATCCGCGGCAGATCGTCGAACAGCGCGGGATGCGCCAGGTTTCCGATACCGGCGAGATCGAGCGGGTGGTCGACGAGATCATCGCCGCCAACCCCGAACAGGCGGCGGGCGTCAAGGAAAAGCCCAAGGCGCTCGGGTGGTTCGTCGGCCAGGTCATGAAGGCGACCCAGGGCAAGGCCAACCCGCAGGCGGTGAACGCGATCCTGCGCGAAAAGCTCGGGCTGGACTGACGATCGGCGGTCCCTCCCGCGACCGGACACCGGACCTAGAGAGCGTCCGCCAGGTCCCCCAGCGCGAGGACCAGCCCGCGCGTGCTCAGCAGCATGATGACGATGGCGACGATGGCCATCAGCGGCCGTTCGGGGAAGTGGCGGGCGGCGAGGGCGCCGTACGGGGCGGCGAGGATGCCGCCGATCACCAGTCCGGTGATGATCGGCCACAGCTCGAGACCGATGGTCAGGATGAATGTCGCCGAGACGACCGCGGCGACGAAGAACTCGGCCGCGTTCGACGAGCCGATGGCAAACCGCGCCTTGACGCCGCTGCCGATCAGGGTCGAGGTGACCATCGGCCCCCAGCCGCCGCCGCCGACCGCGTCGAGGAAGCCGCCGGCGGCGCCGTAGCCGGCCAAGAGCCACGGTCTTTCCTGCAGCGGCCTCGCGCGCGGATCCCGCGGCCTGTTACGGATCACCCTGAGCAGGATCAGGGCCCCCATCACCAGGAGGTAGAGCGACACGACGGGGCGGATGATCCCGGCCGGTGTCGAGGCGAGCAGCCAGGCGCCGGCCGCGCCGCCCGCCATGCCGGCGATGGCGAGCGGGCGGAACAACGCGCCGACGACGTTGCGGAAATGAAGATGCGACACCGCCGAGGCACCGGCGGTGAACACCTCGGCGGCATGCACGCTGGCGCTGGCGGTCGCCGGCGGCACGCCGAAGTTCAGGAGAATCGTCGTCGACGAGAGGCCGTAGGCCATGCCGATGGCGCCATCGATGAGCTGCGCCGCGAACCCCACGGCCACGAACAGCAGGAATTCATCCATCGCGCAGGAACCCATGCCTTCCGCTGCCACTGCCACGATCGCCCCACCGGCCGGCGCGGCGGTACCGCGGCATGGCGGGACCCGGAGCAGCCGGCCCCCCAACTCCGCCGGGGGGCGGTTTCGTTCCATCCTTCCGCAGCAGCTGCCGGGCCGACCGGGATTGACCTACGGTCCGTGGAAGGTTTGAAGTGCGACACCAACTGAAGGGCCGCCATGAGCGATTCCCCTGATCACACCGGCACGCTGCCCGGGCGCCGTGGCGCCGGCCGCCTGTTCGGCACCCGTGCGCTGGCGATCGCCGGGCTGGTGGCGGCCGTGGCCGGCCTCGTCGCCGGCATGTTCGGCGAGGCGTGGCTGCCGCTGGACGTGCTCGCCCACTTTCGCGTCCATTTCATCGGCGGCGCGATCGTGTTCGCCGTGGCGGCGCTGCTGCCGCGGCTGCGGGCGTTGTTCGCCATCGGCGGGCTCATCCTGGTGGTCATCGGCATCGGACTGTGGGAACCGGCGAAGCGATGGGCCGGCATCGGCCAGACGCCGGCCGCGGGCACCGCCAACACCCTCAGGATCGTCTCGTTCAACACCTGGCTCGCGAACACCGACTGGCAGGTGATCGAGCGCTACCTGCGCGGCGCCGATGCCGACGTCGTGGTGCTGGTGGAGTTCGGCGACGAAAAGCAGGAGATGCTGGACCGGCTGCGCGACCTCTACCCGCACCAGGAAGACTGCATCGACCGTCACTACTGCCACATGGCACTGCTGTCGCGACGGCCGTGGGCGCAGTCGGGCGTGCAGAGCGGACGCGAGGGCGCGCCGCCCTACGTGTGGGCGAAGTTCGGACCAGAGCTTGGCGGGCTGAACCTGATCGGCACCCACATCGTCCGCGCCCCGCACCTGCGGGCGCAGATGACGCAACTCGACCGGCTCGGCGACGCGGTGAACGAGCTCGAGGGGCCGGTGGTGATCGCCGGCGATTTCAACGCCACGCCGTGGTCGCATGCGTTCCGCCGCTTCACGGCGCGGACCGGGCTCGACCGGTCGGCCAGGTACCTGCCGTCATGGCCGGTCTACAGCATCAACCTGCCGCAGCTTCCCATCGACCATGTGTTCGTCTCGAGCGAGATCCGGCCGCTGCACGTGACCACGGGCCCGGCGCTGGGCTCCGACCACCTGCCCATCGAAACCACCCTGCAGCTGCCCGAGGCGAACTGAACGGCCGCCGGCAGAGTCGTGCCGACCGGCCCCTTTTTGCAGCGGACACGGACGCCATGCGGGCGATGCGTATGCGGACGGCAGCGGCGGCCTTCACGGGCAGCCGGCGAGCCGCTAGTGTAGGCCCGACACGACAGGGGAAACGATCCATGCCAACCACTCGCGAAGCCGGTCCGTTGTCGTCGACAGGGCCGCGCAGGGCAAGGGCCGCGAGGCCGATCGAACTGTACTACTGGCCGACGCCGAACGGCCGCAAGGTCTCCATCATGCTGGAGGAGTGCCGGCTGCCGTACACGGTCAAGTACGTCGACATCGCCAGGGGCGACCAGTTCAAGCGGGCGTTCCTGAAGATCTCGCCGAACAACCGGATCCCGGCGATCGTCGACCCCGACGGGCCGGGCGGCAAGCCGATCTCGATCTTCGAGTCGGGGGCGATCCTGCAGTATCTCGGCAACCGCACCGGCAAGTTCTATCCGAAGCGCACGCGGGAGCGGGTCGAAGTCGAGCAGTGGCTGTACTGGCAGGTCGGCAACCTCGGGCCGATGGCCGGACAGGCGCACCATTTCCGCCAGTACGCCCCCGAGGAGGTGCCGTACGCGATCGAACGCTACACCAACGAGGTCAACCGGCTGTACGGGGTGATGAACACGCGCCTCAAGGACCGCGACTTCCTGGCCGGCAAGTACTCGATCGCCGACATGGCCTGCATCGGGTGGATCGTCCCGTACAAGAACCAGGGCCAGGACCTCGACGCGTTCAAGCATCTCCGGAAGTGGTTCGAGCGGGTGATGAACCGGCCAGCGGTCATGCGCGGCATGACGGTGGGCGACGAGAAGCGCTCGCCGCCCGAGGAGCTGAAGAAGGATCCGGAAGCCTGGAAGCGCCTGTTCGCCCAGCGGGCGCGCTGAGGCCTGCGGCGCCCGCTCAGTTGATGCGGCTCGGCGGCAGCACGGAGACGGCGCCGCCGCGGGAGTCGTCGACCTTTGACCAGTGCTGGGTCCGGCAGATGAGTCCGGCCAGCCCGCAGCCCTCCACCTTCAGGGTCATCGGCTCGACCACCGTGATGTAGGCGTCGTGGACGTCGCCGCTGCGCGGATTGTAGACCTTGCCCTCCCAGACCTCGTCGCCGTCGTCGTCATAACCGGCGGGCGCGAAGTCGTAGAAGATCGGAAGCCCCATCAGCGGCCGGTCGCGCAGGCCCGGATCGGGATTCTTGCGGTCGGTCCACGGCCGGCCCTGTTCATCGTAGGCTTCGCGCATCCACACGATGCGGCCGCAGATCGCTTCCCCGCACTGTTCGAACTGGATGTGCGACTCGCCATCCTGGGTGAGCCACGTGCCGTACGGCGGCTCGCTCGCGGCCTGTGCGGCCGCGGCAAGCAGAAAGACAAGTGCTAGTCCGAGGTGCTTCAATACAGGGGTCATGGGGGTCCCCCCAGTCACTTCAACTCTGATCTGAACACGATACTCGCTTGCTATGCGGCAAATCTGTGACACCCGATGAACATTGGCAATGGTCTTTGCGCGTCCACGCCCCGGGCGCCGGACGGTGAACGCGCGTGGCAGGGAAAAGTGCCGATTGGTTAGCCGAGTCTCAACGCCGGCGCCGGACCGGCGCGGTTCGCGGCGTGCAAGTCCTTGATTCTCAAAATTGAGGACAATTTTCCCGATACCGGACAGCGGGCGGATCTGGATCCAATTCAACTAAAATTAAGCCTGAAGTTTAACTCGATTTTTCTCTGTCGGCGCAACGATCGGGTCATTGCAGGGGCACCGATCCCTGCGGTCAAGGAGAGGGCCCCGGAACGCGCCGGGGCGAAACAGGGAACAGGAGGTTATCGTCATGGCCCGTATGGAACTGGCCACCGTGCACGGAGCGGAGATCGCCGCAGGACCCGGCACCGCCGACGCCTTTCTTCGCCTCGGTCTTCTCCATTCCGCCGGCGCAGAGGGCGCACCGGACCTGGTGAGCGCCCACAAGTGGTTCAACCTCGCCGCGCTGCAGGGCAGCCGGCCGGCGCGCGACTACCGGTCGGAGATCGCGCAGGAAATGACGCCGGAGCAGATCGCCGAGGCACAGCGCCAGGCGCGCGAGTGGCTGTACAGCCACTGAGCCGGCGCAGACGGGCAGGGGCGGGGGACTAGAAGTCGGTCACCCCGAAGCCCGAATGGCGGCGGGTGGTGAGGAGGTTGCGGTCGAGGCGCATCTCCTCGAGCCAGCGGCGCTGCTCAAGCTGCGAGCGCCAGATCTCGGTCTCGCGCACGTCGGCCTGGGACTGGATCTCGTACTCGCGGCTCTGCGAGGGCGGAATGACCTCGGCGTCGGGGCCGTAGGTGTGGCCCTTGGGGACGAAGGTTTCGGCCGTCATAGCGGCGCCGGCCGCCAGCACGAACAGACCGCCGGCCAGGCCGAGCAGCGACACCGCTGAGACGAACTTGCGCATCATCAATCTCCCGATTGCGGCCGCGCCCGATGCGCGACTCGCCAAGGCACCCGCTGGCGCCGCACCATAATTCGCCCGTATTGCTTTGCAAAGTGCAAACGGGCCGCGTGGCTAGCCGGCGGGACGGCCCTGTACGGAAAAGCGAAGGGGCGGCGAAGGGTTCCGCCGCCCCGCATGCACGGCCGTCCGGCGGCCGGGTCACTCGTTGAAGCGGACCTCGTCGACCAGTTTGCTCGCCGCGTCGCGGGCCTTGGCAATGCGGTCGAGCGAGATGGTGTCGGCCTTGAACTCGCCCCACGACTTCACCCGGTCGGACCACGGCACGCCGGGCTTGACCGGATATTCGAAGTTGGTCTCGGCGTAGATGCGCTGGGCCTCGTCGCTGGAGAGAAACTCTATCAACTTCACCGCATTGTCGCGGTTGGGCGCGTATTTGGCGAGGACGACGCCGGAGATGTTCACATGGGTGCCGCGGTCGTCGGAGTTGGGGAACAGGATCCTGGCCGAGGCCGCCCACTCCTTCTCCTCGGGGTTTTCCTCGTTGGTCTGCATCTTGCCCATGTAATAGGTGTTGGCGACGGCGATGTCGCACTCACCGGAGTAGATGCCCTTGACCTGCTGGCGGTCGCCGCCGGCGGGCTTGCGCGCGAGGTTGTCCTTGACGCCCTGCAGCCACGTGCGCGCCTCGTCGACGCCGTGATGCACGATCATCGAGGCGATCAGGGCGAGATTGTAGACGTGCTGGCCGGAGCGGATGCAGATCCTGCCCTTCCACTTCGGGTCGGCCAGTTCCTCGTAGGTGATGGAGTCCTGCTTGACGCGATCGATCGATGCGTAGACGACGCGGGCGCGGCGGGTCAGGCCGAACCAGTGGCCCGCCGGGTCGCGCCAGGCCTCGGGAATGTTGGCGTTGACGACGCCGGACTCCAAGGGTTGCGTCACGCCCTGCTTGACCGCCTCGGTCAGGCGGCCGATGTCGACCGTGAGCAGGACGTCGGCGGGGCTGTTGCGCCCCTCCTGGGCCATCCGCTCGATCAGGCCCTTCTCGGCGAAGATCGTGTTGACGGTGATGCCGGTCTCCGCCGTGAAGGCGTCGAACAGCGGCTTGACCAGGAACGGCTGGCGGTAGGAGTAGACGTTGACCTCTTCGGCCGCCTGCGCCGACGCAGCACCGGCCAGCAGTATCGCGGCGAGGCCGACGAGCGGTCGCGTCAATCGGAAAAGCATGGCGAAAATTCTCCTGTCCTGTCGGTCCGGCGGCACGCAGGGGCGGATTCTCCGCTCTCCGGCCAGCGGCAGGCGGGAACCGGGTTTCGTCGCGCGGGCCGGGCATCCGCCCCGTCGCCCGGCGCGGCGCCCCTCGCGTGAGGCGTTGCCCGAACAGGCTGATTAGAGGCCGATGGGGACGCCTGTCAATAAAAACAGACTACAGAAGTCGGAAATTAGAACGATTCCAGAAATCCAAGCCGGATCAACAGTTTGGAACGATTCCAGAAAGCGCCGTGAACGGACGGTCGCTGCCACGGGAGCGGGCGGATGGCGAGGGACAACGAGAGAGGGCGGGGCGATGTGCGGGCGCGGATCGGGGACTCAGGACCGGCGTGTCGCTGCCGTTGCCGAGGGTCGGGCGCGGACGGTCCGATGCCTGCCGTCGCCGCCGATTGCCACACGTTGCGGAGATGTTCGGTGGGATTCCCGGGGCAGGCGGCACGCGCGGGTTGACTAGCCCTGCAAAAACAGCCATTTGCGGAGGTGGAGAGGTGGCCGAGTGGTCGAAGGCGCTCCCCTGCTAAGGGAGTAGACGGTAACCCCGTCTCGAGGGTTCGAATCCCTTCCTCTCCGCCAC
>Ga0079224_100010736_pt1 | contig 12582 bp, 11 predicted proteins | sample Stecom2015_FD_80414 | JGI IMG/M metagenome (GOLD analysis project Ga0079224, IMG submission 80414) | Agricultural soil microbial communities from Utah to study Nitrogen management - Steer compost 2015 | ecosystem: Environmental > Terrestrial > Soil > Agricultural land | place: USA: Utah...
CCAGCTCGGCGCCTCGGCCGCCGCGCTCGCTCCGCTGGCGATCGCGGTGGAAGGGTTCGCCTTCACGCCGGCGCCCGCCCTCTTCGGCGCGATCGGCTACCTCGTGATCCTCGGCTCGATCCTCGCCGTGAGCGTGCTTCACATCCTGATGCGCCGCGGCGAGGCCACGCGCGTCACGAGCATGATGTACCTTCCCCCGGTCTTCGCGGTCGGCGCCGAGCTCGTCCTCTTCGACGTCGTGCCGAGCCCGCTCACCTTCGCCGGCATGGCGCTCGCCTGCGCCGGCGTCGCCATGACCGTCTGGACCCGCCCGCCCCGCGCGGCGGCAAGCGAATGGAAATCGCCTACTTCGTCACGCTGAACGCGCTGGCGCACCTCGCGTTCGTCGGCAGCCGCATGAGCACTTCGCTCTTCGGGCTGCAGCTCGGCGCCTCGGAGGCGACGATCGGCGTGCTGATGGCGCTCTTCGCCGCCCTTCCGATGCTGCTCTCCATCTGGAGCGGGCGCCTGATCGACCGCATCGGTCCGCGCAAGCCCCTCCTCCTGGGCCTGGGCGCCCTTGCCACGGCGTGCCTGCTGCCTTTCGCCGTACCCCGCCTCGAGACGCTGTATGTCTCGGCGACCCTCGGCGGCACCGCGTTCCTTCTCGTGCACATCGCCATGAACAGCGTGTTCGGCGCCTACGGCGGCCCCGCCCAGCGGGCGGTCAACTTCGCCTGGCTCGCGCTCGCCTTCTCCATCTCGGGCTCGCTCGGGCCGATCGTCGCCGGCCTCGCGATCGACGGCCTCGGCTATGCCCGGGCCTTTGCGGCCTTGGCTGCCTTTCCCGTGCTCGCTTGCGTACTGGTGCTGCTGCGGCGAGCGCCCCTGCCGCGTCCCGACCGGAAGGGCCGCCGGCCCGGCAGCGTGCTTCAGCTCTTTCGCATCCCGGCACTGCGCCACACGTTCATCGTAAGCGCCGTGCTCGCCATGGGTTGGGACATCTATGCCTTCCTCATCCCCATCTACGGCGCCCGCCTCGGCCATTCCGCCTCCACGATCGGCACCGTCATGGCCACCTTTGCACTCGCCACGTTCGTGGTGCGTCTCGCCATGCCCGTGCTTGTGAGGCGACTGCGCCCCGGCCAGATCATCCTCGCGGCGCTCTGCGTGGCGGGCAGCGCCTACGTGCTCTTCCCGCTCGTCTCCAGCATCCCGCTCCTCATGGCGCTTTCGTTCGTCCTCGGCATGGGCCTGGGCTGCGCGCAGCCGGTAATCATGTCGCAGCTCTACGAGTTCTCGCCGCCCGGGCGCCAAGGCGAGGCGGTGGGCGTGCGCACCCTCATGCTGAACGGCAGCCACACCGCCATTCCGCTCGCCTCGGGGGCGCTTTCGGCCGCCGCGGGCCTGGGGCCCGCCTTCTGGCTCGTCGCCGGGGCGCTCCTTTCGGGCGCCTGGTTCGCCCGGCGCCGTTTCGCGTAGCGTCCCAAGGGCAAGGGTTTGTGAGGCGGCCGGCCGCCCCCTTGCCCGGCCCCTAGAATCGCGGCCATGCAGACCGGCCGCGCGACCGCCGCCAGCGTCGTCGACCAGCAGACGCTGCGCCTGCAGCGCTACTCGCTGGGCGCCCTGACGCACGCCTTCGCCCTCGTGGTGCTGGCCTGCGCGGTCGCCTTCGGCTTCATGAAGCTCGCCCCGGCGATCCTGCTCGCCCTGGCGATGGTCGTCGTGAACGCGGCGCTCTTCGCGGCGCTGCGCAGCGGCTGGAACCTGCGCTTCAAGGACCCGAGCCTCACGGCCCCTCAGCTTTACGCGGGCATCACGATCCTGATGATCGCCAGCTACTACACCGACGGCCCGCGCGGCATCGTGGTCGGCCTCACGTTCGTCATCTTCCTCTTCGGCGTGTTCCGGCTGACGATCCGGGAATTCGTCACCCTCACCCTCTACACGCTCGCCGCCTACGCCCTGGTCATCAATCTCGCGCTTCACCTGCGGCCCGAGACGGTGGCGAGCGTCCAGAACGAGTGGTTCAACTGGCTCCTGCTCGCGGTGGCGTTGCCGTGGTTCGCCTACGTGGGCGGTCGCATCAGCGCCCTTCGCGAGCGGCTGCGGATGCGCACCCGCGAGCTCGAGGACGCCGTCGGCACGATCCACGCCATGGCGACCCGCGACGAGGTGACCGGCCTCTATAGCCGCCCCTTCTTTACCGAGAGCCTGCGCCACGCGCTACTGCAGGCCGAGCGGCACGAGCGCGGCGTGGCGCTCTTCTTCATCGACGCCGACCGCTTCAAGGTCATCAACGACACGCTCGGCCATGCCGCCGGCGACCGGGTGCTCCGCGAGCTCGGCGCGCGGGTGCGCAAGGCCGTGCGCGAGAGCGACATCGTCGGGCGCCTGGGCGGCGACGAGTTCGTCGTGCTGGTCGAGTCGACCTCCGGCACGGAGGCGCTGACCGAGGTGGCGCAGAAGATCGTGCGCGCGGCCTCGCAGCCCTTCTCCCTCGACGGGCGCGAGCTGCCGCTCTCAGTGAGCGTCGGCGTGGCCATCGCGCCGGCCGACGGCCGCGACGAGCAGGAGCTCATGCGTAACGCCGACATCGCGATGTACCGCGCCAAGGCCCAGGGGCGCAACCGCTTCGCCTTTTATGCCCCGCAGATGGGCGAGCATGCCGACGAGCGCCTCGCGCTCGAGGCCGAGCTCGCGCGCGCGGCCGAGCGCGGCGAGCTGCGGCTCTTCCTGCAGCCGAAGGTGCGCATCGCCGACGGCACCATCTCCGGCGCGGAGGCGCTGCTGCGCTGGCAGCATCCCCGCCTGGGGCTCCTCGAGCCCGACCGCTTCATCGCCATCGCCGAGGAAGCCGGCTCCATCGTCTCGCTCGGGCGCTGGGTGCTCGCCGAGGCGTGCCGCGCCGCGGCCGGCTGGGCGCGCCTGCCCGGCGAGCGGCTGCGCGTCGCGGTGAACCTCTCGGCGCGCCAGTTCTCCGATCCGAATCTGCTGGAGGACATCGACCGGGCGCTCGCCGAAGCGGGGCTTCCCGGGGAGCTGCTCGAGCTCGAGATCACCGAGAGCGTCGTGATGCCCGAGCCCGAGCGCTCGGCCGAGGTGATGCACGCGCTGCGAAGCCGCGGCATCCGCCTCTCGATGGACGATTTCGGCACGGGCTACTCCTCGCTCGGATACCTGAAGCGCTTCCCGCTCGACACGGTCAAGATGGACCGCAGCTTCGTGAGCGACCTGCCCGACGGCGGCGACGACGCGGCCATCGCCCGCGCCGTGCTCGGCATGGCGCACGGCCTGCACATCCAGGTGGTCGCCGAAGGCGTCGAGCGCGCCGAGCAGCTCGAGTTCCTTCGCCGCGAGGGCTGCCACGAGTACCAGGGCTACTACTGCAGCCGGCCGATCCCTGCGGACCAGTTCACGGACCTCCTGCAGTCACACGCGCGAAATCCCGGCCGCGGGTAGAATCGGGCCGTCATGCGACGGGTCACGCTTTCGCAGTTCCTCGTCTCCCGACAGCCGGACAAGGCCCTCATCCACGCAGACCAACGCCATCTCCTCGAGACCGTCGCGCGCGCCTGCAAGGCCATCAGCACGCGGGTGAACAAGGGTGCGCTCGCCGACGGCCTGGGCTCCGCCGCGACGAAAAACGTGCACGGCGAGGCGCAGAAGACGCTCGACGTGCTCTCGAACGAGATCCTCCTCGAGGCGAACGAATGGGGCGGCAACCTCGCCGCGCTCGCCTCCGAGGAGATGGAGGACCCGCGTCCGATCCCCACGCACTATCCGCGTGGGGAATACCTGCTCCTCTTCGATCCGCTCGACGGCTCGTCGAACATCGACGTCAACGTCTCGGTCGGCACCATCTTCTCGGTGCTGCGCTGTCCCAAGAACGGCGACGGAACCTATTGCGAGCCGACCGAGAAGGCGTTCCTGCAGCCCGGGCGCACGCAGGTGGCCGCGGGATTCGCCGTGTACGGGCCCACCACGCTGTTCGTCCTCACCGTGGGCGACGGCGTGCACGGCTTCACCCTCGATCGCGAGACGTACACCTTCGTCGAGACGCACCCGGACATCCGCATCCCGCCCGACACGCAGGAGTTCGCGATCAACATGTCCAACCAGCGGCGCTGGGAGCCGCCGGTGAAGCGCTACATCGAGGAGTGCCTCGCGGGCAAGGACGGCCCGCGCGGCAAGGACTTCAACATGCGCTGGGTTGCCTCCATGGTGGCCGACGTCTTCCGGGTGCTCTCCCGCGGCGGCATCTTCATGTATCCGCGCGACTCGAAGAACAAGGAAGGCCGGCTGCGGCTCATGTACGAGGCGAATCCGATGGCCTTCATCATCGAGCAGGCGGGCGGCGCGGCGACCGACGGCACGACGCGCATCCTCGACCTGCAGCCGAAGGCGCTACACCAGCGCGTCGCGGTCGTGCTCGGCTCGAAGAACGAGGTCGACCGCGTCACCGCGTATCACGGCTGAAGGCGCTCGCCGGAAAGGGAGGCCAGGAAGCAAAAAGGCCCGGGATCACCGGGCCTTTTCACATGGGCTTCACGCCTGAAGCTTACTTCAGGTGCTTGCTGACCAGCTTGGTCATCTCGAACATCGACACCTGCGACTTGTTGCCGAACACGGGCTTCAGCTTCTCGTCCGCGTTGATCATCCGCTTGTTCTTCTTGTCCTGAAGGCCGTTGCGCTTGATGTAGCTCCAGATCTTCTTGGTGACCTCGGTGCGCGGCATGGCGTTCGAGCCGATGACATTGGCGAGCGGGCCGCTCGGCGTCATGGCCTTCATGAAAGCCGCATTTGGCTTGCGCTTCTTGCTCGCGCTCTTCTTCGCCTTCTTCTTTGCCATCTTTGCGTTCTCCTCTGACGGATCGGATTGCTTGTTCTGGTCCCGGATGTTGGCCGCCGTCGTGCAGCGGTGACGAGAAGATGCCGATTTCCGAGAGGCGTGTCAACGATTTTCCGAGGGAAAACGCGCGCGCTCGCGTCTAGTACACCGCCCCGCACACCGCCCCACGCGCCGTCCCTTACGTCGGCGTGCGCGCCAGGCGGATGCCGCTGAACTGCCAGCGCGCGCCGGCAGGAAAGAAGTTCCGGTACGTCGCGCGGATGTGCTCGCGCGGCGTGGCGCAGGAGCCGCCGCGCAGCACGTACTGATTCACCATGAACTTGCCGTTGTACTCGCCCACGGCCCCGGCGGCCGGACGGAAGCCCGGATAGGGCGAATAGGCGCTCGCCGTCCACACCCACGCGTCGCCCAGAAAGCCGCCGCCGGGCGCGGGATGATAGCGTCCGCTCTCGAGGAAGGTGCCTTCGCGGGTGGCGCTTTCCAATACCCCGCTTCCCGCCGCGGCCTCCCACTCCGCCTCGGTCGGCAGACGGGCGCCCGCCCAGCGGGCGTAGGCGTCGGCCTCGTAGTAGCTCACGTGCACGACCGGCTCGTCGGGATCGAGACGCGCAAGCCCGGCGAGCGTGAATAATTCACGCTCGCCCTGCCAGTAGAGCGGCCCGCGCCAGCCGTGCGCCGTCCTCGCGTCCCACCCCTCCGAGAGCCAGAGCTCCGGACGCTCGTAGCCGCCGTCCTCGATGAATGCGACGTATTCGCCGTTCGTCACGAGGCGCTCGACGATCTCGAAGGCGCCGACGAGCTCGCGGTGCTGCGGTCGCTCGTTGTCGAAGGAGAAGCCGCGGCCCTCGTGCCCGATCCGCCGGATGCCCTCCGGAAATGCGCGCCACGTCGCCTTCGATGCCCACGCGGAGGGCGCCTCGGCCGGGCGCTCCCGATAGACGGGCAGCAGGGGATTGCGCGAGAGCAGGTGCTTCAGGTCGGTCAGGATGAGCTCCTGGTGCTGCTGCTCGTGCTGCAGGCCGAGCTCCACGAGCGCCAGCGTGTCCGCCGGCAGCGCCGTGCCGCCACACAGGAGCTCGAGCATCCGCTCGTCGACCTGCCGGCGGTAGGCGCGCACCTCCTCGAGCGTCGGGCGCGAGAGAAGACCCCGCTCCGGCCGCGGATGGCGCTCTCCCACGCCCACGTAGTAGCTGTTGAAGAGCACGCGGAACTCCGGCCGGTGCGCCCGGAAGCCTCGCTCGGCGCGCTCGAGGACGAAGGTTTCGAAGAACCAGGTCGTATGACCCAGATGCCACTTCGCCGGGCTCGCCTCCGGCATGGACTGCAGCGCGCAGTCTTCCGCGCTCAGCGGCGCGACGAGCGCAAGGGTCTGCGCCCGGACGCTGGAATAGCGCTGCGCCAGTTCGTCGGGGGCGCGCGCCGGCGCCGAAGCCTCCACGGAAGTGCCCTTCATGCGTCCTCCTCGCTAGAATCCGCGCGTGAACCTTGCCGCCATCCGCCAAGAGTACATGCGCGCCGGGTTTTCGGAAGCAATGGCCGCGCCGAGCCCGATCACGCAATTCGAGGCCTGGTTCGGCGATGCGCTCAAGGCCGGCCTTCCCCTGCCGAACGCCATGACGCTCGCGACCGTGACGCCCGAGGGCGCCCCGGACGCGCGCATCGTGCTCCTGAAGGGCATCGAGGCCGGCGCGTTCGTGTTCTACACGAACTACGCGAGCCGCAAGGGGCGCGAGCTCGATGCGACCGGCGCCGCCTGCCTCGTGTTTTTCTGGGCCGAGCTCGAGCGGCAGGTGCGCATCGAAGGCCGTGTCGAGAAAGTGGCGCCCGAGGCCTCCGATGCCTACTTCGCGACGCGTCCGCTCGGCGCTCGGCTCTCCGCCTGGGCCTCGCCACAGAGCGAGCCCGTGGCCGACCGCGCCACGCTCGAGCGGCGCCTCGAGGAGGCCAAGGCGCGCTTCGCCGGCCGTCCGCCGCGCCCGCCGCATTGGGGCGGCTATCGCGTCGTGCCGCACGCGATCGAGTTCTGGCAGGGCCGCGCCGACCGCCTGCACGACCGGCTGCGGTACGCTCGCGCGTCCGAACGAGAGCCCGCGGGTGAATGGGTGCTGGAGCGCCTTGCGCCCTGAATCCCCCTCCCCGCTCGCTGCGTCTTTTCCGCTGAAGGCCGTCTTGCTTCCCCACACGGTGCTGAATTTCCTGCGTGATACAGGCCTCGTTGCGGCCGACGAGTCGCCGGCGGCGCAGGCGCTCGCGGGCGGCGTGTCATCGGACATCTGGCGCGTCGACACCGCGCGCGGCCCCCTCTGCGTGAAGCGCGCGCTGCCGCGCCTTCGCGTCGCGCAGGTCTGGGAGGCGCCGGTGGTGCGCAATGCCTACGAGTGCGCCTGGCTTCGCGCCGCGGGCGAGGTCTGCCCTGCGGCTGCGCCCAGGATCCTTGCCGAAGGAGAAGGCGTCTTCGCCATGGAGTACCTCGACCCTTCCCGCTACCCGGTGTGGAAGCGGCAGCTGCAGAGCGGCGCGGCAAGCGCGGCTTTCGCCGCCGAAGTGGGCGCGCGGCTCGCGGCCATCCATGGCGCCACCGCGGGGCGCGAGGAAGTCGCCCGGCGCTTCCCGACCGACGACATCTTCTACGCCATCCGCCTCGAGCCTTACCTGGTGGCGAGCGCCGCCGTGCATCCGGACCTCGCGCAGCGCCTTCTCTCGCTCGTCGAGCGAACGCGCGCCACGAAGCGCTGCCTCGTCCACGGCGACGTCAGCCCGAAAAACATCCTCGCCGGCCCGTCCGGCCCGGTATTCCTCGATGCCGAGTGCGCCTGGTACGGCGATCCGGCGTTCGATCTCGCCTTCTGCCTGAACCACATGCTGCTGAAGTGCCTGTGGACGCCTTCGGCCGCGGCGGGATTCCTGGAGAGCTTCGACGCGCTCGCCAGGCGCTACCTCGAGGGCGTCTCCTGGGAACCGCCCGCCGCGCTCGAGGCACGGGCGGCGAGCCTGCTGCCCGGCCTTTTCCTCGCGCGCGTCGATGGCAAGTCGCCGGTGGAATACCTCACGGAAGAGCGGCAGAAGGACCCCGTGCGCCGGTGCGCGCGAGGCCTGCTGGCGGAACCGCCCTCCAGACTCATGGACATCAGGGAGCAATGGCAAAGATTCTTGCAGTGAAAGGCCGGCAGGTCTGGGACTCGCGCGGCAAGCCGACCGTGGAGGCCGAGGTCGTCGTCGGCCGCGGAACGACCCCGCTCGCGACCGGACGGGCGATCGCCCCGGCAGGCGCCTCGACCGGCAGCGCCGAGGCCAGGACCGTCGACGCGAAAACCGCCGCCGCGAACATCCGCGGGCGCATCAACGACGCCCTGCGCGCGGTCAGCGCCTCCGACCAGGAAGGCATCGACCGCCGGCTGATCGAGCTCGACGGCACGCCCGACAAGCGCCGCCTGGGCGCCAACGCGATGGTGGCCGTCTCCCTCGCGTGCGCGCACGCGGCAGCCGCGGCGGCGAAGGTGCCGCTCTGGAAGCATCTTGCGGGCGGGCGACGCGTCGCGATGCCGGTGCCCCAGATCCAGATCTTCGGCGGCGGGGCCCATGCGGGGGCGCGCTCGGACATCCAGGACTACATGATCATCTGCACGGGCGCGGGCAGCTTCCGGGAAGCGCTCGAGTGGACGGCCGAGGTCTATGCTGCCGCCGGCGCGCGGCTGCGCAGGCGCGGCGCGCTCTACGGCGTCGCCGACGAAGGCGGCTACTGGCCCGCTTTCAAGTCGAACGAGGAGGCGCTCGCCGAGCTCGTCGGCGCCATCGCCGACGCCGGCTTCGAGCCCGGTCGCGAGATCGCCATCGCTCTCGACGTGGCGGCGACGCAGCTCTGGCGCGGCGGCGCCTACCACCTCGCGCTGGAAAACCGCCAGCTCTCCGCCGAGCAGCTCCACGCCATGCTGCTTCGCTGGGTGGAGCGCTATCCGATCGTCTCGATCGAGGACCCGTTCGCCGAGCACGATGCGGCGGCGCTCCAGTCGTTCACCAAGGCCGCCGGCGAGCGCATCCAGATCGTCGGCGACGACTTCCTCGTCACTTCGGCGGCGAAAGTGCGCGAGGCGAGCCGGCTGAAAGCCGTCAATGCGGTGCTTCTCAAGCCGAACCAGGTGGGCACGCTGACGGAGACGCTCGCCTGCTGGACGGCGGCGCAGGAGGCGGGCTTTCGCGCCATCGTCTCGGCACGCTCCGGGGAGACCGAGGACGTCTCCATCGTGCACCTGGCCGTCGGCTGGGGCGTGCCGCAGCTCAAGGTGGGCAGCTTCGCCCGCTCCGAGCGCATGGCGAAGTGGAACGAGGGCGCGCGCATCGAAGAGGCGCTCGGCACCAAGGCGCTCCTCTATCCGGCTGGCAGAATTTACCGGTCGGCGTTTTCCTGAAGCGGCATTTTCCTGCGGCGGCATTTTTGCGAGGCGCGTAAACTCGCTTCGTGAGCAAGCCTGAAGACCTCGTCTCACGCCCGAAAAGCCGGGGCTCGGCCGCCCGGCCGCCCGCCACGATCAGGACGACCGACGAGGAGACGCGCAAGCTCCTCGGCAAGCTCGCGCACGACCTGCGCAACGTCATCGGGCCGATCGGCAACGCGGCGGAGCTGCTCAAGCGCACCCAGAAGCTCGACGCCGAAGGGCGCAAGTACGTCTCGCTGATCGAGCGGCAGAACGAGCGGCTCCTCGCCCTGGTCGAGACCCTGCGCCACATCGATTCCGACTGAACCTTCCGGCTGAAGGCGGTGGGCCCCGACAAAAGCACTCGGGGGCGACGGTCGCTCGCGGGGAGGCTCTCCTCACCCCTCTAGAGGCCGACCAGGCCAGCGCTCGTGAGCCGGTAGCGCCGGCCCGCCAGGGCGGCCGCCTCGGTGGAATGCGTCGCGAGCACGCAGGCGCCGCCCCGCTCCTTCACGAGCGCGGCGAGAAGCCGCAGCACCTGCCCGGCGTTGTCGGGGTCGAGGTTTCCGGTGGGCTCGTCGGCGAGCACGAGATCCGGGTCGCCCACCAACGCTCTCGCGATCGCCACGCGCTGCAGCTCGCCGCCGGAGAGCTCCCTTGGCATGGCCGCCTCGCGGCCGGCCAGGCCGACCGCGGCGATCGCCCGCCGGGCGCGCGGGCCGATCTCCCCGGCGGGCCGCTTCCTGAGGAGGAGCGGCAGCGCCACGTTCTGCTCCAGCGTGAGGTGCGGCAGCACGTGGAACGCCTGGAAAACGAAGCCGAAGTGCTCGCGCCGAAGCCGCGTCTGCTCATCGTCGGAAAGCGCGGCCACGTCCTCGCCGCGGAAAAGCACGCGGCCCGAGTCGATCGTCTCGAGGCCGGCGATGACGTTGAGGAGCGTCGACTTGCCCACGCCGGAGTCGCCGAGGATGGCGACGAGCTCGCCGGCGCGGAGGGCGAGCGAAACGGCGTTGAGCACGGTTCGCGTACCGAACCGCTTCGTGACGGCCTCGAGCCTCAGCACCCGTAGAATCGTACTATGTTCATCGAGCGGGACGGGCTGCGCACTCCCGACGAAAAGGCGCGCGCCGCGGAGCTCCGCCAGCTCGCGGAGCACGAGGCGTCGCAAGGCGGGCTGCGGCTGGTGCGCCTGGCCTGGGCCGATCCGCACGGCGCAGCGCGCGCGAAGATGCTGAGCGTTCCGGCGTTCATCGATGCGCTCGACAACGGCTACAACATCAACGTCGCGACGAGCACGCTCGACGGCGCGGGCGGGCGCGTCTTCAATTCCTTCGGCGCCGGCGGCGGCATGGGACTCGCCGAGATGACCGGATCGCCGAACCTCGTCATCGTTCCCGACCCCTCGACCTTCCGCCACCTGCCCTGGGCCCCGGGTACCGGCTGGATTCTCTGCGACGAATACTTCCGCGACGGCACGCCGTTCCACTTCTCCCCGCGACACCTCCTTCGCCGGCAGCTTGCCCGGCTTTCGGCGCAGGGACTGCAGATGAAGGTCGGTCTCGAGATCGAGTGGTACCTCGCGCGGGTCGAGGAGCCTCGCCTCTCCCTCGAGCACATCGGCGCGCCGGGCGTGCGGGGCCGGCCCGTGGCCACCTCGCCGGTGGAGCCGGGCTACTCGTACCACTCCGAGACGAACCTCGACCGCATGCAGCCGGTCCTCGAGGCGCTCGCCGACGCGTACGCGAAGCTCGGGCTGCCGCTCCGCTCGCTCGAGAAGGAATGGGGTCCCGGCCAGGTCGAGACGACGCTCTCGGCACAGGCGGCACTGCGCGCCGCCGACGACGCGGTGCTGCTGCGCACCGCCACCCGCCAGGTCTGCCGGCGTCTCGGCTACTTCGCCACGTTCATGTGCCGTCCCGCGATCCGAGGCTACTTCTCGAGCGGCTGGCACCTGCACCAGTCGCTCGAGCGGCAGGGCCGCAACGCCTTCATGCCGCAGACGGAAGACGAGATTCTTTCCGCCGACGGCAGGCACTACCTTGCCGGCCTGCTCGCCCATGGCGCGGCGGCCGCCGTATTCGCCGCCCCGACGGTGAACGGCTACCGGCGCTTCCGGCCGAACTCGCTCGCCCCGGATCGCGCCGGCTGGGGCTACGACCACCGCGGCGCCATGGTGCGGGCGCTGGGCGGCTACGGCGATCCGGCCACCCGGCTCGAGAACCGGGCCGGCGAGCCGGCCGCCAACCCCTATCTCTACATCGCCTCGCAGCTCGTCGCCGGACTGGACGGCATGGCGCGCAAGCTCGAGCCGCCGCCGCGCGACGACTCGCCTTATACGGCCGAGCGCGCGCCGCTGCCGGGGAGCCTCGCGCAGGCGCTCGAGGCGCTCGAGGCCGACGCGCTCTTCCGCGAGCAGCTCGGCAGCACGTTCATCGATTACTACCTGAAGCTCAAGCGATCCGAGCTCGGCCGCTTCGAGGCGTTCCTGCGGGAAAGAGGCCTCGAGTACGGCGAGCAGCCGACCGAATGGGAGCAGCATGAATATTTCGACTTTTTCTGAGCTGGTGCTCGAGGACCGTGTGCACCGGTCCATCTACACCGACCCCGCCATCTTCGAGATGGAGATGACGCGCGTCTTCGGCGCGGTCTGGGTCTACCTCGCGCACGAGAGCCAGGTTCCGGCGAACGACGACTTCGTGACCGCCCGCCTCGGCCTGCGGCCGATCATCGTCGTGCGCGACTCGGGCGGGACGCTGCGCGCCCTCTATAACCGCTGCACGCATCGCGGGGCGCGCATCTGCCGCGCCGACCGGGGGAACGCCCGCCTGTTCCAGTGCGCCTATCACGGCTGGTCGTTCCACAACACCGGCAAGCTGCGCGGGGTCCCCTGGCCCGAGGGCTATGCGTGCGACTTCAAGGACGCGAAGTTCAACCTCGCCCAGGTGCCGCGCGTGGAAAGCTACCGCGGCTTCATCTTCGGCACGCTGAACCGCAACGCCCCGCCGCTCGCCGAGTATCTGGGCGGCGTCGCCCGGTGCATCGACGAATGGCTGGACCGGAATCCGTCCGGCAAGGTCGTCGTTCGGGAGGCGAATCGGCTCAAGTACAAAGGCAACTGGAAGCTCGCGTACGACAATGCGTGCGACGGCTATCACGTGGTGTTTTCGCACCGCTCGCTCCTGCAGACGGAGAACCGGGGCAAGGACGACGGCAAGGGGATGTCCTTCTACTTGGGCAAGCCGGACGAGGCCGCGATGTACCTGCGCGCCTTCCCGCACGGCCACCACTTCAAGGACAAGCGCCCGAACGTCGCCAAGCGCCCGGGGGCCCTTTGGGAGA
>Ga0079224_100010737_pt1 | contig 12582 bp, 12 predicted proteins | sample Stecom2015_FD_80414 | JGI IMG/M metagenome (GOLD analysis project Ga0079224, IMG submission 80414) | Agricultural soil microbial communities from Utah to study Nitrogen management - Steer compost 2015 | ecosystem: Environmental > Terrestrial > Soil > Agricultural land | place: USA: Utah...
CACCGACGTCACCCACGTCGTGAACTGGAACTGCCCCGACGACGACAAGACCTACCTCCACCGCACCGGCCGCACCGGCCGCGCGGGCAAGAAGGGCACCGCGATCACCTTCGTGGACTGGGAAGACCTCGCGCGCTGGGCCCTCATCGCCCGGCAGCTGGGGCTCGAGTCGTCCGAGGCGGTGGAGACCTACTCGACCTCCGACCACCTCTTCACCGACCTCGACATCCCCACCACCGCCAAGGGCACCCTGCCCAAGGACAAGCGCACCCGCGAGGGCCTGGACGCGGAGGAGATCGAAGACCTCGGCGGTCCGGGCTCCTCGGCGCGCACCGGGCGCGGCGACCGTGACCGGGGCCGTGACGGCGAGCGGCGCGGACGCGACGGTGAGCGTCGTGGCCGCGGCGGTCGCGGTCGTGAGGATCGCGGTGGCCGGGACGAGAGCGGCGGGCGTGAGGAGCGCAGGGGCCGGCCCCGTCGGGACGAAGCCGGCGAGGAGAGCACCTCGCGCGGAGACTCCGCCCCGCAGGACACGTCCGCGGAGGAGACCGGCGCCGAGCGGCCGCGCCGCAGCCGGTCCCGCACCCGCACCCGCCGGGTCCACGGCGAGGTCGTCGAGGGCGGCTCCTCGGAGACAGGCTCCTCCGAGTCCCGTTCCTCCGAGGGCGGCTCCAGCGAGCGCAGCAGCGGTGAGGGCAACAGCCGTCCCCGTCGTCGTCGCTCCCGCGGCGGTCGCGGCCGCGGCGGCAACGGGAACAGCAGCTCCCGCGGTGCGCAGGACGGCTGACCCCTCCCGCCCGTGACATGACAGCCCCTGCTCGATGAGCAGGGGCTGTCGTGCTGTCCGGGCTGATGCGCTGCGCGGGCCGAAGTGCGGTCCGGCTGTCAGACGGCGGGGGTCAGGGGCGCAGCACCCGGGTCCCGCTCGTGGCCCGCTCCTCGATCCGCGCGAGCATCTCCGGCGCGGTGAGGTTCTCCCCCAGCAGGTTCGGCTTGCCGGTGCCGTGGAAGTCGCTGCCCCCGGTGACGATCAGGTCGTGGCGCTGCGCGATCTCGCGAAGGCCCGCGATCTCGTTCGGGCCGTGCTCGCGGTGCTCCACCTCGAGGCCGTCCAGCCCCGCCGCGATCATCTCCTCGAGCAGCGCCAGCGGGAGCTCGTCGTCCCTGGTGACCGAGCCCGGATGGGCGAGGACCGAGACACCGCCCGCCGCACGGATCGCCCGCACCGTCTCGAAGGGAGACGGCGCGTCATAGGGGACGTAGTAGGGGCCCGAGGCGCGCAGCAGCTCATCGAACGCCGCGGAGCGGTCCGCGCTCACCCCGGCCGCGACGAGGGCGTCGGCGATATGGGGCCGGCCGATCACGGTCGTCTCCCCCGCCACCTGTGCCTCCACATCCTCCCAGCGCAGCGGATGATCCTTCGCGATCAGCTCCACCATGCGCCGGGCACGATCCACCCGGGCATCGCGCGCCTCGGCCATGGCGGCAGCGAGCTCCGAGCGGGGCGAGGGATCCACGAGCAGGGCGAGGATGTGCACGCTGCGATGGCCGTGCTCGGCGGAGACCTCGATGCCCGGCACCGCCGCGACGCCGTTCGCGGCCACGGCGGCCGGCAGCTCCGGCCACCCGGCCACGGTGTCGTGGTCGGTCAGCGCGAGCACGTCCAGTCCCGCAGTGCGCGCCTGCGCATACAGCTCTCCCACCGAGGTGGTGCCGTCGGACCACGAGGTGTGGGAGTGCAGGTCGATGCGCTGCGGCCCCGGGGAGTCTGACCTCTCACTCATAGCCCCAGGGTAGACCGCGGCGTGAGAGCATCGTGGGGTGAGCACCGACAGCACCGAGAAGACCCCCCGCACCGCGGCCGACGGCGCCGCCGGCACCAGCGAGCGGATGAAGGACCTCGCCTCCCGCGGCGACTCCCGCTCGCAGCGCCCCGACAACGCCGCCTTCCGCGAGTTCATCGCCTCCGGCTGGGACGAGACCGTCCCCGACGCCGAACGTCGCGAATCCGCCGACTTCACGCCCGCGCGCCGCGACGCCCTCGTCAGCCGCCTGCCCGCCGCGCGCCTCGTGCTGCCCGCCGGCGTGCTGAAGGTCCGCTCGAACGACACCGACTATCCCTTCCGCCCCGACACCGCCTTCGCGTACTACTCCGGACTCGGCACCGACGAGGAGCCCGACAGCGTGCTCGTCGTCGAGCCGTCTGCGGAGGACCCCAGCCGGGCCGAGGCGACCTACTTCTTCCGCCCCCGCGCCGGCTTCGACACCTCCGAGTTCTACGCCGACTCCCGCTACGGCGAGATGTGGGTGGGCCGCCGCCCCACCGTCGCCGAGGCCGCCCAGCGGCTCGGGATCGAGGTCCGCCACATCGACGAGCTGCGCGACCACCTCGCCAAGGACGTCGGCGCCCAGCTGTCCCTGACCGTCATGCCGGGTGTGGACCAGACCGTCGAGGCGATGGTCGAGGAGATCCGCGCGCAGAACGGCCTGCCCGGCGGGGACGAGGCCGAAGGGGAGAAGTCCGCGCTCAAGGAGGCCGCGAGCGAGGCCCGCCTGGTCAAGGACGCCTACGAGGTGCGTCAGATGCGCGAGGCCGTCGCCGCGACCCTGCGCGGCTTCGAGGACGTGGTGCGCCGCCTGCCGGAGGCCGTCGGCCACCCGCGCGGCGAGCGCGTCATCGAGGGCGTCTTCGCCGCGACCGCGCGCGCCGACGGCAACGGCGTCGGCTACGACACGATCGCCGCCGCCGGCGACCACGCCTGCACCCTGCACTGGACCCGCAACAACGGCGCAGTCCGTCCCGACGAGCTCGTGCTCATCGACGCGGGTGTGGAGATCGACTCCCTCTACACCGCCGACATCACCCGCACCCTCCCCGTCTCCGGCACCTTCTCCCCCGTCCAGCGGAAGGTCTACGACGCCGTGCTCGACGCGGCCGATGCTGCCTTCGCCGTCGCCCGGCCCGGGCTGCTGTTCCGCGACCTGCACACCGCCGCGATGGAGGTGCTCGCCGCGCGCCTCGAGGAGTGGGGCCTGCTGCCCGGCACCGCCGAGGAGTCCCTCGCCCCCGAGGGCCAGTGGCACCGCCGCTGGATGCCGCACGGCACCAGTCACCACCTCGGCATGGACGTGCACGACTGCGCCCAGGCGCGCCGCGAGATGTACCTCGATGCCGAGCTCGTGCCCGGCATGGTGTTCACGATCGAGCCGGGCCTGTACTTCAAGGAGAACGACCTGCTGGTCCCCGAGGAGCTGCGCGGCATCGGCGTGCGCATCGAGGACGACGTGCTCGTCACCGAGGACGGGGTCGAGAACCTCTCCGCCGCCGCGCCCCGCCGCGCCGAGGACATCGAGGCCTGGATGGCCTCCCTGCAGTCGTGAGCAGCCCCGCCGCGCCGCGGTTCTACGCGGCGCGCCTGGTCGGCACCTCCGTCTTCGACCCGATCGGGGACCAGGTCGCGAAGGTCCGCGACGTGGTCGTGGTGCCGCAGTCCCGCACGAGCGCCCGCGCCGTGGGGCTCGTGGTCGAGGTCGCGGCGAAGAGGCGCGTGTTCCTGCCGATCACGCGCGTCACCTCGATCTCCCCCGGCCAGGTCATCTCCACCGGGGTGCTCAACGTGCGCCGCTTCGAGAAGCGCACCGGGGAGCTGCTGGTGATCGGCGACCTGCTGGACCGTGCGGTGACGCTGCACGACGGGACCGGCGAGGCGACCGTGCTGGACATCGCCCTGGACCAGAACCGGCACCGCGACTGGGAGGTCTCGCGCCTGCACGTGCGGCGCCGGCGCAAGGGCGGCTCGCTCTCCCGCCTGGTCAGCCGCGGCGAGACCCTCACCGTGGAGCTCAGCGCCGTCACGGGGCTGTACGGCACCCAGGCCGAGCAGTCCGCGCACCTGCTGGCCGCCTCCTACCAGGATCTCAACCCCGCAGACCTCGCCGAGGTGATCCAGGAGCTCGAGCCCAAGCGCCGCATCGAGCTGGCCGGGGAGCTGGCCGATGAGCGCCTCGCTGACGTGCTCGAGGAGCTGCCCGAGGACATCCGCGTCGAGGTGGTCACCGGCCTGGACGCGAAGCGCGCCGCGGACGTGCTGGACGTGATGGACCCCGATGATGCCGCGGACCTCGTCCAGGAGCTGCCCGACGCGGTCGCCTCCGAGCTGCTGGAGCTGATGGAGCCGGAGGAGGCCGAGGACGTGCGCCGCCTCATGGCCTACGACGAGTACACCGCCGGCGGCATGATGACCACCGAGCCGCTCATCGTCGCGCCCGAGACCCCGGTCGCGCACTGCCTGGCGATGATCAGCCGCGAGGCGATCCACGCCGCGCTCGCCTCGACCGTGCACGTGTGCCGCTCGCCGCTGGAGACCCCGACGGGCAAGCTGCTGGGCATCGTCCATTTCCAGCAGCTGCTGCGCGAGCGGCCCGACCGGCCCGTCGGCGAGATCCTCGACGCGGACAAGGTCGCCGTCCAGCCCACCGCTCCCCTGTCCTTCGTGACCCGCGAGATGGCGACCTACAACCTCGTCTCCATCCCCGTGGTGGACGATGACGGGCGCCTGCTCGGCGCGGTCACCGTCGACGACGTGCTCGACCACGTGCTGCCGGATGACTGGCGCGAGCAGGACGAGCCCCACACCACCACCGGGCAGATCGACCTCTCCGAGATCGCGCGTGCCACCTCGCGCGAGAACGAGGACGGCCCTGCCAGCACGACCACGCCCGGCTCGACGCAGGAGCGGTGAGCATGGCAGAGCACGGACCCGCCCCGCTGGACGATCCCTCGCCCCGTCGCGGCCCACTTGTGCGCAACCCCCTGCGCGGCGACGCCTTCGGACGCGGCGCCGAGGCCTTCGCGCGCATGATGGGCACGCCCGCGTTCCTCGTGGGCATGACCCTGTTCTGCGCGGTGTGGCTCACCTGGAACTCGCTCGCGCCCGAGAGCGCCCAGTTCGACCCGCGCGCCCTGAACTTCACCCTGCTCACGCTGATCCTCTCGCTGCAGGCCTCGTACGCCGCGCCGCTGCTGCTGCTCGCCCAGAACCGGCAGGACGACCGCGACCGCGTCCAGGCCGAGCAGGATCGCCAGTCCAACGAGCGCAACCACGCCACCACCGACTTCATCACCCGCGAGATCGCCTCGCTGCGCCTGGCGCTGAATGACGTCGCCACGCGCGACTTCGTCCGCAGCGAGCTGCGTGACCTGCTCGAGGAGCTCGACGAGCCGCCCGCCCCGCAGCCCGACGTCGACACCCTGCGCGCCATGCTGCGCGAGGAGGTCGCCGCCGCGCTCGCGCAGCAGGGCCAGGCTCTCGCTCCGCAGGACTCCGCGGGTGCCGCCGCCACCGAGGCGGGAGCAGATCCCGCCACCACCGCAGGAAGGGACCGCAGTGACCACCGCTGAGAAGCCCGGCGACGACCGCGTCGCAGCCATCCACGAGGCGCTGAACGGGGTGATGGACCCCGAGATCCACCGTCCCCTCCCCGAGCTGGGGATGGTCGACTCGGTCGAGGTGGACGAGGACGGCATCGCGCGCGTGCACATCCTCGTCACCATCGAGGGCTGCCCCATGCGCGACCGCATCGAGCGCGACACCGCCGAGGCGACCGCGACCGTCCCGGGCCTGACCCGCGTGGAGGTCACCACCTCCGCGATGACCGAGGAGCAGCGGCGCGAGCTCACCACCCGCCTGCGTCAGGGCCGGCGTCAGATCCCCTTCAACCAGCCCGGCTCACTCACCCGCATCTTCGCGGTCTCCTCCGGCAAGGGCGGGGTCGGGAAGTCCACGGTCACCGCGAACCTCGCCGCCGCGATGGCGGCCGACGGGCTGCGCGTGGGCGTCATCGACGCGGACATCCACGGCTTCTCGATGCCGGGCATGTTCGGGATCACCGATCAGCCCACCAAGGTCTCCGACCTGCTCATGCCGCCCGTCGGCCATGGCGTCGCCGTGATGAGCATCGGCATGTTCGTGCCCGAGGGGCAGGCAGTGGTGTGGCGTGGCCCGAAGATGCACCGCGCGATCGAGCAGTTCGCCTCCGACGTGTTCTGGGGCGACCTCGACGTGCTCCTGCTGGACCTCCCGCCGGGCACCGGTGACGTCGCGATCTCCGTCGCGCAGCTGCTGCCCGCGGCGAAGATGGTCGTGGTGACCACCCCTCAGCAGTCCGCCGCCTCGGTCGCCGAGCGCGTCGGCTCGCTCGCGAAGTCCACCGAGCAGGAGATCGCCGGGGTCGTGGAGAATATGGCCGGGCTGACCCTGCCGGACGGCTCCGTGATGGACGTCTTCGGCACCGGCGGCGGTGACCGCGTCGCGGCGACCCTCGCCGAGGCGGTCGCGCACCCTGTGCCGGTGCTGGGCCGGATCGGGCTGGACCCGGCGCTGCGCGAGGGCGCGGACTGCGGCGTCCCGCTCGTGGTCTCCGCCCCGGACTCCCCCACCTCCCAGGCGCTGAAGGCCGTGGCGCGCTCGCTCGTGCACACGCCGCGCGGGCTGGCCGGGATGAAGCTTCCGCTGGCCGTCGCCCGCTCCTGAGCGCGGCACGACCCCTGAGCACAGCACGCCCCCAGCACAACGCCCCCGTCCGGTGCTCACCGGACGGGGGCGCTGCTGTGAAAGGCGTGTGGGCTCAGGTGGCCTCGTCGTCGAAGGGGGCGCGCTGAGGGCCCTCATCCTTCGCCGAGCGGCTCGTCCCGGAGCCGGACTTCGACGTGGCCGCCGCTCCGGCGGCGGCACCGCCTGCGGCGACGCTGAGCGCCTCCTTGCTGGGCAGCAGCTCCTCGATGTCGGTGTCGCCCCAGGCCTCGCGGATGATGCGGCGCGGGTCGTACTGGCGCGGGTCGTACTTCTTGAGGTCCTCGATGGCAATGCCCATCTCATCCTCGACCGTGCTGCGCGAATCGTCCACCCAGCGTCGTGCCTGGCGCACCCATCGCACCATCTGACGCGTCACGTCCGGCAGGCGCTGGGGGCCCACAACCACCAGGAACACGATGAGCAGGACGACGAGCTCCCAGCCGCCGAGGCCCATGAATCCGGTGCCGCCCATTGTCCACCTGTCGTCGTCGAGGTCCGCTGATGCGCCGCCATTATTGCATCGCGCATGGCATGCGGTTCACAGCAGCGTCACCTGTCGTAGGATCGGCCCGATCAGCAGGTGAGCGGAGAGGATGCGCGGATGTCATCGGGAAAGGTGGCCAGCTGGGCCCATGGCGAGGAGTACGTCGACGAGTCGACGCTCTTCCCCGATGACGGAGTGCTGGCCCGCGCCCGTGAGCGCGGCTCCGAGCTGGGCGCGACGCCCGTGCTGCCGGGGGCGGGCGCGCTGATGCGCCTGCTCGCCGCGGCGGTGCACGCGCGCTCCGCGGTGGAGATCGGCACCGGCAGCGGCGTCGGCTCCCTCTATCTGCTCTCCGGGATGCACCCCGACGGCGTGCTCACCACGATCGATCCCGAGGTCGAGAACCAGCGCGCGGCGCGCGAGGCCTTCGACGAGGCAGGGATCCGCTCCCCGCGCGTGCGGACGATCGCCGGCCGGCCCCGCGATGTCGTCGGCCGCCTCACCGACCATGCCTACGACCTGGTGAGCTTCCCCGCCCACGCCCCGCACGCCCTGGACCTGCTCGAGCATGCGCGGCGCCTGCTGCGGCCCGGCGGCGTGCTCGTCATCCCGCACGCGCTCTTCCACGACCGGGTCGCGGACCCCACCGCGCGCGACGCCACCACGCAGGCGGTGCGGGCGCTGCTGCGCGCCGTCACCGAGGCGGACGATCTGGTCCCCGCGCTCACCGGCAGCGGTGACGGGGTCCTCGCTGCGGTCTCCCGCCCCCGCGCCTGAGCTCCCCGCTTCCCTGAGGCCGCAGAAGTCCTGAGGACGACGACACCCCTGAGGACGACGACAGCCCCGCACCATGCGGTGCGGGGCTGAGGTCCGGGACGCTCTGTGCTACTTGATGACGCCCTCGAGGGCGTCACGAAGCTCGACGGCTTCCGATGCGGCGATCTCGACGACCAGACGGCCGCCCCCCTCGAGCGGGACGCGCATGATGATGCTGCGACCCTCTTCGACGACCTCGAGCGGACCGTCGCCGGTGCGCGGCTTCATAGCAGCCATGGTGCCTCCTTGATGTGTCGCCGACCTTGAGTGGCTCCCCCGGACGGGACCTCGGCCGACGCGCGTACGGTGGCCATTATCTCAGGTTCTGGCGCCGTCTCGCACGTCGACCCCGACGAGGGCGTGCCGGAAGGCCGATCCCGGCCCCGAATCTGCCCGTCGCGACCCCCACCATGAGCGCTCCGACCAGGAGCGCGACCAGCAGCAGGAGCAGCACCATCGGGGAGACGGCGGTCATCGCCCGCTCCTCGTCATGATGGGTCTCCGGCTCGTCATGAGGGGTCTCCGGCGGCGATCACGAGAGGTCTCCAGCCCGTCTCACGCGGACTCCGCGCGGCTGTCCGCGGCCTCGCGCAGCACGTCCAGCGCCTCCTCGGCGGTGTCCACGATGCGCAGCAGGTCCAGGTCGCGGGGGTTGATGGTGCCGCGCTCGAGCACGGGGCCGCGCAGCCAGTCCACGAGCCCCTGCCAGTAGTCGCGGCCCACGAGCACGACGGGGAACATCTCGATCTTGTGGGTCTGCATGAGGCACAGCGCCTCGAACAGCTCATCGAAGGTCCCGAAACCGCCGGGCATCACGACGAAGCCGCTGGAGTACTTCACGAACATCGTCTTGCGGACGAAGAAGTATCGGAAGTCCACGCCGAGGTCCACGTACGGGTTCAGGCCCTGCTCATGGGGCAGCTCGATGCCGAGGCCCACGGAGACGCCGCCGGCCTCCTTCGCGCCGCGGTTGCCGGCCTCCATGATCCCGGGGCCGCCGCCGGTGATCACCGCATAGCCCAGGTCCACCACGCCGCGCGCGATCTCGCGGGCGCAGATGTAGTCGGGATGGTCCTCGCTCAGGCGGGCCGAGCCGAAGATCGAGATGGCCGATCGCAGCTCGCCGAGCGCGTCGAAGCCCTCGACGAACTCGGACTGGATCCGCAGGGCCCGCCACGGGTCGGAATGGAGCCAGTCGGAGGGCCCCTTCTCCTCGAGCAGCCCCTGGTCGGCGGTGCGCCGGGGGCGCTGGGCGCCGGCCATGGTGACTGGGCCGGAGCGGTAGCGTTCGCGTTCCTCAGGTGTCATGACCCGAGAGTATCCCCGGGCTCAGGCAGCGGTGACCAGGAACCGCCGCAGCGCGGCGAGGGCGTCGCGCAGCTCCTGGCAGTCCACGTGCTCGTCATCGGCGTGGGCGAGCAGCGGGTCACCGGGCCCGAAGTTCACCGCAGGGGTGCCGAGCGCCGAGAAGCGGGCCACGTCCGTCCAGCCCTGCTTCGCGGCGACCGGCACGTCTCCGCCGAGGGCGGCGAGGAAGTCCTGCGCGGCGGGCGCGGCGAGGCCGGGCAATGCGCCGCCGGCCGCATCGGTGACCTCGATCGTGACGCCCAGGCCCTTGAGGACCTCGCGCACATGCGCCTCGGCCTCGGCGACGGAGGTGTCCGGCGCGAAGCGGTAGTTCACGGTGACGGAGACCCTGTCGGGGATGACGTTCCCGGCGATCCCGCCGCTGATCGCGACGGCGTTCAGGCACTCGCGGTACTCGAGCCCGTCGATCACGGCGCGGCGGGCGGTGTAGCTCGCGAGACGCTCGAGGACAGGGGCGAGGTGGTGGATCGCGTTGTCTCCCACCCAGTCCCGGGCGGAGTGGGCGGCGACGCCGCGGGCGCTCACCTCGAGCTTCATCGTGCCCTTGCAGCCGCCCTCGACGCCCGCGGAGGTGGGCTCGGCGAGGATCGCGAAGTCCGCCTGGAGGTGCTCGGGATGCTCGGCGGCGAGGCGGGTGAGGGAGTTGTCCGCCGCGGCGACCTCCTCATGGTCGTAGAACAGCCAGGTGAGGTCGGTGGGAGCATCGTCTGCCTCGACCGCGAGGCGCAGCAGCATCGCGACCCCGCCCTTCATGTCCACGGTGCCGCGGCCCCACAGCTCCTCCCGGCCATCAAGCATGCGCCGGGTCGCGGGCAGGCTCCCCTCGGCGAGCGGGACCGTGTCCAGGTGCCCGGCCAGCAGCACGCGACGGGGCAGGCCCCGGTCGGTGCGGGCGATGACGGTGTCGCCGTCGCGCAGGACCTGCAGGTGCGGCGCGTGGCTGCGCAGCGCCTGCTCGATCGCATCGGCGAGCGCGCGCTCGTTCCCGGAGACGGACTCGATGTCGACGATCGCGGCGGGGAGGTCGACGATGTCGGCGCGCGGATCGAGCGGGACTGGGTCGAGGGCGGGGGCAGCGGGGCTGGGCATGGGCGTCATCGTGCCACGTCCCCTGCGAGCGCCCCGCCCGGTTCCACGAGCGCTGCGCTGGGATCGGTGAGCGCTCCCCCGGCGCGGGCGAGGCGGAGCGCGACCGCTTCGGCGTGGCGCAGCAGCTGCGGGGAGGCGCCCGGCTCGGCGGTGATCGCGGAGCCCGGCTGCGCGGTGGTGACGGGGACGCCCACGAGAAGGCGCCGCTCGTAGACGGTGCCGTCGGTGCCGATGGGCGCGTACAGGCCGTCCACGGCAATCGAGCCGGTCAGCAGGCGGCGCCGGGTGCCGCGGGAGGCCCAGGAGTCCTTCTGCGCCTCGCCCCGCTCCCGCCACGCGCCGAGCAGGGCGCTGCGATAGGCGGGCAGGTCCACGGGCGGCAGGTGCGCCTCGAGCACCCCGTCGCAGAGGATGACGGGCGAGCCGGCTCCGCGGACCGCGAAGCGTCCGGCCTCCTCGTCGATGTCGATGTGCATGCGCGGACCGGTGAAGCGCAGCAGCCCCGCTTCCTCGAGGGCGAGCACCTGCCGGGCCCGCAGCAGGGGCGGCCCGGAAGCCCAGGAGGCGAAGGCGTTGCGGAGGTGGCCGTCGATGTCGCGGCGCACAGACTCGGTCGTGTACGCGCCGAGGTCGGTGAGGCGGTTGACCTGGAGGCGCAGCGCGATCATCACGCGGTAGACGAGCACCCAGGCCGGGTCGGGCGCGGCTGCGGCGTCCAGTGCGCGGCGCAGCACCTCGCGGGTGCGCTCATGCGCCTCCCCCACGTCGTCACCGCGCTGGCCGAAGGGGAACAGCAGGGCGAGCAGCGCGGCGTCGTCGGCGAGGTCGAGATGGCCCGCCCCGCGCAGGGCGCGGCGCAGCTCGGCGAGCATGAGCGGCATGACGTCCTTCTCGTGGTCCACGCCCTCGGGGCGCACCGCGAGCTCGAGCACCCGTTCCCCGGTGAGGACCTGCGGGGTCCACGGGGCGGGCATCTCCTCGCCGAGTTCGGGCTTGGGCCGGTAGACCATCCCGGTGCGGGAGCCGACCACCAGCAGCGGCTCCCCACCGCCGGGCAGGTAGCGCAGGCCGGAGGGTGTGTCGTCCGCCAGAACGAAGCGGCCGCCGGCGGCCTCGGTGATCATCCCGATCGCGTCGTAGAAGTTCAGGCCCATCCCCTGCACGGCGACCGCCTCGCGGCCCAGCAGCGCGGCGTAGTCGACTTCGAGCGGGTTCGCGGGGCCGAGGTGGACCAGGCCGTGGTGGGCGGCGGCGTCGGCGAGCTGCTGGGAGCGGGGGCCGAGCGCGGTGGGGAGGTGCCCGAGCGCGAGCGCGACCGCGTCGGCGCGCAGCACGCGCCCGTCGTCCAGCCGCACCCGCTGGGTGCCGTCGGCCGGGCCGGTGACGTCGACGGCCTCTGCCGCATGCTCGACGATCCGCAGCCGGGCCGGGTCGGCGTCAGCCCGGGCGCGGGCGAGGACAGCGGCGAGATAGCGGCCGTGCGCGGCGCGGGGCGCGAAGTCTGTGGGGGCGTAGCCCTCAGCGGCGAGATGGTCGGCGAGCGTGTCGGTGTGCGGGACCGGCAGGGTGGGATGGCACGAGGGGTCGGGGTACATCGTGGTCTGGCAGGTGGTGGTGTTCATCAGCAGCACGGGGCTCTGATCGTGCCGCCACACCGCCCCGCCGCGGCCCACATGCGGGTCGATGAGGTGGACGGTGAGCGGGCCCTGCCAGTCCTCGAGCATCGACGCCGCGACCAGGCGTTCGATGATCGCAGTGCCGCGCGGCCCGGCCCCGATGACGGCGACGGTGCGGACGGGGTCGGCAACGTGGATCATCCCCTCAGTATGAGGTCTGCTCCCCCGGCGCCCGGCCCCGTCTGGGACGATGTCGCCATGTCCACTCCCCCGCCGATGCCGAGCCCCACGCCCCGCAGCCCGTCCGCGATGCCCGAGGGACCCTTCGGCGGCCGACGCGCCGCGCGGCTGCGCGCGGTGGTCAACGCGGACCTGCTGCCGCGCGAGCGCGCCTCGGCCGACGCCCTCGTCCTCACCGCCTGGCTGAGCGCCGCGCAGCGCGCCCGCTATGCGCCGACGCTGCGCGCGGGCGGCGGCGTGGAGGAGTTCGTCCAGCGCCTGGCCGACGAGCGCCGAGTAGTGCTCGAGGAGGGGGCCGACGAGGTCGCCGGCGAGCTCGAGTCCGCGGCGGCCGCGGAGCGCAGCGCCCGCCAGCTGCCGCTGCGCCTGCTCGAGGGGGCGCTGCTGCTGCTCG
>Ga0079224_100010738_pt1 | contig 12581 bp, 13 predicted proteins | sample Stecom2015_FD_80414 | JGI IMG/M metagenome (GOLD analysis project Ga0079224, IMG submission 80414) | Agricultural soil microbial communities from Utah to study Nitrogen management - Steer compost 2015 | ecosystem: Environmental > Terrestrial > Soil > Agricultural land | place: USA: Utah...
CACCTCGTTCCATGCGGGTGGGGAAGGTTTCTGCCAATAAGGTGACACCCTTATGTGCCGCGATTTTAGTGGCGGCCATAATGGTCGGTTCGCGCAAGGCATGGCCGCCCAGTAATATCGCGGGTTTTTGACCTGAACTAACCGCCGTGGCGATGGCTTCCAATGTGGCCTCATCGGCTGCTTCAGGGGTTGGTGGTGATAGAGGTTCAACGGCGACGCCGCCTTCGCCCCAGGAGACATCGGCGGGTAAAATTAAGGTCGCCACCTGCCCGGGTTTTGCGCGGGCAGCGGCAATCGCTTCAGCGACATCCTGGCCCAGTGTTTCGGTGCTGGTGGCAGTGCGACAAAAGCCCGGAGAGACATTGCGCGCCACGGTTTCGATATCCGATTGTAATTGTGCATCGTATTTGACATGGTAGGTGGCGTGGTCACCGACGATGTTGACCACGGGGACCTTACCCTTACGCGCGTTGTGCAGATTGGCCAGTCCGTTGCCTAAGCCACAACCCAGATGCAACAGGGTCACCGCAGGCTTATCGGCCATGCGTGCATAACCATCGGCGGCACCGGTCACCACACCTTCAAAAAGACCAAGCACAGCACGCATTTTTGGTTCATCATCGAGTGCTGCCACAAAATGCATTTCGCTGGTGCCGGGGTTGCTAAAACAGACCTCAATACCGGCATCGACCAGGGTTTTCATTAAAGCTTGCGCACCATTCATCATCATTTATCTCCAATACGTTCAAGTTGATCCGTACCAATATCATTAATTCGGGTCACGCCGGTGAGGGTCATGGCCAGTCGCAGTTCCTGTTGCAGACTGGCGAGTAAGTGATTCAAGCCGGTCTCACCGGCACCTGCCAGTGCCCAGGCCCAGGGCCGACCAATCATAACACCTTGCGCGCCCAAAGCCAGGGCCCGGAAGATGTCCACACCACTGCGCACACCGCCATCGACCAGAATCTCAGTTTCTGAGCCCACGGCGGCAACAATTTCCAGTAATTTGCTGACGCCTGAGGCCACACCGTCTAACTGCCGACCACCATGGTTCGAGACCACGATGCCGTCGGCGCCAATGTCGACCGCCTGCCGCGCGTCATCGGTATCAAGAATACCTTTGAGTAGCAATTGACCTTGCCAATGTTGACGCAACCAGGCCATATCTTCCCAGGTGACGGAGGGGTCGAATTGGGCATCAATCCAGGCCTTAATGACATCAAGATTTCCGGTACCCGGCATGACATCACTGAGGTTGCCAAAATTAAGCGGGCCGCCGCGTATGGCGACATCCCACAGCCAGCGCGGTCGTGATAATAAGTGTATCATTTTCAGCATTTTGGCACGCGCAGCGGGGCTGGATATACCATTGCGGATATCACGGTGGCGCATACCGGGCTGCGGTAAATCTACGGTGAATACCAACGTCCGGCAACCGGCAGTCCAGGCTTTATCCAACAGCGCTTCGATGCGATTGCGGTCGCGTAACATATACAGCTGAAACCAGCTGGCACGAGTAACGGCCGCCTGGATTTCTTCTACTGGGCAGATGCCGACGGTGGATAAAGTGAATGGTATACCCGCGGACTCTGCGCGGCGTGCCGCCAGCACCTCGCCACGACGCGCCATCATACCGGCCAGTCCAATCGGTGCCAAAACCACCGGCATGGTACAGGCTTCACCGACGATTGTGGTTGAAGTATCGATGTTATCGACATCCACCAAAACCCGTTGGCGCAGAATAAAGTTATGCCAGTCTGTTTCATTGGCTCGCAGCGTTTGTTCGTCGGTGGCACCGCCATCCAAATAATCGAACAGGAATCCGGGTAAACGCTTGCGAGCCCGGTTGCGGTAATCTTCGGCCGTCACCGGAAATTTTAATGTCATGTCTGATGACTCCCGGATATCGAACGCACCGCAGCCCGAGCGGTCATGATGCAGCCGGGTAAAAAGGTGCCTTCCAGTGAACGCTTTCCGTTGGCACCGCCACCGCCAAAACCGGCGGCTTCACCGACACAATACAGCCCGTCTATGGGCTTGCCTTGGGCATCGAGCACTCGACTGTTCAGGTCTGTTTGCAACCCCCCAAGACTCTTGCGCGTAATGAGCTGCATGCGAATGGCAATATAGGGCCCCGCGCCTTTTTGTTGTAACGGTGCCGGTTTACAGGTCCGTAACCGATCGGGCTTCCATTGTCGGGCGTGCTGAATCAGTCGAATTTGCGGGTCATTATGGAGTTTTGTACCTTGAGCAAAATTGGCATCAAAGGCATCGACAGTGGCTTGAAGTCTTTTGGGGTTGATGTCTTTTGAGTAGGTCAGGCGATTCATTTTGGCCGCCAATTCTTTAAGTGAAACGGCCACCAGAAAATCACGACTTTCGCGTTGCATTTGCCGCACCAAACGATGATTGCCCAACAACAGTTCTTTGATGAACTGTGGAAATTGTTTATCGCGAATGCGCTGGTTGTGTTCGGCACCGGAAATGGCAAACTCTTTGGCGGCAATCCGCCAGTTTAAAAGATGCCAGGTCCAGGGCTTGTCTTGTTCAGCCACCCGATGGCATAGCCAGTTGGTATCAAACCCGGTGACCAGAGGCTCGGGGCCAATACGTTCACCTAGATGATTCAGCCACAAAGCTGATTTACAGGGGATGGTGGATAGACCGTGGCCGGGGAAATGTGGGTAGGGATGTGGAAAACCGGCGGCATAGTTCCACATGTCGCCGGCATGGGTGATTTGCCCGCCGAGTGCATCGGCGACCCAATGGTGCATCTGACCATCCGCAAAGGGATGTGCGCCATTTAACATCTTGCTTGGTTGCGGTCGTTCATCCGGCCAGTTTTTGCGGCATTCTATATGACTACCGTTGATGCCGCCGGTGGCCATGACCACCGCGCTTGCACGTAAATGGACAGATTCGCCGCTGGCTTCGTTAATGGCCAGTGCACCACTAACTTGTCCAGCTTGCCGGTCTAATTCGGTGACACGGTGTTGATGCAACAGGGTCAATTGGCCCTGGCTGCTGTCCCGGTGCAAAGCTGCGATTAAGGTTCGCACCAATTCACGCGCCGTGCCCCAAATCACATGGTATCTGGGAACACTGTTACCGTCTCCAAAACGACCCCGTTCCACCCAATTGACCGCCGGTAGAAATTTAATACCCTCTTGGCTCAGCCAGTCATAGACTTCGGAACGGCAGTGTTCGACATAATAACGTACCCATTGCATGGGTAGTTGGTCTTCAGGATTCAGTTCACCGAAACTCAGCCAGTCTTTCAGCGCAATCTGCGGTGAATCTGTGATCTTCATTTTTTGTTGTAAGGGTGTATCGACGAGCAGCATGCCACCAAAGGCCCAGCGTGCCAGTCCGCCAAACCGTTCCGGTGTATCCCTGTCGACAATTGTCACGGACTTGCCCGCGCGTACACTTTCCAAGGCGGTGACAATGCCAGCCAGCCCGCCACCAATCACCAAAATATCGGAAGATATGGTTTGTGACGATGAATCCATGCCTTACCCCCGGTATTGCCGTAAATAGCGTTTTTCAAAAAAGCGCTTGGCATAATGCATGATACGTAAAGGCGGTAAGAAGGTGGCGCCTTTGTCGTTGCGTTTGATAAAGATGCCATGACTGAGCGTGTCGATAATGCACAACAACTCATGGTGAATTTTATCGAGTTCGCTGTTATCATCCTGCAATAAGCGTAAGGCATTGGTGGCGGCGACTTCAGCTTGAATGTCTGCAGCATGGGCTTGTTTAGGTTGCCACTCAGGACCGGGAAAACTACCGGCATCACCGGCCACATAGACATGCTTAAAGTCGGCCACCTGGGTGTGCTCATTGGCAGCTATCATGCCACCGGATGATCGCGGTAGGTTTGTATTATCCAGCCAAGCGGGGCCGGTCATGCCGGGCATAAACAGGATTAGTTCTGCGTTAATATCACCGTCTTCGGTTATCACACTGGTATCAGTAAAACCTTTAATTTTATGACCAAGATGGGTTTCTACACCGCGTTTACGCATTAACTGCATCAGCTTGTCGGGTACATCCGGGCCTAAGCGGACACCGGGTTTATCCTTTGGGTTGAAAAATACCAGCTTAAATTGATCGCGTCGGCCTTGTTTGCGTAGTAAGGTTTCGATGATAAAAACAAATTCAAACATGGGGCCACCGCGCATGGCGGTTGGCTCTTTTGGATTGCCGCCAAAACCCATCGCAATGGTGCCGGACTTCATGGCCGCCAGTCGATCACGAATTTGTACTCCCACTTGAATGCCTTCACAGGGTGTCAACACATGTTCAATGCCCGGTAATTTTTTAATAAATCGACCACCACTGGCAATAATCAGGGCATCGTTCTCAAGGGTGTCGTTCTCGGTAAAAACCTGGCGACCGTTATCAGAAATTTTCTGTACTTTGCCGGCGACAAAATTGACGCGCATTTTTGTGAAGTAGTGGTTAAGGTCAATGCGCAAATCATCGGCTGTTCGCAGCTCGGTTGGTAGCCAAATAAGGCTGGGTAAATAGACAAACTCAGCTTTTGGGGCGATAACCGTTATGTCCACGGTTTTTGATTGTTTGCGCAGCGTTTTGACCGCGGTGAGTGCGGCAAATCCGGCGCCGATGACGGTTATTCGCATAAAAAGACCTCCAAATTTATCATGTCTGATTCAGCTTTCGCGCTAACAAGGTGGCAAACTGTAATTGCGCCCCATTGTGCATGGTGCCAATATCTTCATTATACTTGAGTAATTCCCAACCCGTGTAGGCTTTGCTTAACTGGCCTGCATTTAAGGTAAAGGGAAAGGGAACCGGGCAGGGGTGCTGGTCTGTATCCATGGCGCAAACAATCAGGTTATAACCACCCGGCAGCGTATGGGTTTGCATATCAGCCATCACCTCATCAACCCGCCCAGGATGAAGAAACATTAAGGTTACGGTGCAGGCGATAAAGCCATAATCTTCGTTGAGTTCGGCGCGATTCAGATCGTACACCTGCGCCTGAATATTGTTGATATTCTCTTCAGCCACAATTTGCTGAAGCCTTTGAATGGCATTGAGATTGTTATCTACGGCTGTCACCTGAAAACCTAATTCACTTAGAAAGAGCGCATTGCGCCCGGTACCACAGCCCATGTCCAAAACTTTGCATGGTGTGACTGTTTTGCAGGCCTCGACCACTTCACTGTGGGCCGGATTTAAGCCGAAACGGCTGTTTATTGTATCATCTGACATGGTAACCACTTCTCAATGATGTATTAGTTTATACTTCAATTATAAATGATTTCAGCGTAAGCATCCGTATAGTGTTATACATTTATTGGTCTGGTTGATGGGTAAGGTGTTACCTGGAAGCTTGATTATCAATTTTTATCAATGTGCTTTAACAGTTGAAGCCATCAGCATGGCAGATAAAGGAGCCAAAAATGATAATTAATCGGCAGCATCATTCGATTTAGGGTTATCGCGTTGAAATGGACAAGCACGACAAATTATCATGTTTGTTGCTAAATTAGCTATAATATACGATAAGCTTCGGGTTAAATATGTGTTTGTCAATTGCGTTGTCCCCGATTATTTCTCTTTGCAGATATATTTCGTATGAATGGTATAAGCATACTAACGGTTGATATTGTCACCATGGCGTTTACCCGTGGCATTATTCAAATGATGCTGGGCGGTTTGCTGCTTTATCTGGGCAGTGGCCGATTGAATGATCGGGCTGCGGTTTGGTGGGCCTTAGGGTTTTTATTGAACGGCATCTCTTTATTTGCTTTTGCTATAGATGTTCCAGATGGTTGGGAGTTGTTTCGAAATGCGATAAACCATGTGGCCATCGGTGTTGCTTCGATTTTTTTCTTGATGGGGTTTTGGCAGTTTGGTCAACAGTCGATTAAGCCTTGGTTACTGGTTTTGTTACTTTTGTTTCCGGCCATCAGTATTGTAGCTTGGGAAGTGCTTTGGCCGAATGCCCGTTTCCGAGTTCTTACGACGGCCAGTGGCCAGGTTGTGTTTTTGCTTGCCTTACAGCAGACACTTTCAGTGCCATTACGTAACGAGCTTGCGAGGATTTATCGACGTTTACGTTATGTCGTTATTATCTATTTAATTATTTTTGTGTGGTCATATGCCAGTCTTTTTGGGGTGTTGCCGACCACAGCCCGCCAGTCTTTGGACTACCACCGATCGATATTTACCATAGCTTCTTTGCTGTATATGCTGACTTTAGCTGTGGGTTGCCTGGCATTGAAATTTGCTTCACTGGCGGCACGTAATTCAGATTTGGCTATGCGCGATTGGTTAACAGGTTTACTTAATCGGCGGGGCTTTTTTAGCGCTATTGAATCCGACAACCAAGCCGCTAAAGGCAGCAAAAGTTTAACCAGTTTAATATCCATCGACATTGATCATTTTAAAAAAATTAATGACCTAGAGGGCCATGCCGTAGGCGACCATGTACTGCAGCATTTTGCTCAGATGCTCAAGTATTTTGCCAGCGATAAGCGAATTATTGCACGCATGGGTGGTGAGGAATTCTTGGTGACATTGTTCGACACATCACAAGCCGAGGCTTTAGCGCTTGCCGAAGATTTTCGCCACAAGGTCGAGCAAAGTAAGGTGGCTGTAAGCAATCAAAAAACAATTGAATTCACCATTAGTATCGGCGTTTATCAAGTTTCTCAGCACGAAACTATTGAACAGGCGCTGGCCCGTGTCGATGATGCCTTATACACAGCAAAAAGGAATGGTCGTAACCAGGTGGCCTTGCATAAAAATCAAAAGTATGTCCAGTAGGATGGGCTCCACCCATCACTTTCAACGGTATTACAGTCATCATCTACTGAAATCGCAACATTTGACCGATTACATGTGTTGATGGGCAAAGCCCATCCTGCGGTAGCTTGTGCCGTTTTAGTTATCAATCACAGCCTGCGATTGAAATCACAACTTCTTATGATGTGAAAGCTTGATTTGTGTCCGCATAATATCTGCGCTAAACTAAATTCATGAGCGAATGGATAGTGATACTTTTACTGACTTTACTGGCCGGTGTGGCGATTCCCATTGGCGGTAGCTTAGCGGCGATTGAAAATATTCGCCGCGACTGGTTGAAAAACGAAGTTCGTCATGGTGTCATGGCGTTTGGTGGCGGGGCTTTATTGGCGGCGGTGGCGTTGGTTTTGGTGCCGGAGGGCAGTAAGGACTTACCAATCTGGGCCACCGCTGTTAGTTTTATCTTGGGTGGTTTGGTGTTTATGGCCTTGGATATTATCTTGGCCCAAAACCAAACCTCCGCCAGTCAACTGGTGGCCATGCTGGCTGACTTTATTCCCGAAGCGTTGGCCTTAGGGGCTACTTTTGTGATTGATAAAAAGGTCGCGCCGTTATTGGCCGGGATTATGGCTTTGCAGAATTTGCCCGAAGGCTTTAATGCCTTTCGCGAAACCAAAGCCTCAACACATTACAGCGCCAAGAAAATTATTATCGTGTTTGTGTTGATTGCCTTCTTGGGGCCAATCGCCGGCTTATCCGGGTATTGGTTTTTAAGTGGTTTTCAGTCAATCGTTGCCGCTATTATGCTGTTCGCGGCGGGAGGGATCACCTATATTATTTTCCAGGATATCGCACCCCAAGCTAAACTCGAATCTCATTGGTCGCCACCTATTTTTGCCTTACTTGGTTTCCTATTGGGCTTGATTGGTCAGCAATTAACAGCTTGATATTGAAGTGATAAAGAAACAAAATTTAGTCTTTTTCCTGTTCTTGCAAGACTTCATCCTCATGGTCTTCCCGATGTTTGTTTCTTTCTTGTTCGTAAACTGCTTTTTTATGTTCAGTATCGCCTTGGTAGCCTTTTTTGCGTTCATCGATGGCTTCAAAAGCCGACGATTTACCATACATGGTTAAGGTATCTCCGGGGTGGATATCAGTATCGCCACGGGGTGTGCCGATATAATTGCCTTTTTCACGACGAATTCCCAGAACAAATATACCCTCGTGCGCCAACTTTAATGTCCTGAGGGTTTGGTTAGCGAGCCAATCTTCTTTCTTTACCAATAACTCGGTAATCTGATAATCACCGGATAAATGCAGCACTGCGGCATAATCTCGGACATCAATAGTGGTAAACCGCTTTAATGCGCGGTCAATGATTTTGGATAGATATTTATCAATCCATTGGCTTTGCGCCAGCCACCAAATCAAAGTTAAGCCTATCGATAGTATCAAAATACTGAGCAATAAAGACTGGGTTTTATCCGGTTTGATAAAAGTCAGCATAAGTGTGGAAATGGCGGTTACTAATCCTGCATTACCCACGAGCATCAACATCAGAATGATTTTCCTGCGAACCGGATGACTGACGACTTTCTCAGATTCATCGGTGGTAAACCCGGAACCGGTCAAAGCTGAACGTGCTTGGAACCGCGCTGACTATCGTGATAATCCGGTGTGCGATAAAGCAATGGTCGCCACCCGCGTAATAAGCATGGAGAGAAACACAACGACAAACAATGAAATGGCTGCTAACATATTATATTTATGGAGAAAGCGAAGCCATTAATATAAAACACACAGCCGTAAGATTCAATTGAGCATTTTATTACATAATAAACAAAACCATTATCAAGCTCCGCCATATATTCAGGGGCATTAACGTGTTTATTAATTATTGAACGCAACCGTATTAAGTTTTAAAGTGGAATAATAGAAAATTTTGAGGTTTATAATGATTGATAAACGAGATATTGAATTGTTTCAAAAGGCCAAAAAAGAACAACCGTGGGTGGATTGGTTAATGGTTTTATCGTTCTTACCTTTAGTGGTTCTTGTTATGCTAGCGGCGAAAGGAATTTACGATTACACGGCCTTATTAGTGATCATCAGTTTTGTCTTGTCCTTGTCAGCACAGGGTGGACGTCGTTGGGTGTCAGTTTCCAAGGATGATCTTATAAAAGCCATGGAGCGTATGATTAACAGCAACCCCGAAGCGTTGAAGGTTATCGCAGAACAAAATAAAAATAAAAAAAACGAGCTAATTTAAGTATGAATTTAAACCTGAAAGAAGTTGACGGTGTACCGATTATTGATAAACACAAAGCCAGCTGCCATTGCGGTGCGGTACTATTTGAGCTCAATTTAACCAATGGGTTAGAAGATGTCAGGCGCTGTGATTGCTCTTTATGCCTAAGAAGAGGTGCGATTGTCGCCTCAGTGCCACTGTCGGAAATAAAAATAGTGAAAGGACAAGAAAACCTCAGGCTCTATCAATTCAATACCCAAACCGCAAAACATTATTTTTGTGGTACCTGTGGTATCTATACCCACCATCAACGTCGCTCAAACCCTGAACAATACGGTTTTAATGTGGCCTGTTTAGAAGGCATTAATCCACTCAAAATAAAAGGCGTGGCAACCTACGATGGTGTTCATCACCCAGCGGATAAAAAGTAACTTTAGATGCCTGTCTCAATTTATGTCATTTAGCGTTCATTGAGCAAATAAATTTACTGGAATTATGAATTTTCATGTACTAAAATGTAATACAATTAATTACATTAAGGCGAGGATATGAGTATTACCAGTATCAGAATTTCGGAAGATATCAGTAAACCGTTGGAATCGCTGGTAAAAAAACTTGATCGAAGTAAAAGTTACATTATTAATCAAGCGATTAAAGAATACATCGCTCGACAATCGTTGGAAGATGCTAGATGGCAAGAAACATTGCAGGCGCTAGATTCTATCCAAGCCGGCAAAATGATCAACGAAGAGGATGTTAATGCTTGGCTTAATAGTTGGGGTAACGGCAGTCGGACCGTACCACCGAAAGAGTGATTGTTAAGTATTCACTGGAATCAATCGATGATCTTCAACGAGTTGTCGAATTCGTGGAAAATAAAAATCCTTATGCAGCGCGTAGAATCGCTATTGATCTACAAGAAGGCATTGCTAAGCTCAAGCAATTTCCTCACATTGGCTTACCCGTTTCAAAAGCACCGGATCCTGAGCAAATTCGTGATCTTTATGTGGGAAATTACACCTTTCGCTATCTCATAACTGATGAGGTTATTTATATATTGAGGGTTTGGCATCATAAGGAAGATCATAATTAAAAAAATGGAAGAATTTAAAATTTCTCATGAAGCGATAGAAAAGCTCAAGCAAAATGCCAAAACATCATGTGTTTTAATCGGCCTGGCCGTAATGTTCTTGCCACCCATCGTGATGATAGATATCTGGAAATATGCGTTAATAGGGGGTATGGCTTTTGTACCAATCGCTGTGTGGTTACGGTGGCGTAGATACAAAAATGAACGCCAACTGTTTTCTGAGCACGCGTTAATCCTGTACGATAATAAGATGGTTTTTAAAAACAAAAACAGTCAATTTGAAATAAATATAAATACACCCAAAAGAATTGATATTAACTTAAAGAAAAGTCGAATTGATTCAATTAGACTTACCCTATCGGATAAAACTAAAATACTTTTTGATAAATACGAGGCTATGGATGATTTGGCAGAAATTTTAAAGAGTAAAGTTGCGAGTCGAGATATCAAATACCACCATTGGTTTCATTATTTACACTAATCGTTTTTAATTAACATCAAACAAATCCCCCTGATGCGTTGTTAACGGGTTTTGGTATTGAAAGCCCAGGCCCAACAGCCGAACAGGTTTGGCTTGGCGGTGCCAGGCGGTTTTGATGAGTTCTTGGAAGGTGTTGAGGTCGGGTTGGTGGCCGATGGCTTGGGCGGTGGTGGTGTGAAAGTCGCTGAAGCGGACTTTAACGTACAGGGCTTTAATCATTAGCGGGACGTGGCTTTTTTTCAGGGCGCGTTGGTGACGTTCCAGTAAGGATTCATAGAGTCTGGGGATGACGGCCTGGCAGGCGGTGAGGTTGGGTAGGTCGTTAACAAAGGTGTCTTCGATGCTGGTTGATTTACGCAGGCGTTGGGTTTGCACCGGTCGGTGGTCGATGCCACGGCAGTAATCGAATAAGGATAGGCCAAAGCGACCGAAATGCTGTTGTAATTCGGCTTGGCTGAGTTGTTGTAGGTCGGCACAGGTATGAATCTTTAGTTTTTGCATTTTTTGATTGGTGACCTGGCCAACGCCGGGGATTTTCTTGACTGCCAGGTCATGCATAAAGTCATCGATGTCATCGGGTGTAATCAATTTTTGGCCGTTGGGTTTGTGCCAGTCACTGGCGACTTTAGCCAGGAATTTATTGGGGGCAATGCCGGCGGAAGCGGTGAGTCCGTGGGTCATGTGAATATCTTTACGAATGGCCTGAGCCATTAGGGTGGCGCTGCCATGGCAATGGTCTGAGTCGGTGACATCCAAAAAGGCTTCATCGAGTGACAAGGGTTGGATGATATCTGTGTAGTTTTTGAAGATTTCGAATATTTCACCTGAGACCTGGCGATAGACATCAGAGCGCACTGGTTGGATAATAAGGTCTGGACAAAGTTTTAAGGCTTTGGCCATGGGCATGGCGGAATGAATACCATATCCACGGGCTTCATAGGAACAGGTGGCAACCACACCTCGGCGATGTGGTTGGCCGCCGACGGCCAAGGCTTTGCCGGCCAGTTCCGGAAAATCACGGACTTCAATGGCAGCATAGAAGCAGTCCATATCGATGTGGATGATTTTATGCAGCTTGTCCATGGCCATTACAGGCGAGCGTCTACCTCGTTCTGAGGAAATAGACCTTTCAGATCAAACACCAAACCATCAGCCACACAGTACTTACGCGGATTGTAATTAGGCTCTTTAAAACAATCATGGGCTACGGCCAGCATCACTAAATCGTAGCTGCCGGCTTTGGGTTGTTGGGTCAGTTCAATGGCGTATTCTCGTTTTAAATCATCTTTATCGGCCCACGGGTCACAGACATCCACTTGGGCATGATATCGCGCCAGTTGGGACTTAATTTCCACCACGCGGGTATTACGTAAGTCCGGACAGTTTTCTTTAAAGGTAACACCCAAGATTAAAATACGTGATTTAACAATGTGTTTTGAATGCAGTGCCATCAGTTTTAAAATGCGCTCGGACACATAGCTGCTCATATTCTCGTTTAAGCGACGGGCTGTTGTAATCAGCTGCGGGAAATAGCCCCGTTGTTGCGATTGGTGAATCAGGTAATAGGGATCGACCCCGATGCAGTGACCACCAACTAAGCCCGGTTTAAAGGGCAGAAAATTCCATTTGGTACTGGCAGCCGCAATAACATCGAGGACATCAATGTCCATTTCATGAAACATCATCGACAGTTCATTCATAAAAGCGATGTTGATATCACGCTGGGTGTTTTCGATGGCTTTGGCCGCTTCGGCGACTTGAATGGTCGGTGCAATGTGGGTGCCGGCCGGAATAATCCTTTGGTAGATTTGATTGACCCGCTCGGCGGTTTCCGGAGTGGAACCGGCCACCACTTTAACGATGGTCTGCAAGGTGTTGACCTTGTCGCCGGGATTAATGCGTTCCGGTGAATAGGCAATAAAATAGTCTTTATTCAAAATTAAGCCACTGCTGCGACTTAAGGTCTCGGCACAGATGCCTTC
>Ga0079224_100010739_pt1 | contig 12580 bp, 9 predicted proteins | sample Stecom2015_FD_80414 | JGI IMG/M metagenome (GOLD analysis project Ga0079224, IMG submission 80414) | Agricultural soil microbial communities from Utah to study Nitrogen management - Steer compost 2015 | ecosystem: Environmental > Terrestrial > Soil > Agricultural land | place: USA: Utah...
GCCGCGAAATACCGAGGCGCCGCCGTTCTGGATGGCCGAGCTCGAGCCCAGCAGCGCGATCCAGAACAGCGCCCAGATGATCCTGCGGCGTCCCGCTCCCTTGTGCATCCGGCCTCCTCGCCGAGCCTCCTCGCGGCCAGCTTAGCGCACGCGTGGTTGCGGGCGATAGCCGACAGTTGCGGCGAGGCAACTCGTCCGCCGCCCCCGCCACCCTGCGGCATGCGCGAAAAACACCCGGCCGCGCGCAATTCGTGCAGTCACCAGGGGAGGTGCGGGATTAAGCTGGACGACAGGAAAAGAGCGAGCGAGATGGAGCGAGACATGCGAGTCCAGGTGGCGATCATCGGGTCGGGACCCTCCGGCCTGCTGCTCGGCCAGTTGCTGCACAACGCGGGCATCGACACCGTGATCCTGGAGCGCCAGACCCGGGAGTACGTGCTCGGCCGGATCCGCGCCGGGGTCCTCGAGCAGGTCGCCGCGGACCTGCTGGATTCCGCCGGCGTCGGCGAGCGAATGCACCGCGAGGGCCTGGTGCACGACGGCATCGCGCTGTCCTTCGACGGGCGGCGCCACCGCATCGACCTGGCCGGCCTCACGGGCGGTCGCCGGGTGATGATCTACGGCCAGACCGAGGTCACGCGCGACCTGATGGATGCCCGCGCCGCGGCGGGCGCGCCGACGATCTACGAGGCGGCGGACGTCCGGTTGCACGACTTCGATACCGATCGCCCGCGGGTGAGCTGGACGCAGGACCGCGTCCGTCGCGAGCTGCGATGCGACTTCATCGCCGGATGCGACGGCTCGCACGGCGTCTCGCACGCGAGCATCCCCGACAGCGCGGTGCGCCGCTACGAGCGCGTGTATCCCTTCGGCTGGCTCGGCCTGCTCTCCGACACGCCGCCCGTCTCGGAAGAGCTCATCTACGCGAACCACGAGCGCGGCTTCGCGCTGTGCAGCATGCGCTCGCGCACGCGCAGCCGCTACTATGTGCAGTGCTCCCTCGACGACAGGGTCGAGCGCTGGACCGACGACATGTTCTGGGACGAGCTGCGCCGCCGGCTCGATCCGGCGGCGGCCGAGGCGCTCGTGACGGGTCCGTCGATCGAGAAGAGCATCGCCCCGTTGCGCAGCTTCGTCGCAGAGCCGATGCGCTTCGGACGCCTGCTGCTCGCGGGCGACGCGGCCCACATCGTGCCGCCGACGGGGGCGAAGGGACTCAATCTCGCGGCCTCCGACGTGCGCTACCTCTCGCGCGCCCTGATCCACCACTACACGAGCGGGGGGCGAATGGACGAGATCGACGCCTACTCCGGCAAGTGCCTGCGTCGCGTCTGGAAGGCCGTCCGGTTCTCGTGGTGGATGACCACGCTGCTGCACCGGTTCCCGGACAACGGCGAGTTCGGTCACCGGGTGCAGCAGGCCGAGCTGGACTACCTGTGCGGCTCGCGGGCGGCCTCGACCGCGCTCGCGGAGAACTACGTCGGGCTGCCGTTCGAGGACTGAGCGACCATCGCGTCCACGGCGAGCATGCGATCGCCGCGGCAGATCACCGGATTGAGGTCGATCTCCGCGATGCGGCCGGCGAGATCGGAGATGACTTCGCCCATGCGCACCACGAGCATGGCGAGCGCCTCGCGATCGACGCCCGGCTGGCCGCGAAAGCCGTCGAGCAGCCGCCCGGCGCGCAGCCGCCGCAGCATCTCCAGGGCCTCGTCGCGCGACAGCGGCGCCGGCGCCGTGGCGGTGTCGCGGAGCACCTCCACGAGCACTCCGCCCAGGCCCGCCAGCACAACGGGGCCGAACTGCGGATCGACCTTCGCGCCGATCACGATCTCGACGCCGGCGGGCACCATCGGCTGCACCAGCACGCCCTCGATGCGCGCCTTCGGGTCGTACTTGCGCGCATTGGCCAGGATACGGGCGTGGGCCTCGCGCACCTGCGCCTCGTCGGCCAGGTCGAGCGCGACCACGCCGGCTTCCGTCTTGTGGGCGATATCGGGCGACTCGACCTTCATCACCACCGGATGGCCGATGCCGCCCGCCGCTGCGACCGCCTCGTCGGCCGTCCCGCAGCGCAGGTCCTGGACCACCGGCAGGCCGTAGAGTGCGAGCAGGGCCTTCGACTGCGCCTCCGTGAGGATCGGCGTGCGGATGGAGTCGAGCATCGCCAGCGCCCGGTCGCGGGCCTCGGGCGGGCTCAGGCGCCGAACCGTCCGGTCGAGGCGGGCCAGTCGATCGCGCTCCTGCCAGGCGCGCAAGGTAGCGAAGCAGCGGTCCATCGAGCGGAACAGCGCGACGTTCGGGTTTTCCTCGGTCTCGCGCGATCCCGGACCTTCGAGCCACTCGGTCGCCCAGACGGCGCAACTGATCTTCCCGTGCTCGCGAGCCACCTTGCCGAGCGCCTCGATCCGCGGGTTCATGACCGTGTACGCATAGACCGCGGGGAAGACCAGCGCGCCGTAGCCGGGATCGCGCATGAGCGCATCGGTGCAGGCGACGAAGCTCTCGGGAACGGTGAGCACCTGCGCGGTGACGTCGCAGGGATTGCGGGCCGAACCGAACTCCGGGATATGGCGGAGCAGCACCTCGCGCGTTGCCTCCGACGGCTGGGGCAGGGGAACGCCGTGCTTCTCGGCCTTGTCCGCGCACATGATGGCGCCGCCCCCGGACGAGGCGATCACCGCCACGCCGCTGGCCTTGGGCGGCGGCGCCTTGGCGAAGAAGCTGGTGGTCTCGACCAGCGCCTCGAAATCGTCCACGAGCACGACGCCGAGTCGCTCGAGCGATGCGCGATAGACCGCATGCGAGCCCGCGAGCGAGCCGGTGTGCGAGGCGGCGGCCGTGGCGCCCTGTTCGCTCGAGGCGATCTTGAAGATGACGAGCGGCTTGCCGGCCTCCCGGGCCATCGCCGCGGCCCGCAGCAGCCGGGTGGGCGCCGCCATGCCCTCGAACAGGCAGGCGATGGCGTGGCATGCCGGGTCGCGCACGAGGTAGGCGACCTGGTCTGCGACATCCACGTCGCAGGCGTTGCCCGAGGTCATCACGTGCGAGAAGTGCACGCCATGCTCGACCGCCTGGGCCATCGCGAAGGCGAGGGCGCCCGACTGGCTGATCAGCCCGATGGCCCGCTCGCCCGGCTTCGGGAAAGCGGGCGAGGCCGAGAAGGTGAGCACGGCGCCGACGGAGGCGTTGACGATGCCGATGCAGTTCGGGCCGATGATCGGCATGCCGTGCTCGTGCGCGATCTCGGTGAGGCGCTGCTGCTGCGCGATGCGCTCGGGCGTGCCCACCTCGGCATATCCGGAGGCGAAGATGACGAGGCCGCCGGCGCCCTTGCGCGCGCAGGCGAGCGCATTGGCCTCGACATGCTCGCGCGGGACCGTGATGACCACGCAGTCGGGCGACTCGTCGAGCGCATCGACCGAAGGAACACAGGGCCGCCCCTCGACGCTGTCGTACTTCGGGTTGACCGCCCAGACCTTGCCCTCGTAGCTCGCCAGGTGCTGCATGACCCTGTTGCCGAAGGCGCCGGGGGTGCGCGACGCGCCGATCACGGCGACCGATCGCGGTTCGAGGAGACGCTTGAGTTGCTCGTAGGTATAGAGGGACTGTCTCATGGGCCTTTCCGGGGAAGCGTGCGCCGGTCTCTCCGGCGATCGGGGCGACGATAGCACGACGGCCCGGCGCCTCCGGTCGGCCCTGGATCGCCGCCCGGCGGCAGTCTCGCCAGTGCCCGGGAGAGCGCTTCCCACAATGCCTTCGTCGCAATCACGACGAGGGCTCCGGCAATGGCGATCCTGGAGATCCAGCAGGCCCGCGCGGCCGCCGGCGAGGCGGCGCTGCAAGGCCCGGCCCTGTACCTGTCCCAGCTGCGGCGCGAACTGCCCAGGGTGATGGCCGGCGAACTTCGCTACCGGCCGGTCGCCGCCGACGACTACTGGCGACTCTGGCTCGCGACCCGCCATCCCGAGTTCAATCGCTGCCTGCCATGGCCGGCGCCGTCCGAGCCCACGGGCGCGCTCGAGCGGATGCGCGCACTGGTCGCGGACGAGGCCGCCGGGAAGCTCGTTGCCTTCGCCTGCGAACGACCGGATGACGAGCGCCAGTGGGTCGCGATCTTCCGCTTCACGCCCTGGCGGGACGGGCTCGAGACCGGCCTGTGGCTGCCCCCCGACGGCTGGGGCAAGGGCTACGGCACCCGCATCATCGCCACCGCGATCGACACCGCCTTCGCGCGCACCGCCATCCCGGCCGTGTACTCGAAGACCACGGCCGACAACATCGGCGCCTGCCGCATCACCACCCGCTGCGGCATGACCGCCATCGGCCCCGCGAGCGCGCCGGACGACCGCGGCGGCACGATCCACGGGATCGAGTGGCGCATCACGCGCGAGGAGGCGGCCGGCCGCAAGGCGGAACGGCTCGCGACCTAGCGCCTCGGCCGGCGGTACCTCGCCCGAGCCGCGTCGGCCGGACAGGGCGCTGCGCATTCGCGCGCTGCCCTCTCGAGGGACGGGAGGGCGCTATGATCGCGCTTTCGGCCGGCCGCGCCCATGTTCAGCTATCGCCACGCCTTCCACGCCGGCAACCATGCCGACGTGCTCAAGCACGTCGTTCTGCTCGCCCTGGTGCGGCACCTGCACCGGAAGGAGGGCGGCTGCTGGCTGGTCGATACCCATGCCGGCGCGGGCTGGTACGAGCTGTCCGATGCCGCCGCCCGCAAGAACCGCGAATTCGAAGGGGGCATCGGCGCGTTCGCGGACGACGACCCGGCCGGGCTGCCCGAAGCCCTCGCGGACTACCTGGCGCAGGTCCGGGCCTTCAATGGCGGCGGCCCGCTGCTGCGCTACCCCGGATCGCCCGCGCTGCTCGCGGCCACCCTGCGGGCGCAGGACCGGCTGAAGCTCTACGAACTGCACCCGACCGAGGCCGGGATCCTGGGCGGTCGCTTTCCCCACTCGCGCCGCATCCGGGTCGAGAAAGCCGACGGGTTTGCGGCGCCCAGGGCGATCCTGCCCCCGCCCTCCCGGCGCGCGCTCGTGCTGATCGATCCCTCCTACGAGGACAAGGACGATTACCGTCGGGTCCGCCGCAGTCTCGCCGAGGCGCTGGAGCGCTTCGCCACCGGCGTCTACGCGATCTGGTACCCCCGGGTGCGGCGACGGGAATCCGAAGGCATGGCGGCCGCGTTGAAGCAGATGGTGGGGGAAGACTGGCTGCATGCGAGCCTCGATGTCGACGCGCCCCCCGCGGGCGGCCACGGCCTCTATGGCAGCGGCATGTTCGTCGTCAACCCACCCTGGACCCTTCCGGGCAGCCTCGAACCGGTGCTGCCCATCCTCGCGAGCCGGCTCGGCCGCGGCCCCGGGGCAGGCTGGGGTCTCGAGCACCGGATCCGCTGAACCGGCTTGAAAACCGCCCCCGGCGCCCCGAAGTGGGAGTCAGCGGCGGCGCCAGGCCATTGCGGCGCCACCATTGACGGAGGCAACCGCCTATGACGCATTCGACCGAAGGGACCATCGGTCCCGGCAAGATCCAGACCATCGCGATGCTCGCGGGCCTGCTCGAGTCCGTCGAACGCGGCTTCCAGCGTACCGATGCCGACGGATACCGGCGCCTCGCCGAGCGCCTGCGCAACGAGCTGGCGGACGTCACGCCGGACGACCAGCTGCGCCAGCTGCTCGTGGCGAGCCCCGCGGCCGCGGAGATCTACGAGAACATCCACTACGCCCACGCCGGCCTGTGCCTGCGCCCGATGGATGCGGCGGTACGCGCCGAGAAGGCCGCGACCGAACTCATCGCGCGGGCGAAGAGCGGCGCGCTGCGGTAGGCCCGGCGCCCCGACGGCCCGGGCGTCCCGTTCCGCGCACGCTCAGGCGCGGCTGGGCTGGACCAGTCCCCGCTGCACGGCCGGCCTGGCCAGGCAGCGCTCGAGCCAGTCCCCCACCCGGGTGAAATCGCCCAGGCCGACCAGGTCGCCGGCCTCGTAGAAGTCGCGCAGGTTGCGCACCCAGGGGAAGCTCGCGATGTCGGCGATCGACAGCTCGTCGCCCATGATGAACGGCCGCCCGGCCAGCCTCCGCTCCAGCACGCCCAGCAGCCGCCTCGACTCCGCCGCATAGCGCTCGACGGGGTAGGGGTTGTCGCGCACCTTGTCGGCCGCGAACTTGTGGAAGTGGCCGAGCTGGCCGAACATGGGCCCGATTCCCCCCATCTGGAACATCACCCACTGGATGCATTCGTAGCGCCCTGCGGGGTCCTCGGGCATCAGCATGCCGGTCTTCTCGGCGAGGTAGATCAGGATCGCGCCGCTCTCGAACAGCGGCAGGGGCCGCCCGCCCGGCCCGTTGGGATCGATGATCGCCGGGATCTTGTTGTTGGGATTGAGCGCGAGGAACTCGGGCGTCATCTGGTCGTTGCGCTCGAAGGAGACGAAGTGCGGCTCGTAGGGCAGCGCGAGCTCCTCGAGCGCGATAGACACCTTCACCCCGTTGGGGGTCGGCGCCGAATAGAGCTGGATCCGCTCGGGATGGGCAGGCGGCCAGCGCCGGGTGATCGGATGGTCGTGCAGGGTCTTCATCGTTCGTCCTGTCCGGGAAAATGAGGGCATCGCGCCCTGGTCCATGATAGGCCGGCCCGCGCGGACATCCCCGCAAGGGCGGGCGCGCGTGACGTCGGGCAGGGCGGCGGTCGACAATGCGCAGCGGTGACAATTGCTTACCAGGCCGCATCGGCGCTTTACCGGTGCCCGGCCGACCATTGCCCCGGGCGCTCGTGCCAGAATGCGGGCGCCGCTGTTTCCCACCCGTCCAGACTTCGCGCCATGACTCCCGACAGCCAGACCCTCGCCGAGGTTCGCTCCTGGGTCGACCAGGCGGACCGCATCGTCGCCCTGACCGGGGCCGGCATCTCGACCGATTCGGGCATCCCCGACTTCCGGGGCCCGCAGGGGGTCTGGACACGCAATCCGGCCGCCGAGCGCATGGCGACGATCCAGAACTATCTCGCCGATCCCGAGGTGCGGCGCGCCGCCTGGCGCAACCGGCTCGACAGCCCGGCCTGGAAAGCGCGGCCCAACCGCGGCCACGAGGCCCTCGTCCGGCTCGAGAGGCGGGGCAAACTGCATGCCCTCGTCACCCAGAACATCGACGAGCTCCACCAGATCGCGGGCAACTCGCCGGAGCGCGTGATCGAGGTCCACGGGACCATCCGCCGCGCCATGTGCTGGTCCTGCCAGCGCCGCTACCCCATGGACGAGATCCTGGACCGGGTCCGGGCCGGCGAGGACGATCCCCGCTGTCCCGCCTGCGGGGGCATCCTGAAGAGCGACACGATCTCGTTCGGCCAGGCGCTCGTGCCGGAAGTGATCGACCGGGCCATGCGGGTGGCCGCCGAGGCCGACCTCCTGCTCGCCATCGGCAGCACGCTGCAGGTCTTCCCGGTCGCCAACGTGGTCCCGATCGCCCGCGAGGCCGGGGCGCGGATCGTGATCGTCAACGGGGAGCCGACCGGAATGGACGACCTGGCCCACGTCCTGCTCACCGGCGCCATCGGCGAAATCCTGCCGGCCATCGTGGAAGAGTCGGCTTGAGGTCCCCCGCAATGATGCGCCAGTGCGGTCGCGGCGCGACGGGCTGGCTGGTCGGCCTCGCGCTGCTCGCCGCCATCGCCGCCAGCCTCTGGTGGGCGAGCGAGCCCGGAAGGCCGCTCGCCGGGCTGCGCGGCGGCGGCTCCGATCGCCCTGCGGCGCAGTCGTCCAGTCCCGGCGGCGGCGCCCGCCCCGGGGGCATGCCGGCTGCCCAGGCGCCGCTCGTCACCGTGGCCGAGGCTCGTCGCCAGGACATCCGGGTGACCATCGACGCGATCGGCACCGTGGTCGCGCGGCGCACCGCGGTCGTCCAGCCGCGCGTGGACGGGGAGCTGCTGTCGCTGCACTTCGACGAGGGCCAGCTCGTCAAGAGCGGGCAGCTGCTCGCGAAGATCGACCCGGTGCCCTTCCGGATCGCGCTGGCCCAGGCCGAGGCCGCGCTCGCGCGGGACGAGGCGCAGCTCGCGAGCGCACGGCGCGACCTCGAGCGCTTCAAGGGCCTGCTTGCACGGGACGCGATCGCGCGCCAGCAGGTCGACAACCAGCAGGCGCTGGTGGCGCAGCTCGACGCGACCGTGCGTGCCGGCAAGGCGCTCGTGGAGGAGGCCCGGCTCCAGCTGTCCTACACCGAGGTCAAGGCGCCGATCGGCGGGGTGGCCGGCCTGCGCCGAATCGACCCGGGCAACCGGGTGAGGGCGAGCGACACCGAGGGGATCGTCACGATCGTCCAGGTCAGGCCCGTGGACGTGGTCTTCTCGGTCCCCGAGGCGGCGCTGCCGCGCCTGCGGGCCGCCCGCGCGTCGGGCCGGGAGGTCGCGGTGACCCTGTTCGACCGGGACGGGCTGACCCCGCTCGCCGACGGGCGCCTCTCGACGGTGGACAACGCCATCGACCCGACCACCGGCTCGATCCGCGCCAAGGCCGAGTTCGCCAACGAGGACCGCTCGCTCTTCCCGAACCAGTTCGTGAACGTGCGCATCGAACTGGAGGTGCTGCCCGACCGCCTGGCGGTGCCCGTGGCGGCCGTCCAGCGGACGAACCAGGGCACCTCCCTCAGCGTCGTGACGCCGGACATGACGCTTGCCACGCGTCCGATCGTCACCGGCGAGCGCGATCGCGACTGGATCGAGGTGAGGGGCGAGATCGAGGAGGGCGAGCGCGTGGTGGTCGATGGCGCCGAGCGGGTGCCGGCGGGCGCCCGGGTGCGGATCGCCGGCCAGGGCAGTGCGCCGGGCGCAGAGACGGCGCGGTAGCACGCCACGATGAATCCGTCGCGCCTCTTCATCGAGCGGCCGGTCGCCACCGTGCTGCTGATGCTCTCGGTGCTCCTCGCGGGCAGCATCGCCTATCGACTCCTGCCGCTGTCCTCCCTGCCGGAGGTCGACTACCCCACGATCCAGGTGACGAGCCTGTATCCCGGCGCAAGCCCCGAGGTGATCGCCTCCGGCGTCACGGCGCCGCTGGAGCGCCAGTTCGGCCAGATGCCGGGGCTCGAACGCATGAGCTCGACGAGCTCCGGGGGCGCGTCGGTCATCACGCTGCGCTTCTCCCTCGACCTGCCGATCGAGGTGGCCGAGCAGCAGGTCCAGGCGGCAATCCAGGCCGCGGGCAACCTCCTGCCGTCGGACCTCCTGCGGCCGCCGGTCTACAGCAAGGTCAACCCGGCCGACGCACCGATACTGTCGATCGCGGTGGGCTCGCCGACCCTGCCCGTGACGGCGGTGCACGACCTCGTGGAGACGCGCGTGGCCCAGCGCATCGCGCAGCTGCCGGGCGTGGGGATGGTTTCCATCGCCGGCGGGCGCCGGCCGGCAGTGCGCATCCAGGCCAATCCGGCGGCGCTCGCCTCCCTGGGCATGACGCTCGACCAGGTGCGCTCGGCGATCGCGGCGGCCAACGTGAACCAGCCCAAGGGCAGCTTCGACGGCGCCGCCCGGGCGCTGACGATCGACGCCAACGACCAGCTGCGTACGGCCGACGAGTACCGGCAGCTCATCGTGGCCTATCGCGAGGGGCGGGCGGTGCGCCTGGCCGATGTCGCCACGGTCGTCGAAGGTGCCGAGGACGAGCGGCTCGCGGCCTGGGCGGATTCCAGGGAAGCGGTCATCCTGAACGTGCGGCGCCAGCCCGGCGCCAACGTGATCGCCACCGTGGACGGCGTCAAGCAGCTGCTGCCGCGCCTGCGCGAGACCCTGCCGGGCGGGGTGGAGGTGGAGATCCTCGCCGACCGCACGCAGACGATCCGCGCCTCGGTGGCGGCGGTGCAGTTCGAGCTGCTGCTGGCCATCGCCCTGGTGGTGGCGGTCATCTTCCTTTTCCTGCGCAGTCCGCGCGCGACCCTGATCCCGGCGGTCGCCGTGCCGATCTCGCTGATCGGCACCTTCGGCGTGATGTACCTCGCCGGCTTCACCATCAACAACCTCACGCTGATGGCGATGACCGTGGCGACCGGTTTCGTCGTGGACGATGCGATCGTCATGATCGAGAACATCGCGCGGCACGTCGAGGAGGGCGAGCCGCCGCTGCAGGCGGCGCTGCGCGGCGCGAAGCAGATCGCGTTCACCATCGTGTCGCTCACCGTCTCGCTCGTGGCCGTGCTGATCCCGCTGCTCTTCATGGGCGACGTGGTCGGCCGGCTGTTCCGCGAGTTCGCGATCACGCTGACGGTCGCGATCCTGATCTCGGCCGTGGTCTCGCTCACCCTCACGCCCATGATGTGCAGCAGGCTGCTGCGCCCGGAGTCGGAGCGGCGGGAGGGTCGTCTCTCGCAGGCCGTCGGCGACGGCTTCGAGCGCATCATTGCCGCCTACATGCGCGCGCTCGACGTGGCGCTCGCGCATCGCGGGGCGGTCATGGGGCTCTTCATCGCGAGCCTGGTGGCGACGGTCGCGCTGTGGATATGGATGCCCAAGGGCTTCTTCCCCATCCAGGACACGGGCGCGATCAACCTCTCGATCGAGGGGCCGCAGTCGATTTCCTTCGAGGCGATGAGCGAGCTGCAGCAGCGTGTCGCGGCGGAGGTGCTCGCCGATCCGGCCGTCTCCCATGTCGCCTCCTTCATCGGCATCGACGGGGAGAACCCCACGCTGAACATGGGGCGCATGCTGGTCGCGCTGGCGCCGCTGGAGGCCCGCGACGCGAGCGCCGAGGAGGTCGGGCGGCGGCTCTCGCAGATCGGGGATCGGATCCCCGGCGTGCGCATCTACGCCCAGCCGGTGCAGGACCTCTCGGTGGAGGATCGCGTCTCCCGCGCCCGCTACCAGCTCACGCTCGGCGCCACGGATCCCGACCAGCTGATACGCTGGACGCCGGCCGTGCTCGAGACCCTGGCGAGCCTGCCCGGCATCCGTGACGTGGGCACCGACCTCCAGGACCGGGGCCTGCAGGCGTACATCCACATCGACCGTGACGCCGCCGCGCGCTTCGGGGTGAGCGTCGCGCAGATCGACCAGGCGCTCTACACCGCGCTGGGGCAGCGCGCGATCTCGACGATCTACACGCAGTCCAACCAGTACCGTGTCGTGCTCGAGCATGCGCCGGCGTTCCGGCGCGGGCTCGCCAGCCTGGACTCGGTGCACGTGGCGAGCGCCGACGGCGGGCCGATCCCGCTGTCGCGCCTCGCGCGGATCGAGGAGCGTCCGACCCTGCTGTCCATCCAGCGCGTGGACCAGCTGCCGGCCGCGACCCTGTCGTTCAACCTCGAACGGGGCGCTTCGCTCGGCCCGGCGATCGAGTCGGCCCGCGCCGCGCTCGCCGACATCGGCCTGCCTCCCTCGATCGAGACGCGGTTCGAGGGGGCTGCGCTCGCCTTCCAGGCCTCGCTCACCAACACGGTCTGGCTGGTGGTCGCCGCGATCGTCACGATGTACATCGTGCTCGGCATCCTCTACGAGAGCTACATCCACCCGCTGACGATCCTCTCGACCCTGCCGTCGGCGGGGCTCGGGGCCCTGCTGGGGCTCTCGGCCGTCGGCATGGACCTCGGCCTGGTGGCGATCATCGGCATCGTCCTGCTGATCGGGATCGTCAAGAAGAACGCCATCATGATGGTCGACTTCGCGCTCGACGCCCGGCGCAACCGCGGGCTCGACGAGCGCTCGGCGATCGTCGAGGCGTGCCGGCTCCGGTTCCGCCCGATCCTCATGACGACCGCCGCGGCGCTGCTCGGCGCGCTGCCGCTGATGCTGGGCACGGGCATGGGCAGCGAGCTGCGCAATCCGCTCGGCGTCACCCTGGTCGGGGGGCTGCTTCTGTCGCAGCTCATGACCCTGTTCACCACGCCGGTCATCTACCTCGGCTTCGCGAGGTGGGCGCGATGAGCTGGGCGCGCACCTTCATCGACCGGCCGGTGGGCACCACGCTCATGACCCTGGGCATCGCGCTCTTCGGGTTCGTGGCCTATCGCTTCCTGCCGGTCGCGCCCTTGCCGCAGGTTGAATTCCCGACGATCTCGGTGTCGGCCTCGCTGCCGGGCGCCTCGCCCGAGACGATGGCGGCGACCGTTGCCACCCCGCTCGAGCGCGCGATCGGATCGATCGCCGGCGTCACGGAAATGACCTCGCGGTCCTCGCAGGGCTCGACCCGCATCACGGTCCAGTTCGATCTCGACCGCGACATCGACGCGGCCGCCCGCGACGTGCAGGCGGCGATCAATGCCGCCGTGTCGCAGCTGCCGTCGGGCATGCCCGAGAACCCGACGCTGCGCAAGGCGAACCCCGCCGATGCGCCGATCATGATCCTGTCGCTCACCTCCGACACGCTCACCCGGGGCGAGATGTACGATGCGGCATCGACGGTGCTCGCCCAGCGGCTCGCCCAGGTCGAGGGGATCGGCCAGGTGACCATCGGCGGCGGCGCGCTGCCGGCCGTGAGGGTAAGGGTGGACCCGGGCCGGCTCGCATCCACGGGCCTGACGCTCGACGACGTCCGCGTCGCCCTGGTGGAGGCGAGCGCGAACCGGCCCAAGGGCCATCTCGACGACGGCCGACGCAC
>Ga0079224_100010740_pt1 | contig 12580 bp, 9 predicted proteins | sample Stecom2015_FD_80414 | JGI IMG/M metagenome (GOLD analysis project Ga0079224, IMG submission 80414) | Agricultural soil microbial communities from Utah to study Nitrogen management - Steer compost 2015 | ecosystem: Environmental > Terrestrial > Soil > Agricultural land | place: USA: Utah...
CGTCTCGTGCACATCGAGGAGGTAGGTGAACGGCGCGGCAAGCGGCTGGTGGGCCATTTCCGCGACGATACGGGCACCATGGAGCTGGTGTGGTTTCAAAGCATCAGCTGGCTTAAAAAAAGCTTGCAGGTCGGTGCGGCCTATACGATCTATGGAAAGCCCAACATCTTCAACAATCAGCTCTCCATGACACACCCGGAGATGGAAGCATATAAGCCCGCCGCCCCCCAACAGGGTAACCTCAGCTTGCAGCCCGTCTATAACACCACCGAGAAGCTACGCAAGTTCGCCCTCGACAGCAAAGGCATCCAAAAGTTGCAGGCCGCGTTGCAGGAAAGCATCGGCCCACAACTCACCGAGACCCTGCCCGATTACATTGTGCAGCAGCACAGCCTCATGCCACTTCCCGAGGCACTGGCGGCCATCCATTTCCCGCGAGACAACAACGAGCTGGCCCGAGCCATCCACCGTCTAAAGTTCGACGAGCTCTTTTTCATCCAGTTGAAGCTCCTCAAAAACAAGCTACTCAATACACAGAAATTCAAGGGCCACCGGTTCGATACGGTGGGCCATACGTTCAACACCTTCTACCACGAGCAACTCCCATTTCCCCTCACCAATGCGCAGAAGCGGGTAATCAAGGAAATCCGCCGGGATACCGCGTCGGGGGCCCAGCTCAACCGGCTCGTGCAGGGCGATGTGGGCAGTGGCAAAACCGTTGTTGCCCTTATGGCCATGCTGTTGGCCATCGACAATGGTTTCCAGGCCTGCCTGATGGCCCCTACGGAGATTCTGGCCCAGCAGCATTACCACAGCATCCGCAAGCTGCTCGGCAACGACATTGCCTCGGTGAAGCTCCTCACCGGTTCTGTACCCCGGAAAGACCGGCGCGTCATCCACGCCCAACTCGAAGCAGGCACCCTCAACATACTCGTCGGCACCCATGCCCTCATCGAAGATACCGTGCGCTTCCACAACCTCGGCCTCGTCGTCATCGACGAGCAACACCGCTTCGGCGTGGAGCAGCGCGCCAAACTATGGCGCAAGAACCACATCCCGCCCCACATGCTTGTGATGACCGCCACGCCAATCCCACGTACCTTGGCCATGACGCTGTACGGCGACCTGGATATCTCCGTGATCGACGAACTGCCCGCCGGCCGTAAGCCCATCAAAACCATGCACCTCTACGAAAGCAGCCGCTTGCGCATGTTTGGGTTCATGAAAGAAGAAATTGGCAAAGGCCGACAGGTGTACATCGTTTATCCCCTCATCAAAGAGAGCGAAAAGATGGACCTCCTCCACCTCGAAGCCGGCCTCGAAGCCCTGCAGAATGAGTTTCCACGGCCTCGGTACCAAATCAGTATTGTGCACGGAAAAATGCCGGCAAAAGACAAAGAGTTCGAAATGCAACGGTTTATCAAGGGAGAAACACAGATCATGGTGGCCACCACGGTCATCGAAGTAGGCGTGGATGTACCCAACGCGTCGGTCATGGTCATCGAAAATGCCGAACGCTTCGGCTTGTCGCAACTGCACCAACTACGAGGGCGCGTGGGCCGGGGCGCCGAACAATCCTACTGCATCCTTATGTCGGGCAGCAAGCTCGGCAAAGACAGCAAGCTCCGGCTGGAGACGATGGTACGCACCAATGATGGGTTTGAAATCGCCGAGGTAGACCTCCGACTCCGCGGCCCGGGCGACCTAGCAGGCACACAGCAAAGCGGCATACTCGACCTTAAACTGGCAGACCTCACCACCGACCAGGCGCTGCTTACCACCGTTCGCAACACCGTAATCAGTACCTTCCAGGCCGACCCGCAACTGACCCGTCCGGAAAACGGCCGACTGCGCGACTACCTTACCCAGTCCGAGGCCGGCATCAGCTGGGAGAAAATTTCTTAAACAGCGTACCAAAAAAATCAGCCATCTCACCTAGGCCGAGATGGCTGACTGACGATATGATAAACTCCGTGGAGGTATGCTTTCAGCCACAGCCCACCTACCGTGCGGCCATGGCCATCGGATGCGCACCAGCCCGTTCGGCCCGCTCAATTGCGCTGGCGAAATATTGGTCTGCCCGTTGCAGCAACGGAAGGGTCTCTTCGTTCACAAAACTGGCATATTTACGTTTCGCTTTATTGAATTGCTTCTGTTCCCTTTTCACCTCCGCACACAGCTGGTCTTGCAACTTGGCTATCCGGGCTGCCTCATAGGCGTCGCGTTCCTGACGTTTCCGGGTATACGTGGCTTTAATTTCAGCAATGGCCCGGCGGCTCGCTTCCACGCGGACACCCGCGTCGATGTCTTTTTGGTACACACCGATAAAGAAAGCCTCATCGCGGGCCAGATCGGCATGGTTACCAAGGCTGTTACGCACCTGCTTCTTAGCCATTTCAAACTGGTGGAACAACACATCCACATTACGCTGGTGGAAAGCGATGGTCTGTTTGACAGCGGTCACGCCCTTTTGATCATCAACATGTTCCTTCTTCGCTTTCTCCGGCCGTTCGGCATGGGTACTGGCAACACTGGTTCCTACTGCGGCGGCGCAAATCATGGCGCTCAATACTAACGATTTCATAATGGTACAATTTTATTTTCCTTACTTTTTGTTACGTTTTCTATAGAAGAGACGACAAAAGAGGAAAAACGTTGCACCACCATCGGGCGATAATAGACAAACAACCCATATCCATCGACCAATGGAAGAAGGTTTCGACAAAAAGGCTATTTCTATAGACAAACCGCCAAAGATGGCGGGTAAGGTATCAATCAATATAACCGTGATAGAGATACAATGCACCGTAGGTCCAATTCGGCCCCACCAAACCTGGATAGTTGAACCGATCCATCATCAGCGCAACATACCGGAAAGGGTACCCTTCGGGTAGCTCAACCACGTTGGGCCAAACGCGCGTACCCGACTCACCATCCCACGGCGGGAGATCCATCTTCAACGTACCCACTTCCTGCAGGTCAGGGTATGAGTAGATAAAAATTTCACGCTCGCTGCTTCCCGAAAAGCAGTAAGGCACCCCGCCGATACGTTGGATGGATGTGCCCGTCGAATTATGGGCTACCGGTCCGGCGATGCGCCGATACCCCTTATTCCACGTGGTCGATTCCAATAAAACCGCTTTGTACCCATCAATATTTTCACAGGTCAGGATGCGCCATTTCCCGGCCGCCGCATCATACAGGACATGCGGGTCTTCGATATCGCCCACCACGCCGAAAGGTGCCGCCTGCATCACGGAAAACCCAAAACGGGGGTCTGTCTCGCTTTCCACAGCAAGCAATTGCTTATGTTCCTGCGGATCGGCATAGGCACTGAACCCTGTGGTGATGCCCCGCCAAACACTATCCTGCCGATCGTAGAAAATATGTGATGCTACCTCATTTCGTAGTATCCCATCTTGGCGGTCGAACACAATCACCCCTTCGAAGCGCAGGTCGAACACCGTGGGATCCATACTGAAAACCCCCTGTACATGGTGCGGCAACGCCCGCCCCCGCACCGTCATCGTATACCACAATCGGCCTTGATCGAGCAGCGGGCTCCCGTCTTCGTAGGTCATCGCCCGGATATCGGCAAGGCCCATACCACTCGTGAGCTCAGCCGTAGCCCCGTCGATAGCCACACTCCCCTGCTTCAGCTGCACCGATACTCGCGACTGGAAAGTATGCAGGTACCGCTTTTCGCGGAGATCGAGTAGCTGGCTGAAGTCGGACTGGCCGATGGGTTGCGGCAAGCCATCATGTTGGCTGTAAACCGTCAATCCACTGCCCAGCAATTGGACGATGATTTTTCCCTTAAGCTTGGTGTCTTCGGGGATCGCAGTAGCTATCGATTCGCTGGCGACCACCTTTCCTGCTTTCCTAACGTCCAGTCGCACATCTACGATGCGCTGCCCCCGATATACCACCTCCACAGCAAACCTGTTTGCGTGGTCCGCATCGGCAAACTCAAACCCCACTGCTCCTGCTCCCGCACTTGAAGCGACAGCCAGCGTATAGGTCGCAAAGGGGTTGAACCCTCCAAACCAAACCCCCGTATGGGTTTCGGCATCGGAGTCAATAAGCATCCGTTGCTGGCTTAAGGTGACCTGTGCATGGGTATCCAAGTAATGGACTACCGGATACATGGCAGACATACCGACTACCGCTGCGGGCTTTAGGGCTGCCAACGGGATGGCGTGTTGGCTGTCGAAAATAAACCGCCGCACCCCTTGCCGCGTGAAGGTAATGTCGTCGGGGGCCGGCTGGCCTACTGCGGTACTAGGCAACAGGACGACCGCTATAGACAACATTTGAAAAAGTATCCGAAGGAATGAAACCATGTGTCGTTGTATTTGGGCATCCAATATAGTTAATTTGACCCATTTCTCCCCTGTGCCGTGTAAAAACACAACATACAGAAAAAGGACACCAGCACGTGGTGTATGCATCAGCAAGAAGCGCGGGATACCTCCAATAAAGTTGTATATCAACTCAACATTCCCTATGTTTGCATCGGTACACAGCAAGGGGTGCCCCAAGAAGGGGCTGAGATTATACCCTAATTACCTGATTTGGATTATGCCAACGTAGGGATGCAGACCGTACAAGACCCCCACCGTTCTTGTTCCGCTCGCCATGTTGGCATTTCCGCAAAGGGGCTGTCAAGTAAAAAGGCAAAATACATGGAACAGGAAAAGACAACACTCGAACTCATCCCCCGCCAACAGCAGAATTGGCAAAACCGGCCCGAATGGTTTTTCAATCGGGAACACACCGATACCTATGAGCAGTGGTACGAAGGCCGCTACAAACGCGCCGAAGTCTGGCAGAAAAAAATAATGGAACAGTTGGTGTCGAAAGACGGTCGCATAAAAACGCTGCTCGAATTCGGCTGCGGCACCACCCGATTCACACGGTGGTGGAAAGAAATCGGCATCGAAGCCACCGGCGGCGACATCTCGCCGCTCATGCTTTCGCAGGCCATGCACCTGTTCGACGGTGACCTCGTGATGGCCGACTCGCACCACATGCCATTCAAGAACCATACGTTCGATGCCCTGGCGTTCATCACCACCTTCGAATATTACCGCGACCCTGTGCGCGTCATCCGGGAGGCCGCCCGCGTGGCCCGCTACGGCATCGCCATGGGCATGATGAACCGCAACTCACCCAAGGTCGTACGGCGGCGTGTGCAAGAGCTGTTTGGCAAAAACCCGTTCTATCTCACCGCCACCTTCTACACCCCCACGAAACTGAGCGCCATCATCCACGAGGCCCTTCAAGGGCGTGCGTATACCATCGAGTGGACCTGCACAGGCCTCCCCCGGTGGTTCCCCGTAAAGCAATGGAGCCTGCCCTATGGAGACTTTTTCGGACTGTACGTACGGTTTAACGATGTGGACTGATGAAAAGGCAACTCGGCAAAATAAGCATACCGTTATTTGACCGCACCATCGCCACCATGGGTGGTCATCCGCGCTCCGAGGTGCGCACCGGCCCACGCTTCGGTGTGGACGTTTCTGTGGTAAATCTCCCCGGCGGAATGGCCATGGCTATGACCAGCGACCCGCTTTCGCTCATCCCCTCGCTGGGACTCGAAGCTTCTGCCTGGCTCTCTGTTCACCTCATGGCCAATGATATGGCCACCACGGGCCACGCGCCCATGTACGGCCAATTTGTGCTGAACCTGCCCGATACGCTAAGCAAAGCCGATTTCAAGGAATATTGGGCCCATATCCACCGCTTCTGTGCCGATATCGGCGTGGCCATAACGGGCGGGCACACCGGCTTCGTGGCGCAACAGCATTCTACCATCGCCGGTGGCGGCACACTGGCTGCCGTGGCCCCGCAAGGCCAACTGCTCACTGCGGCGGGAGCGCGTAGCGGCGATGCGATCCTGGTAACCAAGCACTGCGCGCTGTCGTCAGCAGCCATCCTGGCAATGAGCTTCCCCCAAACCGTAAAACATCGAGCCGGTACGGAGGTACATCGATTGGCCTCAGAGGCGTTCTATCATACCTCCGTGTTACGCGACTCGCTTGTAGCGGTCGATGGCCAGACAGCCAACGGGCCCGTCAGCGCCATGCACGACGTCACCGAAGGCGGCGTACTGGGCGCCATCTACGAACTGGCCGTGGCCTCCGGCCTCGGAGCCCTCATCCACAACGACAAGCTGCCCATACACCCGGTGCAACAGCAGGTATGCTCCATTTTTGGCGTCGATCCGCGCTACTGCGTGGGCGCAGGCGCCATGGTCATCGCCTGCGCCCCCCCCGCTGCACAATGTATTATCGATCGCCTCCAAACTGCCGGCATCCCCTGCGCAGCCGTGGGACAGCTCACCGGGCGAGCAGAAGGTATCAAGCTGGTAGAAAACGGCGAGGCAAAGGACATGCCCTATTACGATGAGGACCCTTATTGGGCGGCATTTCATAACGCTTACCAAAACGGATGGAAATAATGAAAACCACACGCGCTATCGGCACCGGGGTTTACTTGGTCATCGACCCAGCGATGGATAAAATGGAACTTTACGACAAGCTTGACGCCGTACTGGCCGAAGCAGCGGGAGGAATCGCCGCGCTTCAGATCTGGGACCATTTCCGCGACGGAGACGATATCCCCGAACTGATTAACAGACTGTGCCAACGCTGCCATGTCAACGATATACCGGTGCTCATCAACAACCAATGGTCTTACCTGCAACACACCCCATTGGATGGCGTACACTTCGATGTCATCCCTCCCGACTACGGAGCTATCCAGGCCGCCGTTGGCCGGCCTTTCCGGTGCGGCATCACGTGCACCAACGACATGGCTCCCGTACACTGGGCGCACCACCACGGGGCAGACTACATCTCGTTCTGCTCGATGTTTCCATCCAGCACCGCCGATAGCTGCGAAATCGTTGCCCCGGCATCGGTTCGCCGGGCCACAACCATCTATCGTGGGCCCATTTTCCTAGCTGGCGGCATCCGGCCAGACAACCTGGCCAAACTCAAAAAACTCAGCTATGCCGGCATTGCGGTCATTTCTGGCATCATGGGTAGCGACACCCCCCGCGAAGCCATCCGTCAATATCAAAAGCACATCCGATAACACCATAATCCAATTGCCATGAATAACGAAACCATCAAAAAGCTATGCTGCCCCTTCGATCGGGCAGACCTTGCGCTCACCCCCATCCGTACCACGGTTGACGGCAACATCGACGAGGGCTACCTCCATTGTGGCCATTGCCACCGCATCTATCCGATTGTGCGCGGCATCCCCATCATGAGCCCGGATGAGTACCGCGAATACGAGCTGGAAAAGCCCTTACTCGACCGGTGGAAGGCGCACCTCGGAGGTAAAACCGTCAAGCAATTCCGTTTAACGGATGGAACTTAGCGCAACTTTGGCTAAGTTTGTGATATGAAGATCCATTACAAGCCTATTTACACCACCATGGTCCTTTTGGCTCTTGCGGGCACCAATGGCAGGGCACAGCAGCGAGATGTTAACTATGACGAATCAAAAGTATCCGCTTATACCCTCCCGGCGCTACTCACCACCGAAGGCGGTCAGCCCGTAACCACGGTTGCAGCCTGGGAACAACATCGGCGGCCGGAGCTGCTCAACCTATTCAGTTCGCAGATGTACGGACGTACCCCTGCCGACCGGATCGCTGTCCGTTACGAGGTACTCACCGAAAATCCGCAGGCGCTAGGCGGTAAGGCCACGAGCAGGCAGGTCAAGTTGCTATTCAGCAACGGCACCAAAACGCGCGAAGCATTATTGTTACTATACTTACCCAACAATGGCGCGAAGAAGGTCCCGATATTCGTAGCTTACAATTTCAAGGGTAACCACAGCACTACGCCAGATACCACAATACTGTATTCCAAAAATTTCATGTTGGTGCGGGAGCAGGGCCACCCCGATTGGGAACGGGCCTGCCAAGCCAGCCGTTGGTCGTACGACGATATCATCGACCGCGGCTACGGCGTCGCCACCATGTGCTATCACGACATTTTTCCGGATAAGCCCGGGCTGAAGGATCATAGTATCGTTTCCCTTTTCCCCGGCTACAACTCCGGCAGCGAAGTCTCCGACGAGTGGCAAGCCATCGGTGCCTGGGCTTGGGGGTCGAGCCGAATCGTAGACTACCTGGTTACCGACCCGCGGATAGATACCGCGCGCATAGCCATCATGGGGCACTCACGCCAAGGCAAAGCGGCTCTTTGGGCCGGAGCACAAGACACACGCTTCAAGATCGTCATCTCCAACGATTCGGGGGAGGGAGGCGCGGCGCTATCCCGGCGCAACTACGGCGAAACATTGGCCATCGTAAGTTCCATTAAACCGGCTTGGTTCTGCCCCGCCTATGATGCCTACCATGGGCGGGAGAAAGACTTACCGTTCGATCAACACCAACTACTCGCGTTGATCGCCCCACGCGCCTTGTATGTAGCCAGCGCAGAAGAAGACCGCTGGGCAGACCCCAAGGGCGAATATTTAGGCGCCTACCATGCCAGCCCGGCATATGAGCTCTATGGCCTTAAGGGACTGCCCTCACCAACGCCACCGGCCACCCACCAGCCCATCATGAACGATATCGGTTACCACATCCGGACCGGTAAGCACGATGTGACCCGCTACGATTGGTTGGCCTTCCTAGATTTCGCCGACAAACACTTCAAGGCAGACACACCGCAATAAGTACACCGAATGGCAGCAGGTAACGAAGCCACATTACCTCGCCTCGCCCGAAGACCCCCTGACGACCAAGCGGCCGGTGGATATGGTAATTTCCGATGGGACGTCGGTAAACCGCTTCTTGAGCAAATCGAGCATATGCTTACCTGCAACCAATCCGATTTCGTAGGGTCTCTGCTCATAGGTGGTAAGACCAGGCACCACGATGCCCGCCGCGGGATCGTTGCCGAAACCGGTCACCGCAATATCGGCGGGCACACGCAGCCCTTTTTCCTTAAGGACGCCCATGACCTGTATCGCACCGGCATCGTAAACGGTGCAAATGGCATCGGGGGGCTCGGGTAGGGCCAGCCATCCATCAACGGCGGCTTTCACGTGCTCCTGGATGAACCGGGTATGCACCACATACGCGGGCTCGTAGTCGATTCCATGCTGGCGCAACGCCGCCATATAGCCCTGCTGCCGCAATTTACTGGCCAGCAAATGTTTAGGGCCCGCGAGCAACGCAATCCGCCGCCGTCCCCCTTCGATAAGGTGTTGTGTGGTCGTATACAAGCCATTGAAATCATCTTCAACCACTTTCGGGATAGGCAGTTCCTGGCATATCCTGGCGAATGATACCAACGGAAATCCCTTCTGGTAAAGCATTTTGATTTGGTCGAAATTACGCGTATCACGCGTGTGGCATATCAGAAAACCGTCGACGCGGCTCAACATCAGGGCTTGTATGTTCTCTTTTTCGATTTGCGGCGACTCGTCGGACTGCGCGATGATGGTGCGGTACCCCATCCGCGCCACCGCATGCTGTATACCGCTCACAATTGCAGCAAAAAACGGCTTTTGGATATCGGGAATGATGACCCCCAACATGCGCGTTTCGTTCTTAATGAGGCCCAGTGCGAGCATATTCGGCTGGTAGTCCATTTCCTTGGCCATTTCAAGGACGGCTTTCCGCGTTTCCGGGCTTACGTTCGGATTGTTGGTGAGCGCCCTCGAAACCGTGGACTTTGATACACCCAATTTTTTGGCGATGTCGATGATGGTAGCTTGGCGTTTTTGCATAACCGGGTTTATAAAGCAAAGATGTAAAAAAATAATTTAAAAAAAAATCGCAATGGGAACGGTTGTGGGAATGTTCCCAATTTCAAAGTGGGAATTTTTCAAACATAATTACTTGTTTATCAATAAAAAATGACATAGTTTCGCTTTTGATTATGAAACTATTTTAAAACTGAATAACATTTAAGGCTTGGAAACCACCGAATCAAATGCACGGAATCGTGGCCCTGCCCATGCCATTTACATTTAAGATTTATTTATGAAGTTTATTGAAGAATCATCTAAGAAAATCCCTGTTTACGCTTCGCCCGATGTTTTAGTGGTGGGTGCCGGTCCGGCCGGAATCGGCGCCGCCATCTCAGCGGCCCGCAACGGCGCCAACGTCATGCTGTTGGAACGCTACGGCTTTTTGGGCGGCAATCTCACCATTGCCATGGTCAACCCCATGTTTACCTTCCACGATGTGAAAGGAAAGCAGGTTATCCGGGGAATAGCCGGCGAGCTTGTCGACCGGCTCGTGCAACTGAAATCGTCTCAGGGCCACGTTACAGACCTCACGTTTGATAATGCCTCGATGACCCCGTTCGACCCCGAAGGCATGAAGTATCTGCTGTTTCAGATGGTAACGGAAGCCGGCGTGGACCTGCTGCTCCACTCGTGGGCCGTGGGGGTTACTCGCGAAGGCAGCCGCGTCTCTTCGGTTATCATCGAAAACAAGTCGGGCCGACAAGCCATCGTCCCTAAATACATCATCGACTGCTCGGCAGACGCCGATATTGCGGCCATGGCGGGCGCTCCGTTCGTGAAAGGCCGGGAAGAAGACGGCGCCATGCAACCGGTGACCCTCTTTTTCCGCATCGGCGGCATCGATATGACGAACCTGCGCCACTGGATGAAGAACAATAGGGACCTGCTGAAAGACTCACCCACCGACGATGAAATCGATTCGAGCAAAGCCATCGCTTTCCTGGGCTTGAAACAATTGGTGAAGATGGGTATGGAAAAGGGCGAATTCCCCAAAGATGCCGCCCCCCGGATCCTGTTTTACGAATTGCCCCAGGAAGGCCAGATCGCGGTCAACGCCACGCGCCTGCAGGGCATCGATGGCACTAACGCGGCCGACTTGACCCGGGCGGAGGTCGAGACACGCATACAGGCATGGGAAATCCACAAATTCTTACAGAAATACGTAGGCGGCTTCGAGAAATCATATATCCTTGACACGGGTGCCCAGGTTGGGGTACGCGAGACCCGCCACATCCGAGGCGATTACCAGCTCACCGAAGACGATGTACTTGCCAACCGGGCGTTTCCCGATGGCATTGCCTGTGGAACTTTCGCCATCGACATCCATCCACCCGAAGGCGAACAACAAGTATTCACCGGGTCGGGGAAAGCCGTTTACGAGGTACCATACCGCACGTTGCTGCCCCAGGGGCTCGACAACGTGCTGGTGGCCGGCAGGAGTATTTCGGCCACGCACGCCGCCTTCGGATCATCGCGCGTGATGGCCACCTGCATGGCTATCGGCCAAGGAGCCGGCATTGCTATCGCCGACCTCGTTTCGAATAACGGCGACGTGCGCAGCGTAGATGTGGCCGATGTGCGTTCCAAATTGATCGCCCAAGGGCAGTACCTGCTCGGTGTGGCCGACGACCAGCCCGCAGACCCCACCCTGGCATTGAACAAAGGCGAAGGTTCTGGGGCTACAGCATCCCATTACAATCCATTCAAAGACAAAACCCATGGGTAAACAACCAGGCAATATCCGCTGGGGCGTGGCGGCCCTCCTGTTTTTTGCATCCACACTCAATTACCTGGATCGGCAGGTGCTCTCCGTGTTGGCACCGACCATCCAAGCCGAGCTGGATTTGACTGACGTGGACTATTCCTTCATAACCTCTTCGTTCCTACTGAGCTACACCGTCATGTATGCCATCAGCGGAACCTTGGTTGACCGTCTTGGCACGCGCAAAAGTTTCCTGTGGGCCGTAGGTGGCTGGTCTATTGCCAACGTCCTGCATGCATTCGCGAAAACGGCCATGCAATTCTCGGCATTCCGGTTCTTATTGGGCATCGCCGAATCGGCAAATTTCCCGGCTGGTGTCAAAGCAGCCTCCGAGTGGTTCCCGCTGCGCGAACGTGCTCTGGCTATAGGCATGCTCAATGCAGGCTCGTCGGCAGGCGCGGCTATTGCCATTCCCCTGGTATCCGTCATCGCCCTGCAATTCAACTGGCAGGCCGCTTTCGTGGTTACCGGGCTGCTGGGGTTAATCTGGCTGTTTTTCTGGCGCCGGCAATACCATCTTCCACAAGACCATCCGCGTATTTCCGAAGCGGAGCGCGACTTGATCCTTGATGGACAACCGCCCCAGAGCGCAGCCCCCGAAAAGACAAGCATCTGGCGCCTGCTTCGCATGCGGCAGGCATGGGGATGCCTTTGCGCTCGTATCTTTATCGACCCGGTTACCTACTTCCTGATCTTTTGGATACCCAAGTACCTGCAGGAACAGCAGGGCCTCACGCTTGACCAGATGGGTTACTTTGCCTGGATCCCATTCGTCATCCTGGCGGTAGGCACGTTGCTGGGCGGCATCATCCCCAAGTGGTTCATCACCAAATGGGGCTGGTCGCTTAACCGATCGCGCAAATCGGTGATGCTCTTCGCTTCCTTACTTGTGCCTGTCTGCTGCGTTGCCCTGTTTTATGCATCGGGCTTCGGGGTCGCATTAATAGCCATCGCGGGCGTCATGCTCGGCCACGGGCTATGGGGCAACATCACCATCCCGGCCGAAGTGTTTCCCCGGCACGTACAAGGCAC
>Ga0079224_100010741_pt1 | contig 12580 bp, 14 predicted proteins | sample Stecom2015_FD_80414 | JGI IMG/M metagenome (GOLD analysis project Ga0079224, IMG submission 80414) | Agricultural soil microbial communities from Utah to study Nitrogen management - Steer compost 2015 | ecosystem: Environmental > Terrestrial > Soil > Agricultural land | place: USA: Utah...
CTGCAGGTGCAGCGTCAGCTGCTTACGCCCCAGCTTGCGCATCAGCGTGGCCTTGTCTTCCACCAGGATCAGCTCGCCGCGGTTGATCACCCCGATCCGGTCGGCCATTTCCTCGGCCTCCTGGATGTAGTGGGTGGTGAGGATGATGGTGACGCCGCTCGCCCGCAGCCGGCGTACCAGCTCCCACATCTCGCGCCGCAGCTCGACGTCGACCCCGGCGGTGGGCTCGTCCAGGAACAGGATCTGCGGCTCGTGCGCTAGCGCCTTGGCGATCAGCACCCGGCGCTTCATGCCGCCGGAGAGAGTCATGAGCTTGCTGTCGCGCTTGTCCCACAGCGAGAGATCCCGCAGTACCTGCTCGATGTAGGCCGGGTCCGGCGCCTTGCCGAACAGCCCGCGGCTGAAGCTCACGGTCGCCCGCACGGTTTCGAAGGCGTCAGTGGTCAGTTCCTGCGGCACCAAGCCGATCTTGGCGCGGGCAGCGCGGTAGTCGGCGACGATGTCGTGGCCGTCGGCCAGCACCGTGCCCTGACTGGCGTTGACGATCCCGCAGACGATGCTGATCAGGGTGGTCTTGCCGGCGCCGTTGGGGCCGAGCAGAGCGAAGATCTCGCCGCGGCGGATCTCCAGGCTGACGTTACGCAGCGCCTGGAAGCCGGAGGCGTAGATCTTGGAGACATTGTCGATGGAAATGATCGGCTGTGCCGATGCAGGCGCCGGACTTGCCGTGGTCGGGCGGCGCCGGGTCCGGCCGACCGGGCTGTGCACCGCGTTGGTCCCGTTGGTCATTGCATCGCATCCTGTTGCGGGTTGAAAAAGTGCGAGCGCCAGCCTAAAACCTCAACCAAAGTGGAGGTCAAGGGGAGGGCATCATGGGATACTCGGCCTGCCGCCCAGAGCAGCGGGAGCTGAGCGTGGGCGAAGTTGCCAGACGCAGCGGCGTCGCCGTTTCCACGCTGCATTTCTACGAGGCCAAGGGCCTCATCAAGAGCTGGCGCAATGCGGGCAATCAGCGCCGCTATTCCCGGGATGTGCTGCGCCGGGTCGCCATCATCAAGGTCGCGCAGCGCGCCGGTATTCCGCTCAAGGCCATCGGCGAGGCGCTGGCGCTGCTGCCGGACGGCCGCACGCCGACGGCCGAGGACTGGCGCCGGCTGTCGGCCAGCTGGAAGGCGGACCTGGACGACCGCATCGCCCGCCTGAGCCGGTTGCGCGACCACCTCGGCGACTGCATCGGCTGCGGCTGCCTGTCGATCGACACCTGTCCCTTGCGCAACCCGGGCGACGAGCTCGGGGAGCAGGGGCCCGGGCCACGGCTGCTCGAACCGAGCTGAAGCGGGGCCGGCCGCCATCAGGCCAGGGGGGCCGGCAGCGGCGATGCTGGCAGTAGGCAGTGTCTGCGCATCGGAACCTCCCATGATCGCGGCGGCGCATGCATCCTTTCCGGTCGGCACGCGAGCTGCCGTCAGCTGCGGTCGGTACCGATGGCCCGGCCGCCGACTGTATCATGCCTGACGTTCCTCCCGTTTCCCCGCCTGTGCGAGGTTCTGGATGCAGCAATCCATCGTCGAGCGCCTGTGGCTCCTGGCCATGCCGGCCCTGTTCGTCGTGCTCTGGAGCACGGGCTTCGTCGGCGCCAAGCTGGGGCTGCCGTACGCCGAGCCGTTCACCTTCCTTGCCGTCAGGCTGCTGATCGCCAGCGGCCTGTTGCTGCTGGTCGCCTTGCTGATGCGCGCGCCCTGGCCGCGCAGCCCGCGACTGGTGCTGCACACGGCGGTGGCCGGGCTGCTGGTGCACGCCATCTATTTGAGCGGCGTGTTCATTGCCATCGGCCAGGGGCTGTCGGCAGGGGTGACGGCCATCATCGTCGCCGTCCAGCCACTGTTGACTGCGGCACTGGCCGGGCGGCTGCTGGGCGAACGGGTCGGGCCGTGGCAGTGGCTGGGGCTGGTCCTGGGGCTGCTGGGCGTGCTGCTGGTGGTGTGGAGCAAGCTCAGCGGCGAGGGTTCGCTGGCCGGGGTGGCGGCCGCCCTGGTCGCGCTGCTGGCGATCACGGCCGGCACGCTTTATCAGAAACGTTACTGCCCGGATTCCGATATCCGCACCGCCGGGGCCATCCAGTACGGCGTTTCGGGCCTGCTGGCGCTGATCTTGGCTGCCGCCACCGAAACCATGCAGATCCACTGGACCGGCGAGTTCGTTTTCGCGCTGGTGTGGCTGATTCTGGTGCTGTCGGTGGGGGCGGTCGGCCTGCTGTTCGCCTTGATCCGTCGCGGTGCGGCGTCGCGGGTGGCGAGTTTGTTCTATCTGGCGCCGCCGGTGACGGCCGTGTTCGGCTATCTGCTGTTCGGCGAGACCCTGGACCGGGCGGCGCTGCTTGGTTTGGCGGTGGTCGTGATCGGGGTGGCCCTGGTCAACCTGCCGGCGCGCCCGGCGGCACGGATGGCGGCCGCGGCGCGCTGACGGCCGGGCAGGCGGCAGAGCTGCTCGGACGACCGGTCCTTGCGCAACCCCGCTGTTGCCGGCCTCCGCGGGTGCAAAGAGTCAATCAGCGACTTGCTGACCGACGGGGCTTGCAGTATTAGTAGCGTTTAATCGATTATCCGCTCGACACAAGACAGGGACTTAAGACCCTGCGCTCCACCCCTCCATTCCAAGAGTAGAAGAAATGACAATCGCCATCGCGATCGCCCTGCTGCTCGCATCGTTTTCCGTTGCGTCCATGACCTATGTCTATGCGTTCCGGGGGAACTACCGGCACACCAGCCTCAAGGAATACATGCGGAAGTGCTGGCCGATCTTCGCGCCGCTCAACTGCCTGCTGTACATGTCGACCGAACGCCGGGCGCGGCAGCCGATCATGGACATGGCGGAGTTCCCCGAGTTCGACGAGATCACCAGGAACTGGGAGACCATCCGCAAGGAAGCCCTCGCCCTGTACAACCAGAACACCTTCGAGAGCACCAAGAGCCGCGACTCCCAGGCCTATTACGACATCGGCTTCCATACCTTCTTCAAGTACGGCTGGAGCAAGTTCTACCTGAAGTGGTACGGCTATACGCACGAGTCGGCCAAGCGGCTGTGCCCGGAGACGCTGCGCCTGCTGGAGAAGATTCCGTCCGTCAACGGCGCCATGTTCACCCTGCTGCCGCCCGGCTCCAAGCTGACCAGGCATTCGGACCCGTTCGCCTGCTCGCTGCGCTACCACCTTGGGCTGGCGACGCCGAACTCGGATGACTGCTGGATCAATGTCGACGGCATCCAGTATTCCTGGCGCGACGGCGAGGCCCTGCTGTTCGACGAGACCTACGTGCATCACGTCGCCAACAACACCGACCAGTACCGCCTGATCCTGATGTGCGACGTGGCCCGGCCGATGAGCTGGTTCGGCCGGCTGGTGAATTTCTTCTACAGCCAGCTGATGCGGCTGACGGTGGTGCCGAACGACGAGACCGACAGGCAGGGCGGCGCCAACGCGCTGTTCTCGAAGCTGAATCCCATCATCGAGCGGGGCAAGCAGCTCAAGCAGAAGAACCGGCCGCTCTACAAGCTGCTGAAGCACACCGTCAACGGCATCCTGGTGCTGATCCTGCTGGCGGCGCTGGCGGCCGTGCTGTATGTGCCCGTGAGCATGGTGCTCTAGTCATCCGCGCCGCCAGCGCGGTGCGATTCCGCCTCCGGCGGCAGGTCGTGGCGGACGCGCAGGAAGCGTGGGAAGCGCGGCAGGCCGTTGGCGGTGAGCCCGTTGTAGCGGTAGGTCACCCAGCTGCCGATCGGTGGCGGGTCGGCGCGTTGCGCATCGGTGAAGCCGCTGCCGAGCCGGAATTGCAGCCCGTCCGGCCGTTCGACGATCAACGCGCCGAGCATGCCGGCGTACTTGCCCTTGCCGGGCGCGTAGCCGACCACGCGCGCTTCGGCGTCGTCGTACGGCTTGAGCTTCAACAGATGCCGGCTGCGGCCCGGGCTGTAGCGGGCGGCGCGGTGGTGCAGCATCAGCCCTTCGCCACCGGCGGCGACGACTTCGCGAAGCCGGACGTCCAGTTCGGCCGCATCGCGGAGCCGGAACTGGGGGACCGGCTGCAGCCAGGGGATGTCGGCGGCAGTCAGCAGTTCCCGCATGCGCAGGACGCGCGCCTCGAACGGACCGGGATGGTCCGGTAGATCGAAGACCATGAGCCGGACCTGCCGCCAGGCATCGTCATCAGGGGTGAGGCTGCGCACGATGGCGCTCACCTCGTCGAAGCGGCCGCGGTCGATCCAGAGCTCGCCGTCCATAGGGACCGACGGCCAGCCGGCAGTGAACCAGCCAGGCGCATTCACCGTCTGCCCGCCGCGGGTGCGCAGGGTGGCGCCGTCCCAGCGGCCGCGTACGCCGTCCAGCTTCTCGCTGATCCAGTACTCGGAAACCTCGATGCCGGGCTGGTAGGCCGTCGCCAGCATGAGCGGCGACGGCTGCTCTGCCGCAAGCGGCAGCGGCGGCAGCAGACAGAACAGCAGCAGGCAGAGGATGCGCAGACGCAAGATTCCGTCTCCGGCGTCCAGGCCCTACAGGATGTTCGTTGGTCTGCCTGTAGTGATAGCCGCTCGCGGGCGGCAGCGCAAATGCCGCCTCGCTACAGCTCGCCGTTGCGCAGCGTCAGTACTTCGACGCCATCGTCGGTGACCAGCACCGTATGCTCCCACTGCGCGGACAGCGAGTGGTCCTTGGTGACCACCGTCCAGCCATCCGGCAGCTCGCGGATCTCGGGCCGGCCGGCATTGAGCATGGGCTCGATCGTGAAGGTCATGCCCGGCACCAGCTCCAGTCCGGTGCCGGGTTGGCCGTAATGCAGCACCTGCGGCTCCTCGTGGAAGCCGCGGCCGATGCCGTGGCCACAGTACTCGCGCACCACCGAGAAGCCCTGCGCCTGGGCATGGGCTTGGATGGCGGCACCGATGTCGCCGAGCCGGGCACCCGGGCGGACGACCTGGATGCCGGCCACCATGGCGGCGTGCGTCTGCTCGACCAGCCGCCGGGCCAGGATGCTCGGTTCGCCGACGTAGAACATCTTGCTGGTGTCGCCGTACCAGCTGTCCTTGATGACGGTGACGTCGATATTGAGGATGTCGCCGTTCTTGAGGCGCTTGTCGCCTGGAATGCCGTGGCAGACCACGTGGTTCACCGAGGTGCAGATGGCACCCGGAAACGGCGGCCGGGAACCGCCGGCGGTGTAGCCGATGGTGGCGGACTGGCAGCCCAGCGGGCCGAGGATGTACTCGCGGCAGATCCGGTCCAGCTCACCGGTGGTGACGCCGGGCCGGACATGCTCCTCGATCATGATGAGCACGCTGGCGGCAGCCTGGCAGGCTGCGCGCATGGCTTCGATTTCGGCCGGCGTCTTGATGGTGACGCCGGTGTTTTGCAAAACGGAATTCATCGCATGATCCTCAGGAGCTTGTCGGGTGCGAACGCTGGCACGTTAATGGAGCCCGCAGGGCAAAGCGAGTTCCCGCAGGCCCGATGCCGGGCTCAGGGCTAGCGTGTCAGTGGTGCCGGTGTGGTGGAGACGCCCTGCGCGAGAGCTGCTTGGTGCTGGGCGTCCAGCGCGCGGCGGAAAGCATCGCGCTGCTGAAGGCGTGCCCAGTACGCCTGCACGGCCTCCGGGAACTCCGGTTCCAGCTCCAGATAGTCGGCCAGCATCAGAGCATACCCTACCGAGATGTCGGCTGCTGTGAAGCGGCCGGCACACAGGTAGGGCTGGGCTGCGACCGCACGGTCGATCGCCCGCAGCCGCGCCAGGAACCAGCGGCGGTAGTCGGCTACGGCCTGCGGCAGCTGCCGTTCCGGCGGCTCGAAACGGCCGTAGCGCAGCACGATGGTCTGCGGGAAGGTCAGCGTGGCCTCGCCGAAGTGCAGCCAGTTGAGGTAGGCACCGAAGTCCGGCTCGTCGGCGGTCACCGCAAGCGGTGACGGGCCGTAGCGGCTCACCAGATACTGGCAGATGGCTGCCGACTCGGTCATGCGGATGTCGCCGTCGCAGAACAGCGGGACGGTGCCGAGCGGGTTGAGCTCCAGGAACTCGCGCGCCTGGACACGGGGCGGGAAGGGCAGGATCCGCAGCTCATAGGCGAGCCCGAGCTCTTCCAGCGTCCACAAGGGCCGGAACGAGCGGGCGCTCAGGCAGTGATAGAGGGTCATGGTCATGGTGGATGCGGGTTCCTTTCCGGCGCCGGCTGCCTTCAGGCCGCCAGGGCGGCCGCGCAGCAGGCGGCGGACGCAACCGCCGCGGCCGTGCGGGCGTGGTTCCAGAGCGTCCAGGTGCGGACATAGGCCACCCAGGCGCCGGTCGCTTCGGGCGCGGCGGCGTCGAGCCGCGCCAGTCGCTCGTTGAGCGGCACGTTGCGCAGGCCGGTGATCAGAAACGTGGCCAGGTACAGCAGGCCGCCGGCCAGCAGCCAGGGCGAGCGGTGCGGGGTCCAGGGCAGGAAAGCGGCGATCGCGCAGGCCAGCGCCAGCAGCGCAGTGGCCATGAACACGCCCAGGAACCAGGGGTTCAGGACCGCCACATTGATGCGCTGCATGGCCGTCATGCCCTGCTGCGGCGGCAGCTGCGCCAGCGCCTGCATGACGAAGGTGGAGAAGGCGTAGAACACGCCGCCGATGATGCCGGCGCCAACACAGGTCAGCAGTGCCAGAACAGTCAGCATGATGGGCTTGGTCCGTGTGGCATGTCGCTGGAACGCTGGGGCAGCGCTCCCTTCATGACCGGCCTGCCGATTCGAGGTGGTGGTCCATGCACAGCGCCGGCTGCTCGCTGGCCGGCCGGCCCACCACCCGCGCCGGCACGCCCACCACCGTCGAATGCGGCGGCACATCCTGCAGCACCACGCTGCCGGCTCCCACCTTCGAGCAGGCGCCGATGCGGATGTTGCCGAGCACGGTAGCGCCGGCCGACAGCAGTACGCAGTCGCCGATTTTCGGGTGCCGGTCGCCGCTTTCCTTGCCGGTGCCGCCCAGCGTCACGCCCTGCAGCATGGAAACGTTGTTGCCGACTACCGCCGTTTCGCCGATCACCACGCCGGTGGCATGGTCGATGAAGAGGCCCTTGCCGAGGACCGCCGCCGGATGGATGTCGACCGAGAAGACCTCGGAGATCCGGCTTTGCAGGTACAGTGCCAGCGCACGCCGGCCCTCATTCCAGTACCAGTGCGCGACCCGGTGGGCCTGCAGGGCGTGGAAGCCCTTGTGGTTCAGGAAAGGGTTGGCCGAGCCCTGGGCCGCCGGGTCGCGGTCGACGGCGGCAGCCAGATCGGCGCGGATCGCATCCCGGATCGTGGCAGCAGCCTGCAGAGCCTGCGCGATCGCCTCGCGCAGGCTCATGGCCGGCAGGTCCGGCGAGGCCAGCTTGCCGGCGAGCAGGTAGGACAGCGCGTCTTCCAGCGTGGCATGGGTGAGCACCGTGGCGTGCAGGTAGCTGGCCAGCAGCGGCTCCTGGCCGGCCAGGGCCTGGACTTCGTCACGCAGCTTGCGCCACGTGTCGTCTTTGATGGTGGGCAATCCCTGTTCCTCCTCATGCGCTCGGGGCACGTCATGCACCGCAATGCATGGTGCTTCCAGGCCTTGCGGCCCCTCAAGGCGGGAACATGTGCCTGTTCCGGCGGCACCGTGAGAAGGCCTGACCGGGGCGTATGCCGGAGAGCGCCGGAAAGGTCTGGAAACAGCGTCGGTGCAATCCCGCAAGGATAGCGAAGATGCTGCCGGCTCGCCCAGCGGGCTGTCCTGCGGCCCTCTAGTCGACGAAGATGTGCGGCAGGAAACGGGCGCTGTCCTTGGTGATGAGCGAATCATCCTCGCGCACGCCGATGCCGCAGGCGCGGTCGGCAACCACCCAGCTGCCGATCAGGGGATAGTTGCCGGCGAAGTCCGGCAGCGGATGAAAGGCCTGGCGGATGTAAGGCGAGTCGCCATAGGGGCCGGGTTCGGCCAGCAGCGTGCCGTCGGGAGTGCGCAACGTGACATTGGCGCCTTCCCGCGAGAACAGCGGCTTGCGGACCCAGCCGGGTGGCAGCTCGGCGGCGGGCGTGTCGTCGAAGTAAGCCGGCAGCAGGTTGGGGTGGCCTTCGTGCAGCTCCCACAGCAGCGGCAGCACGCCCTTGTTGCTGAGGATGGCCTTCCAGGGCGGTTCGAAGAACACCGTATCGGCGCGCGGCAGCAGCGGCCCGTATTCCTCGCCGAACATGAACTCCCACGGGTAGAGCTTGAACAGCGCGCGGATGACGGTGTGCTCCGGATCGGTGAAGCGGCCGTCGACGCTCGCGCCGATCTCCTCCATGGCGATCAGGGCGGTCGGGACACCGGCCTGTGCCGCGCAGTCGCGCAGGTAGAGAATGGTGCCGCGATCCTCCAGCGAGTCGCGCACCGCGGCGAAGTAGAGCGGTCCGGGCAGCCGCGGCCCGAGGTGTTCGAACACCGCGATCAGGGCGTCCTGGATGGAGTTGAACTGGTCGGCGCCGGCCGGCAGCAGGCCTTGCTGCAGGCACTGCTCCAGCCAGACCCACTGGAAAAAGGCGCTCTCGTACAGCGAGGTCGGCGTGTCGTAGTTGAGCTCGTAGAGCTTGGCCGGGCCGCGGCCGTCGTAGGCGAAGTCCATGCGGCCGTAGATGTGCGGCTGGCCGTCCAGCCAGCTGCGGCGGATGTAGTCCCAGTAGGGCTCAGGGATGGACAGCCGGCGCAGCAGGGCCTCGTCGCGCACCGCGCGGTCCACCAGGTCCAGGCAGAGCTGGTGCAGTTCTTCGGTGGGCGCTTCCAGGTCCCGCTCGATCTCGGTCAGGGTAAACCGGTAATAGGCGCTTTCGTCCCAGTACGGCGCGCCGTCGATGGTGTGGAAGTGAAAGCCGAGCTGTGCTGCCAGCTCCCGCCAGCCCGGCCGTTCGGTGGCGCTGATCCGCTGCACCGTTCGTTCGCTCAGCTGCCCCAGGAGCCGCGGGCGGCGGCCTGCGAGCCGAAGCCGCCGCGCGAGCGGGAGATGGCCTTGTCCGGCTGCGCGACCGGCCGGTTGTCGGCGGTGCGCCAGCCGCCCCGGCCATGGCGGTCGCGGTACAGCGGCTCGCCGCGGTACATCCCTCCGTAGTAGCCGCGGTTGTTGGCCAGTGCCTGGCCCATCATGAAGCCGGCCATGGCCGGCATGAACCAGCTGTCGCTGCCGGTCTGCACCAGCTGGCAGTTGGCCGCGCCGTACTGCCGCTCGCAGTCGGCGGCACTGTCAAAGCGGGGCGCTTCGGCCAGATGGGCCTGCTGCGCTGCCTGCATGCCGTCCTCGCAGGCCTGGCGGGTGAAGATGCCGGCCTGCACGCATTCGTCGACGCTGCCGTAGGCGGGCAGCTGCAGCCCCTGGGCGGCCGGCGGGGTGGCCTGGTCGCAGGCGGTCAACAGGAAGGGGACCGTGCCCATCAGCGACAGTCCGATGCTCTTGCTGCGTTTCATGCTTACCTCAGTAGGTCATGCTCGCGGCATTGAGGATGCCTACCGCAATAGACAGCGCCGCGACGAAAATTCCCGAGGCGATTTCGCCATCATGGATGCGGCGCGGCAGGTCGCGGATCAGCAGCCGCAGGACCAGGAAGGTGGCGATCTGCACCACCAGCGCCACGACGCCCCACAGCACGCAGTCGACCAGGTTCACCGAGTTGGAAATGGCGCTGTGCAGCGGCAGCACGAAGCCGATGATGCTGCCGCCGTACGCGGTCGCCGCCGCGGGGTTGTTGGCCTTGATCAGCGCCCATTCCTTGTGCGGCGTGCTGTGGGTGTAGAGGTAGGCAAAGGCCGCCAGCAGCGCCACGGCAACCGCGAAGTAGGCGAGAAAGGCGGGCAGGCCGGCCAGATAGGTCGCCGGATTCATCGTTGCAACAACTCCTTGGCTGTCAGGTGACGGTCAGATCGGCCAGTGAGGTATCGACGCCGACACTGTACACGACGCTGTAGTCCTCGCCGGTGAGCTCGGCCGAGATCAGCAGGTATTCCATGCGTCCCATGCTCTCCACCTCGCGCTCGAACAGCATGCAGTGGTGGGTCGTGGTGTACTCGGGGATGGTATCCGAGCGGGTGTAGACCCGCTCGTCGAAGCAGACCGGCGGCGCCCAGTCGGCGCTGTCGCCCCAGACCCGCCGGTAGCGCCGGCCGGCGAAATCGACGCTGCGCCGCCCCAGCTCGCTGCCGCGTTCCAGCCAGCGGTCGAAGTCGGCGCGGGTGGCCGGGTGGCGGGTATCGGCAAAGCGCCACAGCTTGATTTCGTCGAGACTGCCGGAGGTGGTGTTGACCTGGAGCCAGCTGTCGTCGCTCAGGTAGTAGCGGTGCAGCTCGGCATCGGCGCCGAGATCGACCCGGCCGTAGGCTTCGATCCGCTGAGATCCTTCCGGCGCGACGAAGGCGAACTGCCCGGCCTGCAGCCGGAACGGCAGGCTGTCGACCGCCACGAAGCCGCCGCGGCGCAGGCCGGTCGCAGCTGCCGGGCTGGCAGGAGCGGCCGGCTTGGTTTCATGGCGGGCGGCCCGGATGGCCCGCCTGAGAAAGTCGAACATGGCCGTGAATCCTCCGAGGCCGCCCGCCGCCGCTGATGCGCAGCGGCAGGCAGGCTGCTGCTCAGCCGTTGTTCTGCCGCTGCTTCTTCAGCCGCTCGAGGACGGCATTGGCGCTGCTGGTCTCCTGCACGATGCCGGCGGCCTTGAGCTTGGCCTGCAGGTCGGCGTCGCCGCCTTCGTTGGCCAGCTGCTCGGCAGCCTCCATGCGGGCGGCGGTTTCCGCCTGGCGCTGCTTGATGCGCTCCAGCGACTCGACCGCGCTGCTGACCGTGCGGTTGGCGCCGGCATGGCGGGCGGCGATGGAGGCCTGGGCCTTCTGTACCGCGGCGGTCGCCTTGACCTGGTCCACCTGCGCCTTGAGCCGCCCCACCTGCTTCTCGCCGTCGGCGATGGACTTGCGGATGGTGGCGATGCTCTTGTCGTAGCTGTCGATCAGGCCCTGCTGCTCGGCGATTTCCGTTTCCAGCTCGGCGATCTTGGTGGCGATCTCCAGCGCCAATTCCTCATTGTTCTGCGCCAGCGCCTGCTGGGCGTAGCCTTCGTATTCCTTGAGCTTGTCCTGGCGGGCGGCAAGCGCGTCGGCGCCGAGCTTGCGCTTGGCCATGATCTTGGTCAGCTCGTCGCGCGATTTGAGCAGCGCGGCATCGGCATCGCGCAGCTCCTGATCGAGAATGCGGATGGCCTGGGCATCGATGATGCTCTGACCGGCTTCAGTGGCGCCGCCGCGGATCGCGGTCCAGATCTTGGAAAGAATGCCTTGGCTCATGGGTGATCCTCCGGGTGAACCGCTTTACTTGATCAAGTCCTCGGCGAACGCTTCCGCCGCTTCCAGGGTGTTGCGTGCCAGTACTTCGATTTCCTCGACCACCTGGGCGAGGTCGGACTGCGTGCTCAGTTCGCCGAACACGATGTACTGCCGGCCGCCGTCCTCACGCTGCACGAGACCGAAATTCGACAGGGGATTGATGGGGTTGATGAGCAGCAGGGCCTCGTTGAAGGCCGCCTTGTCCCGTACCTGCTCCTCGTCCCACAGGGGCGTGGAGCAGAACAGCTGCTCACCGGAAGCGGCGAGTTCGATGGGCAGATCGCCGTATTCGTGCATGGTTACCGCGATCACGGGCTCCGCGCCCTGGATCAGCTCGATGGAAGCCTGACCGCTGGTCACCAGCTCGGACATTTGCAGGGCGTCGAACAGCGCAGTGGTCGTCCATTGGGAAGTTGCCATGGTCTGAGAGGCTCCTGTGCGGTTGCTCGAGACGAAAACCTTGGCGCCCGGCCGTTGCAGGGCTTTGACCACCCGCGCCAGCTGCGCCGAGTGTTCCGGGCGGATGTACACCAGTTTCGACACCAGTCCCTCGCGGCGCATGCGCTCCCGGAATGCGCGCTGGTACTTGGCCGATTTGCTCTTGCTCATCGTGTTGCGGTTCCTCGCCGGGCACGACGTTGGGGCGTGAACACGGGCAGCATAGGGTTTCATCGGGAGCTTGGCAAGACTTACTAGTAATTTCTTACTAGTAAGGACCGATTGGCCGAGAAGCGGCCGGCAGTGCTATGACGCCGGGCCGGAGGAATGCCGATACGTGGCAAGCAGGGCGGGAAGAGCGGGCGGCTGCCTGGGGCGTGTGGGCCCTCGCCTGTGCCGACACCAGGCACAGGCGAGGGCTCGATTGGGGCGTGGGTTATCCGACCGGCCCGGGGATCAGGCGGCCGAGGCGCGGCTGGGCTCCGGGATCCCGACGGGGTCGCCAACGGCGTTGATCAGTCGTCGCAGGCGAGCGCTCCGCCGTTGGCGGCCGCTCAGGATCCGCAGCAGCTCCGCAAAGCCTGCCAGCTCCGCTTCGAACTCTATATCGGAAACGGCTTAGCTGTCGACGAAGCGATAGAGAGCGAGAGGGTGCACATTGGCGTGATTGATGCCTCTGTGGCAGGTCGGGGCGCTGACCATGCCGAGTTCCCGGAGCCACTCCAGCAGGTGCGGCTGCCATTTCCCGCCTGGATAGCACGGGTTCACGCACTCCTTGCC
>Ga0079224_100010743_pt1 | contig 12579 bp, 10 predicted proteins | sample Stecom2015_FD_80414 | JGI IMG/M metagenome (GOLD analysis project Ga0079224, IMG submission 80414) | Agricultural soil microbial communities from Utah to study Nitrogen management - Steer compost 2015 | ecosystem: Environmental > Terrestrial > Soil > Agricultural land | place: USA: Utah...
CACGCGATTGGCGACCCGCCGCCGAGGTCTGGCTCAACCCCGAAAAGCAGAGCACTCACGCACAGCGAAATTTAGAGCATGTAGCCTGAAGAAAACGGACATCTTCTTTGACAAACACCGCGGCCATGCAGGCGCTAGACGAGAACTTGGAAGCAATCGCCGTGTATTACGGCCGGCCCACTGCCGACGTAGTGGCCATGCAGTTGGAATACCGCTGGCTCAGCAATCGGCCAGTACTTCCTTGAGCACTTCAATGAAGGCCAGGGTGCGCTGCGGAAGCAGACGGCGCCCTGGCGTCACGCACCAGATGGCGGTTTCCGGCAGACACCAGTCCGGCAGCACACGTTCAAGCCGGCCGGCCTCCACCAGGGGCTGGGCAAACCTGGCTGACAGTGCGACTATGCCCAGCCCCTGGGCGGCCAATTCCTGTTGAAGCCCAAGGGAGTTGGCGGAAAGAGTGTTCACCGGCAGGCCATCCCAGTGCTCGCTGCCACGGGTAAGCCGCCAGTGCTGTTGTTCCCCACCGCTGGTCACCAGTACCAGGCCGGTGTGGTCTAGCAGGTCGGCAGGGGTCTGTGGGTATCCAAGCCGTTTCAAATAGCGCGGGCTGGCGTATAGGTGGTTGTACTGGGTGGTGATGCGACGGGCGACCAGCGAGCTATCGTCCGGAAGCTGGCCGGCCGCGCGCACGGCCACGTCAAAGCGTTCAGCAATCAGATCGACGCGACGAGGAGAAAGGTCGAGCTCCAGGCGCACATGGGGGTAGCGCCGGGTGAATTCGGTCACAACTTCCACGAAGGCGAGTTCCCGGAACTCCGGCGGAAGGGATACGCGCAAAGTACCATATGGGGTGGCTTGCCGATGGTGAGCCAGCGCAGCAGCGGCTTCGGCTTCGTCCGAGAGCCGGCGCGCGTGTTCCAGTATGCTCTCACCAAAGTCAGTGAGAACCAGCCGGCGTGTACTGCGCTGCATCAGCCGTTCGCCCAGCTCGTCTTCCAGGTCTGACAAGCGCCGGGAAAGCGTTGACTTGGGCAGACCCGTCAGTTCTGACGCGCGTGTAAAACTTCCTGCGTCTATGACGTGAGCAAAAAGAATCAGGTCGTTGGCGTGGAGCTTGAGCGTGGACATCACGGCTCCTTGTTCCAAATATGGAATTAGTTTAGCCGTTCTTGTGTGTTTTTCCTCATATTTCTTTTAAATACAATAGGCAGATACATTTTGCGGACGAGGTGGTCTAGTCCCCTCCACAGCAAGTCAACTCAGCCCACAGGAAGCCGGTAAATGATTCAGCGCTACACCAATACAGCGATATTCCTTCACTGGTTGATGGCCATCGGTCTTACGGCAACCTTTGTCCTCGGGTTTTATGTGGAAGGGCTGCCGTTTTCGCCCAACAAGCTCAAGTTGATTGCCTGGCACAGGTGGGCTGGCATGGCTTTGCTGGGCCTTGTCGTTTTGCGGGTGGTGTGGCGGCTGACACATCGCGCACCGGCTTTGCCTGGCGATACCACACCCTTTGGCAGGTTGGCGGCATGTCTTGGGCATTTGGTTCTGTATGTGCTGATGGTTGCCGTGCCGGCCACGGGCTGGCTTGCCAGTTCAGCTCAAGGTGTGCCCGTGGTTTGGCTCGGCGTATGGCAACTCCCTGATCTGGTGGCCAAGAATCAGGAACTGGGCAACTTCCTGCAGGGAGCCCATATGGTGTTGAACTATGTGCTGGCGGCCACGGTACTGGGGCATATTGCCGCGGCTCTGCATCACCACTACATCAAGAAAGACGGTCTGCTGGCGCGCATGTGGCCCGGACGTCCCGCAGCATGAATGTTTGGCAGTAAAAGTCGGCAAGCGCCGGATGGAACTACTGGGGCCGTAGCGGGTCTTTAACTGATTGTCAGTGTGGCGAGCCCAGTGTCTCTCCACAGTCTGCAAACCACCGAGGAATCACTGATGAGAACGTCGTTTTTTGCACCGTTGGCTCTGGTCGCGGCCCTGGGGCTCTCGGGGGCTGCTCAGGCGGCCACCTATACGGCCCTTGAGCCCGAGTCCAGCTCACTGGCTTTTGGCTATAGCCAGATGAACGTCAAGATGGATGGCAGTTTCGGTGAGCTGAAGGCGCCCGAACTGCTGTTCGACCCGGCCTCGCCTGAATCCGCGAAAGTGCGCATTGAAGTTGCGCTGGCCAGCATCGACGCCGGTTACCCCGATGCCAATGCCGAACTGAAGAAAGACGAGTGGCTAGCCCTGGGCCAGCATCCGGTGGCAAGCTTTACATCAACAGGGGTCAAGCCCGTGGGCGAAGGTCGTTATGAGGTCACCGGTGAGCTCAGCATCAAGGGAAACACCCGGCCCATAACCGTACCATTCAGCTTCAAGGAAGAGGCAGGCAAGGGAGTTTTTGAAGGCAGTTTTCCCCTGCAGCGCGCGGATTTCGGCATTGGCGAAGGGCAATGGAAGGACTTCAGCATTGTTGCCAATGAAATCGAAGTTCGCTTTAAGTTTGTTGCCACACCCTGAGCTTTATCCCACTCCCTTTTACATTCATAACAAGGAACAGGAATATGAAAAAAACACTGATCGCCGCTGCGTTTGCAGCATTCTTTGCCGGCTCGGCCATGGCTGCTCCCCAAACCTATGTGGTCGATTCCAACCACACCTTCCCTCGCTTCTCGTACAACCACATGGGCTTGTCCAAACAGATTCTGCGTTTTGACAAGACCACAGGAACGGTGGTGCTCGACAAGGAAGCGAAAGAAGCAAAGGTTGACGTCACTATCGACATGAAGTCGGTCAGCACGGGCAGCGAGATTTTCAACGGTCATATTCAGGGCGAAGATTTCCTGGATACCGCTAAGTATCCGACCGCGACTTTCAAGTCCACCAAGGTTGTGTTCGAAGGGGACAAACCCGTCAGCATTGAGGGCGACCTCACCATCAAGGGCGTCACCAAGCCCGTGACGCTGACCGTCACCTCCTTCTTCAACGGCCCTCACCCCATGCTGAAGAAGGATGCCATCGGCGCCAACGCCACGGCTGTGATTTCCCGCACGGCGTTCAACGCAGGCAAGTACGCCCCTGGTGTGAGCGATGAAGTCACTCTGGACATCGCTCTGGAAGCCATCGCTCAGTAAGAGAATCAGCGCACTGGCCGGCAAGCGGCCCCTGGACCCTGCAGGCCGGTCGCCATGCCTGGCGGCAGGGTTTTTTGATCATGGCAGCCCCCCCGGCCTTCTTTCAGGATTGATCGCCGGGCGTACTGCGCAGGCCAGGCCTGTTTTCCCGACTTCAGCCCAGCAGCCTGCCAGGCCGGATGTCCAGCCGCACGGATTCCTTGACTTCTTCCATCACGGCAAAGCTGCGTGTTTCCCGCACACCGGGCAGTTCCCACAGCACCTTGCCGGCGAATTCACGGTAGGCTTCCATGTCGGCGTGACGCGTTTTCAGCAGGTAATCAAAACCACCCGCCACCATGTGGCACTCCATGATTTCAGGGCGCACTTGCACAGCCGCCTTGAACTCGTCAAAAACATTCAGCCCACTGCGGTCCAGCAATACCTGGACGAAGACCAGCAGCCCCGCCTGCAGCTTCATGGGATTCAATCGTGCTTCGTAGCCCAGAATGTATTGTTCACGCGTCAGGCGTTGTACCCGGGCCAATACCGCGGTTGGAGAAAGCGACACAGCTTCTGCAAGGCGGGTGTTGGGCATCCGGCCGTCGCGTTGCAGCAGGTCAAGAATATCCACGTCGATTCTGTCGAGCCCAGAAGCATCTTCTCTCATTGAATGTTCATCTATTTAGGTGGCGAAAAATAGCGAAAAATTAGTCTGCCAAAGCCATACCATTATACGAACGTAGGTCCATTTTCCTACTTCACGTTCATGTGGGAGCAGCTTCATGTCAGCAGTTTCTTCCGGCCCCGCAGCCGATTCCGTCGATCACCCAGCGCGTTGTTTTGCTGAAATCACGCCATTGATCCAGCGTTCACCGCTGCGCAGGGCCATCACTGCTGCGTGGCGGCGCCCTGAAACCGAACTGGTTCCCCAGTTGGTTCAGGAAGCCAGGCTGGCGCCGGAAACTGCCGCGCACAGTCATGAACTGGCGCTGGAGATCACACGCAGGCTTCGCCAGCGCAAGGCAGGCTTTGGTCGATCCGGCCTGGTGCAGGGGCTGCTACAGGAATTCTCACTTTCATCCCAGGAAGGGGTGGCACTCATGTGTCTGGCCGAGGCGCTGCTGCGCATTCCGGACCAAGCCACGCGAGATGCCCTCATACGTGACAAGATTCGCGACGGCAACTGGAAGGAACATCTGGGTCGCGCGCCATCGCTATTCGTCAATGCGGCGGCCTGGGGCCTCATGCTGACGGGCAAGCTTGTGTCGACGCACAGTGAAGCGGGCATGTCCGCAGCACTGGGCAGGCTGGTCGCCAAAGGCGGCGAGCCCCTGATCCGCAAGGGGGTAGACATGGCGATGCGGATGATGGGTGAACAGTTCGTCACGGGGCAAACCATCGTTGAGGCACTGGAAAATGCCCGCCCGATGGAAGCAAAAGGCTTCCGCTATTCCTATGACATGCTTGGTGAAGCGGCCATGACCGCTGCTGATGCACAGCGCTATCTGCGCGATTACGAAACGGCTATCCATGCCATAGGCAGGGCGTCGGCGGGCAGGGGTGTGTACGAAGGGCCGGGCATTTCCATCAAGCTGTCGGCCCTGCACCCACGTTATTCTCGCGCGCAAGTCGATCGGGTGATGGGCGAGCTCTACCCCACCGTGCTCGGCCTGGCGCGCTTGGCCAAAGACTATGACATCGGTCTCAATATTGATGCTGAAGAAGCCGACCGCCTGGAACTTTCCCTCGACCTTCTGGAACGGCTCTGCTTTGAACCGGAATTGCGCGGTTGGCAAGGGGTGGGCTTTGTCATCCAGGCGTACCAGAAACGATGCCCCCAGGTGGTGGATTACCTCATTGACCTGGCCCGCCGCAGCGGGCGTCGGCTGATGATACGTCTGGTCAAGGGCGCATACTGGGATACGGAAATCAAACGCGCCCAGGTGGACGGTATGGAAGGGTATCCCGTGTATACACGTAAGATGTACACCGATGTTTCCTACATCGCCTGCGCCCGCAAACTGCTCGCCGCCCCTGAGCAGATTTACCCTCAGTTCGCCACCCACAACGCCCGGACTTTGGCAACGATTTACGAGTTGGCCGGGCCGAAGGACTGGCATCCGCGACAATACGAGTTTCAATGCCTGCATGGCATGGGTGAGGCCCTATATGAACAGGTGGTGGGCTCGCTTCGCGGGGGGGCAGGGCGGCCCTGCCGCATCTATGCACCGGTCGGCACTCATGAGACCTTGCTGGCCTACCTTGTGCGTCGGCTGCTTGAGAACGGTGCCAATACCTCTTTTGTGAACCGGGTGGCGGATGCTTCCGTCCCCATTGAGTCCTTGGTGCAAGACCCGGTGGAATCCATCGAAGAGCTGGCCCGCCAGGAAGGCTCGATGGGTCTTCCTCACCCTGCAATTCCTCTACCGCGAGCGCTGTATGGGCCCGTGCGGCAGAATTCGGCGGGGCTGGATCTGGCCAATGACGATGTCTTGGAGACGCTGACTTCGGTCTTGCAGAAGGCCCCGGCATCACACGAGGCTGGGCCGATGTTGGCCCGTAACACCCCGGGCGGGGAAGTTGTTGAGGTCCTCAACCCGGCGGACCACTCTGACGTGGTCGGGAGGGTCAGGTTTGCGACCGAGGCGGACGCTCGGCAGGCTGTGGCGGATGCGGCGGGCTATGCCGCGCGGTGGGCGGAAGTGTCGCCCGCGGACCGCGCCGCGATGCTGCTACGTGCCGCAGATGCCATGGAAGCCGACATGCAGCGCTTGATGGGCCTGCTGGTTCGCGAAGCCGGCAAAACATACGCCAATGCGGTGGCCGAAGTGCGCGAGGCCGTGGATTTCCTGCGCTATTACGCCGCGCAGGTCGCCAGCACCTTTGATAACGCCACGTACCGGCCCTTGGGTGTGGTCACTTGCATCAGCCCCTGGAATTTCCCCATGGCCATATTCACTGGCCAGATTGCCGCGGCCCTTGCAGCAGGCAATGTTGTAATCGCCAAGCCTGCGGAGCAGACCACGCTCATCGCCGCTGAGGGCGTCAAGCTGCTCTGGGACGCAGGCATACCCAGGGAGGCGCTCCAGTTAATGCCGGGCCGGGGCAGGGAGGTGGGCCCTTGGTTGACGGACGATGAGCGGATTCAGGGTGTGATGTTCACGGGTTCCACGGAAGTGGCACGCGAACTGCAGCGCATTCTGGCCAAGAGGCTGGGGCCAGCTGGGTGCCCGGTGCCGCTGGTTGCGGAGACAGGCGGCCAGAACGCCATGATTGTGGACTCTTCGGCCCTGGCCGAGCAGGTGGTGCGCGATGTTCTCATCTCTGCATTCGACAGTGCGGGTCAGCGTTGTTCGGCGCTGCGCGTTCTGTGTGTGCAGGAAGATGTCGCGGGGCAGATCACAACCATGCTCAAGGGTGCGATGGCCGAGCTGCGCATGGGGCCGCCCTCATGCTTGAGCAATGATGTCGGCCCGGTCATTGATGCACGGGCGCGGGATGGCATCAATCGTCATATTGAGACCATGGCGGCCAAGGGGCGCAAGGTGCATCAACTGTGGCGGGAGGGCGATGCGGCAACCCGGGCGGCGGTCCAGCGAGGCACGTATGTACCGCCCACGCTGATAGAAATCGAAACCCTGAGCGAACTGAAGCGCGAAGTATTTGGCCCTGTGCTGCATCTGCTGCGCTATCGCAGGGAAGACCTTGATCAATTGCTTGCGCAGGTGAAGGCCACCGGCTACGGTCTGACCATGGGTCTGCATACACGCATAGACGAAACCATCCGGCAGGTGAGTTCTCAGGCCCAGGTGGGCAACCTCTACGTGAACCGGAATATGGTGGGTGCTGTGGTGGGTGTCCAGCCCTTCGGTGGCGAAGGCTTGTCGGGTACCGGGCCCAAGGCCGGCGGGCCCCTCTACCTCTACCGGCTGCTGTCTGGCCGTCCTGATGCTGCTTTGGAAAAACCGTTCGGCGTCCATGCTTCCGAGTCACTCGCGCCGCCGACGGCGCCGGGTGCCACGCCTACTCTGGCAGAGATGGAAGCCTGGTGTGCGGGGCAGCCGGGGGTTGCACTGCTGCCGCGCATACCCTTTTTTGGTGTGTCGTCGCACACCCTGGCTGGGCCCACCGGTGAGCGCAATGTTTATCAAGTTCACCCGCGTCAGGCGGTTTTGTGCATCGCACCTGACACCTCAGGCCTGTTGGCACAGCTGGCCGCCGTGCTTGCGCTTGGCGCACGGGTAGTGTGGGACGGAGCTTTGCCGGCTGCGGCGGAGCTGTACCGGCGGCTGCCATCAAGTGTGCAAGGTGCCATCACGCTTGCGCCACAATGGCAGAGGGAAGAATTCGATGCGGCCCTGCATCAGGGAGACACGGCGTCATTGCTGGCCCTGCAGCAGGCACTGGCGGCTCGTGAAGGTGCCATCATTCCCCTTGTGTCCGTTCCCAAAAATGCGCCGGTTCCTCTTGAACGCCTGGTCGTGGAACGTTCCATCAGTATTGACACGACTGCCGCGGGTGGCAATGCCAGCCTTATGACTCTGTCCTGACACGCGCCGCCCGGTCACAGGGGCCGAAGTGAACCACGCTTGCCTGGTATCGGCCGCCGGACATGCTGTTAATGAAAATGCCCGGGCACTTGGCCCGGGCATTTCAACCGTACTTCATCATCGAACAACCATTATATCGCGAGAGAAAGGCTTCTTTCGTTCCCGAGTTTCGCCCAGCGCTCGTACTGTTCAACAGCATAACGCTCGGACGATGCACCGTCGGTGGCAATCACTTCGAAGCCAATGTCATTGAGCCGATTTTTGACGTCGGTGTCGTTCAGCGCTTTTAGGAATGCATCGCTGAGTTTCTTGGCAATGTCGTCGGGCGTGGCGGCGGGAACCCAGACGGCTTGCCAGGAATAGGCTTCAAAGCCGGGGTAACCCGATTCTTCCACGGTGGGAACATCGGGCAGGTCACGCAGGCGTTTGGTGCCCGTAATGGCCAGCGGCTTGATCTTTCCCGCTTCAATATTGGCCTTAAGAGCGGCAAAGCTCAACATGGTGATGTTGGATGAGCCGTTGAGCAGTGACTGCACCATCGGGCCGCCACCGGCGTATGGGACATGCAGAATCTGCACGTTGGCCCGGCGCTTCAGGTCTTCGGCTGCCAGCTGGCTCAGGGAACCAACTCCGGCTGAAGCATAGTTGTAAGCATCGGGCTTGGCTTTAGCTGCCTCCAGAAATTCCTTCAGGTTGTTGCCCGGTGTGCTCTGGGAAGCTCCGATCACCAGCGGGAAGCGCAGCGCGAAGGCGATGCCCTTGAAATCCTTGAACGTATCGTAGGGCAGGTCGGGCTTGATGATGGGGTTGATGGAGTGGCTGTCAAAGCTCAACAGCAGGGTGTTGCCGTCGGGCGCGGAGCGGGCCACGAACGCGCTTGCAATCTGCGTGTTGGCTCCGGGCTTGTTCTCCACGATGACATTGCGGCCAAGCGCTTCTGCAAACTTGGGCTGAATGATGCGGGCGGCAATGTCCGTGCTTCCACCCGGCGGGAAAGGCACGACCAGACGTACGGGTGGCTCTTCAGCCGCCACGGTGCTGGCCGAGAAGGCGAGCAGGCAGGCCGCCGCTGCCTTCAGAAAGCGGCCGCCCGGCAGGAGTGAGCGATGTTGCTTATGCATGATGACTCCGTGTGGAGGTGGTTGAAATCGTTAGCCCATCCATTGGCTGACGGGAGCTGCAGCGTCCTGCAACTGTTGAGAAATCACGTCGATGAGCACGGGACCGTCGAATGCCAGGGCAGCCTTGATGGTTTCGTCAAGGCGCGCCGGGTCTTGCACACGGAAGGCCTTGATGCCGAAGGCTTCAGCTACTCGTGCGTGGTCGGTCCGGCTGAAATCTACGGAGAAATAGCGTTCGTCATAGCCCGCTTTCTGGCTGGCTTTGATCCACCCATACACGCTATTTGAGAAAACAATCATTTTCAAGGGAATTTTGCGGCGGGCGATGGTTTCCATTTCACCGCAGGTGAAGCCGAAGCTGCCGTCTCCCATTGCGGCGACCACCGTGGCGTTGGGGCGCCCGATTTGCGCACCGACACCGGCGGCCATGGCGAAGCCGAGAGCACCATGCGCCCGGTTTGTGATGAAGTGACGGCCTGCCTGGGGAGCCTGGAAGTAGGCCGAGAAGTAGGGGCAGGGAGTGCCCGGGTCTGCCACGACAATGGATTCTGGCGGCAGCAGGCGGTTCAGGGCGTCTACCACGCGTTCGGGCTTGATCGGCGTGTCCAGGGACTGTGCAAGCAGCTGGAACGCGCCGAACTTCTCTTCCCGAGCCTTGGCCACCACGGCGTGGCCGTCGACCGCGCCTGCCGTTCTGCCTGCCAGACGTTCCTCCAGCGCCAGATTGAGTGCTTCCAGGGTTAGCAGCGCGTCTCCCACCATGCCCACTTCGGTGCGGTAGTTGGCTCCCACCACCATGGGGTCGTTATCGATATGCAGAATCGTAGTGTCACGGCCCGGATACTTCCAGTGCTCCGTCGTGGTGGAACCGGCCCGGCAGCCGATGAACAGCACGAGGTCTGCCTGCTTGACGATTTCCCGGGTGGCCGGCACACCACCGTTGGAGCCGACCACACCGCCGTTCAGGGGGTGATCGTCAGCCAGGGCGCCCTTGCCGCTCACCGTGGTGCATACAGGGGCTTTGAGCGAAACGGCCAGTTTTTCCAATGCGGCGGTCGCCCCGGAAAGCACGATACCGCCACCGCAGATGATGACTGGCAGACGGGCTGCGACCAGCTTTTCTGCCGCACGTTCAATATCCTGCTGTGCCGCACAGGCGCGCAGGGCCGGGAAATTCGCGTGTTCCGGTTGTGCCCACACGTCGGCTGCATCCAATTCGTGCTTTTGCACGTCATACGGAAGACAGATGTGCGCAGAGCCGGGTTTGCCTGTGGTCATCGCACGGAAGGCGCTGCGCACCGCACCTGGAATCTGGCTGGCGAGGTCAATGGTGGTGTTCCATTTGGTCAGCGGAGCGTAGAGGCTCTGCTGGTCCAGCTCGGTCAGCGGGTAGCGCCCGCGGGATGTCACGGAAACATCAGAAGTGATGCCGAGCACGGCCACAGAGGATTCATTCGCTTCCACCAATGCAGGCAGCAGATAAGTGGCACCGCCACCGCTGGGCCCCTCGCAGACCCCGACCTTGCCTGTGACTCGGGCATAGGCGTCCGCCATATAACCGGCGCTGCGCTCGTCGCGGGTGAGTATGTGGTCCATGCCGTGGTCCAACCGGGCCAAGGCGTCGTAGAAGGGGAGGCTGGTGTCGCCGCACAGGCCAAAAATGTGTTTGACGCCGTTGAGTTGCAGCATGCGGACGAAGGCTTCCGCACCGTTGATCTTGGACATGGATGGACTTCCTCGGAAATGATGTATGCAGTTCAGTATACTGAACAGTATGCTGAATGTGCGAGAGGGGCTGAGAAACTGTTTTCAGGTCTCCACGCGTTAAGATTCCCTGCGTCCAAGGGGGCAATATGCAGACAATCATCTCAGCCTCTCGCGGCAGGCGGGGGGAAGAAGTTCACAATCGCCTGCGTGACATGGCGATTTTTTTTGAGTTCAAACCCGGCGAGCGCCTGAATGAAGCCAGCCTTGCGGAGCAGCTGGGCGTGAGCCGGACACCTGTTCGTGAAGCGCTCATGACGCTAGCCCATGAAGGCTTTCTCGAGCAGTCGGGTCGCGGTTACGTACGTAGGCGATTCGACGTGCAGGAAATGAAAGACCTTTACGAGTTGCGCCTGGGCTTGGAAAAGGAATGCTGCATCTATGCGGTACGGCGGGCTTCGCAGCAACAGATTGACGCGCTTGGAGCCTATCTGGACCACAGTCGCAATATTCCGGCAGATACGCCTGTGACCGAGCTGGTGAAGCTGGACGAGGGCTTTCACCAGCGCCTAGCGCAAATGACCGGCAATGCCGAACTGGAACGCATGGTCATCTGGATGAATCGCCGCATACGCTTCATGCGCTGGATATCCATGGACGGCGGCCGGCGCGATTCCACACAGCAGCAGCACACTGGCCTGCTGGAAGCACTGCGCCGGCGCGATGAACAAGGCATGCTTGAGCTAATCACCGCGCATATTTCGCTGCGCCAGGATCAGATCGTCGAGGCGGTGGCGCGCGGCCTGGCCCACATTTTTCTGTGAGGAGTGTGTGCAAGGATTCAGGCGACCTTGAACTCCTGCAGGTTGCCGTCGGCATGCAGAAGCACCACACGATCAATGCGCGCACGGGCTGCGCCGGGAGCAGCTACGACACTGATCAGTGTGTTCTCTAACCTGATTTCGTGGCGGCCTTCTTGTTCCACGACCTGGCCATGTACGAGACGGGCCAGTACGGCAGCTATTTCAGCCGCGTCGGGCGCTGAAATTTCGATACTGTGGATGGAGCGGGCTCCATTTGGATGCCCGGTCAGGTCCTCATTCCAGATGAGTTCGGGCGTGAAGTGCTGGCAGTAGTAGACGCGCAGCCCCTCGATGGGCTGGGTGTTGAAGCGCACGGTTTTGAACCGGGCCAGGCGCGAGACGCCGTTGTCATCCACGGGCCGCTCCAGATGGCCGACCGGCAATACATCGAAGCCAGCCTGCTGCAGCCATGCATGGTCTGCCTCAGCATCGGTGCTGCGGAACACCAATGCGTCCAGCCCCAGAGGCTGGCTGGCAAGTTCCTTGCGTGGTGGTTCTACACCCTGAGGCCAGCCCAACAATTCGATGTAGCTCGAATCCAGAACAATCAGGCGATTCATCGACCCGAGATTATGACGGCCCAGCGGGCTGACACGAAAACCAGCGGCCTGGTAGGCCGGGCTGCGGGCTTCAAGTTCGTCGCGCAGCATGACGACAAGGTGGTCGAAAGCGAGGGGAGAGGGCGAGACAGTCATGGTTACGTCGTTTGCTCAGGTGTTTCAGATCTCTGCATTTTCCATCAATGCAGGGCTTTTTGTCCCACAATCCAAATTTGCCATGCAAACTAAGCATTTAGGCAGGATATAACTGTGTGGATGCCTTTGTTGCGCTCCTCGCGGCCCGATTTTCAACTGGAAGAATCAAGATGAATCCCGAGTTCCTCGCAAAACTTGTTCGTGCCCTGGGCAGAGACAACGTCATTACCGACGCCTCCGAAATCGAACCCTGGCTGACTGATTGGCGCGGTGTGTACAAGGGGGGCGCCCAGGCCGTGGTGCGACCCACCAGCACCCAGCAGGTAGCTGATTGTTTGCGCCTGTGTAATGAGTACCGCGTTCCGGTTGTGCCCCGAGGTGGAAATACTGGTCTGTGCGGCGGGGCGACTCCGGACGCCTCACCCAGCAATGTGGTCATCTCCCTTGACCGCATGAACCGCATCCGGTCAATTGACACCATCGCCAACACGCTAGTGGCCGATGCCGGGTGCATTCTGGGGAATCTGAGACGGGCG
>Ga0079224_100010744_pt1 | contig 12579 bp, 9 predicted proteins | sample Stecom2015_FD_80414 | JGI IMG/M metagenome (GOLD analysis project Ga0079224, IMG submission 80414) | Agricultural soil microbial communities from Utah to study Nitrogen management - Steer compost 2015 | ecosystem: Environmental > Terrestrial > Soil > Agricultural land | place: USA: Utah...
ACCAGCGCCTGCTTACCCTCCAGCGCCTTGATCGGTTCCGGTGGGAGCCCGGCTCCCAGTGCGAACCGGCGCCGCAACGCCGGACGCACCAGTACCAGCAGCAGCACCGACGCGACCAGGAACACCACCCCGTCGGCCCAGATCGGCCAGTCGAACAGCCAACTCGTCCCCGCCGCGGTCAGCGCGCCGCCGCTGAGCATGAGCAGGAACATGTCCCCGGTCAGCGCCTCGGCCCCCGCGAGCACGAGTGCGAAGATCAACCAGATGAGCGGGACGGGCATACCGTCACCCTATCGGTCCGCGAAGGCATACGGCGGCAACAACTAGACTTCGAACATCATGTGGTGTCCGAGCGCTTCCCTGTCGGTGTGGGCCAACTCCTGGTTGGCCGGCGCCGCCGCGCCCGACGATGTGCTGGATGCACTAAGCGTGTGGGCTCCAAGCCATTCGGTGACCGCATACGACGCGGTGGCGGCCGGCCGGACCGGTCTGCCCTGGCCGGATCTGCACGACGCGGCCGCGGTGTCGCTGTTGCAGACGGTGCGGTCGGCGGCCGGGTCGCCGGTGGGTGCGCCACCGCTGCGGGTGGTGTTGCCGATACCCGGCGATGTGCGGGGACTGCCGGCGGGAACCCAGTTTCAGCAGGATGCGATCGCCGTCGGCGAGGCGGTGATCGTGTCCGGCGATGCGGCACCCGACGCGGCGGTGGGACTGGTCCCGGAATTCGAGTATGCCGACGTCGACGACGACGAGACGGCTCCGACCGGCCTGTCCTGGACGGTGTACTCGCTGCCCACCGTGCCGCCCACCGAGCACGTCGATCTCGGCGACGTCGAATACGGTCTGCGCACGGCGGTGCGATCGGCCGCGCAGGCCCTCGACGCGTTGCAGGTCGGCATCGCCGGGACCGACCTCGACGACCCGCGCCTACTGGTCGAGCAGATCGTCGAATCGCATCGGCTGCACCGCATACCCGCCCATGCGCCCGGCCGGGCGTTGCGGGTGTTGGAGACCGCGTCACATGTCGACGCGATCATCACGGTCAGCTCCGGGCTGAGCCCGATCGGTCTGCAGTCCTCGTCGGAGGTGCGGATCGCCGATGACGCGTTGCGGCCGTTGGCCCATGTGGTGCGCACGGCCAGGCTGGCCGCGGTGAACGCGATCATCGCGTCCGCGTGGCGATGACCGACACGCAGTTCGGCGCGGCGGCACACGGTGTCCCGTCGACGACGTGACCACAGCCGGGCGCCCGGAACTCAGCCGGCAGTGCGGCGGGTCCGCTGACCCGGGCGGGTTCGAGACCGAGGCGCAGTTCGTCGATCAGGTCCACCGCGAGGCGGGCGAACCGCCGGTCGGAATTGGGAGTGCCGGCCCGCGCCAACGCGATTCCCGCCTGCGCGGCCTGTTCGCCGAGTTCGTGGTCGAGGTCGTACACCACCTCGATGTGGTCGGCGACGAATCCGATCGGGCAGACGATGACCGCACGCACCCCGGATTCCGCCAGCGCGCCGAGGTGGTCTCCGACGTCGGGCTCCAGCCACGGGATCTGCGGCGGCCCGGAACGGGACTGCCAGACCAGGTCGTAATGCTCACGCCCGGCGGCCGCCGCGACCAGCCGGGCGGCGTAGCGCACCTGCCTGCTGTAGAGCCGGGGGCCGTGCTGTTCGTCGGCGGCCACCGGAATGGAGTGCGCGGTGAACACCAGCCGGGCCTGTGACCGCAGCTCGACGGGCAGGCTCTCGGCGGCGGTGTCGATCGCCTCGGCGAACATCTCCACCAGCAGCGGGTGGTCGAAGTACTGCCGCAGCTTGACCAGTTCCGGGGCCCGCGGCCCGGCCGCCCGCCGGCCCCGGGCGATGTCCTCGACGTACTGGGTGCAGCTGGAGTAGCCGCCCCAGGCCGAGGTGGTGAACACCGCCGCACGACGGATCCCGTTGTCCCGCATGGCGGTCACCGTATCCTCGACGTACGGCTCCCAGTTGCGGTTGCCGAAGTACACCGGCAGGTCGAGCCCGCGGTCGGCGAGCTCGGCCTCCAGCTCGGTGATCAGCGCGCGGTTGATCGCGTTGATCGGCGAGACCCCGCCGAAGTGCAGGTAGTGCTCGGCGACGTCGTCGAGCCGCTCCGGCGGCACATTGCGGCCGCGGGTCACGTTCTCCAGGAACGGCCGCACCTGCTCCGGGCCCTCCGGGCCGCCGAAGGACAGCAGCAGAACGGCGTCGAATTCCACGGGAATCGTTACAGCAGTTGCTGGCTGGCGCCGCCGTCGGCGTAGATCACGGTCCCGGTGGTGGCCGGCATCCAGTCGGAGATCAACGCCAGCACGGTCTTGGCGACCGGGGTCGGATCCTTCATGTCCCAGCCGAGCGGCGCCCGCTGATCCCAGCCCTCCTCGAGCAGCTTCATCTGCTCACCGGCCTCCTCGCCCAGTGCGCCGCCGACGATGGCGCTCATCGCCAGCGTGCGGATCGGCCCCGCCGCAACGAGATTCGACCGCACCCCGTACTGGCCTGCTTCGCGCGCGACGAACCGGTTGATCGACTCCAGTGCGCTCTTGGCGACCGTCATCCAGTTGTAGGCCGGCATCGCCCGGGTCGGGTCGAAGTCCATGCCCACGATGCTGCCGCCGCGGTTCATGATCGGCAGCGTGGCCTTGGCCAGCGCGGCGTAGGAGTACGCCGAGATGTGGATGCCCTTGGACACGTCCTCGTACGGCGTGTCGAGGAACGGGTTGAGTCCCATGCCCGACTGCGGCATGAAGCCGATCGAGTGCACCACCCCGTCGAGTTTGTTGCCCTCGCCGATCTCGGCGGTGATCCGGTCGGCCAGCGTGTCGAGGTGTTCCTGGTTCTGCACGTCGAGTTCGAGCAGCGGCGCACCCGGCTTCGGCAACCGGTCGACGATGCGGCGGATCAGCCGCAGCCGGTCGAAACCGGTGCACACGATCTCGGCGCCCGCCTCCTGGGCCACCCGTGCGATGTGGAACGCGATCGAGGAGTCGGTGATGATCCCGGTGACCAGGATCCGTTTGCCCTCGAGGAAACCTGCCATGTCAGTCTTCGCCCTTTCTGCCGCCGACAGCCTCAGTGGCCCATGCCCATGCCGCCGTCCACCGGGATGACCGCACCGGCGATGTAGCCGGCATCCTCCGACGCCAGGAAGCTGACCACACCGGCCACCTCCTCGGCGGTACCGACCCGCTTGGCCGGGATGAAGTCCAGCGCCCCCTGCTGGATCCGCTCGTCGAGCGCCCGGGTCATCTCGGTGTCGATGTAGCCGGGGGCGACCACGTTGGCGGTGACGTTCGCCTTCGACAACTCCCGGGAGATGGACCGGGCCATGCCGATCAGCCCGGCCTTGGCGGCCGCGTAGTTGGCCTGGTTGCCGATGCCCCAGGTGCCCGACACCGAACCCATGAGGATGATGCGGCCGAACCGCTTGCGCTGCATGGTGCGGGAGGCCCGTTGGACCACCCGGAACGCGCCGGTCAGGTTGGTGTCGATGACCTCGGTGAAACGCTCCTCGGTCATCCGCATCAGGAACGCGTCCTTGGAGATGCCGGCGTTGGCGACCAGCACCTCGACCGGGCCCTGATGCTCCTCGACGGCCTTGAACGCGCGGTCGACCGATTCGGCGTCGGTGACGTCGCACTCGACGGCGAACACATTGTCCAGCGGCACCCCGGAACCGCGATGCGTCGCGGCGACCTTGTGCCCGTCCGCCGCCAGCCGGCGCGCCACCGCGAGGCCGATGCCCCGGTTCCCACCGGTGACCAGTACGGAACGCGAAACGAACGGCGGGCGGCCGCCGGTGTTCTCACCGGCGGTGTCGGCAACGGAAGCGTCTGTCATGTGGGTCAACTTAACGTGTGGGCGGTTTGCAGCCGAAATCGGCTCCGCCGCCCGGCCCGATTCGGTCAGCCGGGCAACCGCCGGTTGATCAGCAGCGCCGCCAGCGCGGCCGCGGCCAGCAGAAAGGCGCCCAGCCGCATCCAGCCGGTGCTGGCGTCACCCTTGATGGTCTCGTAGCCGATCTGCTCCTGCAGCGTGCCGTAGACCTCCTTGAGCTGCTCGAGAGTCGCCGCGTTGTAGGCACTGCCGCCGGACAGGTCGGCGATGCGCTCGAGCATCTCGTCGTCGACCGGCACCGGCTGACGCTGCTCGTTGATCTCCACGTAGCCGTACGGGGTGCCGAACGAGATGGTGGAGATCGGCACGCCCTGGTCCTTGGCGGTGCGCGCGGCGGTGTAGGCCCCCTTCGGGTTGTCCGGATTCGACGGCACCGTCTCCTTGCCGTCGGAGAGCAGCACGATGCGCGCCGGCGGCGGTTCGTCACCCCCGCCGATCACCGCCCCGACCGTGGCGATCGCCTGCAGCGCGGTGAAGATGCCCTCCCCGGTGGCGGTCCGGTCGGCCAGTTGCAGCCGGTCGATCGCGTTCTTGGTGGCCTCCCGGTCGGTGGTCGGCGACACCAGCACCGTCGCGGTTCCGGCATAGGAGATCAACCCGAGGTTGATGCCCGGGGTCAGTTCGTCGGCGAACTGTTTGGCGGCCTCCTGCGCGGCCACCAGCCGACTCGGTTCCACGTCGGTGGCCCGCATCGACTGCGACACGTCGATCACCAGCATCACCACCGCTCGGTTGCGGGGGATGCGGATGTCGTGGGTGGGGCCGGCCATCGCCACCGTCAGCACCACCAGTGACAGCGCCAGCAGCGTGGCGGGCAGATGCCGCCAGCGCGACGGCCGCCGCGGTGCCACGCTCTCCAGCAGTTCCATGTTGGCGAACCGCAGCATGCGCTTGTGCCGGGCGCGTTGCACCACGATGTACAGCGCGATGATGCCGAGCACGACCAGGAAGAACAGGAAGAACCACGCGTGCTCGAAGCCCGTCAGGCTCATCGGCCCGAGAAGCGGTAATGTCATGTGCCAGTTGTCATTTCGTCGTCGATAACCACGGCGTCAGATATGGTTCGCCACCGTCCTCATCGGCGCGCCGCCATGGCGCTGCGGCGGCGCTGCGCCACGAACCGCACCACGTCGGCGATCCAGTCCCGGTCGGTGCGCAGGCTCAGCAACGGCGCGTCACACCGCCGCAGCGTGCGGGCCACCTCTGCGCGGTGCGCCGCGGCGGCCTTCTCGAAGTCGACGCGCAGCTGCTCGTCGATGGTGAACTCCCGCACCACGCCGGTCTCCGGATCCTGCAGGATCACATCGCCCACATCGGGCAGTTCCACATCGCGCGGGTCGAGCACCTCGATGCCGAGCACCTCGTGGCGTCCAGAGATCGCCCGCAGCGGACGCATCCAGTTGATGGGCCCGAGGAAGTCGCTGATGATGACGGCCATTCCGCGGCGGCGTTCGGGCCGGCGCAGCGCATCGATGGCCGTCGCCAGATCACCGCGGACGCCGACCGGCGCCGGCGGTGTGGTGGCGATCGCCCGCAACACCTCGTGCTCGTGCATGCGCCCGGAGAGCGCCGGCACCCGGCGCATGGTCTCGCCGTTGGAGATCACCGCGCCGAGCCGGTTGCCGCCGCCGCTGTTGAGGAAGGCGATCGCGGCCGCGGCGGCCACCGCCAGGTCCCGCTTCTCGCAGCCGGCGGTGCCGAAGTCCAGGCTGGCCGACATGTCGACCACCAGCCAGGTCTCCAGTTCGCGGTCGGCGATCATCTGCCGCACGTGCGGAACCGTGGTGCGCGCGGTGACCGACCAATCCATCCGCCGCACGTCGTCGCCGGGTTGATAGATCCGCGACTCCCCCGGCTCCGATCCTGGGCCGGGCAGCAGCCCGAGATGGTTGCCGTGCAGCACCCCGTCGAGTTTGTGCCGCACGATCAGTTCGAGTTTGCGCAGCGCCGCGGTCAGCGCGGGGTCACGGATCTCGCCGCGCTGCAGCGACGGCAGGTCGACCGTCCGCCCGCCGGTACCGGTCACCGACCACTGGCCGCGGTCGCGGCGGTAGGCATCGGCTGGGCCGGCGGCGCCTGCTGCGGCACGGCGTTCACCTGCGGCAGCGCCACCGTCTGCAGGATGCGGTTGATCACGGTCTCCGCGGTGACCTCGTCGGCCAGGGCGTCATAGGTCAGCACCAGGCGGTGCCGCAGCACGTCCGGGATGACCTCGACGACGTCCTGCGGGATGACGTAATCGCGGCCCCGCACCAGCGCCAGCGCCCGGGCGGCGGCGATGATGCCCAGCGAGGCGCGCGGCGAGGCGCCGTAGGCGATCCACGCCTTGGCGTCGGGCATCCCGAACTTCTCCGGTTCCCGGGTCGCGGTGACCACCCGCACCACGTAGTCGACCAGGGCGTGGTGCACGAAGTTGTTGGCCGCCACCTCCTGCAGCCGCAGCAGGTCACCGGGCGCGAGCACCTGTTTGGGTTCCGGCGGCTTGACGCCCATCCGGTAGATGATCTCGCGCTCCTCCTCCGGCGACGGGTAGTCGATGTTCAGTTTGAACAGGAACCGGTCCCGCTGCGCCTCCGGCAGGGCGTACACGCCCTCCTGCTCGATCGGGTTCTGGGTGGCCATCACCAGGAACGGCTTCGGCAGCAGGAACGTCTTGCCGCCGATCGAGATCTTGCGTTCGGCCATCACCTCCAGCAGCGCCGACTGCACCTTGGCCGGTGCGCGGTTGATCTCGTCGGCGAGCAGGAAGTTGACCATCACCGGGCCGAGTTCGATGTCGAACTCCTCTTTGCCCTGGCGATAGATCCGGGTGCCGACGATGTCGGTGGGCACCAGGTCGGGGGTGAACTGGATGCGGGCGAAGGTGCCGCCGACGACCCGGGCGAAGGTCTCCACGGCCAGCGTCTTGGCGACCCCGGGCACACCCTCGAGCAGCACGTGCCCCTTGGCCAGCAGGCCCACCAGCATCCGCTCGACCAGTTGGTCCTGGCCGACGATGATGCGTTTGACCTCGAAGATGGTCCGTTCCAGCGTGTGCACGTCGGCCTGCAGACCGGACTGACCGCCGTTGGTCGGGGGCGCGGCGTGCGAGCCCGCCGGATAACCCGGGGCAGGGGCCGATCCGGAATACCCTCCGGAGCCCTGCTGGGGCCCACTCGGTGACGTCATGCGCAGTTCCTCCACGTTGGTGCTTACACGCTGGTTGGGACGGCACCATGCCGATGCGCCCGTCGTCAACTATTCCAGGCACTGCGGAATCCGTCGACGTTGACCGTCCGGCTTCACCGCGCGCTCAGGAACCCCTCAGGTTTCGATGATGCGCGCGGCGTAGGGCTGCAGGCCCGCGGTGCGCACCGGACCGGCCACCACTTTGCCGGCGCTGCCGGACGCCTCCAGCATCTGGCCGTTGCCGAGGTAGAGCGCGACGTGTTGGCTGCCACCGGGACCCCAGAACAGCAGATCGCCCCGCTTGGCCTGCGACACCGGCACCTTGCGCCCGGTGTTGTACTGGTCGCCGGAGTACTTGGGGATCAGCACGCCGACCCCGGCGAACGCGAACTGGGTGAAGCCCGAGCAGTCGAAGCCGACCGTGTTGGCGCCGGACCCGACCCCGGTGCTGGGCCCGCTGGGTTTCCCGCCGCCCCATGAGTAGGGCACGCCCAGCTGGGAGGCGCCGCGCCGGATGACGTACTCGATGGCCTGCGGACCGCGGACCCGCCCCGGCGCGACGCTGCTCACCGGTTGTGAACCGCCCAGCCCGATGCTGGCGAGGAACTTGCGGCCGAGATCCATCGTCACCTGGGTGGCCTGCGCGGTGGCGGCCAGCGAGGCGTTGGCGATGGCCAGCGGATCGCCCGGGGCGCCGGCGCTGATCAGTTTGGGCAGGGTGGGGTCCCACTGGCCGTCGTCGGGCGCCGCGGTGGCCGGGCCGGCGGCGGCGATGAGCACCCCCAGCCCCAGGATGGCCGGGATCAGCGGGCGGAGCAGGCGGAAGGTCTTGGAACGCAGAAGGATCACCACTCGATGTAGCGGACGACGTAGGGGGTCATGCCGCTGGTGCGACCGGGCGAGATGTTGACGTGGGAGCCGGTGTAGGGCGCCTCGATCATCTGCCCGTTGCCCAGATAGATGGTCACGTGCTGACTGCCGCCCGGGCCGTAGAAGATGACGTCGCCGCGGCGCATCTGGGCGGACGGGATCTTGCGGCCCAGGTTGTACTGCGCACCGGAGTAGTGCGGCAGTTTGATGCCCACGCCGGCGAAGGCGTAGAGCACCAGCCCGGAGCAGTCGAATCCGACGGTGTTGGCGCCGGAGTCGATGCCGCGGCTGGGGCCGGCCGCGTTGCCGCCGCCCCACGAGTACGGGACACCGATCTGCGACATGGCCCGCTGGATCACGTACTCGGTGGCCTGGCGGCCGTAGACCCGCGGGATGCCGCCTTCGTTCGTGTAGCCGGTGGGGGTGGGAACCAGGCCGAGCCGCTGCAGGAATCTGCGGCCCAGATCGGCGGTGACCTGCGCGGAGGTCGCGGCGATCTGCAGGGACGCGTTGATGATCGCGATCGGGTCGCCGCTGACGAAGGCGCTCGGGATGGCCGGCAACGTCAGGTCCCACTGGCTCGGATCGCCGTACGGGACCACCGGCCCGCCGGGCGCACGGTCCCAGTTCCGGGCCGGGTCCTGGGTCCCGCTCGCGGCGCCGGGTGTCGGCGCGGCCGCGGGGGCCGAACCGTTGGCGCCGGAGGTCGCCCCAGCGGTCGCCGCCGACATCGTGCGGACCTCGTTCAACTTCGCCTGGGCGGCTTCCCGCTCGGCGGTGAGCTTCTGCAGTTCGGCCTGCTGCGCGCCGAACGTCTCCTGCGCCTCGGTCAGCGCGTTCACCGCCGCCTCCTGGCTGGCCTGGGCTGCGGCCAACTTCTCGTCGGCGCGCTGTTTGGCCAGCCGGGCCAGAGATTCCTTGTTCACCTGTTCGGTGCGGGCCTGCTGCAGGTTCTTCATCACCTGCTGGGCGCTGGTCGCCAGCACCTGACCGGCCACCGCGGTGTCGAGCACGTCAGCGGGGTCGGAGGCGGTCAGATAGGACACCGACGGGCCGTTGACATACGTCGCCGCCGCGAAGGTGTCGAACCGCTTCTGCGCGTCTTCGATTGCGGTGTTGGCGGTTTCGACACTCTCCTGGGCGGCCTTGAGTTCCGCCTGCGCGGCCTCGGCGGCGTCGCGGGCCTCCTGCAGATCGACGAGCGCCTTGTTGACGCTCTCCTTCTTCTGCTGGACCGCCGCGCCGAGCTCCTGCAATTTCTGGTTGACGTTCGCGACCGCGGCGACCAGCGTGGCGACCTCGTTGGGATCTCCCGGATCGGCCACCGCGACGCTGCCGCAGTTGATCGTCGTCGCCAGCGCCATCCCGACAATGAGCGGCACCGCACACACTCGGCCGCCCCAGCGGGCGGCGGAGGCGCGAAAACTGCGTCCCATTCGACTCATGTCTCCTATGGCTCAACGCGAACGTTCACCACTGTTGTGGTCCGCCTTTTGCGCAGGAGTCACGTTGTTCCCAACTACAACAAGAGGCGCCTTTCGCACCGTAAGCCACAGGAAGCGCGCATGAAACTTATGTCACAAACTACACGTTTGTAATTGAGAAGACTGTGACCAAACGGTGATTTTCGACCGCATTTCTTGATGTCCGCCTGGGTGTTTCGTCGCCGAAATGGTCGAATGTCGTTGCCCCGCCACGGACCCGACCCTGCGCCCGGCCCTGCGCCCGGCCCTGGGCCCGGCCAGGCAAAGCGCCATCACTGCTTGTCGGCCGGCGCGCAGTTGCCGTGACCGTGCGTCGGCCGCGCCGGGCGAGACCTGACTGCACCGGATGTGCACCGACTGCGCCGGGAGTGCACTCACCCATTCGACCGTGCGACCACGGCGCGAAAACCCGCCAAACCCCGCAGCAGCAGCACAACCACCACCGCCAACGCACCCTCACCACAGCGGCCGCACATCCGCCGCAGCAGCGGCAGCCTCACCGCAGGCCGCGGGTCAGCCCTCCAACTCCCCTTCGGTCTCCAGCAGCACCTGCCGCAGCGCATCGAGCGTGGAGGCCTCGGGTTTCTCCCACATCCCGCGTCCGGCGGCCTCCAGCAGACGCTCGGCCATCCCGTGCAGCGCCCACGGATTGGACTCCGCCATGAACTTGCGGTTCTCCTCGTCGAGCACGTACTGCTGGGTGAGCTGGTCGTACATCCAGTCGGCCATCACGTTCGCGGTGGCGTCGTAACCGAACAGGTAGTCCACCGTGGCGGCCATCTCGAACGCGCCCTTGTACCCGTGCCGGCGCATGGCGTTCATCCACCGCGGGTTGACCACCCGGGCCCGGAACACCCGGGCGGTCTCCTCGTGCAGGGTGCGGGTTCGCACCGAGTCAGGCCGGGTGTTGTCGCCGATGTAGGCCGCCGGGTCCTTGCCGGTGAGCGCCCGCACCGTGGCGACCATCCCGCCGTGGTACTGGAAATAGTCGTCGGAGTCGGCGATGTCGTGTTCTCGGGTGTCGGTGTTCTTGGCGGCCACGACGATCCGGCGGTACTGCCGGGTCATGTCGTCGGCGGCCGGCGCACCGTCCAGCCCGCGGCCGTAGGCGAAGCCGCCCCAGGCGGTGTAGACCTGGGCGAGGTCGGCGTCGTCGCGCCAGTTACGGCTGTCGATCAACTGCAGCAGCCCCGCGCCGTAGGTTCCCGGCTTGGAACCGAAAATCCTCGTGGTGGCGCGACGATGGTCACCGTGCTCGGCGAGATCGGCCTGGGCGTGGGCACGGACGTAGTTGTGCTCGGCCGGCTCGTCGAGCCCGGCCACCAGTTGCACCGCATCGTCGAGCATGGTAACCACATGCGGGAACGCGTCCCGGAAGAATCCGGATATCCGCACCGTCACATCGATGCGCGGCCGCCCCAGCTCGTCCAGCGGGATCGGCTCCAGGTCGACCACACGCCTGGATGCGTCGTCCCAGATCGGTCGAACCCCCAGCAGCGCAAGCACTTCGGCGATGTCGTCACCGGCGGTGCGCATCGCCGAGGTGCCCCACACCGACAGCCCCACCGACTCGGGCCACCGGCCGTGATCCTCGCGGAACCGGTTGAGGAGCGAATCCGCCAGTGCCACACCGGTTTCCCAGGCCAACTTGGACGGCACCGCCTTGGGGTCCACCGAGTAGAAGTTGCGGCCGGTGGGCAACACGTTGACCAGTCCGCGCAGCGGTGAACCGGACGGTCCGGCCTCGATGAACCGCCCGTCCAGCGCGCGCAGCCCCTGCTCGATCTCACGCGCGGTACCGGCCAGCCGGGGCACCACCTCGGTCGCGGCGAACCGCAGAATCTCCGCGACGGCCGGGTTGTCGGCGATCCGGTCGGCGGCAGCCGGATCCCAGCCGCTGGCCTGCAGTTCGGCGACGTAACCGCGGGCCGCAGCCTCCACCGCGTCGACGGTGGCGCGTTCATCCCGGCCGTCCTCGGACAGCCCCAGCGCCTGCCGCAGACCGGGCACGGTCTGCTCACCGCCGAACAGCTGGCGGGACCGCAGGATCGCCAGCACCAGGTCGAGTTCGGCCTCCCCCTGCGGGGTCTGGCCGAGAATGTGCAGCCCGTCGCGGATCTGCACGTCCTTGATCTCGCACAGCCAGCCGTCGACGTGCAGCAGCATGTCGTCGAAGGAGTCCTCGTCCGGCCGTTCCTCGAGGCCCAGATCGTGATCCATCTTCGCCGCCCGCATCAACGTCCAGATCTGCTGGCGGATGGCCGGCAGTTTCGCCGGGTCCAGCGCGGACACGTTGGCGTGCTCATCGAGAAGCTGTTCCAGCCGCGCGATGTCGCCGTAGGTCTCGGCGCGCGCCATCGGGGGGATCAGGTGGTCGACCAGCGTGGCGTGGGCGCGGCGTTTGGCCTGGGTGCCTTCGCCGGGATCGTTGACCAGGAACGGGTAGATCAGCGGCAGATCCCCCAGCGCGGCGTCCGGACCGCACTGGGCCGACATGCCCAGCGTCTTGCCCGGCAACCATTCCAGATTGCCGTGCTTGCCCAGGTGCACCACGACGTCGGCGCCGAAACCGTTCGGGAAGGTGTTGTCCAGCCACCGGTATGCGGCCAGATAGTGGTGACTGGGCGGCAGATCCGGGTCGTGGTAGATGGCCACCGGGTTCTCCCCGAAGCCGCGCGGCGGCTGCACCATCAGCACCACGTTGCCCGCCTGCAGCGCGGCGATCACGATCTCCCCGTCCGGGTCCCGGCTGCGGTCGACGAACAGCTCGCCGGGCGGCGGACCCCAGTGCTCGACCACCGCGTCGGCGAATTCGGCGGGGAGGGTGTCGAACCACGCGCGGTAGTCCTTGGCCGACACCCGGATCGGGTTCTCGGTGAACTGTTTGTCGGTCACCCAGTCCGGATCCTGTCCCCCGCGTTCGATCAGCGCATGCATCAACGCGTCACCGTCGCCGGCGTCCAGTCCGGGGATGTCACCGATCTGATACCCCTTGTCCCGCAGGGCTTTCAGCAGCGCCACCGCGCTTGCCGGGGTGTCCAGGCCGACGGCGTTGCCGATCCGGGCGTGTTTGGTCGGATACGCCGAGAACACCAGGGCCACCCGCTTGTCCGCGGCCTCCACGGCACGTAGCCGCGCGTAGCGCACCG
>Ga0079224_100010746_pt1 | contig 12578 bp, 12 predicted proteins | sample Stecom2015_FD_80414 | JGI IMG/M metagenome (GOLD analysis project Ga0079224, IMG submission 80414) | Agricultural soil microbial communities from Utah to study Nitrogen management - Steer compost 2015 | ecosystem: Environmental > Terrestrial > Soil > Agricultural land | place: USA: Utah...
GCGGCTATGAGGCCCCACGATCTCATCGACGAGCGATTCCCCCGGATCCAAGCTGGCTCTTCGGCCATTCAGAACTTCTCGAATTCTGGCGGCTGACCTCCCGGTACGGTGGACGCGCCGTTCGTGACGCCGCTTCGAGACATTTTCTTTTCCCGACCCGTACCCCGTTTCGACCGCAGCACCATCATACTCTTGAGACACCGGGTGGGGATCCCGAAGAGTGACGAAGCGAGTGCCGAAACCGTCGAGGCAGCAAACTGTCGCGGGCAGCGCCTACGAGCAGTATCACGCCGAGCTCCATCGCTTCCTGATACGCCGCCTGCAAAGCGCTCACCATGCGCAGGACCTCGCGCAGGAAGCGTACTTGCGACTCTTGCGCGTCGAACGCGCGGAGCTCGTACGCCAGCCGCGCGCCTATTTGTATCGCATTGCCGTAAACCTCATCTCCGAATTTCGGCTCCGCGCAAGCCGAGAGCCGATCGTGTTCGACTCCGATGCACTCGCGGCGGCCGCGGAGCATCTCGCGGACGCACCGGCGGATGAAGGCGAGCGCGCCGCGGATGCTCAGCAGATCGAGCTCATCCTGGAACAGCTTCCTCCTCTGTACCGCGCGATCTTCGTGCTGCGCAAGCGCGATGGGTTGTCCTATCAAGAGATCGCCGAACGGCTCGAGATCTCCGTCCATACCGTCAAGAAGTACCTGGCGCGCGCCGTCGCGAAGTGTCGCAGCGCGCACTGGCCCCAACAGGTTTGAACATCAACGTGAGCGCATCAACACGCCTATCGACCGACGAGCGCATCGCCGAAGAGGCTGCGCAGTGGCTCATCGACCTCGAGGACGGGGACGCCGATACGTCGGCCTTTGCCACCTGGCTGCAGGCCTCGCCGCGCCATGTGGAGGAGTTTCTCCTGATCTCGGCCGTATGGCGTGCGGCCGATCGCATCGACGAGGTACACGCGATCGAGATCGATCGGCTCGTGGCTCAAGCGCGCGATAACGTCAAGCGGCTCGACGACGAGGCGATCACGATCGTACGCACGCTCAACGTACAACAACGCATGCGAGCGGCGCTGCGCAGCCGTCTGAGCGCTGCGGTGGCCCTGCTCGCAATCGTGAGCGCGGTGTGGATGGGTCTTCACGACGGTGCGGCGAGCTATCGCACGGCGGTCGGCGAGCAGCGAGTCGTCAAATTGGCGGACGGCTCGATCGTGACGCTCAACACCCGCTCTCACGTCAAGGTCCGCCTGGAGAAGGAGCAACGCAGCGTCGAGTTGATCCGGGGCGAGGCATTGTTCGATGTTGCACACGATGCCGAGCGCCCTTTTCGCGTGCTGGCCGGTGCGACGGTCGTGCAAGCCATCGGCACGCAGTTCAACGTGTACCGCACCGAAAGCGGCACGACAGTGTCCGTCGTCGAGGGCATCGTCGAAGTCAGCTCGCGCGCCTCGGATTCGGGACGCTTCGGCGGCGCATCGCCGACCGTCGGAACTCCCGAACGCCTGACGGCGGGCCAACAAGCGCAATTGTCCGCGGAAGGCGCAATGGTTCACCAGGCACCCGCGGAGATCGATCGCGTCGTCGCGTGGCGGGAACGCAGGCTCATCTTCCGCAGCGAGCCGCTCGCTGCGATCGCCGCGGAGTTCAACCGCTACAACGATACGCAGCTGCTGATCGTGGGTCCCGCAACGAGCGCGCGACGCGTCACGGGCGTTTTCGATGCCGACAAGCCGGGAGCGCTCGTCGCCTTTCTCGAACGCGACCCGCAACTATCCGTCGAGACGCGCGGAAGCGAGGTCGTCATTCGCGGTCCATGAACCGGGGGAAGACCGCGCGAGCGATGCAAACGCACGCGGTCTCGAGTCACTAGAGCGCAAAGAGAAGGGCAGACACACTGCCCTGATTCCAATAAAGGAGGATCGTCATGCCCGATACCCATGCTCTCAGATCAAGAGGCGCGCTGCGCGCCGTCAGATCCGCGCTATTGCGCAGCTGTTGCCTCGTCATCGCAGGGACGCCCGCGTTGTCTCTCGCGCAGGAGAGCATCTCGACGCTCGAAGAGATCGTGGTTACTGCGCGCAAGCGAGTGGAGTCACTCCAGGAAACGCCGATCGCAATCTCCGCCTTTACGGCCGACGCGCTCGAACGCCAGCTCATCGGCGGCACGGACGATTTGGACCAGGTCTCGCCGAACCTTCAGTTCGCGAGCTACGGGCCCCTCACCGGAAACAATGCGGCCGCGCAGGTGTACATCCGCGGCATCGGGCAAAGCGACGGCTCGTCCGGCGTCGATCCCGGCGTGGGCCTGTATATCGACGATGTGTACATGGGCCGTTCCGTCGGCGGCGTCATGGAGTTCCGCGATATCGCGAGCGTCCAAGTGCTGCGAGGACCGCAAGGTACGCTGTTCGGACGCAATACGATCGGCGGCGCGGTGCTATTGTCGACCACGCTGCCGGGCGACGAGCTAGGCGGCACGATTCGGGTCGGCGTCGGCGATGACAGCTTGCGCGAAGTATTCGGCGCGCTAGACCTGCCGATTTCGGACACGTTGGGTCTGCGCGTCTCAGGCGGAATGCGCGAACGCGACGGCTACGTGAAGCGCCTCGTCGACGGCCTCGATCTCGGCAATGAGGATACCCACACGTTCCAAGGAACGTTGCGATGGCAGCCGAGCAGCAACTTCACGGCGACGTTCCGCGCCGACTACACGAAGGCCGATGAGAACGGCTCGCCGTTCGTCTACGTCACGATGAACGGTACTCAGGCCTTCCCCGCGGCGATCAGCACCGGTGCCGGATGCCCCGGAGCGACGTTCCCGCCGCCCTTCGTGCCGCAAAACGTCGTCGACCCGCGCTGCGCGAACGACGCGACCTGGGACTTGGGCCATTTCACGAACGGCGGCGATGCGAAAGCGAGCAGTACGTTGGACAACTGGGGCACCTCGGCCGTGCTCGAGTGGGAAGTGAGCCCGATCGTCACGCTGAAGTCGATCACCGCGTATCGCGAGCTCGAGTGGCACGGCAGCCGCGACGCCGACAATACCCCGCTGCTCGTGCTGCACACCGACTACAGCAGCGATGGCGATCAGTTCAGCCAGGAGCTGCAAGCGCTGTTCGAATTGGGATCGATCAACGGCGTCATCGGCGCCTTCTACTTCGAGGAAACCATCGAAGACACGCTGATCGTGCCGTTCGCGGCGCCGCCTCCGCTCGTGGCGTCCGGCGCCATTCCGGGGTCGGAAGACTTCCAGCAGGCGTTCATCGACAACGACAACTGGGCGGTGTTCACGCAGTGGACGTTCGACGTGACCGACGCGCTCAGCTTGACGGCGGGCGTCCGTCACACCGAGGAAACCAAGGGCATCGAGATCGTGTCGTTCACGACGACGCCGCTCGGCGCGCCCGTCGTCGTCCCGACGACCTACAACACGCCGGGTGTGCCGGGCCCGGGCCTCAACATCTTGCTGCAGCCGTTCGAAAACGAGTACAGCTCGACGACCGGTTCCGCGAGCGTGCAATACCAGTTCACCGACACGTTCATGACGTATCTGAGCTGGTCGCAAGGCTTAAAGAGCGGCGGCTTCAACCAGCGCTATAACAACGCGCCGCCAGGCAACGTGCCGGTTGCATTCGATGAGGAAAAGGCCGAGACCTTCGAGCTCGGCTTCAAGTCCGAGTTCGGCGGCAACTTCCGCTTGAACGGTGCGATCTTCCGCACGAGCTACGACGAGATGCAACTCACGTATCGACTCGGCATCGTGCCGCTGCTCTTCAACGCGGGCGAATCGAAGATCGAAGGTGCGGAGCTCGAGTTCACGTACGCACCCGGTGCATTCATCCTCGAAGGCAGCCTCGGCTATCTCGACAACGAGTTCGAGGAGATCGCGGAGGTGCCCGGCACGACCCAGACCGTCGGGCCGGACAATCGCCTGCCGTTCACGCCGGAGTGGCAAGGCAATGTCGGCATCGGCTACGACTTCGCGGTCGGAGCGGGTACGCTGACGCCGCGAGTCAACGTGTCGTACACGGACAAGCAATTCTTCGACGCTGCAAACTCCGTCGAAGTGGCACAGCTCGAGTCGGTGACGGTGGTCAATGCCTCGCTGACGTGGGCGTTCGACAAGTGGAGGATTCGCGGCGGACTCAACAACGCCACGGACGAGGATTACCGGGTCGCCGGCAACTCCTCCTACAGCACCTCTGCGGGCTATGCCGAAGCGATCTACGCACGGCCGCGCAGCTGGTTCCTCTCCGCCCAGTACTCGTTCTGAGTGAAATCGTGCGCGCTGACGGTCGTCGCCGTCAGCGCGCATCGTGCGAACGCCAATCCCGGCTGCTCACCTCGCGCAGTACATCGAGCAGCCGAGATTGCGCCGGCGTCGATTGCCAGTTCCGGCGCATCGTCAAACCGATCGAACGCGTCACCACTCCGCCGGGATGCGGCAGCGCTGCGAGCAAGCCTGCCCGGACGTCATAGTGAATCTGATGTGTCGACGAGAGCATCAAGTAGTCGCCTTCCAACAGGAACGCACGCGCGGCGATCAATGAATTGCACTGCACGGTCTGGGCGGGCGGCGGCACACCGGCCGCGGCGAACAGCGACTCGAAATGCGCGCGCAGCGGCGACCCCGATCGCGGCATGATCCAAGGATAAGCGGCCAGGTCCGCGACACGCACGCGCTTGCGCGCCGTGAGCGGATGTCCGCTGCGCAGCGCGATCGACAAAGGATCGTAGAACAGATGCTCCTGCTTGACGTCGCCGGCGACGGCTTCGTCCCGGAGCGCTCCGATCAGAAAATCGGCCTCGCCCGATTGCAGCGCACTCACCAGGTGCTCGTAGGTTCCCTCGATGATCGACACCTCGTGCTGCGGGTGATCGCGCTTGAACTCGATCACCGCGCTCGGAATCAAGAAGCTTCGCGCCAGCGGCATGGCGCCGATCACGGTGATGCCGCTCGCCGTGCCGCGCAAACCGTCGATCTCGGCGTGCGCCTGCCCGATTTCGGCGAATGCGAGCCGAACGCAACGCGAGAACGCTTCGGCATCGCGCGTCGCGCGCACGCCGTAGCTCGTACGCTCGAATAGCGCCACCCCCAACGTACGCTCCAGCGTACGCGCTGCACGATGCAACGTCGGCTCGGCGATACCGCTCGCGTGCGCCGCACGCGTGAAGGCGCCGTGGCGAGTGAACGCGGTAAGCGCATTGAGCTGTGCGTTCGTCAGTCGCGACAGCAACTGATCGACACTCGCGCTCGCGCGCCCGCTCCGCCGCAGCAGCTCCGTCAAGCCCTCTCGGAGCTGCATCGTCGCGCGCTCGATACGGTGCGCACAAACCTGCCCGGCCGGTGTCGGTTTCATCCCCGTGCTCTCACGCATGAACAGCGGCGTACCGAAGTAGCGCTCCACGTTCGCAACCGCCTGCGTCACTGCCGGCTGACTGAGGTGCAGCCGACGAGACACCGCGCTCACGCTGCCGAGCCGGACGATCTCTCGAGTCAGGTGCAGATGGCGCAAGCTTGGCATCATGTTCGAGTCCGAACCGGCATCGCCGGGACAAGCCACGATAGCTTTTTCTTATACCACGGCTAAATTTCCAATTGGCGCGGCATCGGAGTGCCGCCGCACAATCCCGCAGGAGTCTTTCACGCCCGGAGGAGCGATGTCCGTCGTCGTTCAGCAGATTTCCCGTGTCGAACGCGAGCTCACCGAAGCGCTCGGACGCTTTGGTGTTGCGACGGTGCACGAGGCGCAGCATCGCACTGGGCTTATGGCCCCATACATGCGTCCTATCTTTCCCGGCGCGCGGATCGCGGGCAACGCGGTGACGGTCAGCCTTCCACCGGCCGACAACTGGATGATTCACGTCGCGGTCGAACAATGCCGCGAAGGCGACATTCTCGTCGTGGCGCCCACCTCCGCGAGCGATGCAGGCTACTTTGGCGAGCTCCTCGCATGCTCGTTGGTCGCGCGCGGCGTGCGCGGACTGATCATCGAAGCCGGGGTGCGCGACGTGCGTGACCTGACCTCGATGCAATTCCCGGTGTGGTCCCGTGCCATCAGCGCTCAAGGCACCGTGAAGGAGACATTGGGCAGCGTCAACGTGCCCGTCGTGTGCGCCGGCGCCTTCGTGCGCCCCGGCGATGTGATCGTCGCTGACGACGACGGTGTGTGCATCGTGCCGCACGAACGCGCCGCCGACGTCGCGAAGCAATGCGAGGCACGCGAGCAAAAGGAAGCCGCCGTGCGCACGCGGCTCAAGGCCGGCGAGCTCGGACTCGACATCTACGGCATGCGCGAGAAGCTCGCCGCCAAAGGGCTGAAGTACGAGTAGTGCGAGCGCTCACATGCTGACCAGCATCCCTTGCACGATCATGCGTGGCGGCACCTCGAAGGGCCTCTACTTCCACGAGCACGACTTGCCCGCGGAGCGCGGGCTGCGCGATCGCGTGCTGCTCGCTGCGATGGGATCGCCGCATCTGCGTCAGATCGACGGTGTCGGAGGCGCGCACCCGCTCACGAGCAAGGTGGCGGTCATCCGCAAGTCCACGCGCCCCAACATCGACGTCGACTATCTCTTCTTGCAAGTCGTCGTCGACAAAGCCGAGGTCAGCGACAGTCAGAACTGCGGCAACATCCTCGCCGGCGTCGGACCATGGGCGATCGAACAGGGACTCGCTCCCATCGCCGGCGAAGCGACGCCGGTGCGCATCCACATGGTCAACACGGACAGCGTCGCCATCGCGCACGTCGCCACGCCGAACGGCGCGGTTGAGTACGAGGGCGATGCTCGGATCGACGGCGTGCCGGGCACGGCGGCCCCTGTGTGGCTCGAGTTCGTCGACGTCGCGGGATCGAGCTGCGGATCGTTGTTGCCGACCGGCAATGCGCGCGACCGTATCGATGGCGTCGAGGTCACATGCATCGACAACGGAATGCCTGTGGTGCTCCTGCGAGCAGAGGACTTCGGCATCGCGGGCGATGAGCGGCCCGGCGAGCTCGAAGCCAACACGGCGCTCAAGACGCGCATCGAGCGGATTCGGCTCGAGCTGGGCGCGCCGATGAACTTGGGCGATGTGTCGAAGAAGACCGTTCCGAAAATGTGCCTGATCAGCGCGCCGCGCAACGGCGGCTCGATCACGACCCGTACGTTCATCCCTCACCGCGTGCACGAATCGATCGGCGTGCTCGGCGCCGTCAGCGTGGCGACCGCATGTGCCATTCCCGGCTCGGTGGCCGCCGATATCGCGCAAGTGCAAGACACCGGCGATGAGCAGCGAATCGACGTCGAGCACCCCACGGGCTTTTTCACAGTCGATCTCAAGCTGCGCACTGAGGAAGGCGTGGTGAAAGTCGAGCGCTCGACGCTGCTGCGCACGAGCCGAAAGCTCATGTCCGGCGAGGTGTTCGTACCGGGGAGCGTATGGCAACGATGACGAACGAGACGCGCATTTGTCTGCTCGGGTTCGGCGAGGTCGGACAGACGCTCGCGGCGGATCTGCGCGAGAGAGGATTCGAGAATCTCGTCGCGTGGGACCTCAAGTTCGCGGCGCGAGACGGCGATCTTGCGAAGCGTGCACGAGCCGCGGCCGTCGAGATCGCCGACTCCGCGCAGCAGGCCGCGACGGGCGCCTCGCTGGTCTTGAGCGCGGTCACGGCCGCGCAAGCCGTCGCCGCCGCGCAATCGTTCGCGGCCCACCTCGGCGCAGGCGCATTCTTCGTCGACCTGAACTCCGCCTCGCCTTCCGCCAAGCAGCAGGCGCAGACCGTCATCGATGGCGGATCGGGCCGCTACGTCGAAGCCGTCATCATGGCGCCGATCGCACCGAAGCGGATCGCCTCGCCGATTCTGCTCGGCGGAGCTCATGCGCACGAGTTCGCGGCGCTCGCACGGGAGCTCGGCTTCAGCGGCGTCGACGTCTTCAGCGATCGAGTCGGCCAGGCGTCCGCCGCGAAGATGTGCCGCAGCGTCATCATCAAGGGCCTCGAGTCGCTACTGACCGAATCGCTCTTGTCGGCGCGCCACTACGGCGTGGAGGAAGCCGTCATCGAGTCGCTTCGCAACCTGCTGCCGGGACACGACTGGCGCGCCCTCGCCCGCTACATGATCTCGCGCTCGCTGCTGCATGGCGTACGACGCGCGGAAGAGATGCGCGAGGTCGCGCTGACCGTCGGCGAAAGCGGCTTGTCCCCCTGGATGAGCAGCGCGTGCGCGGAGCGCCAACAATGGGCCGCACAATTTCGCGAGCACGCTGCCGAGGAATCCCTCGAAGCGATGCTGGATCGTTTGCTGGCTGCTGCCGCAGAGAAGTAAGAGAGACGTAAGAGATGTTGATTATCGATTGCCACGGCCACTACACGACTGCACCTGCGGCGCACCAGAAATTCCGCGAAGCGCAAATCGCGCAGTTCGAGAAAGGACAGTCCGCCGCGCCCTTACGACCCGATATAAGCGACGACGAGATCCGCGAGACGATCGAGAGCAATCAGCTCAAGCTGCAGCGCGAGCTCGGCGCCGACCTCACGATCTTCTCTCCGCGCGCCTCCGCAATGGGTCATCACATCGGCGATGAAGCGGTGTCCCAGGCGTGGACGGAAGCCTGTAACGATCTCATCAAACGCGTCGTCGATCTCTACCCCGAGAACTTCGTCGGTGTGTGCCAGCTTCCGCAGTCGCCCGGCGCACCGATCGAAGCGTCGATCCGCGAGTTGGAACGATGCGTCGCGGAGCTCGGCTTCGTCGGCTGCAATCTGAATCCCGATCCGTCGGGCGGACATTGGCGCTCGCCGCCGCTCACCGACCGCTATTGGTATCCGTTCTACGAGAAGATGGTGGAGCTCGATGTCCCGGCGATGATCCATGTCTCCGCCTCGTGCAATCCGAACTTTCATGCGACGGGCGCTCACTACATCAACGCCGATACCACTGCCTTCATGCAGCTCATTCAAGGCGATCTGTTCCGCGACTTTCCGACGCTGCGCTTCATCATTCCGCACGGCGGCGGCGCCGTGCCCTATCACTGGGGCCGCTATCGCGGGCTCGCCGACATGCTGAAGCGCCCGCCGCTCGACGAGCACGTGATGCGCAACGTCTTCTTCGACACCTGCGTTTACCATCAGCCCGGCATCGACTTGCTCGTGAAAGTCATCGACGTGGACAACATCGTCTTCGGGTCCGAGATGGTGGGCGCAGTGCGCGGCATCGACCCCGAAACGGGACACTATTTCGACGATACGAAGCGCTACATCGATGCGCTCGACATATCTCAGGCGGACAAGCACCGCATCTTCGAGCTCAACGCACGGCGCATCTATCCGCGGCTCGATCAACAGCTCAAGGCGCGAGGCTTGTAGCCATGGCCTCGCAGCGCTTCACGATGGATGCCGACTGGCTCGTATTTCATCCGAACCCGTCTCGGCCTTCGTTCCGCGCTCCGCCCGGCGCCGTGGATGCGCATTGTCACGTCTTCGGGCCCGGCGATGTGTTTCCCTACGCACCCGAGCGCAAATACACGCCGTGCGATGCGCCGAAGGAGAAACTGTGGGAGCTGCGCGATTTTCTGGGCTTCGAACGCAACGTCATCGTACAGGCGACCTGCCATGGCGCCGACAATCGCGCGTTGGTGGATGCGCTGCAAAGCTCCGACGGACGGGCGCGCGGTGTGGCGACAGTGCGGCCCGGTGTGGAGGATGCGGAGTTGCGAGCGCTGCACGCCGCCGGCGTGCGCGGTGTGCGCTTCAACTTCGTCAAGCGCCTCGTCGACACGACGGCACCGGACGTATTGCTCGAGATCGCGCGGCGCATTCAGCCGCTCGGCTGGCACGTCGTCATCTACTTCGAGGCACAGGATCTACCCGAGCTCTACGACTTCTTCAGCGAGCTGCCGACCACAGTCGTCGTCGATCACATGGGCCGACCCGACGTGAGCCAGCCGGTCGACGGACCGGAGTTCGAGCGCTTCATCGGACTCATGCGCGAGCACCCCAATTTCTGGTCGAAGGTGAGCTGCCCCGAGCGCCTCTCGCGCGTCGGCCCGCCCTCGTACGCTGATGTCGTGCCGTTCGCACGGCGCGTCGTCGAGACCTTCCCCGACCGCGTGCTGTGGGGCACCGACTGGCCGCACCCCAACATGAAATCGCACATGCCGGACGATGGGCAGTTGGTGGATCTCATCCCGAAGATCGCGCCGACCGCCGAGCTGCAGCAAAAACTGTTGGTCGACAATCCGATGAGGCTGTATTGGTCGGACTGATATCCATGCGGCTGCGCTAGAAGGTGCGCCGCAGCTTGCGTGAGGAGTAATTCCATGGCTTTAGACAAACCCTACAAAGACATCCCCGGCACCACCATTTTCGATGCCGATCAGGCGCGCAAGGGGTATTACCTGAATCAGTTCTGCATGTCGCTGATGAAGGCCGAGAATCGCGAGCGCTTCAAGGCAAACGAGCGCGCATATCTCGACGAATGGCCGATGACCGAAGAGCAGAAGCAAGCCGTGCTCGCGCGCGATCTCAACCGCTGCATTGAGCTCGGCGGCAACATCTACTTTCTCGCGAAGATCGGCGCGACCGACGGTCGCAGCTTCCAGTTCATGGCCGCGAGCATGACGGGCATGACCCAGGAAGAGTACGCAAAGATGATGCTCGAAGGCGGCCGCTCGCCGGAGGGCAACCGATACATTGGCGAGGACAAATAAGATGGCCACGATCACTGCGAGCGTTTACACCTCTCACGTACCGGCGATCGGTGCGGCACTGGACCTCGGCAAGACCAACGAGCCCTATTGGCAGCCCGTGTTCGCAGGCTACGAGCCGTCCAAGAAATGGTTCGCGGAGAACACGCCCGACGTTATCTTCTTGGTCTACAACGATCATGCGACCGCCTTCAGTCTCGATCTGATCCCCACGTTCGCGATCGGAACCGGTCCGGAATACCCGCCCGCAGATGAAGGCTGGGGCGCACGCCCCGTGCCGGTCGTACAAGGTCATCCCGAGCTCGCCGCACACATCGCACAATCCGTGATTCAGGACGACTTCGATTTGACGATCGTCAACCGGATGGATGTGGATCATGGGCTCACGGTGCCGCTCTCGTTGCTTTGCGGGCAACCGCAAGCATGGCCCTGCCGCGTCATTCCGTTCGCGGTCAACGTCGTGCAGTACCCCGTGCCGTCCGGACGGCGCTGCTTCAATCTCGGCCGCGCCATTCGCAAGGCCGTCGAGAGCTTCGACCAGCCGCTGAAAGTGCAAATCTGGGGAACAGGCGGCATGAGCCATCAATTACAGGGACCGCGCGCGGGTCTCATCAATCGCGAATGGGACAACGCTTTTCTCGATCGCTTGATTGCCGACCCGGAAGGATTGGCGTCCATGCCGCACATCGAGTACGTGCGGGAGGCGGGCTCCGAGGGCATCGAGCTCGTGATGTGGCTGATCGCGCGCGGAGCGATGAGCGATCGGCCGCCGCACGTGGTCCATCGCTTTTACCATGTGCCTGCCAGCAACACTGCGGTCGGCCATTTGATTTTGGAGAATCGTTGATGAGCGTCATACGTATTGCGTTAGCAGGTGCGGGCGCATTCGGGGTCAAGCACCTCGAGGCGCTGCAGAATGTCGACGGCGTGGAAGTCGTCTCACTCATCGGTCGAGAGCTCGAGAAGACGCGCGGCGTCGCGGAGAAGTTCGGCATCGAGCACGTCACCACGAGTCTCGATGAGTCGTTGGCGCGCAAAGACGTCGATGCGGTCATCTTGTGCACGCCGACGCAACTGCACGCTGCGCAAGGGATGGCGTGCATGCGCGCGGGCAAGCACGTGCAGATCGAAATCCCGCTCGCCGATAGCTGGGCCGACGCGCAGGCCGTTGCCCGCGTGCAGCAGGAAACGGGCCTCGTCTGCATGGTCGGCCACACGCGCCGCTTCAATCCTTCGCACCAGTGGATCCACCGTCGGATCGCGAAGGGCGAGCTCAAGATTCAGCAGATGGACGTGCAGACCTACTTCTTTCGCCGCACGAACACGAATGCCCTCGGTCAACCGCGCTCGTGGACCGATCACTTGCTGTGGCATCACGCCGCGCATACGGTCGACCTGTTCCGCTATCAAACGGGCGAGGACATCGTCGCGGCAAACGCCCTGCAGGGCCCCATGCATCCGGAGCTCGGCATCGCGATGGACATGTCGATTCAGTTGAAGACCCGCTCCGGCGCGATCTGCACCTTGTCGCTCTCGTTCAACAACGACGGGCCGTTCGGCACGTTCTTCCGTTACATCTGCGACAACGGGACCTACATTGCGCGCTACGACGACCTCGTTACCGGGCGCGATGAGCCTGTCGACGTCTCGAAAGTCGATGTCTCGATGAACGGCATCGAGCTGCAAGATCGCGAGTTCCTCGCGGCGATCCGCGAAGGCCGCGAGCCGAATGCGAGCGTGCAGCAAGTCCTGCCGTGCTATCGCACGCTGCACGAGCTCGAGCTCAGCTTGGCAAGCAACGGTGCATGAACGGATGAGCGCCGCCGCACCCGCTCGCCGCATGCTCGGCGATCGCGCCGTCTTTCCGATCGGGCTCGGCTGCATGAA
>Ga0079224_100010748_pt1 | contig 12576 bp, 9 predicted proteins | sample Stecom2015_FD_80414 | JGI IMG/M metagenome (GOLD analysis project Ga0079224, IMG submission 80414) | Agricultural soil microbial communities from Utah to study Nitrogen management - Steer compost 2015 | ecosystem: Environmental > Terrestrial > Soil > Agricultural land | place: USA: Utah...
CTGTTCGGCGCGGTGGACCGAGGCTTTCCCGTATGGCTCGTGCGGGACGCGGTGGCCAGCGCCGATGCCGCGGCCTCCGACGCGGTGCTGGACACGCTGCTCCCCCGCCTGCCCGAGCAGGTGCACATCGTCACGTCCCACCAGCTCCTGGCCGCCTGGGCCGGGGAACCGGAGGCCGGCCAAGCCCATGACGCCAACGGATGAGGGAGCCCGTGCAAAGGGGCCCTGCAGCAAGGAGTGAATGTGCGCCATGCGCGACCGCAACGTACCGGTGGAAAAGGCGTGGAACACGTGGAAGGCGGAATACCCCGCGCAATTCGTCCACCTGCCCTCCGGGTTCCACTTGGCCGTCTGCGCCTACTCCGACCGGGAGCAGGCTTTCACCCGGTTCCCCGCGGGAGACCAAGTCCGCCTCGGCCCCCGCTCCATCGACGGATCGTTCGGCGAGCTGGAGCTGGAGCACGGCGGGACGGCTTTGAAGCTCACCTTCGAAAAGCCCGATCCGTTCCACCTGCGGGCCCGCTGGCAGACGATCCGCACGGGGGAGTGGGGACTGCGCTTTTGGGTGCTGCTGTGCGCCTTTTTCGCGCCCGATCCCCGGGAGCCCCGGCGGCCTGTCTTGACGTGGGACAGCGCCGCCCGGCGGCTCGTGGGCGTCCGGGACGAGCTGGAGATCGTCCTCGCGGGCGACGTCCCACCTTTCCTCGTCACCTTCCACGACGGTTTTGCTCAGCTGGAGGAGGAGTTCCGGCAGCACGGCTACTTTTACAAAGGATCCATGGGGACGGGGGGCTCGTTGGCCGTCCTGCGCTACAATCTGGAGGAAATGCCTTCCATGACCTTTTCCGCCCGGGTGCAGCTGCCCGCCGCGGACCCCATCACAGGCGCCATCGTGCCGGCCATGGCCCGTCCGCCACGGGAAGCGGAGCTGGAAAGCCCGGTCGACCCGGCGGAACCGGCCCATCGAAAGCTGGACAGCGGCCGCGCGGAGGAAGGGCCCGAAAGGTGGATGAGGGGCCCAAAGAAGGCAGCGGAGCCCCCGTCCGACGTGGAAGCCGCGCTGGACGCGGTGCGGGACATCATCGCCTGGAACACGGTGTGGGATGAAGTCCACCACCGGCCGTACACTACCGCCAGCCGCAACTGGGTGGCGCAAAAGTTTGGCGGCTGGGGCATTTGGCTGAACGACCAGCTGTACCACGCCCTTCTGGCTTCGCCCTTTGATCCCCATCTGGCTCGGGACAACTTGCGGGCCGCCTTGAGCGGCACCACCCCCGAAGGGAACTTGCCGTGCCTGATGACGGGGCGGGACGCGTGGGTGGACCGGTCCCAGCCTCCCATCGCCAGTTTTATCGTGTGGATGATCTACCTGCGCACCGGGGAGCGCAGCATCTTGGAAGCGTACTACCCCACCCTGGCCCGCAGCCACCGCTGGTGGCGCCGCACCCGGGCCGGAAACGGCAACGGCCTGTTCGCCTACGGCAGTTCCCCCGTAGGAACCGGCCTGTACCGGGGCACGAAGCTGGCGGCCAAAGACGAGTCCCATATGGACAACTCCCCGGTCCACGACGAAGCCGTGTTTGTCGCCGAGAAGGGCACCTTGGACTGCGAAGACGTAGGCCTGAACAGCCTGCTGGCCTTGGACGGGGAAATGCTGGCCCGCATGGCCCGAGTGCTGGGCCGGGACGAGGAGGCCGCGGGCTTCCAGCGGGATGCCGACGCGCTCAAGGAGCGCATCGCTCATGAGTGGTGGGACGAAGGGCGGGGTCTTTTCGCCAACCGCCTCTGGTCTGGGCGGTTCGTCCGCAGCGTGGCCCCCACCAGTTTCTATCCCCTGCTGGCCGGTGCGGCCACGGAAGAACAGGCCCGGCTGCTGGTGGAACGGCTGTTGCTGGACGAAGACGCCTTCTGGGGCGACTTCCCCCTCCCCTCCGTGGCCAAATGGGATCCCGCCTTCGCCGACAACGTATACTGGTGGGGACGGGTGTGGCCGCCCCTCAACTTCCTCGTGTACTACGGCTTGCGCCGCTGCGGCTTCACCGCGGAGGCGACGGCCCTGGCCGCCAAAAGCTTCGCCCTGTTCCGCCGGGGATGGGAGGAACGCCGCCACGCCCACGAAAACTGGAACGCGGTGACGGGCGCCGGCTGCGACCAAGGTGACTCCGACACCTTCTACGGGTGGAGCGCCCTCATGGCGTGGCTCGCGGCGGCGGAGTGGATGGACTGGACCCCGTGGGAAGGGTGGTCGGTCACCCACGGGAACCCGGATCCCGCTGCGTCATCTCCTGACGCATGGGCGCCCCGCTCCATCGGGCCTGTATGGACGGGGCAAGGCTGGTGTTCCACCGTCGCGAAGGGCGGATGGTTCAGCATCCGGCTGAACGGCCAAACGGTGCTGCGGACGAACATCGTGGGCCGGTTCCGCCATGTACAGATCCGGCGGGAGTTCATCGGCCTGGACGCGCCCCCAGGCCTCGTCACCGGGGACGGCGCCCCGCCCGTTATCGAACTGCCCGGGGTTTCCCCGCTGCGCGTCGCCGCGGCGGTGTGGAACGGCCGCCCCCTGACCCCGGAATCCGCCGCCTCAGCGGACCGTCCGGCAGCGGTGTTGCGCCTTCCGACGGAAGGGGCGCCCCACAGCCCCGAACCACGAGGCGCCGGGCTCCATGCCCGCAGAAACACGCTCCACGTTTTCATCCATCCTTCTTAGGCGGCCGCCGGTGCGGGAGGCGAACGGACCGAGACAGCGAAATAGTATCGCCAATCCCCGCGGAGGACGCGAATCATGAGGAGGCAGCGAACGTCGCCATGATCACTCGGAACACCATTGTGCAGGCACAGCAGCGCATCGCGGGGCGGGTGCACCTCACCCCTTTGGAACATCAGTACACCCTCAGTGAGGCGCTGGGAGCGCCCCTTTACGTGAAGCTGGAAAACTTGCAGAAGACGGGCTCGTTCAAGCTGCGGGGCGCGCTGAACAAGCTGGGACAGCTGACGCCCGAGCAAAGGGCCGCCGGCGTCGTCGCGGCTTCCGCGGGCAACCACGCCCAAGGGGTCGCGTGGGCCGCCCGGGAGCTGGGGATGCGGGCCCTCATCGTCATGCCGGAAGGGGCTGCGGCCAGCAAAGTGGCCGCCACGAAAGCGTACGGTGCCGAAGTGCTTCTGAAAGGCGAGACCTTCGACGATGCCGCCCAAGTGGCGGCGGAGGCCGCGGCTGAGCAAGGGCTGACCCTTATTCCCGCCTTTGACGACGAGGCCATCATCGCCGGGCAAGGCACCATCGGCCTGGAAATTTTGGAGCAGCTGCCCGACGTGGGCACCGTCGTCGTCCCCGTGGGCGGCGGGGGCCTCATCTCCGGCATCGCCATCGCCATCAAAGAGGCCCGCCCGGAGGTGCGGGTCATCGGCGTGGAGGCGGAGGGGGCCGATGCGTTCAGCCAGTCCCTGGCATCCCCCAACGGCCAGCCCGTCACCTTGAAATCGGTGAACACCATCGCGGACGGCATCGCCCTCAAGGCGCCCGGCCGCCTCACCTACCCCATCGTGCGCCAATACGTGGACGACATCGTCGTCGTCCGGGACGATGAGATCGCCGGGGTCATCCTGCTGTTCATGGAACGGCTGAAGCTGGTAGTGGAAGGAGCCGGCGCCGCGTCGGTGGCCGCGCTTTTGTCGGGGAGGGTCGCCCCGTCCGGCGACAAGCCCACCGTCGCGGTAGTGAGCGGCGGCAACATCGACGTGGACGTCATCGCCCGCATCATCGAACGGGGCCTCGTGCGGACGGGGCGCCGGATGCAGCTGCGGGTCAATTTGCCGGACCGGCCGGGGGCTCTCCACCGGTTCAGCGGCGTCATCGCCCGCAGCCAGGCCAACATTTTAGGCATCGAACACGACCGCACCAGCGTTCGGGTGCCCATCGGGACGACGGAAGTGATCCTCTCCATCGCGGTGCACGACGCGGCCCACGGCGAGCGAGTCATCGCCAACTTGACGGAAGCGGGCTACGAGGTCACCTCCGATTGGGATCCGTCCCAACGGAGCATGTTCGGCCCCAGCTGGAACTTGGGGACTACTTCTTTTCCTCGAACCGCAGCGCCACAGAGTTGATGCAGTAGCGGTTGCCGGTGGGCGGCGGCCCGTCGGGAAACTTGTGGCCCAGGTGCGCATCGCAGCGGGCGCACAGCACCTCGGTGCGCACCATCCCAAAGCTCAAGTCCCGCCGGTAGTTCACCACCCCTTCCGCGATAGGCTGGGTGAAGCTGGGCCAGCCGCTGCCGGAATCGTATTTCGCCTCGGAGCTGAACAGCGCCTGACCGCAAGCCACGCAGTGGTACGTGCCTTCCTTGTCGTTGTGCAGGTACTCCCCGGTGAAAGGCGGCTCGGTGCCCGCGCGGCGGGTGACCTCAAACTGGATGGGCGTCAGGCGCTGCCGCCACTCTTCGTCCGTCAATTCAACCCGGTCTTTCACCGTCGCCAACGGATCGGTGTTGTCCACGGGATGTTCCGTCATGGTGCTCACTCCTTCCCCCGGGCGTCACTGAGGACGACCGTTTGTGCAATGCACCTTCGCCCTTCCGGGGCATCGCTCCTTCGGCCTCCTTCTACAGGCGCCGATTCGGGCATATAATCCCCCGTCCCTTCGGCCCGGATGTGAAGGCCGCAAGGCGGCCAGCGACGATCCCGGGGGTGAACGCACTATGCCATCGTTTGTTTTGCTGCGGGGCCGCTCCATCGTGGCAGCGGCCGCCCTCATCCTGTTGGCCGCGGGCGCCGGCTGGTCCCTCGGCCGCCGGCCCGGGGGAGGCGATGCGCCGGTGGTGGCGGAAATCCGGGGCGGACCCCTGGCGCCCCAGCTGGCGGGCCGGCTGGAGCTGCGCCCCGCGGACGGCGGCACCCTCGTCACCGTGCGCCTGCGGGGTCTGCCCGCCTACGAGCCGGGGCCGCCCCCCATCGGTCCCCACGGCTTCCACCTTCACGAACACGGAACGTGTGACGTGGGCGATCCCGACGATCCGTTTCTCGCAGCAGGGGGCCATTGGAACCCCGACGGCCAGCCCCACGGCAACCACGCGGGGGACTTTCCCGTCGTCTTTTCCCAGCGGGGAACGGCCTGGATGCAGTTCATCACGTACCGCTTCCGACCCCAGGACGCGGCGGGCAAAGCCGTCATCATCCACCAAAACCCCGACGATTACCGCAGCCAGCCCGCCGGCAATTCGGGCAGGCGGTTGGGATGCGGGGTGGTGACGCGACGGTAACCTTCCACCCCTGAGCACCCCATCGGGAGGAGCCGCAGCGGCTCCTCCCCATCCCCGTCCACTCCTCCCCTTCCGCCTGCCGCCCGGGGCTTTCACTCCGGGCGGCTTCCATGTTTTCCCTCTCTATCCAGCAATCTCCTAAAGGCTCTTACACAAAGCTAAATAGAATTTATCCCCTGCCTTGCCATTTTAAAGGAAAGGGGAGTAGAAATTGGCATGACGTACAAACCACCACGAAAGAAGGGTGTGGGATTCCCCCTGTCCGTCGGCCTCGTCATGATGGCCGTCGCAGTCCTTATAGCCGGTTGTTTTTCATCGGGCACACGGGTCGTGGACGACCCCGTCTCCCTCGTCGCGGATCCTGACATGCAGATCGACCCGGCCACCGGGCGCCAGCTCATCACGATCCGGGCCGTCACGTCCCGGGGTGAGCCGGCCGTCGTCAATTTCGAACAGGTGCAAGTTCTCGGCGTGACCGCCGACGGCACCACGGTGACGATCCCCACCAACGGTCCTGACGATCCCGTGCAGATTTTGTCACCGGGACAAGCTGAGGACGAGGTGGACAAGCTGGGCGCGTTTTCGGCCCTGGCCGACAGCGATGCCTTGGTGCTCTCCGTCCATCCGCGGGCCCTGGCGCAGCTGGGCATCACCCATTTGAAGATCATCGTCGAGTCCCACGTGCTGATGATCGAGGTGAAGCCCGCCGGGGATGAACCGCAGCCTGAACCGAACCCTGATCCGGATCCGGAGCCGGAACCCGGGCCGAGCCCTGAGCCCGAGCCTGAGCCGGAGCCGGAGCCTGAACCTGAGCCGGAGCCCGATCCCGACCCGGTGCTCCCGCCGAAGCAGACTCGGGAAACGCGGTGGCTGCGCCGGGGCACAAGCCAAGAGACCCCCGTCTACATCATCCGCTCGTCGCAGCCCGGCCCCACGGTGATGATCGTCGGGGGCGTCCATGGCGGAGAGCGGGCAGGATGGATGGCCGCGGGGGAAATTAAAGACTGGACCATCGACCGAGGCACCCTGGTGGTGCTGCCCGAGGCGAACCGGCCCGCGGTGCAGCGGCTGCGCCGCACGGGCACCGACGGCATCGACTTGAATCGGCAGTTCCCCGTCGGCTCCACGCCCCGCACCGCCCTGGCCCGGGAAATATGGAACCTGGTGCTGGAGTTCCGTCCCGTGGCCCTTATGGACTTGCACGAAGGGTGGGGGCTGCGCCGGGAGGGCCACCGCTTCCCCGATGGCACCTTGTCCGTAGGCCAAACGCTGATCACGTATCCGGCTCGTGACGCCCGGGCCTTCGCGGAACACGCCACCGCGTACGTCGACCAGTACCACGTGCTGGGGCTGCCCAAGTACAGCTACATGGTCATCGGCCCGCCGGTGGCAGGCTCTTTGGCCCGCAAAGCCGGAGAAGAGCTGGGCATACCCGCCTTCATCGTGGAGCCGTCCCAGGAGCAGACGCGGCTGGAGACCCGCATTCGCTGGCACAAAGCCTTCGTGGAGCTGCTGCTGAAATGGTACGGCCTCGTCGATGAAGACCGGGTCATCGTGCCGAAGGAGTACCGGGCCCAAGGGCCCGGCTCCTTCGGTGCCGTCTATTTCGCCGCTGCCCATAGCCCCCACGGAAGGACTTTCCAAGCCGCGTAGGGAACGCCCCCACCACCGGCGGGCCGCCCCGGCCGCGGCGGCCCGTCATCACCGGTTGACACGGGGAGGGTTTCCCACATGGCGGAGTTCCACCATTCCGACGCGGACACGATGCGGGTAGGCGGCAAAGCGTACCACGTGCGCGTCGGACCCGGAGACATCGCCGAATACATCTTGACCCCCGGCGATCCCGCTCGCATCGACATGATGACCGCCTATTGGGATGAAGCGAGAGAAGTGGCTTTCCACCGCCATTACCGGGTCGTCACCGGCACGGCCGCCGGCGTGCCCATTTCCGCGGTGTCCCACGGCATCGGCGGCGCCTCCTTGGAACCGGCCCTGAACGAACTGGTGTGGGCAGGGGCGAAGACGGTCATCCGGGTGGGCACGACGGGGTCCATCGCGGACGAGCTCCACGCCGGCCACCTCGTCATCAACTCAGGGGCTGTCCGCTTCGACGGCACGTCGGGCGATTACGTCTGGCCCGAGTACCCGGCCTTCGCGGACTACGAAGTGACCATGGCCCTGGTGCAGGCGTGCGAAGAGCTGGAGCTGCCCTATGCGGTGGGAGTGGCGGCCACTATGGCCTCCTTCTACGCTGGGCAGGGACGCCCCGCCGCCGGGGGCTACCGCAGCCCGCAAAGCGAGCACATCATCGACCACCTGCGGCGGGCCCGGGTGCTGAACATCGAGATGGAATGTGCGACGCTGTTCACCCTTGGGCGGCTCTTTGGCCTGCGCACGGGCATGATCGCCGCGGTGGTGGCAGACCGCCGGCGCAACGTGGGCGACTCCAGCGGCATCGAAGGGGCGTGCCGGGCCGCCACCCGAGCGGTGCAAATTTTGGCCCAGTGGGATAAGGTGAAAAAAGGCCGGGGCAAACGGTACGTTTACCCCGGCCTGCTTCAGCCTTTCTCGGATGCGCCATGAGGCCTGATGGCCTGTGAGGCCGCCTGTGCCGGCGGCCGCTGCCGGCAGTGACGCTGCGGACGGCAACCGCCGTTACAGAGCTTCCTTCGGCAGCAGGTAGGCCCGGACGACGCGGTCCGGCCGGAACAGCTCCCGAGCCAGCTCCTTCAGCTGGGCCGCGTCCACGTCGGCCACCAGCTCCGGATAGCGAGACACCGTTTCATACCCGAGCCCCAGCGCTTCGTACCGGGCCAGCAGCGCCGCCTGAGCCGCGGTGCTCTCCCGGGACATGGCGAACTGGCCGAGAATCCGCTCCCGGGCCCGGGCCACCCGCCCTTCGTCGATCCCTTCGATGCCTTCCGTCAAGGTGCGCAAAATCCCCTCCGTCGCCTGCTCGATGGCGTCCCGCTCCGGCGGCGTCACCGCGTAGGTGACGAAGAAGCTGGGGCCCCGGCGCAGCGAGTACACCGCGCCCGTCGTATACGTAATGCCCATGCGCTCCCGCAGCTCCTCGTGGAGCAGGGAGGAAAACCCGCTCCCCACCACCGTATGGAGCATTTCCATCGCCGCCGCGTCGGCCGCGTCGATGCCCCCCGGCGCCGGAAAGCCGACGACGAGCCAGCCCGCCTCCCGGGCCCCGTCCAGAGCCCGGTCCACCCGCTGGCCCGGTTCCCGACCGGCCAAAAGTTCGGCCAGGTCATGCTGAGGACCAGGCTCCCGCCCGCCGAAGGTTTCTGCCAGCAGAGCCTTCGTCGCCTCCAAATCGATGGGCCCCACCACCGCGGTCACCAGATGGTTCGGCGCGTAATGGTCCCGGTAGAACCGGCGCACGTCCTCCAGCGTGATGCGGTCCAGCGCCTCCAGGCGCTGCTCGGTGGTCGTCCCGTACGGATGGTCGCCGTACAGGGCCGCCCGGAATCCTTCGAAGGCCCGGGTAAAGGAATCGTCCAGCTCGCCCCGCAGCTCCCGCCGCAGCTGCTCCCGCTCCCGCTCGAAAATGTCCCCGGGGAACGCGGGATGCTGCAGCGCGTCAGCGTATAAGGACAGCAGCTGCGGGAACGTCTCCGGCAGGCTCATTAGGCTGAGCCGGCTGAAGTCCGCCTCCGCCTGGCCGCCGATGCGGCCGCCCAGTTCCTCCACCCGGACGAGAAATTCCTCTTCCGGCAGGGTGGCCGTCCCTTTCAACAGCATGCGCAGCGTCAGCGCCGCCAATCCCGGCTTGTCCGCCGGTTCGTTCATGCGCCCGGCTGCGGCCATCGTCTCCACCGCGATGAGGGGGGCGTGGGGACGCCGCTGCAAAATGAACACGTGGCCGTTGTCCAGCACGAACCGCTCCACCGCCGGCCCCTGGGAAGCATCGTCCGCAGCAGGCACCGCCGCGGCCTCGAAAGGCGAAGCCTCTTTCAGCTCGGCGGGCGTCGTCACCTCCGGAGCGGCCCCGTCGGGCTCAACCGCCTCGACGCCCGTCACACCGGCATCCGCAGCCTCAGCCGCTGCCGCCTCCGGCCCTACGATAATCCTCACGTAGGCGTCGGAGCGCAAGTACCGGCGGGCCGCCTCGATGACGTCCTCCGCGCCCACGGCCCGGATCTCATCGGGGAACGTAAACAGCCGCCGCCAGTCGCCCGTCACCGTCTGAGCAGAGCCCAGCGCCCGGGCCAGCTGCTGATGGCTCTCCAAGCCGTACACGTACTGGGACAGCAGCATGGTGCGGGCCCGCTCCAGCTCCTCAGGCGTGAAGTCCCCCTCCGCGATGCGCTCCACTTCCCGGATGATGGCCGCTTCCACCTGCGCCTCATTGCCCGGCGGCATGGTGGCGTGGATGATGTACGCGCCCCGATCCCGGTCGCCCAAGTAGCCGGAGCTGATGGAGCTCACCAGCCCCAGCTCCCGCCGCACGTGGCGCTCCAGCCGGGACGAGCGCCCCATGTCGATGAGGGCCGCCAGCAGCGTCATGGCTGCGCTGTCGTCGTCCCGCTCCGACGGGGCCGGCCAGCCCAAGGTGATGTGCACTTGCTCCAAGTCCCGTACGATGCGTTGGGGAAACCGGTCCAAGGCGGCGGGCGGCTGCCCTTGGTCCCGCTCCCGGCCCGGGCGGGCGGGAATGTGGCCAAAGGCCTCCCGAGCCACCTCGATGACCCGGTCCGGATCGATGTCCCCCACCACGACGACGGTGATCCGCTCCGGCACGTACTGCTCTTCAATGAAGCGGAACATGTCTTCCCGGGTGATGCCCGCCACCGTCTCCCGGGTTCCCAAGACGGAGCGGGAGTAGGGATGGCCCGCATGGACCCGCCGGAGCACTTCTTCCAGCGCGGTGCGGAAAGGGTCGTCCCGGCGGAACTCAATTTCCCGGAAGATCACTTCCCGCTCCCGCTCAAACTGATCTTCGGGGAACGTAGGCGCGCTGGTCACGACGCCCATCAGACGGATCGCTTCTTCCACGTGGGCGGAAGGGAGAGAGGTGTAATAGTAGGTGATGTCCTCGCCTGTGGCCGCATTGAGGACACCGCCCACGGCTTCAATGCGACTGTCGAACTCCCCCGGCTTGAGACCTTCGGAGCCTTGGAACACCATGTGCTCGAAAAAGTGGGCGAGGCCGTCTTTGCCTTCCGGTTCGTCCGCGCCGCCGGCGCCGATCCACACCTGCACCGATGCGGTAGGAGGATCGTCGCCCCGGGGCACCGCCAGCACCCGGATGCCGTTGTCCAAAATGGCCTCGTGGACCGGCGGATCCCCGGCCAAAGCGGGCTGGGAGCCCAGCACCGCCCACGCAACGGACAGCAGAAGGAAGGCCGTCAGCCATCGAAAGGATGGAGCAGCACCGCGCCGCATACGAAACCCTCACTTTGGAAAAAATTTGCTTCTTTTGAAACCCAAGCCGCCCGTGAAAGGCGCGGACAGCGCCCCAGACGGCGGGCTGACAACAGCTTGTCCGCCTCTTGTCCATCGTATGGGCACGGTGGGGCCTTGTCAACGAACCCCGCCGCCGCACAAAATGCCAGTGCCGCTCCATGAACCGGGGGCTTTGAGCCGAAGGCCGGCCCCTAGCCCGTCTTGCGCACGTAGTGGAGGAACAGGGGCTTGCCGTCCTGCTCCCCGGTCTCCTGCCCCACCAGCTCCACCTCTTTGCTTGCCTTCGCCCACCCTTGAAAATCCCGGAGGGATCCCCGGTCGGTGGCCACCACCTTAAGCACTTGTCCCGCCTCCATTTTCTTCAGCTCCAGGCGGGCCTTTACGATGGGCATCGGGCAGGAAAGGCCCCGCACGTCCAGTTCCACGTCAAAGGGAATGTCGCTCACCGGTGCATCTTCCTCTCCTTCAGCCGCACTTTATACCGTGCCCCGTATGGTAAAGGAATCGGGCCGGAAAGTCAACGGGAACGTCAACGATGATCGTTGTCAAACCGCCGGCACCTTCCTTCCGGAAGGACTACCGACACCGTATAAAAAAGGAAGACACACATACGTATTCACGGGCGGGCCGCCGAAGCCCCGCCGCCCCATCGGGGAGGGATGAACGTGCAGCGCTGGATTTCCCTGCTCACCATGGCGGGCACCGTCGCAGGCGCCGCGGTGATCTTCACGGGCATCGCCCTGTTTTTCGCGGCGGGCTCGGTCCCGTCCCTTCTCATCTCGCTGTCCGTCATCATCGTCGGTCCCGTGGAAGACCTGCTGAGCCGGTGGGTGGAGCGGCGCACCGAGCCGGGCACCGCCCGGGTGGAGGGCATCCTCCTGGTGGACCGGACCACCAGTTTGGTGTTCCTCCTTTTGCTCCTGACCGCCATGCTCCTTCCGTCATCGCCTTGACAATCCCGCCAAGACAGGGCTTGTCCCGAGGGAGGGATCGACTTCGCCCGCGGCGAACGTTCAGCGAACCGATCCGCCAAGGAGGGATTGGAATGCAGCCCCACCCCCGCCCGTCTGCTTCCGCCCGCCTGTTTGAGCGGGCCCGGCGCGTCATGCCCGGCGGCAACACCCGGGACACCGTCTTTTACCCTCCCTTTCCCCTTTACGCCCGGGAAGGATCGGGCTGCCGCATCACCGACGTGGACGGCACCGTCCGCCTCGACTTCATCAACAACTACACGTCCCTCATCCACGGCCACGCCCATCCCGCCATCACGGAAGCGGTCACGGCCCAGCTGAAGCGGGGCACCGCCTTCTCCTTCCCCACCGAGGCGGAAATTCAGCTGGCAGAGCTGCTCACGTCCCGCCAGCCGTCTTTCGAGCGCATCCGCTTCACCAACTCCGGTTCCGAAGCGGTGATGACCGCGATCAAAGGGGCTCGAGCGTACACGGGCCGGTCCATGATCGCCAAGTGCGAGGGCGCCTACCACGGAAGCTACGACGCGGTGGAAGTGAGCCTTGATCCGTCCCCCGCCACGTGGGGCGATGACGAGCCGGCCAGGGTGCCCTACGGGCCGGGCACACCCCAGGCCGTCGTGGACAACACCGTCGTCATCCCGTTCAACGACGTGGAGACGTCCCGGCGCCTTCTCACCGCCTACGGCGAGCAGTTGGCGGCCATCATCGTGGATCCGCTGCCGAACCGGGTGGGCCTCATTCCCGCCACACCCGAATATCTGGCCATGCTGCGGGATGTGGCCGATCGATTCGGCATCGTCCTCATCGTGGACGAGGTCATTTCTTTCCGCCTCGGCTACGCGGGCAGCCGGGAATATTTCCCCGTGGAACCGGACTTGACGACCCTGGCGAAAATTATCGGCGGGGGCTTTCCCGTTGGCGCGGTGGCC
>Ga0079224_100010749_pt1 | contig 12573 bp, 11 predicted proteins | sample Stecom2015_FD_80414 | JGI IMG/M metagenome (GOLD analysis project Ga0079224, IMG submission 80414) | Agricultural soil microbial communities from Utah to study Nitrogen management - Steer compost 2015 | ecosystem: Environmental > Terrestrial > Soil > Agricultural land | place: USA: Utah...
CATCAGAATCGAACACACATCCAGCAGGGTATGGAACAACCCGACCTGTATGTACCCACGCCCGAACAGGCCGTACACCACCGCCAGCGCATAACTGTACAACGGCGGAATCGCAGCATCCGGCACGCCCGCTGTCCGCCCATACACCCCGGTCGCCAGCAGATTTTGAGCATACGCATCATAAGCGTCCGAGCCGTGAATTGCTCCGGTCTGGTCAAAAGCAAATACTCCCGGAAACACCAGCAGCACCCCCAACCGGACGGCAATGGTCAGCAGCACCAGCCAGAGCAGTTTATATTTGAGGAGAATCATCGAACCCGCTGTGATAATTCATCATCCACAATTTCAAGCAACTCACCGTCTTCCGCTAGTTCCAGCCGATTCAAAGACCGTTTGGGCTTCTCCAGCAGCATATCCGCCTTAATGCGCTCAATCTCGCGCTCGACTTCTCGCTCTCTGGATGCATCCAGCAACGGTTGAATATAAGCATCATGAAGCTGCCACAACACCGCCCCTCCAACAAGGACAGTCAGTATTGCTAGCCCCAGATGCAGCAGCGATAAAAATGACGCTGGCAGGCCCGACAATGGCGGCTGCAACCCCAGCCAGATGGCCCACACAATCACAGCGACCACCACATAAGCTACAAAATCTGACAGGGCATCCTGGCGTTTTTTCACCCGTTTTTCAACAATCTGGCGCAGCTTAACTTCCGGGTCATCAGACATTGGAAATTCTCCCCAAAGATCTTTGACTCCCATATACGTTCACTGCGCTTCAATTGTTGTACCGCAATCAGGATTTACGGGCCGTTATCTGCACGATGTCAAAGGGGTTCACATACAGTGCCCATTCCGATAAACCCAGCGCTTTTTCGGCCACATGCAGCGCCTTCGCCAGCCGCGGAAAATACATCCCCAGCCGGTCACGGAACAGGCTCAGCGGCACATACTTGCCCACATGCCGTACATTGATAACTTCAAATCCGGCGGCTTCCAGCATACGAGACAGTGTATTCACCGAGAAGTAGTAAACATGCTCCTCAGACAATTTGAAGCCGACCCAGCGTTTGCCCGCCAATCGTGCTGGCAGACTGTCCACGTCCGGGGTTGCCAGCGAAATCACACCGCCCGTTCGCAGCAGTTCCGCCGCCCGCCGCACATAAGCCGTTGGATCAGGCACATGCTCGATGACATCCCACATCGTCACCAGATCATAGCTGCCGTTCTCAAAATCCAGTTCGGTCAGCGCCCCGTGATGCGTTTTCAGGCCGAAATGCTTACGCGCATAATCCACACCGAACGAGGACACATCCAGCCCTTCCACCGTCCAGCCGCGTTTACGGGCTTCATCCATAAAGAAGCCAGTCGCACAGCCGACATCCAGCAGCCTACCGGGCCGGACATAATTTTCAAGCTGTTTCATGCGGCGCTGTGCTGTGCGCCGGATATTCGGTTCATCGTGTATGTAATTGGTGTAGCCCACCACGCCCGATTCCGCGTTATGGAAATAGGTCTCACCATAAAGCGCGTATAATTCCTTCGCATCGGGTCGAGGGCTGACATAGACAAAACCACAGCCCTGGCACTTCACCAGTCCGAGGCCATTCTCGGGGCAGTAAGGTTGATGATCGTTCCTGCCACACAAATTACATGGGATATGTTTGCGTGTTACATCTTCGCGGATACGTGGCGATTGTACAGAAGCCGCCTCTGCCAACTCGACCCCCTAAAATCCAACACTAAATCAGCAGAGTATATAATAAATGGCCATTCTAGCGCCCAAATGCTTATGCAGCAATGCTCTTATTAAAAAAAGGGCGCATCATAATGCGCCCCCCTGGATTTAAGTATATGCACCGGGTGTACTCTGGTTGCCTTTTTTGCCATCCGGCCAGGTGGTGTTCTGGTTGAATTTGACGCCGCTGACGTTGGCTCCCTTCATGATGGCTCCCAGCAGATTGGCATCACTCAGGTTGGCGTTGGTCATATTCGCACCAGACAAATTCGAGTTCTGCATATTGGCCCCGGTGAAATTCACACCTTGCAGGTTGGCAAGATTCATATCCGCACCGGGAAGCTGGGCCAATGCCAGATCAGCAAAAAACAGGTTCGCCGAACGCAGGCTGGCTTCGCGCAGTTTGGCAGCCGTCATCGCCGCCTGCCGCAGATTCGCCCCATTCAAGTCGAGCCGCGTCATGTCGAGTTCCTGCAAATTCACGCCGGCCAGACGGGGATTTGCCCCAGCAGGAATAAGGGCCAGGATCAATTGCTGACGAGTAATCTCAGGCATGATTGGTATTCTCCCTGTAGTAAGCGATTATCTGGTCAATGGTTTCATCCAACGGAGTCGTTGGTTCCCATTCGATAGTGTGTTTTATTTTATCCAGACTGGGAATTCTGCGCCGGAAGTCTTCAAATCCCGTTTCATAGGCTTCTTCATAAGGAATCAGGCTGATTTCAGACTGGCTGTTGGCCCGCTGGCGGACACGCTTCGCCAAATCCATAATACTGATTTCCTCACTGCTGCCAATGTTAAACACCTGTCCAACCGCCGCCGGAGCTTCCGAAAGGTCTTGAATCGCGGCGACCACATCTGCCACGTTACAAAAGCAGCGCTGCTGCTGACCATCACCATACACCCGAATGGGCTGGTTCGCCAGCGCCGCCTGGACAAAACGCGGCAGCACCATGCCATACTGCCCGGACTGACGCGGCCCAACGGTGTTGAACAGGCGGAAAATCACCACCGGTAGATCAACCTCGCGGTGATAGGCCAGCGCCAGAAATTCATCAATGGCCTTCGACGCAGCGTAACTCCAGCGGCTGCGGATGGTCGGGCCAAGCACGGTATCATCGTCCTCATGAAACGGAAAACGAATACCCTTGCCATATACTTCTGAGGTCGAGGCCACCAGCACCTTCTTGCGGTAGCGACGCGCCGTTTGCAGCACCACTTCCGTGCCGCCGATATTCACTTCAATGGTCGCGATTGGCTGGCTGATAATCTTTTGAACACCGACCGCCGCCGCCAGATGAAAAATCACGTCGCACTCGCTCACCAGACGGTCAAGCACATGAATGTTGCGGATGTCTTCGATGGCGTACCGGAAACGTGGATGCCCTTCCAGATGGGCAATATTCTGAAAGCGGCCTGTGCTGAGGTTGTCGATAATCGTGACTGTGTGCCCGGCGGCGATCAGGCGATCCGATAGATGACTGCCGATGAATCCGGCTCCTCCGGTAATCAGGGCATGAGTCATGATTTGCTCCTACAGTGTAGTTCCGCCCCGATTGTATACGACTTTGCGCGGCTGGCAAGCGTGGTCATGTGTAATATGTGCTTATCATTAAAATTGGCGAATCTGCACGAAAGTATGCTAAGATTTTGCAACAGAATCCTGCTGTGTTGCAGGTTTTAAATTGCCAAAATAGAAACCGTTTGTTTGGGATAGTGTAATTTTGCCAATCTGGAGCTGGTATGGAAACAGTCCACGCTGAACCTTGCGATGCGGAACTCATCACACGGTTGCAGTCGAATGATTTAAGCGCTCTTGGAACGCTGTTTGATCGTTATTATGCACAAATCTACCGCACCGCAGTCGCCATCACGCACGACGACGCGGTTGCCGAAGACATTACTCAGGACTGTTTTTTACGCCTCCACCGCTATGCCAACCGTATCGACACCAACCTCCCCCTCCCCCCCTGGCTCTACCGCGTAACTGTCAATTTAGCCTACACCTGGGTTTCCAGACACAAAAAAAGACGCGTTTCACTGGAAACTGTGGTAGATTATTTAATGAGTCCTGCGCGCAGCACGCCTGACCATGCGGTAGAGGTGTCAGGGATGCAGGAGGAAGTTCGCAGGGCGATTGCCGCACTCAACTTTAACCAGCGCGTCGTCGTGGTCTTGCACTATCTGAATGGCCTGAGCCTGGAAGACATCGCGCAAATTCTGGATTGTCCCGTTGGAACAGTAAAAAGTCGCCTGTATTATGCGCGCGAGAATTTGCGCCACAGGCTCATTAGTATGAATGGGGAACCGCAGATCGCGCATGGGTATATCCGATAAACAACTGGACGAAATCATCCGGCTGGGTGTTAAATCCCAGACCGTCGTCACCCCGCGCCAGAAAGCAGCAGCCCGTGAGGAACTGTTGCGCAAAGCTTCCCAACAGACACCCCTTGCGCCTTATGCCATAGCGCCCGCGCCACTGGAACCCGCCACCAGTTGGATTAACCGCATCCTGTCCGGCACGATGCACGGCCTCAACACGCTGCTGTTTGAAGAGCGGCGCTATCACCGGGCGGCCAGCAATCGCCACTTTATGCCCATCACCAGTTTCATCGGGACAACGATGGTGATTCACTTCTATCCGCCCGTGCGCTATCAATTGCACTGAAGCGCATTTCCCCGCCGCTTACATAGCGACTAATGCCTATTGACGGCAATTTCTGGTTGCGATTTTTTATCAATCACGACAAAATCATTTACGAAGTATTGTGATCGCGGCTTATGCAAACCTTAATTTAATGGCCTCGAATCGGGCGCTTATGACAGAATTTTTGCAGTATAATGAGTTTTACGAGGCACGTTAAGGAAGTTACCAGGCATGGGAATCGTTTATGGCTGCTCTGCCACGTATTATCACAGTTGACCCCACAGGTTCGCTCGCCCTTATCATCCGCGCCGTATCTGATCTGCTGGATCGCTCGATCACGCTGATCGACATTTCCTCCGGGCAGGATGCCCTTGCGGAAGTGCGCCGGGGCGACTGCGCTGTACTGATCACAACTGTTGAACTGGATGATAAAATTCGGGGCTATCAACTGGCGATTGAAGTCAGCCAGATTTCGCCCGATACCCGCGTCATCGTTCTGGCGGAAAGCACCGACCCGGAACTCGATGTGAAGGAATTAGCGGACTCGCCGTACATTTATCTGCACCGTCCGGTTGACCTGAACCAATTCGCGCGCGTGATCGTGGCGGCACTGGATGGCGGTGACATTTTCGAGGCCGCACAGGAACCTACCTATACTGCGGTCGCTCCCAGCGGGGTTGTTCATCTGGGCCAGATGCCTTTTCTGGATGCTGAAGCTGCCCGTCCGATCATCGACACGCTGCTGACCGATGTAGGTGCGATGGCAATTGTATTCGCCAACCGTGCCGGGGAAGTGCTGCTGGAACGCGGCGCAGTCGGCTATCTTGACCGGGAAAAACTGGCACACACCCTGCAACCCATGTTTGGCACAACCATCGAGATGGGCGATCTGGTCGGCGGCAACACCCGCACCCTGCACTTCTACGATGGTGACAATTACGATGTGTTTGTCATCTCTGTCGGCCTGCATCATTTCCTGTGTCTGGTCTTTAATGGTGAGGCCGGCAACCGGGCATTTGGTGCGGTCAACCGTTTTGGCCGCCGCGCCGCCGAGGATTTGGTCGTGCTGCTGGGCGCATCCGCGTTCATCGTGAATCAGCCACCAGCCGCGCAGCCTGCCGCCGAAGCCCCACGTAAGGCCCGCCGCCGCAAAGAAGAAGTTGAGGAAGAAGTTTTCCAGCCACTTGAACGCGCCGTCGAACCCGAAACTTACGCGGAACCGGAACCACTCCAGTTGGAACCTGTTCAGGATATGGATTTCAGCATTTTCGATAACCTCGAAAAGATTGATCTTTCCGACGCTGATGAGCTTTTCAGCCTCGAAAACCTGGCCGATGTCGCCAACCAGAACAACCGCAAGGGCGGCCCTATCGACTTTGACCAGGCGCTTGAACTGGGCATCATGCCAAAACTGGGTGATTAATTCCCGGCATCGCAAGGTGACTGTTCGGGAGGGATGGCAGGCTTGAACGTATCGGAACAAAATCAGAGCGCCACCGCGTCCAAAGATCCTCTCATCGGTAAACAGCTTGGCGACTATCGCATCACCAGCCGCCTTGCATCCGGTGGTATGGCCCGTGTCTACAAAGGCATGGATTACAAACTTCAGCGTCCGGCAGCCATCAAAGTGCTGGAACTGCACAACGTCGAACACGACGAGACGATTACCGCCCGCTTCAAACGCGAAGCCCGCGCCGTCGCTGCGCTGGAACACCCCAACATCATCCCCATCTACCAGTATGGCGAAGACGAAGACACGGGTGTTTATTTTCTGGCGATGAAGCTGATTAAGGGCCGCGATCTGGCGGACGAACTGCGCCGCCTGAAAAAATCGCGCCAGCAGTTGATGGATGTAGATCGCGCGCTGCTCATCATGGAACAGGTCGCGTCGGCACTGGATTATGCTCATTCGCAGGATATTGTTCACCGCGATGTAAAGCCATCCAACATCCTGATCGACAAGGACGACCACGCGCTGCTGACTGATCTGGGTTTGGTGCTGCGGGTCAGTGCGGAAACGACTCTTGGGACAGCCTTCGGCACGCCGCGTTACATCGCGCCGGAGCAGGCGACTTCATCCGACAAAGCCGTGCCCCAGAGCGACATTTATTCCTTCGCGGTGATTCTCTACGAAATTCTGTGCGGCAGAACGCCGTTCGATGGCGAGTCGCCAATGGAAATCGCGCTGGCACATATCAGCGAACCGCCGCCGCCGCTGCGCCAGTTTAATCCCAATGTACCTGAAGCAGTCGAAAAGGAACTGCTCAAGGCGCTGGAAAAAGAGCCAACCAAACGGCACAAATCGACCACCCAGCTTATAGAAGCGGTCAAGCGTGGTTATCGCACCAATCAGACGACCATGCCTGTGGTGGTATCTGCACCCGAACCGGAAAATGACGAACGGACGCTGCACGTCCCCCCGCCGCCGATGCCTGTTCAGAAGCCTGCCCGTAAGCGGCCCATGCCGTTCATTGCATTAGCGGCAGTCGTGCTGCTGGTGGCTGGTGGCTTCATGCTCAGCCGCCTCATTGGTGGGGCTGGCGCAACCGTCGCCGCCGGGGGCGCACCTGTCACACTGATCTACGACGAAAACACATTCACGCTCATCAACGAGGGTGATTACGATCTCAACGTGCAAAAGCTCAAATTTGTGCGCGGTGTCAATGATGATGTGGACGATTTCTCCGGTGACCGCATCCCCCGCGATGTGCTGCCGGTGAACAAAAAATGTTTCCAGATTATCCTCAGCACGGGCACGCCCAGCGTCCCGCCGCAGTGCAACCCCATCAGCCAGCATCGTCACGGGCAGGAAACGCTGTCGAACCCCCGGCTCGTCCCCTGGCGCAGCGAAACCAACGGTAACGGGCGACTGGCAACCTTCGAGGTACTCTACGACGGTCAGCTTATTACGCGCTGCGACACGGTTGCGCGCGGCGGCTATGGGGAATGCCGCTTTAACTGGCCGGTACTTCCAGACTAGGGGTCAGTTTTCCAAAAAGCAGTTGATGACATGGGCGCAGGGTGTCTGCGCCCTTTTGATGCCAACTGCCCACATTGTTATACCTCAGCGGTAGCTTCCATTGGTTCCAGCGGATTGAGAATCTGCGCGGCGTCCGCCAGTTCCTGCACATTCCCGATCAGCCCCACCAGATCGCCTTCAAGGAATTTGGTATCGGACTTGGGATTGGGGATAACACGCCCGTCGCGTATTAGCGCGATCACCGATGCGCCGATTTTCGCCCGCAGATTGGCTTCTGCCAGTGACTGCCCTTGCACCGGACTGTCGGCTGCAACCGGCTGCCACGCAATTTCGACACCCCGTACCGCTGTGAGCAGTTGATCGAGCACCCGATGACGCTCGTCGTCCGCGAATGTCGCCGCATACGCATCCCGCCGGACAGCATCTACATACTGCTGAATCTGCCCCATCGGAAAACCAAGCGATAACAGGGTATGCCGCACGATTTCCAGCCCGCCTTCCAGTTCCGGGTGGATAATATGATCCGCACCCAGCGCACCCAGCCGCTGCACACCGGAGTCTGTGCCAGCACGCGCAATGATCGGCAGGTCAGGCGCCATTTCGTGAGCCGCCCCAACGACCAGTTCTGCTGTCACTTCTTCGGGTACGGTCACGACCAATGCACGGGCATGACCGAGTTCCGCATGATTGAGCACTTCGGAATTAGCCGCATCGCCAAACAGCGTGTGAATCCCCTCCCCCTGGATGCGGGTCACTTTCTCTACATCCTGGTCAACCACCAGATACGGAAAGTTGAGTTGTTCTAGTACCCGCCCAACATGCTGCCCAACCCGACCAAAGCCCACAATCACGACATGATCGTGCATCCCTTTGGAATCGGGAGCCGGTGTGGGGCCGCCATTTTCCATCCGCCGCCACAGGAACGGGATTCTTTGCAGGAATTTCTCAACCGTCGGGATAAGGCGGAACATCCAGGGGTTAACAACAATCGAGATCACCGCCGCGGCCAGAATGAGGCCGTACTGATCTGGAGTCAGTACACCAAGTGCAACACCTGTTGACCCAACGATAAATGTAAACTCACCAATTTGGCTGAGGCCAGCGGCAACCACGATCAGCGTGCGCCCCGAACCCGGCAGCACGGTAGCCAGCAGCAGGGTGAAGGTAGCTTTGCCGAAGACAATCACAAGAGTCAGTACGATTACCTGCCACAGATTGGCGATCACTGTCGCCGGATTCACCAGCATCCCAACGGAGACAAAAAACAACACCGCAAAAATATCCCGGAATGGTAGCACCTCGGCACCAACCTGATGGCTAACATCCGACTCACCGACGACCACACCGGCCAGAAACGCGCCCAGTGCCAGCGATATGCCGAAAAGCTCCGCTGCTCCATAGGCTGTGCCCAATGCAATTGTCACCACCGCCAGAATGAACAACTCGCGGGAACGGGTATGGGCGATGCGCGTTAGCAGCCAGGGAAGCACCCGCGCACCGAGGAAAAGCATAATCACGACAAACAATGCCGTCTTGGCCGCAGCCACGAGTACACTTTCCAGCACATTGGTGGATGATTCTCCGAAGATTGCCGGCATCAGCACCAGAATGGCGACCGTCGCCAGGTCTTCAAAAATCAGCCAGCCCACAGCCACCTTGCCATGCGCATTGTTAAACAGGCCGTTGTCCTCCAGCCCGCGCAGCAGCACAACCGTACTGGCAACCGAGATACCGAATCCCAGTACCAGCCCCGCTTCAAGCGACCAACCCCACAACTGGGTGATACCCAGCCCGGCCAGCGTGCCAAAACTTGTTTGCAGAATCGCACCTGGAATAGCGATTTTCCGCACGTTCCATAAGTCTTTGAGTGAAAAATGCAGGCCCACGCCGAACATCATGAAGATGACACCCATTTCGGCAAGCTGGCTGATGTCGCCAGAATCTCCAACAAATCCCGGAGTAAATGGGCCGATCACCAGCCCTGCGATTAGATAACCGACAAGTGTGGGCAAACCTAGTCTTCGAGCAATATAGCCCCCGACAAAAGCCGTCAGAATTGCCATTGTAATAGTAGCGAACAGGGCCAGATCATGATGCATAGAATGTCACCTCCCAGGCGAGTTGTTGATCGGACAAATATCCACGAACCGGGTAGGGACGACGCCCGTCCCGGTTTAGGGTTCGTAATCCTCAGCGGCCTGCGCCAGCGTTTTGGATGCAGCGCACAAATGGGCCTCGGTCAGAGTCTCGGACTTCCCAAGATAGGTTTTGAAGAGCTTATTGTGTACCTGGCGGTACGCCACCCAATAGCGCTGGCCGCGCTGCTTTTGCTCTTTGCGGGCAGTAAAGCTCCCGGATGTGTGCTCAAAATGAAAGGTGCAGTGTTCATCCGCCGCCAGCCAATCAAACCACTCCGGTGTATCCAGCTCGATAGCAGGTATACCCTCCAGATTGCTCAGACAGCCATCTGTAACCAACGGGGGTTTTCGAGGCATACTCTTCCCAACAGGATCACTAGACTTACCCAACACTATACTCGATTTTTTCCCTCTTCCAAAAGTAGTTTTTGTGAGAAATTTATTGGAAATTTCCGTCACAAGCACCAAAAGCTGTTAAATCTGGCGCTGTCGTGACATATAATCGGTATCAGATGCTGCCAGATTCGCCCGAAGGAGGATACACAATGTCACATGCACTGGTCATCGGTGGCAGTCTGGCCGGTCTGCTGAGCGCGCGGGTGTTGAGCGATCATTATGATCGTGTCACCGTCATCGAGCGCGATCATTACCCCGACCAACCGGAGTTTCGTAACGGCGTCCCACAATCCCGCCATCTGCACATTCTGCTGGCAAAGGGGCACGAAGTTCTGGCGCAGTTCTTCCCCACACTGGAAGAAGATTTTCAGCGCATGGGCATCCCCAACATTGATCTGGGCTGGCAAACGGTATCCTACACCGCAGGTGGCTGGACAAAGCGCGTAAGAACCGGAATCATCAGCAACCCCGTCACCCGTGTGACACTGGACTGGTACGTGCGCCAGCAGCTTTTGCAGCGCTCCAATATCAGCTTTCTCACGGGGTTGGAAGTGCAAAGTCTGACCGCCAACGCCAGCGGCACAGTCATCACCGGGGTCGAAGCCAAAAACCGCGATGACCAATCCGTTCAGACGATTGATGCTGACCTGATTGTGGATGCCAGCGGGCGCACCTCCAAAGCGCCGGAGTGGTTGAAAGCGCTCGGCTATAGCGCCCCGCCACGTAAGGTCGTCAATTCCTATCTGGGCTATGCCACACGCTGGTATGAAATACCAACCGACCGGGTATATGACCGTCATATCATCCTCATCACACCCCTGCCCAATGAAGGCAATTATCGCGCGGGGGCAATTCAGGAAGTCGAGAACAACCAGTGGGTGGTCACGCTGGCCGGAATGAACAAGGTCTATCCGCCCACCGACGAAGAGGGCTTTCTTGAATTTGCCCGTCAGCTTCCATCGCCAGCCATTTACGAGGCGATTAAGGAAGCCAAACCCGTCTCCCCGGTGTACGGATACCGCCGCACCGAGAACGTCTGGAATCATTTTGAGCAGCTACCACGTCATCCTGACCACTTCATCGTCATTGGCGATGCCTACTGCGGCTTCAACCCGGTTTACGGGCAGGGCATGAGTGTGGCGGCTATGGAAGCACAGGCGCTGGACAAGCTGCTGCGCGAGAAAGGCCCGGAGAATCTGGAACCAGCCGAATTTTATGGCGTGCTGGCGAATGTTGTCGAAAATGTCTGGCTGATGGCAACCGGCGAAGACCTGCGCTACCCCGGCACAGAAGGAGATCGCCCCGGTTTGCTGGCACGGCTGGTGCAAAAGTATGTCGAGCGCATCATCGCTGTGCTGCCGCTGGACGAAGAGATCGGCATCGCTTTCCTCAAGGTGAATAATCTGCTGGAGCCGCCGCAATCGCTGCTGCATCCGCGCCTTATGGCCCGCGTGCTGCGCCTCAGTCTGCGCGGCATCAAACGCGACGACACACTAAACGCGCCTGTACCCCAAATGAAAGAAGCCATCTCCGGCGATTAATCGCAACCATAGGGGCGGGTCATGATCCGCCCAACGGGGTTTGTATTCTCTAACCCCGGCGTTGCATGGCCGTCATGCGACCAGCACCCACGATCCTGCTGAATGCGCCTATAATGAAGTTAAGCCTGTTGGGTGCATCATGATGCGCCCGGTGGCACAGCTCGCAATCGGGGAGGTCAGAATGGCACGCCGGATAATTCTGCTGGGGATAATCGCGCTGTTCACGGGGGTTGCGATTCAGCCTGCCGCCGCGCAAAGCAACGCATGGACAGCGGAATACTTCAACAACATCTCGCTGTCTGGCTCCCCGGCCCTCATCCGCACCGAGACACAGCCCAATGGTGAATGGAATTATGGTTCGCCCGCGCCCGGCATCTTGGCGGATAACTTCTCTGTGCGCTGGACAACAACCGCTTTTCTCAACGGCGGAACCTATCAGATTAGCGTGCGCGCGGATGATGGCGTGCGCGTGTTTGTCGATGGCGTGCTGTATATCAATCAGTGGCAGCTTTCGCCGGGCCGTTTCTATCAGGCCAATATCCCGCTGGCTGCTGGCAATCACACCTTTGTGGTCGAATATTTTGAGGCGGCGGAAGTCGCGCTGCTGCTCTATAACTTCGATCTGCTCGGCCCTGTGCCCCCGCCCGGCACACCACAGGCCCGTGTCACTGCCCAGTATCTGAACGTGCGCGCCCTGCCGAATGCTTCCTCTGGGGTGCTGGATGTCATCAGTCTGGGGCAGGTTTACCCGATCATTGGGCGCAACGCGGCCAATACATGGTGGCAGATTAATGTCAACGGCACAGTCGGTTGGGTGAGCAGCAGCTACGTTGCGGCCTCGAATACCTTCGGTGTGCCAATCACCGATGGCAGCGGCATCCCTCCGACGCCGATTCCGCCCCCGCCTGTTGGCGCAACGGCGACTGTGACGGCCTACCTACTAAACGTGCGTAACGCACCCAATCCCTTCAGCGGCGCGGTGATTACGCAAATCACACGCGGGCAGGTTTACCCGGTGATCGGGCGCAATCTCGATACCAGTTGGGTGCAAATCAACGTCAACGGTCTGGTCGGCTGGGTGCGCAGTTCATGGGTCGCGCTGAGCAATATTGCAGGCGTGCCGGTAACAAGCAA
>Ga0079224_100010750_pt1 | contig 12573 bp, 9 predicted proteins | sample Stecom2015_FD_80414 | JGI IMG/M metagenome (GOLD analysis project Ga0079224, IMG submission 80414) | Agricultural soil microbial communities from Utah to study Nitrogen management - Steer compost 2015 | ecosystem: Environmental > Terrestrial > Soil > Agricultural land | place: USA: Utah...
AAAAGTCGGAAAAGAAATTTTCCGACTTTTTTATTTATTCTCGAATTGATTCAGATGATGTTGATACCTTTCCATAAGAGCTTCAAAGAGTAAAATACCTTGCTCTTTGTATCCGGCAGAAGAATAGTGGACACGATCTTTGGCGATAAAACCTTGTTTTATCAGTTTTGACATAGACTGGTTTCCTCCTAAAGCTCGATATAAATCCCAAACACTATAACGATTAACAAGCGAATTATTGATGATTTGACTTGAGTATGTTTCTACATAGTGATTTGGATATTTTCTCTTAAATAGCGATGGGGGAGGAGTAGTGAGTAATAGGGGAACATTCGGTTCTTTAGAGCGTAAAGTATTCAAAAATTCTTCTAACTGACTGTAAAAACATTGGTCACACAACTTGTCAAAAGCTTCGTTTGTGCCTAAAGAAATAATGATTAAATCAGGTTTCAATACACTTAACTGCTCAAAAAACAGAGGGTATTTGCTATAATCCGAATATTTAGCTCCGTTCACACCAATAGAATGATATAATACTCCGGTTTGATTGTTTTCTAATACGATTCCGTTTAGAGCAAAAATCTCATGTTCTTTATTTGGGGTAAGGTAGATTTTATCTGTGTTCTCTAAGTTTTGATATTCATAGTAATATTCGGATATAAAAGGAGTACTGTCCAACGGAATAAAATCGGTCATCTCAATTTTTTGAGGTTGCGTTTCTCTGGTCGGAATTTTAAGTGATGCACCGGCTCGAATAAGGTTATTTTTCAAACCATTTGCCTTTTTTATCTTGTCAACAGTGGTTTTGTATTGCTGTGCAATTCCCGAAAGGGTTTCTCCGCTTTTTATTTTATGAGTTATTGTTTTTGGGAGGTTAGATTTTAGAACAACAGTTTTAGAAGCATTAGCTAATTCAAAAAGAGTTTTATTTCCCGGAGTAATGATTTTCAGATGGTTAAAATGATAATTTTGATTTTGAACAGACAATTCAATTACAAAATCATTTTGGTTGGTAAAAAGTGCTATTCCGCTCAATCCGACAGGGCTTCCATCATTAGGATATATATTTCGTAAGCTATTCCAATTTCCGTTAGAAGAAAAACGAACATTAGAACTTCCGTTAGTTTTAGCAAGTGAATATGGAAAAACAAATCCTAATCCGGCATTTCCGAAGCGTTCTTGAAATTTCTGACGTAGCATATCTGTCATCAAATCGGCTTGAATGTGTGAATCTCCTATGTGTACAATGTTTATTTTTCGATTCTGATGGAGTTCTAAATCGTTGAGCTTTTGCCAAAAAACTTCTAAAAATTCTGAATTGTAAATTCCTGAATTAGGAAACGAAGTATGAAGACTATCTAATGAAATCAGTTGTTGCTCTACAACCAACGAATCAATTTCGTTTACTTCCAAAGAATCGGTTTGAGCAAACGAAAACATTGAAACTAAAAGGGCAAAAAAACAGAATATTTTATTGGTCATTATTAGTGTTTTCTGAGTTCATAACGGTTTTAACAGATTTGTTTTGTTTGAATAGTTCGTATTCTTTTTTGAGCTCATCAAAAATAAATTGAGCTATTTTTTGTGAACCTTTAGTGTTAAAGTGTGTATAGTCTTTATTCCCTAAGGCAGGTTCTTCTTCAACCCATTTAACCATTGACCCTTCGCCTCCCATAAGTAAATAGAGATTGACAAATCCGGAACGAGTTTTTTCTGCATATCGTTGTTGAGCACTTACCAAAGGAACAACAGCCGAATCGGTTTTCATTTCCATTCCGTACTTTGTGGATTTATCAGCTGTAGAAACAATTAAAAATGAAGCATTCGGAAAGCAGATTCTCAGATGATTTATCACTCGGGTCATAGCTTTTTCGTACCATGAGTAATTTAAGTTTCCGTAATTTAATACATTAGTTCCGTAATGTAAAATGATTAAATCATATCCGCCTAACTCTTTGTCAAACTCATTCATAAATGAAGGATTGAGTAACGAAAGCGGTAATCCGGAGTTTCCTCTACTCGAAAAATTATCAACATACACTCCAAAATTATCACCTGAGTTGATTCCGTAAAAAGCTATTGAGTCGGCATGAACAAAATTTATTTTGAGACTTTTTAAGTTTTGGTCGGATAAACGGAGAGTATTAAGTGTTTTTTCTGCTTTTAGGGGTTTAATTACTCGAGTTGTATCTCCGTTATAAAAAAGTTCAAGATAAGCATTGTGGTTATCAGATTTCCCATAAAATAAAGTCGGATTATAAATTTCTGATACGTTTTTCTGATAGGAGGCTTTGTATTCAACCCAAGTAGAATTTAAAGAATCTGTAACAAAAAATACATGACCGTTTACCCCAAAAGGTCTAGTAGGCGTTTTTACGTTTACATAAGATTGTGCCTTCCAATTGTCGGAGTAAGAATGTTTTATGCTTCCTCTGGAAGCGGCCGATTCAGAAGTTATGGATACAAACCCGACCCCTTTCCCTCCGAATTCATCTTGAAAAAAACGTCTTAAATCTTGTACGATATAGTCTCCGTCTGTCATTGAATCTCCAAAATAACCAATACGGATTTTACCTTTTTTATCAGCTTCAAGAGCAGTTAATTTTTCAAAAAAACGAGTTAGATATTCGTGCGAGTGATTTTCTTTAAACCCTTCTGTTTCTTGTTTTGTCTCAATTTCAGCCACAACCGTATCAGTTTCTTGTTCTTGAACAGACGTGAGATTTTCTTCTTCCCGAAGAGCTTCCAACAACAAACTGTCAATAACCATATTAGCATTGTTTGTAGAAACTTCTGAAAAAATACGTTTTGGTAATACTTCTTTCAACCCCAAGAAAATTAAGGTTGCCAAAAGAATAATTAAAAAAGATTGTATGAAATATGATTTGTTCACTTAATGAAATTAGAGAGTAAAAATAGCAAAAAGTAGAGAGGTATTAGCCGTCTAAGGTTTAAGTTTTGTACTAAAGACAGATGCACAGATATTTTTAAAAAACCTGTGCATTTTTGTCTTTATTTTAAAATAGAAATGATTTGCTCTGCTAATTCCTTACTCATACGATTTTGAACCTCTATGGTTGATGCTCCAATATGTGGAGTAAGAGATATTTTAGGATGCATCAGAATTTGGACGGCAGGATGAGGTTCATTTTCAAAAACGTCTAATCCTGCAAAAGCAACTTTTCCGGAATCTATGTTTGTAACCAAAGCGACCTCATCGACAATACCTCCTGCAGAAGTGTTAATAATTCCTACTCCGTCTTTCATTTTTTCAAATTCATCTGCTCCTATCAGGTAGTCATTTTGATGTGGAGTATGAATTGAAATAAAATCTGATTGTGTTAAAACCTGGTCAAACGAAGTGGTTTCGATAGTAAAATCAATTTTTTGTCCATTAAAAAAATCAAGAGTTATTACAGCGTTTTTTACTGCTTTGTCAGCGGCAATCACATTCATTCCAAGTCCTACAGCAATTTTGGCAACCGCTTGTCCGATAAGTCCAAAACCGATAAGCCCCAACGTTTTACCACGAAGTTCTTTTCCTTGTTCGTACTCTGATTTTAAACGATTAAAGTATGAGTCCCCTTCCAAAGGCATACTTCGATTAGATTCCGTCAAAAAACGTACTCCCGAAAACAGATGAGCAAAAACTAATTCGGCCACGGCTTCTGCGGATGATTTAGGAGTATTTATGACATGAATTCCTTTAGATTGGGCATACTTTACATCAATGTTGTCCATATCCGTTCCACCTTTTCCTATAATTTTCAAAGTCGGACAATCATCAATAATTTCTTTACGTACTTTGGTGGCATTGCGAACAAGTAAGATAGAAATGTTGTGTTTGTTAATATAATTGGCAACTTGTTCTTGAGCTACTTTGGTAGTATTTACTTCAAAACCATTGTTTTCTAATAGTTGAATTCCTTCTGTAGAAATTCCGTCATTGGCTAATATTTTCATGTGTTTAATTTTAATAATTGAATTTAAGTTTGCAGTTACTCTACTCTAAAACTCTGCATGATCTGTTCAGCTATTTTTTCGTATTCTTCAAAATCTTTCTCGAGAGCCGTAAATGTCAAAGCATAGAGTTTAGAGTCTTTGATAATATAATGAATAAGATATTTTAAGGTTTCTCCGTAATTCGGAGCAGTAACAATCATTCTTTGATACTCTTTGTGTGGAGTTATTATTTTTTCAGACGAAATAACGGAGCCTTTTATTTGTAAAAATTCGCTTTTGGCAGAAACTTCAACATCTTTCAAAGTTTTTATTGAGTTGGGTAACGGATTGATGATAAGATTGATGTTTTCGGTAAAATCATCTCCCGTATCTAAATAAATATACAGAGAAACTTCATTTTGGTCATGTTCAATATACCAATCTTTATGAACTTTAATCGAATAATTGTCTTTTCGGATTTCTTGGAAATCCGAACTTTCCAGAACAATATCAGGTTGCACGGATACTCCGGACCTTACATTGTCTTTTTTGCACGAAGCACTCAAAATTCCGATAAAGAAGATAAGAATAAATTTAGGTTTCATAATGTCTTTTTACTTTTCGCATATTCTGCGAAATAATTATACTGTTCTTGTAAACTCCCTCATCACATCAACTAAAACCTGAACACCTTCTAAAGACATAGCATTATAGATAGAGGCACGATAATCGCCTACTGTTCGATGCCCGTTTAGTCCTGAAATACCGGCATTTTGCCAAAGATTATCAAAACGTTCGGTAAGAGATTTGTCTTTAAGAGCAAAAGTAACGTTCATTTTGCTTCGGTCTTCTTTTTTTGCTTTTCCTACAAAAAGAGGATTGTTGTCAATTTCGTTGTACAAAAGTTCTGCTTTTGCGTTATTTTGTTTTTCCAAAACAGTAATTCCTCCTTTTTCCTTAATCCATTTGAGAGTTAAAAGCGAGGTATAAACCGCAAAAACAGCAGGAGTGTTGTACATGCTTTCTCTAAGAATATGCTCTTTATAATCTAAAATACTTGGAATGGCTCTTCCTGTTTTTCCGAGAATATTTTCTTTTACAACTATCAGTGAAACTCCTGATGTACCTGCATTTTTTTGAGCACCTGCATAAATCAAATCAAATTTAGAAAAATCTAATACTCTCGAAAAAATATCTGAGCTCATATCGCAAACCAAAGGAACATTAAGTTTAGGAAACTCATGCATTTGAGTTCCGTAAACAGTATTGTTACTGGTACAGTGAAAATAATCCGAATCAGCAGAAACGGAGTAATTTTTTGGGATATAACTGTAATTTTCGTCTTTTGAAGAAGCAATAATTTCGGTATTTCCGAAAATTTTAGCTTGTTTAATGGCTCCTGAAGCCCATGTTCCGGTGTCTAAATACGAAGCTTTCCCGTTGATTTTCAGTAAATTATACGGAACACGAAGAAACTCCATACTTGCATCACCTTGCATGAATAAAGCCTGATAACCTTGATTTTTAAGTCCTAAAAGTTCTAAGGCCAAAGTGCGAGCTTCTTCAATAACAGCTACAAATTCTTTACTTCGATGAGATATTTCAATTAATGAAAGTCCGCTTCCGTTAAAATTCAGAACAGCCTCAGAAGCCTTTTGCAGAACCTCATACGGTAAAATTGCAGGACCGGCACTAAAATTATATTTTTTCATCTCATGAATTTGTAAGATACAAATTTCCGATTTCGACCTGAATTACACAAGATTCCATCAAAAACAAGTTGTAATTTTGTAAATTCGTTATTTAAAATTTAATCGTAAATGACATCTCATATCAATTACTTTCAATCGATTGTGGGGGCGGAGCGAGTTTTAGCAGATGAAGAAACCCTTATGCGGTGTGCTTCTGACCATACCGAAAATTTTATATTTAAACCTCAAGTTGTTTTGCAACCCGAAACTACCGGAGAAGTAAGTCAGATTCTGAAATATTGTAACGATAACAAAATCATTATTACTCCGAGAGGAGCAGGAACCGGATTAAGCGGTGGTGCATTGCCAATTTTTGGGAGTGTGGTTTTGGATATGAGAAGAATGAATAAAATATTGAAAATTGATACCGAAAATTTTCAGGTCATAACTGAACCCGGGGTAATTACCGAAGAGCTTCAGAATGCAGTAAAAGAATTAGGGTTGTATTATCCGGTTGATCCGGCAAGTAGAGGAAGTTGTTTTATTGGAGGTAACGTAGCCGAAAATTCGGGAGGAGCGAGAGCTGTAAAATACGGGGTAGTTAAAGATTATGTACTTAACCTTGAAGTTGTTTTGCCCAACGGAGACGTAATTTGGACAGGGGCAAATACCTTAAAAAATTCTACAGGATATAATCTTACTCAACTGATTGTAGGCTCAGAAGGTACTTTGGCTGTTATAACTAAAATAGTGTTGAAATTGTTACCTCATCCTCAAAAAGATTTACTGATTTTAGTTCCTTTCTACTCTGCTCATGAAGCTTGTCAAGCTGTAAACAAAATATTTTTGTCCGGTTTTACTCCTTCTGCTTTAGAGTTTATGGAACGTGATGCTATTTTGGTTTCACAGAAATTTTTGAATAACTATTCATTAAACATTCCTGATGATATTCAAGCTCATTTGTTGATTGAAGTAAACGGAAATGATGAAGAAGTCTTAATGCGAGAGATTGAAGGTATAGTAGCTGTTTTAGAGCAGTTCAGAACAGGTGAAATTTTATTTGCCGATACCGAAAAGACTAAAGAAGAACTTTGGAGGCTTCGGAGAGTAACAGGAGAGGCAGCCAAAGCAAGTTCTGTTTACAAAGAAGAAGATACAGTGGTGCCGAGAGCTAAATTACCGGAACTTTTGACGAAAGTAAAGGAATTAGGTAAAGAATACGGATTTGATTCTATCTGCTACGGTCATGCAGGAGACGGAAATTTACACGTAAATATTCTGAAAAACAATATGACGGATGAAGCTTGGAAAGGTAAACTTCCCGAAGCTATCCGAAAATTATTTGTTTATACAAAGCAACTTGGGGGAACTCTAAGCGGTGAGCACGGAATAGGATATGTTCAGAAAGATTATATGGATATTGCTTTTTCGGAAATTGAATTAGATTTGATGCGAAAAATCAAAAAAGTTTTTGACCCGAATAACATTCTGAATCCGGGAAAGATTTTTGATTAATGGGTTGATTGTGATGAGGGTATTTTGAGTTAAAGCATAAAAAATTTATTTCCGGTAAAGTGTTTAAAGAAAACAGCTCTGTCTTAACTTCTTTTTAACAACAAGTATATTTATATAAATCCTATCTTTATAGCTAATATTTTTTAAACTAAAATAGTAAAAAGATGAGAAAGATTATTATTGCAGCAACCGTATTTTTGACGGGAGCGTTAGGTTTTTCACAGGTTCAGACTCCTGCAGCGAGTCCGCTTGGAAAAGTTCATCAAACAGTAGGGCTTACAGAAGTTTCTGTTGAGTATTCCAGACCAAGTGCTAAAGGAAGGAATATTTTCGGAAATCTTGTGCCTTTTGGAAAAATATGGAGAACAGGAGCTAACAAAAACACGATTGTTTATTTTGGAGATGATGTAGTGATAGGAGGAAAAACATTAAAAAAGGGAGAGTATGCTCTGTTTGTAAGTCCAAAACCGGACGCTTGGGATGTATATTTTTATACAGACACCAATAACTGGGGAGTACCTGAGAAATGGAATGAAGAAAAAGTAGCTGCTAAAGTAACTGTAAAACCGATAACACTTTCAAATTTTGTTGAAACGTTTACCATTGGAATTAATGCTTTAGATAATGATTACGGACACCTTGAATTATCTTGGGAAAAAACTATGGTATCTGTAAAATTTGAAGTTCCTACTGCTAAAATTGCTCATGCAAGTATCAATAAAGCTTTAGCAGGTCCGGATCAAAACACATATTATCAAGCAGCTAATTACTACTATCAATCAGGAGCAGATATCAATCAGGCTTTAGAATGGATTAATAAAGCTGTTGAAATGGCAGGAAAAGAAGCTCCGTTTTGGTATTTACGCCTTAAATCACTTATTCAAGCAAAAGCAGGAGATAAAAAAGGAGCTATTGAAACTGCGCAACGTTCACTTGAAGCAGCTGAAAAAGCAGGTAATGCAGATTATATTAAGCTAAACAAAGATTCTATTTCTGAGTGGAGTAAATAAAATCTTATATCTTCCATAAAACAAAAAAGAGCCTCAAAAGGCTCTTTTTTTATTTGTTGGATTATAAATATTATCTTATTCCGTGCATTAGTTTTTTGAGTACAGGACTCAAGAGTATGGCTAATATTCCCATTGTAGCAGGGACTACCGTGAAAATCAAGAAAAAGACTCCGATGGAGTAAGTTTCCGAAATTTTGTCTATCATTCCTCCCATAACTCCGGCTGATTTTTGCCCTACTGCAATTGCTAAATACCAAACTCCAAACATAAATCCAATCATCCTCGGAGGTACAAGCTTACTTACATAAGAAAGTCCGAGAGGAGAAAGACAAAGCTCTCCCATGGTGTGGAAAAGATAAGCCAGAATTAAGAAAACCATACTTACAGAAGCTGTTTTAGCTCCTTGAGGAATTTCCCATGCCCCGAATGATAATATACCGAATCCTATAGCTAATAGAATCAACCCGAAGCCATATTTCATTCCGGCACTCGGATTATATTTGCTTTCCCACCATTTTGAAAATAAAGGAGCAAGAGATATGATGAAGAATGAGTTCAAAATACCAAACCAAGAAGCATCAATAGTACTTCCTTCTTCTGAAAACTTATTGTACAGTCTGAAAATTACAAAGAACCAAATTCCGATAAAAGCAATAGCTAAGACGATGTTTGATAAACTTATTTTAGAAAAAGTTTGTCCAAATAATTTGAAAAGCACCCAAGTAATGATAATCAGAGGTACTGTGGTGAGTAAGCCATCTATAATTTTAAAAATTATTGCTGCAGAACCATCTAAGCTTCTGTTGGTATAAGCATCCGCAAAAATGGTCATAGACCCTAAAGATTGCTCAAAAGCCATAAAAAAGAATAAAGTAAATAATCCGCAGAAACACACGGCTATAATTCTGTCACGTGTTATTTTAGAATATCTCGAAATTCTTGAAATCAACAGTATAATAAATAAAATCAAACCAATAATTACTACAAAGTTGGTTCCGCTAAGATTACCTACTTTGAAAGGAAGAAGGTTAATATTTTCAATTTTTTCTAACGGGTCATTAAATACAAACAATAGTCCCCCGATAGCCGAGATAATAATCAGTGCATAGTCAAAAATAGTAAACGGGTTTCTCTTGTCATTATCTTCTTCTGTTTCATGTTTTTTAGCTAATTCTAATTTTTCTTTTGTTGGTTTTGTTCCGATTTCTCCAAAAATAGGTTTTGCTAACCAAAATTGTAAACAACCCAACATCATAAAAATTCCTGCAAGACCAAACCCCCAAGACCAACCGAAGTTTTCTCCCAAATATCCGCAAAGCATCATTCCAAAGAAAGCCCCTGCATTTACTCCCATATAGAATATGGTATAAGCCCCATCTTTTTTCTCGTCATGACCTTTATACATTTGTGAGATGATGGAAGTAATATTTGGTTTAAAAAATCCTGTTCCGATTACCAAAAGAGCCAAGCCAAGGTAAAAGGTGCCTTTGGTTTCCAAAGCCATAAAGGCGTGCCCTAAGGTCATAACTACACAACCAATAACCACAGCAACCCTATAACCTGTAATTTTATCAGCTACATATCCTCCGATAAGAGGAGTAAGGTAAAGCAAAGAACCATACGTTCCGATAAGAGCCAGAGCATTTTCTCTTGACCAGTCCCATCCCGGGTTAATTCCTGTAAGGGGAGCCGTAAGGAATAAAATCAATAACATTTTCATTCCGTAGAACGAGAAGCGCTCCCACATTTCGGTAAAAAACAAAACAAATAGTCCGGAAGGGTGTCCTAATACTTTTGATTTAAAGATATCAGAGTTGTTGGTAGTTTCTGTAGTCATAGAATTTGTATTTTGTAGTTTGAGTTGCGAAAGATAATCAAAATTTTAGCATAGGACAAAACTAAGCCCCTTCCTTAACCGAAAACTGTGATTCGTAAAGGTTTTTGTAAACTCCGTTTTTGTTTTTAAGAAGTTGTTTGTGTGTGCCTTTTTCTACAATTTGACCTTTGTCCATTACAATGATTTGGTCTGCATTCATAATGGTTGTGAGCCTGTGAGCAATAATGATGGAAGTTCGATTTTGGGTCAGTTTATCGGTTGCATTTTGAATAAGTTCCTCCGAATAACTATCAATTGAAGAGGTGGCTTCGTCTAAAATCAATATACTCGGATTACTTACATAAGCTCTTAAAAAGGCAATTAATTGACGTTGCCCGGAAGAGAGCATTACCCCTCTTTCTTTGACGTTATAGTCATATCCTCCCGGAAGTTCCATAATGAAGTCATGTAATCCGATTTGCTTTGAGGCTTTGATTACTTCTTCTCTTGAAATCTCAGGATTATAAAGAGTAATGTTGTTATAAATAGTATCTGCAAATAAGAACACGTCCTGCAGCACGACCGAAATTTGTTTGCGTAAGCTACCCAGGTCATATTGTTTTATATTAATTCCGTCAATTAATATCTCTCCGTTGTTGATTTCATAAAATCGGTTCAAAAGATTGATGATTGTGGTCTTTCCGGCTCCTGTACTCCCCACAATAGCTAAAGTTTCTCCTTTTTGAATAGTAAGATTTATTCCTTTTAAGACTTCTTCATCTTCTTTGTATCCGAAACGAACGTCTTTAAATTCAATGTTTCCTTCGAAAGAATTAACTTTAATATTTCCGTTTTGTTGGGCTAAATCAGTTTCCAAAATATCAAATACGCGATTAGCCGCAATCATTCCCATTTGCATCTCGTTGAATTTATCCGCAATCTGACGAAGAGGGTTGAATAACATTCCGACAAGCATTGTATAGGTTACCAAATCTCCCATTGTAGTACTTCCGCCTTGAATGATATTACCTGCTCCGTACCAAATAACAACCCCAAGAGTTATGCTGGAAACAATATCAGCAACAGGAAAGAAAACAGAGTTGTATAATACGTTCTTAAGCCAAGCTTTTCGGTGTTTATTGTTGATTTCTTTAAATTTTTCGTATTCGATTTGTTCTCTTGAAAAAAGCTGTACAATCTTCATCCCTGTTAATCGTTCTTGTACGAATGTGTTTAGGTTAGCCACTTGAGTCCGAACTTCTTCAAAAGCTCCCTTCATTTTTTTTTGGAAAATTCGGGTCGCCACAAGTAGAATAGGCATAGCTATTAGTACAATCAGAGTTAGCTTCCAATTCATATACAGCATAAAAATGATGGCAACACTCATTTTCATCAGGTCACTTATAATCATAAATAACCCTTGACTGAAGATCCGAGCAATAGATTCTATATCAAAAACCGAACGAGTAACTAATTGTCCGACAGCAGTATTGTCAAAATATTTCATACGGAAGTTGATAATATGGCTAAACAATTTATCGCGTAAATCTTTGACAATATCTTGTCCGAGCCAATTTGCCCAATAGACAAAATAAAACTGAGAAAGTACTTCCATAAGTAATACAAATAACATTAAGGTAATGTAAATCAACAGTCCGTATTGGTCTTTTGGTTCAATATACTCATCAACGGTTTGTTTGAGTAAATATGGGCGAAGAGCAGCAAAAACAGAAAGAGAAATAGACCATACAATAATGGCATTGAATCTCCATTTGTAAGGCTTTGTAAATACCATTATTCGGCTGAATACTTCTCTGTTATTTCGTGATTTCATGCTGTTAATTGTGTTTGTTTTTTGTTTTTTTCTGTTCCAAAAATGGATATTCTATTTTGGTTAAATAGAGCCCGTGAGCCGGAACAGAAAAGCCGGCTTTACATCTGTTTTTACTTTTTATAATTTCTTCAAACTGCTCAATTGAAGTTTTGTGTAATCCTACTCCAATAAGTGTTCCGACAATAGCTCTGACCATGTTTCGCAAAAAGCGGTCAGCAGAGATAGTAAAAATCAAGTGATTTTCTTCTTTTCTCCAGAAGGCCTCGTATATTTTGCAATTATAAGTAAACACATCAGTATTTGATTTGGAGAAACACTCAAAGTCAGTATATTTAAACAAAACTTCACAAGCTTTGTTCATTTGTTCTATATCTAAATCTGTGTAAAAATACCAACTAAAATCGTTTTTAAACACATCTTTGAATAAGTGGATATGATATTCATAAGTTCTTCGAGTGGCATCAAAACGAGCGTGAGCCTCATCATCTACACGAAAAACATCAAAAACAGCTATATCTTTCGGGAGAAAAGAATTAAGTTTTTTGACTAATTCCTTAGAATTGATTTCAGCGTTAAAATCAAAATGAGCGTACATTTCTTTGGCATGTACTCCACTATCGGTACGACCTGCACCTACAATTTCTATTTCGGATTTCAGTAGTAATGATAAGGCTTTGGTGAGTTCTCCTTGTACAGAAATTGCATTAGGTTGTCTCTGCCAACCGTGATAATGTTTTCCGAAATATGAAAAATGAATAAAATATC
>Ga0079224_100010751_pt1 | contig 12572 bp, 13 predicted proteins | sample Stecom2015_FD_80414 | JGI IMG/M metagenome (GOLD analysis project Ga0079224, IMG submission 80414) | Agricultural soil microbial communities from Utah to study Nitrogen management - Steer compost 2015 | ecosystem: Environmental > Terrestrial > Soil > Agricultural land | place: USA: Utah...
CTGAATTTTATCAAGAAGGGAAATTGCTCTCCATCCGCACATAAAATTCGTGATTTCTCCTTGGGACCTGCCTGAACCTGTCCCGATTTGAAATTCCTTTTGTGATCAGTAGTGTTACCAAATAAAAAGGGAAAAACGATTTTAAAGAACGTCGGCTTTAAATTCGAAATACAAGCGTGAATGGTATCACTTTCATATTTCTTCCACTAAAGTAAGGGAAAGTCTGAAAAATCCAAATTTTTCAAGCCATTAAAAATCAACACGCTATGAACCATGGTTATCAACAATTGTTCACAACAAAAAAGGCACTTCGCCGGGAAGTGCCTTTTCGATAGGGTGGGCGCTGGGCCTATCCCCTGATTTCCTTGATCCGGGCCTTTCTCCCGGTAAGTCCCCTGAAGTAGAAGATCCTTGCTCTGCGGACCTTACCCCTTTTGTTGACTTCGATTTTTTGAAGGGCGGGCATATTGATGGGGAAAATACGCTCCACTCCGATGATGCCCGACATTTTGCGGATGGTAAAGGTTTCGGTCGATCCCGTACCCCTTCTTTGGATCACTACCCCTCTAAAAAACTGGGTACGTGTTTTTTCGCCTTCCCTGATCTCATAATAGACGGTAATGGTATCACCGGCCGCGAACTTTGGAAATTCTTTTTTTGGAACAAATTCGTTTTCAACAAATTTTATTAAGGATTCCATCGTGTTTTTTTTAGTGTTTGCCAAGACCAACGTTCACGGATATCGTCAGAGGTTGATTTTGAGATTGCAAAAATAATGCAATATTTAGATCTGGCAAGTTGATTTTCACTTTTTAAGGGGAGGTTTCCCTGGAAGGGCGATGGGCCATGGCCCGCTTGGGCCAAAATCCACTGAAAATCATTCCAAGAGGTCCGGTCTACGCTCCCTGGTCCGTTCCAGGGCCTGCTGTTCCCTCCATTTCTCTATTTCCGGAAGGTTGCCCCCCAAGAGAATTTTGGGCACCTCCATTCCCTTGTACTCGGAGGGGCGGGTATAGACCGGGGGAGCCAGCAGGCCGTCCTGAAAACTGTCGGTAAGGGCCGAGGTCTCATCCCCCAATACCCCTGGGATGAGTCTGATCACGGCATCGCATAGGATGGCTGCGGCCAGTTCCCCTCCGGAAAGCACGTAGTCCCCGATGGAGATTTCCCGGGTCACGTGCATTTCCCGCACCCTTTGGTCCACTCCTTTGTAGTGGCCACAGAGGACCATGAGGTTCTCCTTGAGGGACAGTCCATTGGCCGCTGCTTGGTTCAGGGTGGTCCCGTCGGGGGTCATATAGATGACCTCGTCATAGTCGCGTTCGGATTTCAATTGGGAGATGCATTTGTCTATGGGCTCCACCATCATGACCATGCCGGCACCCCCTCCGAACTGATAGTCGTCCACCTGCTTGTATTTATTGGAGGCATAATCGCGCAGGTTGTGGAAATGGACCTCCACCAATCCTTTTTCTATGGCCCGTTTCAAAATGGAGGCCTCGAAGGGGCTTTTCAATAGTTCCGGCACTACGGTGATGATGTCTATGCGCATGGATGGAATGGGTTTGGTATTCCTGCCCCCAAAAGTAGTTGAAAGCCAGATCAGGCCCAAGGGGCCCAAGGAAAAAGGCTCCCCTTGGGAAGCCTTTGTGTTCTATTTTTTCTGCTTGTTCAGCTCGTCCTGCAGTTGCCTGCTTATTTTTTGTTCCCGTTCCAGGGCCTTCCTTCTGTGGGTCTCGTATTCCTCTTCCAACTCATCCAGGGCCGACTTGGCCTGTTGGGTCAGGGCGTTGCTGTTCCTAAAGCGATAGATGAAGAACAGCAGCAGCAAGAGGAGGCCGAAGATGATGGACCAGAGAATGAAATTGTAGGTGCCCTTACCGATCGAGGCCCCGAAAAAGGAAATGCTGTCCTTTTCCTCGGTGACCTTGTTCAGGTTGTTGGTGGTCTCCTGGAGTTTGGAATTCAAGCCATCGATTTCCGCCTTATTGGATTCAATGTTGGCGGTAAGGTCCTTGATGGTCTTTCCATAGGTGGCAAGGGAGTCGAAAATGTTGTTCTTGACTTGGTACAGGTCGGAGAGTTTGATGACCTCATAACGTATGCCATTGGCCCGGTAATTGCCCGATATCCGCTCCAGTTCCTCAAATTGCCCCTTCAGGCTGTTGTCCGTTTGGGATTCCCCATCCGCCTCTTGTGCCTGGGCCGACAGGAAGGGAATAAAAAGGGCAAGGACAAAATAAATACGTATTTGCTTCATGGTCAATGTTGTTCACGTGTTAAATATAGATTAAGGGTAGGGCGAAATTACACCAATTAACCAAAAATCAAAAGAAAAAGCGGTTTGTCCACCTAAGGACCGCCCCAATCCTGTAATCAGTAATAGGTATAACGCCTTACTTTTGCTATATATTTTGCAAGCCGGATCACCTGGTGGGAATATCCGTATTCATTGTCGTACCAGACATAGAGCACCACACTTTTTCCATCGGGGGAAACTATGGTCGCCCGGCTGTCGAATATGGATGGGGCAGAGGTTCCCACAATATCGGAGGAGACCAGTTCATTGCTGAGGGAAAATTTGATCTGTTCCACCAAATCCCCTTCCAGGGCATATTTTTTGAGAACTTCGTTGATGGCCTCCACCGTGGTCTTGTTCTTCAATTCCAAATGGAGGATGGCCAGGGACCCATTGGGCACGGGAACCCTGATGGCATTGGAGGTCAATTTCCCCTTAAGGCTCGGCAGAGCGCGGGCCACGGCGGAACCCGCTCCGGTCTCGGTGATGACCATGTTCAGCGCTGCCGCCCGCCCCCTTCGGTATTTGGAATGCATATTGTCCACCAGGTTCTGGTCGTTGGTGTAGGCGTGGATGGTCTCCAAATGACCCTTTCGAACCCCAAGGGTGTCTTCCACGGCCTTGAGTACCGGGGCGATGGCATTGGTGGTACAGGAGGCCGCAGAATAGATCTTGGTGGTCTCCGGATCAAATTCATTGTGGTTCACCCCGTGCACGATATTGGGGACCTCCTTGCCCGGAGCAGTGAGCAATACCCGTCCGGCCCCTTTGGCCTGGAGATGTCTGGAAAGGGAATCCTTGTCCCTGAAGGCCCCGGTATTGTCAATGATCAGGGCATTGTAGATCCCGTATTGGGTGTAATCGATATCCTCGGGGCGGTCCGCTTTGATAAAGTGTACCGTGGTCCCGTTGATGGACATGCTTTGATTCTTTGCATCCACATCCACGGTCCCGGGAAACTCCCCGTGCACCGAGTCGGTCCTGAACAGGGCGGCCCTCTTCTCCAAGACCTCCGGTCCCAGGTCCCCGCGTACCACCACGGCCCTAAGGCGGAGCTGGTTCCCACGGCCCGTCTTTGCCATGAGTTCCCGGGCCAACAGTCTACCGATCCTACCAAAACCGTAGAGGACCACATCCTTGGGCTTTATTTCCTTGGAATCACGGGCATCCTTGAGCTTTTCCAGGACAAAGGCCTTGACATTGAGGTGGTGGTTGTCATCGGAGTGGTACTCATAGGTGAGTTTCCCGATATCCAGTTTGGCAGGGGGGAGGTTGATGTCGCTTATGGCCCTGAGGATTTCCACGGAGTCGAAAATGGAAATGGGCTTTTGCACGAATTCCCCCGCGTACTCGTGCAGTTTGATGATATCACTGACGTTCCTGTCGATGATCTGGTTTCGGAAGAGCACCACTTCAATGGCCTTGTCGTACCAGAGGTCGCTGATGATCTTGATGAATTCCGTGGTCGCTTTTCTTCGGTCTGCCTGAAAGGCCAGCTCCTTCTCGTATGAATTGATTTTGTTCATGGAAACCGGGCAGGTTATGTGTTTTGGTATTTTTGGCTAAAATAGGCCATTCAAACGTTTTCGTAAAAATAAAAGCAAAAATAAAAGCAGCCCGAAAAAGGCTGCTTTCAAGTGTGTTTTTGGCACTGGGGTCAAAGGATCATCCGTTCCTTTTCCCCATTTTCATTTATCATGGTGAAGGTGTTCCTGTCAAAGCGGCCCATCTGTCCGAAGTATTTCTCGGCATCATTGATGTTCCCGACGCTCTTGCCATCGACCTCGATGATGACCTTGCCCTTGAGGTCGTAGCCGGAGAAACGCTCCGGGACCTCGACGATCTTCACGCCCTTGGAAACCCCAAACTTCTTTTTGTCCTCCTTGCTGAGGTTCTTGACCATGAAACCGGTGACCGGAAGGATCAATGACTCTTGTTTTTTGAGGGTGACCTCTTTGGTAAGTTTCCTTCCTTCCCGTTGCACGGTCACCTGCACCACATCTCCGGGCCTTTTCGAGCCGAGGTAGCCGGTAAGCTCTGAGAATTTATGGACGGATATATTGTCGATCTGCTTGATGACGTCCCCTTCCTTGAGCCCTGCCTCATAGGCACCGGATCCTTCCTCCACTCCGGCCACATAGACCCCGTTGAGTTGGTCCAGTCCCTTTTCAATGGCCAGGGTGGAATTGATATTGGCTGCACTGACCCCCAAAAGGCCCTTTTGTACATCCCCGAATTCCATAATGTCCTCGACCACTTTTTTGGCAATATTGCTGGGCACGGCAAAGGCATAGCCCACATAGGATCCCGTTTGGGAGGTAATGGCCGTATTGATTCCGATCAGGTCCCCATTGGTATTGACCAGGGCTCCGCCACTGTTTCCGGGGTTGACCGCGGCATCGGTCTGAATGAAGGATTGGCCCCTTACCGGGGATAGGGCCCTTGCCTTGGCACTGACTATGCCCGCGGTCACCGTGGAGGTCAGGTTAAAGGGGTTGCCCACGGCCAGGACCCATTCGCCGATCTTGGCGTTGTCCGAATTTCCAAAGGCCAGGTAGGGCAGGGGCTCCTCGGCCTCGACCTTGAGAAGGGCGATGTCCGTATCGGCATCGGCCCCGATGATCTTGGCCTCATATATTTTGTTGTTGTTCAACTTCACCTGCAATTGGCTGGAATTGGCGATCACATGGTTGTTGGTCACAATATAGCCGTCGGGGCTGATGATCACCCCGGATCCCGCGCCCACTTGGGGGGTGGGTTGCCTTTCAAAACCGTAGAAGAAATCGGAAAGGCTGCTGGGCCCCTTACTGAGGGTCAGGTTTTTTACGTGGACCACGGCATTGATCGTTTTTTCAGCGGCCAGGGTGAAATCCACTTCGTTGATGCCGGCGCCCCTTGCAGAGGTCGGCAAGCTGCTGGTGGTCAATACGGGGGTTTCCGGTTCCACGGTCACCCATTTAAAATTTTCCTTTTCAAAAAACAATTTATAGGCGCCCAAGGTGATGGCACCTGCAAAAAGGGATACAATGAATAAATTGGCTATTCGCTTCATATCACGGGTTTTAATTTACACTTTGCTTTCAAGCTTTTAACAAATTTAAAGGAATTGATTTCCAGACCTTGGTTGTTTAACGCTGTTTTAACTGGAAAAAAATCCCCATGGAATCCTCTATATTTGTTCCTTTGTAGGCATATGAAACTGAAATTCCATAAATACCAGGGAACGGGGAACGACTTTGTCGTCATCGACAACCGCAGTGAAACCTTCCCCAAAAACGATACCAAACTGGTGGCGGGTCTCTGCGACCGGAGGTTCGGTGTCGGGGCTGATGGCCTGCTGCTGTTGGAAGATGACAAAATGTCGGATTTCAAAATGGTTTATTTCAACGCCGATGGGGCCCCGGGAAGCATGTGCGGCAATGGAGGAAGATGTCTTGTGGCCTTTGCCCACCATTTGGGAATGATCGGGGCCCGGACCAGCTTCAACGCCGTGGACGGACTGCACCATGCCGGCATAAATGGTGAGGAAGTGAGCCTTAGAATGGTGGACGTCCATGAGATCCACCAAAAGAAAAACCACAGTTATCTCAATACCGGTTCCCCCCACCATGTCCAATTGGTCCGGAACCTCAAGGATTTTGATGTGGAACGGGAGGGCAGAAAACTCCGATATGGCCTTTACGGACAAACGGGGAGCAATATCAATTTTGTGGAACCCCTGGAGGGAAACACCTTTTTGATGAGAACCTATGAACGCGGTGTGGAGGCGGAGACACTCAGTTGCGGGACGGGGATGACCGCCGTGGCCCTGGCCATGCACAAACTGGGGAAAACAGATTCCAAACATGTGGACATCAGGACCCTGGGAGGGGAATTGTCCATCAGCTTTGAACCCAGTGAGGGGGGTTATGCCAATGTATATCTGACCGGACCTGCCAAACAGGTCTATAAAGGAGAGATCGAATGTTGAATTTGAAAGGAGAAAAAGTTTTTTTGAGGGCCTTGGAGCCCTCGGACCTGGATTTTCTGTACCATTTGGAGAACGATACCTCCATTTGGGAGATCAGCGGCACCCTGAAACCTTATTCCAAAAAGGTGCTCCAAGGGTACTTGGAAAATGCCCATAGGGACATATATGAGGTCAAGCAGCTCCGCTTGTGCATCTGTGGGATCGACGGGGGGCGGATCGGGCTTATCGATCTGTTCGACTTCGATCCAAAACACCGCAGGGCCGGCGTGGGGATCGTGATCGCCAGGCCCGAGGACCGGAACAAGGGCATGGGGGCCGAGGCCCTGTCCCTGTTGTGCGATTATGCCTTTATGCATTTGGACCTTCACCAACTCTATGCGAACATATTGTCGGAGAATCTGGAAAGCATCCGTCTGTTCGAAAAAATGGGATTTGAAAAAGTGGGGATAAAAAAACAATGGATCAGGAGCAGTACCGGTTTCAAGGATGAGATCATGTTCCAAAAAATCAATGCCGGTGTATCTTAAGAAAATAGTATGGGCGGTCGCCCTATTGGGGCTTTTGGCCTGCGGTATTTTTTCCTATTGGATCTACAATGCGGTCTTTGCCCCGAACACCAGTTTCGAAACTGAGGAAGTCCTTGTCCATATTCCCTCGGATGCAGGGTTTGCCCAGGTCAGGTCCTCCCTGCAACCCTTGCTCAAGAATCTTTCCACCTTTGCTGCCGTGGCGGACCGCAAGGGCTACTCCACCAATGTCAAGCCGGGGAGGTATGCCTTGAGGAAGGGAATGAACAACAACGAGATCATCAACACCCTGCGTTCGGCCAATCTTCCGGTGCAGGTGTCCTTCAACAACCAGGAATCCCTTCCAGATCTGGCGGGAAGGATAGCCCAGCAGATCGAAGCGGACAGCCTCTCCCTGCTACAGGCCTTCAACGATCCGGGCTTTCTGGAAGAAACCGGATTTGATGCCTACAGCAAGCTGGGAATGTACCTTCCCAACACCTATGAGTTTTTCTGGAACACCGGAGCTGCGGAATTCCGGGACCGGATGAAAAGGGAATACGATCGGTTTTGGAACGAAGATCGCTTGGAAAAGGCCCGGGCATTGGGCCTTTCCCCAAAACAGGTCACGGCCTTGGCCGCCATAGTCCAGAAGGAGACGGTCAAGGTGGATGAACGGCCCCGGGTGGCCGGAGTGTACCTGAACCGTATCAGAAGGGGAATGCTGCTGCAGGCAGATCCCACGGTGATCTATGCCATCAAGAAGGAGACCGGCAATTACGACACGATCATCAAACGGGTGCTCTACAGGGACCTTGAAATGGATTCTCCCTACAATACCTATAAATATGCGGGCATTCCACCCGGACCGATCAGCATGCCCGACATTTCTTCCTTGGATGCGGTCCTGAACCCCGAATCGCACGATTACCTCTATTTTGTGGCCGATGTTTCCAATTTTGGTTACCACATATTTGCCAAGACCCTGATGCAGCACAACCGAAATAAGGTGCAGTACACCCAATGGCTAAATTCACAAAAAGTACTCCGATAGTGTCTTTTAGCGTTAATATTCAGCTCTTTAACGGTTTTTAGGTCTCATTTAAGAAAATATTGGCAGCTTTAACACTGTTAAAAAAAAGGGTCCCCCTATATTTGCCCGCCAAAATAAATTTTGACATCATCGGGTGTCAAAATCTAAAATAGGAGTTATGAAAGGATGGATTGGTTTAATACTGCATCTTGCCATGATTATCGTTTTAACAGGTTTTGGAACATTTGCCAAGACTGGGAAAGGGGACGGCCAAGTCCCTGAATTCTTGAGGGATGACGCCAATTTTGAGCTCTTCGTGCCCCTGGATACCCTGGAGTCCCAAGTTGAAACCGTTCAAATGCCCCCCTTTCTGGGAAAAGCCTTCAACGGCTTCAAGGAGGCACTGGCCTTCAAGGAATCCCAGGGAAAGTACCATGTCGTAAATTCACAGGGCTACCTGGGAAAGTACCAATTTGGGGGAAGTACCCTGAGCTTGATGGGCATCCATGACCTGGATGCCTTTATGGAAGACCCGATCTTGCAGGAAAAGGCCTTTGAGGCCAATATTGCCAGGAACAAATGGATTTTGAGGCGGGACATCAAAAGATTCAACGGCAAGCGCATCGGCGGCGTGGAGATCACCGAATCAGGGATTTTGGCCGCTGCCCATTTGGCCGGGGCCGGAAATGTCAAGAATTACCTGCGTTCCTATGGACAAATGGACGTTGAGGATGTCTATGGCAGCAGCATTTCCTACTATATGAAAAAGTTTGCCGGTTATGATGTATCCATCATCGAGCAGAAAAAAAATGCCAAGGTTTAAGACCGGACAATACGGATTGAACAGGAACCCGGAGGAGAGATCTTCCGGGTTTTTTTAGGCCTGTATGATAAATATGGTGGGCCTTTTGTCCAGGTCCAGTTCAATTTCGGTCCATTCGTGGACGATTTTGGTCCTTATCGTTTCCGTGGGCAAGGTGATGTCGCAGGCAATGCACAAACGGGTCGATTTGTGGAGCAACCGCAGCAGTTCCTTGAGCAGTTTGTTGTTCCGGTAGGGGGTCTCCATAAAAATCTGGGACTGGCCCGTTTCCTTGGATAAGCGTTCCAGGCTCTTGAGCTTGGCCTTTCGATCGTCCTTGTCCATGGGCAGGTAGCCGTTGAAGGCAAAGTTCTGCCCGTTCATTCCGCTGGACATCATGGCCATCAAAATGGAGGAGGGGCCGACCAAGGGGACCACCTGGATCCTTTTTTGGTGGGCAATCCGAACCACTTCCGCCCCGGGATCGGCAATTCCAGGACAGCCCGCTTCGCTGAGCAGTCCAATATCATGGCCGTGGATGATCGGGTCGAGAAAGCCGGGGATTTCCTCGGCATTGGTGTATTTGTTAAGGGTCTGCAACTGAAGGCTCGGTTGTGCCTTTCCCGGGCTCACCCGTTTTATGAAGTGCCTGGCCGACTTTTCGTTTTCCACGATATAGTGGTCAATTCGCTCGATGTTTCCCTTGATGGAGATCGGCATCACCTCCAGGGGGGCATTGTCCCCAAGGGCCGTGGGAATCAGAAAGAGCTTGCCCACGACCAGGGCCGGTTTTATCTCTTCTTCCATGGCCTTAAATTAGGTTTTTCACAATTGCCCCACAAGCCTTATCGATCATTTCGTACACTTTCTCAAAATCCTTGGAAGTACCATAATAGGGATCGGGCACCTCCACAAAATCGAGATCTGCCTCTTCCAACAGCAATTTCACCTTCTGGGCCTCCTTTGGGCCCGGGGCCATTTTCAACAGATCCTCCAGATTCTTGGAATCCATGGCATAGATAAGGTCAAACTCCCTGAAATCACGGACCACGACCTTCCTGCACCTGTGGTGGGCGATTTCCAAACCGTTTTTTCGGGCCACGGCCACCGAACGTCCATCCGGGGGGTTGCCCACATGGTATCCCGCGGTGCCGGCAGAATCCACAAACACCCGCTTTGGGTCCACCTTGGAAGTGAGGATGCCTTCGGCCAAGGGAGATCTGCAGATGTTGCCCAGACAGACCATCAATACTTTGGTTTTCATGAAAAGAAGGGCTTAGGAGAATTTTTTGTTCAAATCCTCGATATACTTTCTGAACTGCTTGTCGGTTTCCGCCAGGTTGTCCACGGTTTTGCAGGCATGCAATACAGTGGCGTGGTCGCGCTTGCCAATTTGGGACCCAATACTGGCCAGGGAGGCCTTGGTGAACTTTTTGGCAAAGAACATGGCCAGCTGCCTGGCCTGCACGATATGGCGTTTTCTGGTCTTGGACTGCAGGGTGGCCACATCCATTTCAAAATAGTCGGAGACCACTTTTTGGATGTAGTCGATGGATACTTCCCGCTTGGTGTTCTTGACGAATTTTTCGACCACCTGTTGGGCGAGTTCCAGGGTGACTTCCCTCTTGTTGAACGAGGACTGGGCGATCAGGGAGATGATGGCCCCCTCGAGTTCCCGGATATTGGTCTTGATGTTCTTGGCCACGTGGTCCACGATATCATCCGGCATTTCGACCCCGTCCCGGTACAGTTTGTTCTTGAGAATGGAGACCCGGGTCTCGTAATCGGGACTCTGCAGCTCCGCCGACAGCCCCCATTTGAACCGGGACAGCAACCGTTGCTCGATATCCTGCATGTCCACCGGGGCCTTGTCGGAGGTCAGGATTACCTGCTTGCCGTTTTGGTGCAGGTGGTTGAATATGTGGAAGAACACATCCTGGGTCCCGGATTTTCCGGAGAGGAACTGTACATCGTCAATGATCAACACATCGATCAATTGGTAAAAATGGATGAAATCGTTCCGGGTGTTCTTCTTTACGGATTCTATGTATTGTTGGGTGAACTTCTCCGCAGAGATGTACAGCACCGTTTTTTCCGGGTATTTGTCCTTGATCTCGACCCCTATGGCATGGGCCAAGTGGGTCTTCCCCAGGCCTACGCCCCCAAAGACCAATAATGGGTTGAAGGAAGTCCCGCCGGGTTTGTTTGCCACGGCCATTCCGGCCGATCGGGCCAACCGGTTTGAATCCCCTTCCAAAAAATTGTCAAAATTATAGTTGGGATTCAATTGGGACTCGATCTTGATGTTCCGGATCCCGGGAATGACAAAAGGGTTCTTCAGTTCGGGACTTTTGGAGGTTATCGGCACGTCCAGTTCCTGGGGTGCGACAGCGGCACGGTTGGCACTTGGAATCTGTTCGGTGAACGGTTCCTTGTTCCCGTACTTGTTCTCCATTTTTATGATGTAGATCAGTTTTGCATTGCTGCCCAACTCACGGGTCAATGCCACCTTGAGCAGCTTGACATAATGCTCCTCCAACCATTCGTAGAAAAACTTGCTGGGGACTTGGATACTTAGTGCCTTGTCGGATAATTTGATGGGCTTTATAGGCTCAAACCAAGTCTTGAATGCCTGCGGTTGGATGTTATCCTTGATAAAAGCCAAACAGTTGTCCCATACGGAATTAGCAGTGACACTCATAGAAGTTTTTCCTTGTTTTTTGTTGGTTAGCTATAACACTTATGATGCAGCATCCGCAGGTATCTCAGATGCTATTGGATGCGACAAATATGTGAACAAATCTTTGAATAAAAAAATCATTTTGACTTTTAATGTTTGGTTTTTTTTTCGCATGTTGCCGGAATGTTGACCAAGCCTTTAAATATATAATTTTTAAGTCAGACTATGGCGTTAAATTCGTTTTCTTTTCGGGTCCGATATGCCGAAACAGACCAAATGGGAGTGGTCTATCACGGCAACTATGCACAGTACATGGAGTTGGGCAGGGTGGAGTGGTTGAGGGCCCTTGGCATTACCTACAGGAGCATGGAGGACAATGGGGTAATGTTGCCTGTAATATCCCTACACATCGACTATAAAAAATCTGCTCTCTACGACGATCTGCTCACCGTAGAGACCCGATTGGCCTCCAAGCCCATGGTCCGGATCGCATTTGATTACCGACTTCTCAATGGGGAAGGGGAACTTTTGGCAACGGCGCATACCGTTCTGGCCTTTATGGACAAGGCCACCGGAAAACCGATTAAATGCCCGGATTATATCTTGGAAAAATTGGATTGACCCAAGGTCTTGATGTCGACCTCCCTGAGTTCCTCGAAGAGTTCGAGGACCTGCTCGGCCTCGCCCAGACGTACGGAAAGGGCCAATTGGCAGTCCAGTTCCATTTTTTGGGAAAGTACCTTCAGGTTTTTCTGCTTGACGATCCTCATCACCCGGTCCATGAGCGGATAGTTGAATTTCAACTCGAAATGGGTCTCGATCGTCCTTTCCACGATCTGGGCCTGCTCCAGGGCCATTTGTGCGGCCGTCCTATAGGCTTGTACCAGGCCCCCGACCCCCAATTTGGTTCCTCCGAACACCCGGGTCACGGTCACCAGTACATTGGTCACCCCAAAGGCCTGGATCTGCCCGTAAATGGGCATGCCCGCGGAATTGTGCGGTTCTCCATCGTCATTGGCGCGATAGGAGAAGTCATTCACGCCCAATTGCCAGGCGTGGCACACATGGTTTGCCGTGGGGTGTTTTTTCCGTAGTTCCTCCACTATGGGGCGTACCTCATCTTCAGAGGCAATGGGAAAGACCGAGCCAAAGAATTTGCTCTTGCGTTCTTTGTACAGGACCTCCGGGGAGACCCTTGCCACGGTCAGGTATACATCTTCGTCCTCCATCAGAACAAAGCTACCAATATTATACCAAGTACGGCCAGGACCACCCCGCCCCA